>Ga0068859_100002745_pt1 | contig 17846 bp, 11 predicted proteins | sample KBSSwiS22_FD_66585 | JGI IMG/M metagenome (GOLD analysis project Ga0068859, IMG submission 66585) | Switchgrass rhizosphere microbial communities from Kellogg Biological Station, Michigan, USA - KBS Switchgrass S2-2 | ecosystem: Host-associated > Plants > Roots > Rhizosphere > Soil ...
CCACGGCGCCGGCCTGAAGCGGTTGGCGCCGGGCAAATGCCAGTAGGCGCTGGACCACCGCGCGCGCCTTTTCGGCGGATTGGAGCGCGCCGCCGATGAGCTTGTGCTCACGTGATTCGTCCTTCACGCGGCGATGGAGCAGATCGAGCGATCCGATGATCGGCGTGAGCAGATTGTTGAAGTCATGCGCGACGCCGCCCGTCAGCTGCCCCAGGCTATCGAGCTTCTGCGATTGGTGAAGCGCGGCCTCGGCGTGCTTCAGATCGGTGATGTCCCTGCCCTCGGCGACGAGGAAGCTCGGTCTGCCGGCATCGTCAAGGACCGGTTTCATCGAGAAGTCGAACCGCCGGTTGCCGCCCGGCAGCTGCAACGTCGATTCATAGCGCACGAACGCGCCCGCTGCGACGCGCTCGATCGAGTTGCGAATGCGTGCGGTCTCGTCCGCGTTCGTGGCCCACCACGACGCTTCCCAGATCTTGGTGCCGACGATGCCATCGAGTGTCGTTTCGGCAGCGTCGAGCACGGCCTGATTGACCACGAGGATGGTGCCGTCGAGCGTCGCGAGGCTGGTCAATTGGAAAGTCGTGTCGAAGATCGCCCGGAATCGCCGTTCGCTCTCGGCCAGCTGCGCGGTCCGTTCGGCGATGCGCGCTTCCAAGGCCTGATTGAGACGCTCGAGTTCTAGTTGCGCTTCGCGCTCGCGAGTCACGTCACGCACGATGCCCGCCGCGCGGACGTACGCACCGCTCGCGTCGAAGAACGGACGGCCTATGCCCGAGATCCAGCGCACGCTGCCATCGGGATGGACAACACGATACTCGATTTCGGAGGTCTCTCGTCGGCCGCGCGCTATGCTCATGCGCCGCAGATAGTCGTTGAGATCGTCGGGATGGATCACCCCCTGCACGTCCGCGATCTTTAGCGGGTCGGGGACGTGCGTCAGCCCGTGCATCTCCTTGTACGGATCGGATACGGTCCCGCGATCCTGGACGACATCCCAATCCCATGCACCGATTCCGCCGACCTCCTGCGCGAGCGCGAAGCGCTCTTCGCTCGCCTGGCGCGCTTCAATCGCCTCGTCGAGCAGCGCACCGACTTCGTCGATCTCGCGGAGGCCGCATGGCGTGAATGCGGACGGCGCGCCGTCGCGAATTCGCTTCGCTGCGTCTGTCAAATGCCCGACCGCACGCGAGACGCGGCGGGCGACCAGCAGCGCGGCCGCGGCGGCCAACACCAGGCATGCGAGCATTCCGGCAAGCCCGAGCCATGCGGCGCGGTCGATACCCGATTGGACCATGCGCGTGGGAACTCCCGACACCATGGTCCATCCCGACATCGCCGAGCGATCGTACGCACCCATCATGCGGACACCGTCGAGCGACGTGCTGTACATTACTCCCGAACTGGCAGTGCGGAGCGCGCGGAGCATGTCGGGCGTCGCAGGCGTCCCGACGAATTGGTCGGGACGAATATTGCGCCAGATGATCGTGCCCTGGCGATCGATCAGCGCGGCGAGGCGTCCCTCGCCAAGATGCTGTCGGTCGATGACCGCCTGAAAATATCGCGGCCGCATGACCAGCGTGAGCGCATAGGCCGCGCGGCCGCCGCGCAGGATGGGCACGTCGACGCAGACGATCTGCGTCTCGATTGCTCCGTACGTCAGATTGCACACGCGCGGCACGCCACGATCGAGTTCGCGCCACATCGCGGCGGGAGTGCGCGCACGAGGCAAGGATGCCGAGGGCGCGAGCCTGGTGTTGACCAGCTGCTGGCCGCCGCGATCGGTGATCACGATCCACGCGTTCCGATCGTGAAAAGCTGTGCGGGCTTGCCGATCGACGCTGCGCCAATCTTCGCTCTGCATCGCGTCGGAAGTCCGCAGCGCCTCGAGAATCCCGGTGGCGCGCCGCAGCTCGGCATCGATCGCGCTCGACAGCGCGCGCGTGGTCTCGAGCAGCTGACCCTCCGCGCGCGTGCGGGCGGAGTGATCGAGTTCGCGAACCAGCAATGCGGCCCCGATACTCAGGAGCAGTACGAGCGATACGGCCATCGCGATGAGGTAACTGCGCAGCGATCGCAATCCGGGTCTCCAGAGCAGCGCTCCAGCCTTAACATTCACCTGCCGGCTGTTCGACTGCAAGAACTTAGCTGCAAGCACCTGGCCATTTGCGTGCGCTCGCAGTCTTGGCGTCGTCCCGGCCCTTTCCTTGATAACTCCGACATAATAGACCGGTCGGCGCAACCTTCGGGGGATTTCGCATGACCAGGCTCAACGCGCTTCGCCTGCCGCTCCTCGGGCTCGCCGGGATGTGCGCGGCCTTGGCGACTCCGATGGCGGCCTCCCCGGCGCGTTTTGCCTGGTTCGACTATCGTGGCATCGAAGGCGCGTCCGCTGGTCCGGGCAAATACCGCAACCCGATCCTCGCCGGCTTCTATTCGGATCCGAGCGTGCTGCGCGTGGGCACCGACTATTACCTGGTGACGTCGACCTTCTCGTGGTTCCCGGGCATCCCGGTGTTCCACAGCCGCGATCTCGTGCACTGGCGCCAGATCGGCAACGCGATCGACCGGCCCGGGATGCTCGATTTCAGCCGGCTCGGCATGTCGAAGGGCGTGTTCGCGCCGGACATCAGCTACGACGAGGGACGCTATTTCATCGTCAATACCTGCGTCGATTGCGGCGGCAACTTCGTGATAACCGCGCGCAATCCGACGGGTCCCTGGTCCGATCCCGTGTGGCTCAAGAGCGTCGAAGGCATCGATCCGTCGCTGTTCTTCGACAGCGATGGCCGCGCGTGGCTGGTCAACAATCGCGCCCCGGCAGGCCCGGCGTTGTACGACGGCCATCGCGCCATCTGGATCGAGCAGTTCGATCCGGTCGGACTCAGGATGCTCGGCAATCCGCGGATGATCGTCGACGGCGGCACCGATCTCGCGGCCAAGCCGGTGTGGATCGAAGGGCCGCATCTCTATCGACACAAGGACGCCTATTATCTGATGGCGGCCGAGGGCGGCACCAGCGTCAACCATAGCGAAGTGATCTTCAAGGCGACCTCGATCGACGGCGCCTTCGTGCCGGCGCCCAAGGCGGTCAATCCGATCCTTACGCAGCGCGACTTGCCGCACGACCGCCCCGATCCGGTCAGCGCTGCCGGCCATGCCTCGCTCGTCGAGCTGCCCGACGGTCGGTGGTGGGCGACGTTCCTCGCGACGCGCCCCTATGCGCAGGATTTCTACAACACCGGGCGCGAGACCTTCCTGCTCCCGGTCGACTGGCGCGGCGAATGGCCGATAATCCTGCCCAAGGGCCTGGCAGTGCCGCAAATCGGGGCGCTGCCGCTCCCGCCCGCGGCCGCCGGCGCACCGCCCCGCACCGGCAGTTTCACGGTGCACCATGTCTTCAGCAGCGGCCGCGCGCTCGGCCCCGAATGGATGTCGATGCGCAGCGCGTCCTATCGGCTCTCGACCGGTGGATTGCTGCTCAACCCGCTTGGCGACGGTATCGGAGACATGGGCAAGCCCGCGTTCGTCGCGCGCCGGCTGCAGCATCGCGACGCGGTCGTCACCACCGAGCTGCGCTTCGCCCCGGCGAAGGGCGAAGCCGCGGGGCTCGCCGCGGTTCAGAACGACAATTACTTCCTCACCATCGCGCTTACCAGCGGCGAGTCAGGCCCCGTAATCCGCGTCGCACGCCGCGCCGGCGCCAAGGAGCCGCGCGACGGCGTGACGATCGCGGAAAAGCCGATTCGCACTGCCGGGCCGGTCCGGTTGCGCATCACCTTCCACGGCGGCAGTTGTGATTTTGCCTATGCGACCGGCAAAGGCTGGACGCCGGTCGCGCGCAAGGTCGACGCGACCAACCTCAGCACCGCGACCGCCGGCGGCTTCGTCGGTACGCTCGTCGGCCCCTTTGCGCAGGGCCCGGGATGATTGTGGTCGAAACGCCCGGAAGTGTGCGTTTCGAAGCGGCACCGGTCCGCTCCCCCACCCGACCACCCAACGGCAGTATCCTATGGGTGGCCGGGTGGGGGAGCGGGCCGGTGCCGCATTGCGCCGTGAGGCGCAACAAAACCTATTTCACGAACGGGTCGATCGGTTTGATCGTGCCGTCGGGGTTGTAGAAAAGTTCGGTCATCTTGACGTTGCGCAGCTGCGTTTTGCCCGACAGCTGACTGTCGGCGTAGAACAGCCACCAGCGGCCCTTCCATTCGACGATCGAATGGTGCGTCGTCCAGCCTTCGACCGGCAGCAGGAAATGTCCTTTATAGGTGAACGGTCCATAGGGGCTGTCGCCGATCGCATAGGCGAGGAAGTGCGTGTCGCCGGTGGAATAGCTGAAGTAATATTTGCCCTTGTACTTGTGCATCCACGACGCCTCGAAGAAGCGCCGCTGATGGTCGCCGCCCAGCAGCGGCTTGCCCAATTCATCGAGGATCACAACGTCGCGCGGCTTTTCCGAGAATTCGGTCATGCCCGGCGTGAGCGCGGCGACCTTGGCGGTCAGTGCGGGCTTGTCGTCGGCCTGGAGATCGCTCTTCGAGCCGTTGGGATCGTAGGTGCCGGTGACGTTGCGCTGCAGCTGTCCGCCCCAGATCCCGCCGAAATACATATAGGACTTGCCGTCGCTGTCGGTGAACACGGCGGGGTCGATCGAGAAGCTGCCCTTGATCGGCTGCGGATTGGCCTTGAACGGGCCCATCGGCGCTTTCGATGTCGCGACGCCGATCCGAAATGCGCCCTGGCGGTCCTTGGCAGGGAAATAGAGGTAATAGGTACCGTTCTTGAATGCGGCATCGGGCGCCCACATTTGCTTCGCCGCCCAGGGCACGTTCTTGATGTCGAGCGCGACCGGCCCGATCGTCACTTTGCCGCCGGGCTTGTCGAGCTTGAGCACGCGATAGTCGCGCATATCGAAATGCCCGCCGAGATCGTCCTCGGGCACTGCGCTCTGCACGTCATGGCTCGGATAGATGTAGAGTGCATTGCCGAACACATGCGCCGAAGGGTCGGCGGTATAGATCGATCGCACCAGCGGCTGCGACAGATAATGGCGTTTCTCGGGCGGCGCGGCAGTGCTGACGGTCGTTGCAAGGACGACAAACCCCAGCGCGGCGCTGATAGCGGTAGCTTTCATCCTCTCTCCCCAGGGCGCAATCGCCTCTATCGCCGGCCGAGTTAGCGCTACCATCCACACATGACAAGCGACATTGATTCCGCTTGCGGGTAGCGCCGATGCCGCGACCGCATCGGGCTCTGGCCGCGGCGGAGGCGACCGGGTGTGGCGGTCCGCAACGTGCTCGATGCCTTGATTGTTGAAGTGCAATGGCCCGAAGCGCAGAATAAGCACGTGTCGCGCACAGGCGAAACCGTCGCGGGTCCGATCGGGGCCAGTGTCGCGAAGCAAGCCGCCCCGCGGAGCTAAACATTCTAGAGCAGTTTCGACTCGGCGCGGCGCTGTTGCTGCAGCGCAACAGCGGTGGCAAAAGTGGTTGATACAGCGCGCATTCATGCCGGATCGGCCAAGTCACCCGCTGGCTGGCACAATTTTGCGACAAACCCGCTTTAGGGCGCGGCCGACCGGCGGCACGGCTGGAATTCAGCGAGCGTATGAAAAGGGACTTGTCGCGATGTGGAAGTTGAGCTGCGCCATCTCGGGTTTGCTGATCGGCGCGGCCCCGGCACTTGCCGGGACGCAATCTCAGGATGCCGCAGCGCCGCAGAATCAGCCCGCGGTGCCCGCGCCCACCCCGGCACCGCGGGCCACCCAGCGTGCCGCGGGCCAGGCTGCTCCGAGCCGTGCGCGCCCGACGCGCGAGGAAATGGAAGCTGCGGTCGCGGGCGAAGCCACCGAGGAGATCGTCGTTACCGGCCAGGCGCCGCGCGGATCGGTGCAGGGCACCAATGTGCCGCCCGAGCAGACGCTCTCGGCCGCCGATGTGCGCGCCTATGGCGTGAGCTCGGTCAACGACCTGCTCAACGAGCTTGGCGCGCAGACCGGCACCACGCGCGGTGGCGGCGGTCCGGTGATCCTCGTCAACGGCCGGCGCGTCTCGGGGCCGCAGGAAGTCGCCACGCTGCCGTCCGAAGCGATCGAGCGCGTCGAAATCCTGCCCGAGGAAGCCGCGCTCCAGCTTGGCTATTCCGCCGACCAGCGCGTCGTGAACATCGTGCTGCGCCCGCGTTTCCGCTCGATCACGGTCGAGGTCGGCGGCGCGACGCCGTTCCGCGGCGGTCGCACCACCCAGAACGGCCAGGTCGGCATTGCGACGATCAGCGACAAGGGCCGCTTCAACCTCGACGTCCAATACACCGGCAATTCGATGCTGCTCGAAAGCGAGCGCAACGTCCGCTCGACCGTGATCACGCCCTTTTCCTTTGCGGGCAACATCACGCCGCTGCCTGGACAGCCGATCGTCGATCCGGCGCTATCGCTCCCGTCCGGTACCACGGTTTCCACGATCGGCGTGCCGGCCAGCGCCGCCGGCAGCGCGCCGACGCTCGCTGCACTCCTTCCAGGCATCAACAATCCGAACGTCAGCAATATTGGCGATTATCGCTCGCTCACCGCAGCCAGCCATGATGTCGCGATCAACAGCGTCTACAATCGCCCGCTGTCGAACAAGATCAGCGGCACGATCAACGTGCGTCTGCAAAGCACCGGCAGCCTCTCGTACGTCGGCGCGCCCACTGCGACGCTGATTCTTCCGACCGGTGATCCGTTTTCGCCGTTCGCCGAGCCCGTGGTGCTCAACCGCTACGTCTCGGGGCTGACACCGCTTGCACGCGACACCAACACCAATAACCTCCACGCGGGTGTCACGTTCAACGGCGATCTCGTCAAATGGCGTTGGTCGGTCACCGGCAACTACGACCGCGTCACCACCGAGACGATCACCGACGCTTCGCGCGTCGACACCGGCGCCGCGCAGGCGCTGCTCGACAGCAAGAGCGCGAGCTTCAATCCATTCGCGCCGCTCCCGCTGTCGCTGCTCAACACGCGGGCGTCCGATCGCGCCAACAGCACATCGAGCGTGGGGCAGGTCAACGGGCTGCTTCAAGGGCCGATCACCAAAGTACCGGCGGGCAACGTCAACACCAGCCTGCGCATCGGCTTCACTAGCAACAGCTATTCGACACGCTCGTTCCGCAACGGCGTAGCGTCGAGCGGAGATGGTTCGCGGCGGGACGTGAACGGCCAGTTCAACATCAACCTGCCGCTCACGAGCAAGCGCAACAACTTTCTCGGTGCGCTCGGCGACTTCACGCTCAACGGCAATATCGCGTTCAACCATCTCTCCGATTTCGGTACTTTGACGCGCTATGGTGCCGGCCTGTTCTGGAGTCCGGTGCCGCAGAAGATCTTCATGAACTTCAGCTACTCGAACCAGCGGGGCGCGCCGAGCCAGTCGCAGCTCGGCGATCCGACCGTGTCGACGCCGAATGTGCGCACCTATGATTTCGTGCGCGGCGAAACGGTCGACATCACGACGGTCACCGGCGGCAATCCCGGGCTGCGCGCCGATCACCGTGACGTGTGGAGCGCGGGCATCAATCTGCGCCCGTTCAGCAAGACCGATTTCAATCTGCGCGCCGATTACAACCGGACCACGGTGCACGACGCGATCGCGAGCTTCCCGGTCGCGACGGCCGCGCTTGAGGCAGCATTCCCCCAGCGCTTCCTGCGCGACGCCAACGGCCGGCTGATCCAGATAGACACCCGTCCGGTGAACTTCGACCGCACGCGTTCGGAACAGCTGCGCTGGGGCTTCAACCTCACGCTACCGATCCAGTCGGGTCAAGCCAAGAAGATCGCCGCGGCGATCGCGGCGCGACAGAAGCAGATCCAGGAAGCGATTGCGGCGGGCAAGCCGGTGCCGCCGATGGATCCGGAGATCGCGCGCCAGCTGCCGTTCGGCAATCGCCGGCCAGGCCAGCAGAGCGTGTTCGGCGGTCCGTTGGGCGGCCCGCAGGGCCAGCGCCGGCAAGGCCAGGGCCAACAGGGCCAGGCCCCACAGGGTCAGGCCCAACAGGGCCAGGGCCAACAGGGTCAGGGCCAAGCCGGCGCGCCGGGCCAGTCGGCGCCGGACGGACAACCGGGTCAGGGTGGGCAGCAACCGGGCAACAATTTCTTCTTCAACGGCGGCACGCCGCCGGCGGGTGGTTTCGGCGGTGGCGGCCAGGGGGGCGGCCCGGGTGGGGGCGGCTTCGGTGGCGGCGGCGGATTTGGCGGCCAGGGCGGCGGTGGCTTCCGCGGTGGCGGCGGCGGTGCCGGCGGCTTCCTCAATCGGCTCAACAATCCCAACGGGCCGCTCGCTGGCCGGCTGATGTTCAGCCTGTTCCACACCTGGCAATTCCGCAACGACGTGCTGATTCACTCGGGCGTCCCGATTCTCGATTTGCTCAACGGCTCGGCGACGGGCAGCAACGGCGGGCAGCCGCGCCACCGGATCGAGGCCCAGGCAGGCTTCTTCAAGGACGGCTTCGGCTATCGACTCACCGGCAATTGGCAGAGTGCCACTCACGTCACCGGTGGCGTTCTCGGCAACGCGCAGCAGCTTCATTTTTCGAGCCTCGCCACCGTGAACGCGATCGTATTCGCCGATCTCGGGCGTCAGACCGGCTTGGTGCGCAAGCACCCGTTCTTCGTGGGATCGCGCGTGTCGCTGCAGGTGTCGAACGTGTTCGATCAGCGTCTGCGCGTCACCGACCAGACTGGCGCGACGCCACTCAGCTACCAGCCCGACCTGATCGATCCGATCGGCCGCTCGGTTCGGATCAGCTTTCGCAAGTTGTTCTTCTGAATATTGGGGTTCCGCCCCGCGCTCTCTCTCGTCGGATCGGGAGCTGTAGCGGCGGGGCGGCGAGCGGCGGGTGGACGGGCCCGCCGCGCCCCGGCCATCGCCAGCAGGGGAATGCTGGCGATGGCCGGCCCCTTTGCGGGCGGCTTCAATCCAAATCTTGATGCGTTTGATTTATCGTGGCTTGGTCACGCTCGCGCGGCGCTTGGGCAAATTGAGGGCGCGGTTCGCCAGTATCTCAGCCATTCGGGGTCAGCCCGGCCAGCCGTGGCCTTGTGCCAGATAGTCGTCGCTTCGCATTTCCATCAGCCGGCTTACCGTGCGCTGGAACTCGAACTTGCCGTCGCCTTCCTCATAGAGATGGTCGGGCTCCGCGTCGGCACCGGCGATCAGCTTGACCTTGTGCTCGTACAGCGCGTCGATCAGCGTGACGAAGCGTGCGGCCTCGTTGCGGTTCTCGGGGCCGAGCTTGGGCACACCGACGAGGAACACGGTGTGATAGCGCCGCGCGATCGCGAGATAGTCCTGCGCGCCGCGCGCTTCGCCGCACAGCCGTTTGAACGAGAATACGGCGACGCCCTTGAGACTCTTGGGCACGTGCAGCGTGCGTCCGCCGTGGAGGCCGAGCTCGGCGCTCGGCACGTGCGCGGCGTCCTCCGGCGGATAGTCGGTCAGACGGAAAAAGGCGGCGCGCATCCTGGCGGTGGTCTCGGTACCGTTCGGCACCAGCCAGGTGTCGATCCGTCCGAGACGGTCGAGCCGATAGTCAGTCGGACCGTTGAGGGGCAGCACATCGGTCCGCGCCTCGATCAGCGCAATGAACGGCAGGAAAGAGTCGCGCTGCAGACCGTCCTTGTAGAGATCGGACGGCGGGCGGTTCGAGGTCGCGACCAACGTCAGTCCGTGCGTCATCATCTCGGTGAACAGCCGCGAGAGAATCATCGCATCGGCGGTGTTGTTGATCACCATCTCGTCGAACGCGAGCAGCCGCATATCGTCGACCATCGCCTCGGCGACCGGCGGAATCGGATTGCCCGCCTCGCGCCGGCGCTCGAGATTGAGCCGGTCGTGCACCTCGAGCATGAATTCGTGGAAATGAACGCGGCGCTTGCGGCGGATGTCGACGCTGTCGAAGAACAGGTCCATCAGCATCGACTTGCCGCGTCCGACGCCGCCCCACAGATAGACGCCGCGCGGCGGCTCGGGCGTCTTGCCGAGCATCCGCCACAGTACGCTGCCGCGTTTCGGCACCGTCTCGAGTTCATCGGCAAGCCGGTCGAGACGCTCCGCCGCGGCGCGTTGCTCGGCGTCCGGCTTCAACTCACCCGCAGCGACGAGCTTCTGATATCGCGCGAAAACCTTGGGGCCGGAATTCAAAGAACGCGCTCGGCTTCCATCTTCTTGATCTCGGCGATCGCCTTGGCTGGGTTGAGGCCCTTGGGACAGGCGTTGGCGCAGTTCATGATCGTGTGGCAGCGATACAGCCGGAACGGATCCTCGAGTTCGTCGAGCCGCTCGCCGGTCATTTCGTCGCGACTGTCGGCGAGCCAGCGATAGGCCTGGAGCAGGATCGCCGGGCCGAGGAAGCGGTCCGAATTCCACCAATAGCTCGGGCAGGAAGTCGAGCAGCACGCGCACAGGATGCATTCGTAGAGCCCATCGAGCTTGTTGCGCTCTTCGGGGCTCTGCAGCCGCTCCTTGCCCGATGGCGTGGTCGTCACGGTCTTGAGCCACGGCTGAATCGAAGCATATTGCGCGTAGAAATGCGTGAAATCGGGGACGAGGTCCTTGATCACGTCCATGTGCGGCAGCGGCGTGATCGTCACGTCGCCCTTTACGTCGTCGATCGCCGTCGTGCAGGCGAGGCCGTTCTTGCCGTCGATGTTCATCGAGCACGAGCCGCAGATGCCTTCGCGGCACGACCGGCGGAAGGTCAGGCTCGGGTCCTGCTCCGACTTGATCTTGATCAGCGCGTCGAGGACCATCGGACCGCAGCTGCCGACATCGACTTCGAAACTGTCATAGCGCGGGTTGGCGCCGCTGTCGGGATCGTAGCGATACACTTTGAACTTCTTCACGCGCGTCGCGCCGGCTGGGGCCGGATGGTCCTTGCCCTTTTTGACCTGGCTGTTCTTGGGAAGGCGGAATTCGGCCATGGCAAGTCCTGTCGCGTGTCTGGCGCCCCGATACACAAGCAGGGGGTCTCTCGCAAACGCTCAAGACATCCCGCCGCGCATCGCGCAAACCAGCCTTGCCAACCTCGGCTTCTGGCGCAAAGGCGAGTGGCGTTTGCTTTCAGCAAAGCTGAAACCATGCGGCCGGTGCCGCTTCGCGAGGCGGCAAGAAGGGGAGACCGGGACATGGGCAACAAAGCCTGCCGCAACATCGAAGATTTCCGCGAGCTGGCGCGCCGCCGGCTGCCCTATCCCGTGTTCCATTACATCGACGGCGCGGCGGACGACGAACGCACCAAGTCGCGCAACACCGCTGCGTTCGACGATTGCGACCTGGTGCCGAGCGTGCTCGCCGGCGTCGCCGACATCGACATGTCGGTCACGCTGATGGGCCGCAAGATCGCGATGCCCTTGTTCCTGTCGCCGACCGCGCTGCAGCGGCTGTTTCATTGGCAAGGCGAACGCGCCGTCGCGCGCGCGGCCGAGAAGTTCGGCACCTATTTCGGCATTTCGAGCCTCGGCACCATCTCGATCGAGGAAGTCGGCGCGACCATCTCGAGCCCCAAGCTGTTCCAGCTCTACGTCCACAAGGACGAAGGACTGAACCGCTCGCTGGTCGAGCGCTGCAAGGCAGCGAAGTTCGACGCGCTGGCGCTCACGGTCGACACGATCGTCGGGGGCAATCGCGAGCGCTGCATCCGTACCGGCTTCACGACGCCGCCACGCCTCACCCCGCGTTCGGCGGTGAGCTTCGCCGCCCATCCGCGCTGGACGCTCAACTATCTGTTCCGCGAGCCGTTCGCGCTGTCCAATCTCAAGGACCATGTCCGCGAAGGCAGCAGCACGCCGATGTCGATCGCCGACTATTTTAACAAGATGCTCGATCAGTCGATGGACTGGAAGGCGGCCGAGCGCATCGCGGCACATTGGGGCGGGCAGTTCTGCCTCAAGGGCGTGATGTCGGTGGCCGACGCCAAGCGCGCAGTCGACATCGGCGCGACGGCGATCATGGTCTCGAACCATGGCGGCCGCCAGCTCGACGGCAGCCGCGCGCCGTTCGACCAGCTCGCCGAGATCGTCGACGCCGTCGGCGACCGCATCGAAGTGATTTGCGACGGCGGCGTCCAGCGCGGCACGCATGTGCTCAAGGCGCTGTCGGTCGGCGCCAAGGCCTGCTCGGGCGGGCGGCTCTATCTCTATGCGCTCGCCGCGGCCGGCCAGGCCGGGGTCGAAAACGCGCTGGGCAATTTCCGCGCGGAGATCGAACGCGACATGAAGCTGATGGGTGTGTGTTCCGTTGGCGAACTCAACCGCGACAATTTGCGCTGGCGGCGGGGTTAGCGGCCAGCGCGAAGCAAATAAGTTTTTCACGCGGAGGCGCGGAGGCGCGGAGAGGTCATCCGCCGCGTGAGCGGCGCTCGCTTCACCAACGTTGACACTTGCCGACGTTGCGATTGCGGATGACTTCGACGCGCGTTCGCCACCTCCGCGCCTCCGCGCCTCCGCGCCTCCGCGCCTCCGCGCCTCCGCGTGAGATAAATTTCTCCTTCGACTTCCTTCGCGCCAAACCAGACATCAGCTCACGCCGCAGAGCGCTTTCTGCTGCTCGGGATTGCGCAGCACATTATCGAGATAATAATCGAGCAGATCCTGCACCGCCTTGCCGTCATCCGCGCCGGAAAGCAGCGGTGCGACGTCCTTCTTCCAGCCGTCGATGCAGTCCTGCTTGGGCGCCGAATCCGCCGCGCAGTCGACCAGATGGTCGAAGCCCAGCCGATAGGTCAGGAACTGCGCGCGGCTGAGCATCGGACCATGACCTGGATAGAGCTGCGCGAACGGCAGTGCCGCCAGCGCATCGAGCGCATCGCGCCAGCCCTTGGCGCAGGCGGTGTCGAAGAACGGCGCGGGCAGCACGACGAGATCGCCGGCGACCAGAATGCGTGTCGCCGGGTCGTACAGCCAGGTATCGCCTTCGGTCGCGGCATGCGGCGCCAGATGTAGCACCAGCGCGCGCTTGCCGAGCGGTAGCCGCGTCGTGCCGGTCACCGCGACGTCGGGCAGCAGGTCGCGCCGATCCTCGATCGCGTCGACACCCAGCCTCGTCTCCGCCTTGTCCGCGTCCGAAACCTTGGGATCGGCAAGCCGCGCCTTGCCGCGCTCGAGCGAGCGCGCGAGGAAGCCCTGGAGCGCACCGGCGACAGCGTTGCTGGTGTAGAGCTTCGCCCGCGGGAAGGCCGCGCGCAGCTCCTGGTTCCCGCCGCTATGGTCGAGATGCCAGTGCGTATTGACGATCGCGACGATCGGTTTGCCCCGCGCCTTCGCATAGTCGAGGATCGCGGCCTGATGCTCCTTGTGGCGCCCGGTATCGACCACGACCAGGCCCTGCGCGTCCTCGAACACGATCGTGTTGCCGTCGGGATTGCGATCGAGCGCGAACTGGCCGGGGATCAGTTTCGGCGATGGCGTGGCGGCGAGCAGCAGGGGGACCGCGAGCAGGAGATATCGCATCAGTGGAGTCTAGTTAACCGCGCACTCGCTGCCCATGCGCGGTGTTGCTGAAACTTCAGTAGGGACCTTCCCCGGCGAGGGTGCGGGCCGAGGAGCCGAGCGTTTCGATTCTGGGCCCCGCCTTCGCCGGGGTACGGAATGGCTGGGTGCCAGCTTGCTATTTCATCGTCAGCGCATCGGTCGCTGGCCGCCCCACCGGCGCACTCGCGGTCTTAGGCATGCGGCTTTCGAGCGCGTCGAGCCACGCTGCGCCCGCACCGGCGCCGACCAGCAGCTGCGGTTGCGAAGGCACCAGCTTGCCGCCGCTTTCCCATTGCCGGATCATCAGATCGGCATCTGCAAACGCACGGTCGAGCGGCTGCGGCTTGCGCAGTGTATGGTTGACGAAGGCATCGCCGAAGAAGGTCCAGTCGTTCTGCGCACGGCACCCGAACGACGTGTGCTCCATCGACGCCGCCGTCACCACCACACTCGTGTCGCTCGCCAGCGCGGGCAGGAACACGCCGGCGAAGCACGCGCTGAGGATCACCATCCGCCGTTCGATTCCGAGCGAGTCGAGCATCCGTGCCAGGCGGAACGGCGAGATCGCGCCATAGCCCTGGTCGCCGTCGTGATAGGCGATGCCGAACGGCGCGCCGTGGCTCGTCGTATAGAGGACCAGCACGTCCTCCTTGGGATCCATGACTTCGGCGACGCGCGCCAGTGCCGTCGCCAGCGCCCCTGGCGACCCGTTGGGCAATGTCGACGGACCGCTGCCGTCCGACCCGGCGAGCACGATCGTGTGCCCCACGGCGTCATAGCGCTGCGCCAGCACCTTGCCTGCCTCCCGCGCCTCGCGCGCGAACACCGGATCGCTATCGAGCGCGATGGCAATGACATAGGCATCGACCACACCCTTGCGCTGCGGTTGCAGGGTCGCGAGCGCCTGGTCGAGTTTGCGGTGTTCGTCGAGCAACAGCCGCGGGTCGCGATCGCGCTCGACCTGCATCCCGGCATCGGCGTTGAACGGAGCAAACTCGCCGTTCGGCCCATAGAGCATGGGCGGAACCTCGGCCGTATGTTGTGGCGCGCGGAAACTTTGCGTCGCGGCGGGCGCTGCGAGCCCGAGCGAGGCGACGGCGGCAACGAATGCGAACCTGGCTGGACGCATGACTTCCCCTTCCCGCCGCCACGTCACGCACGTGCCCCTGCCAAGTCAAGCGCAACGCATCGGTTGCGTTCGCACGCTGAACCCGCTCCAATTGCGATCATGGCGCAAGCAGTGCAATTCCCCAGCCGCGCGGCGATCGTCGCGACGGCGCATGAAGCGATTGCGCGCGGCTCGCAAAGCTTCGGCGCGGCGAGCCGGCTGCTCGGGTGTGCAACCCGCGAGCGGGCCTGGCTGCTCTATGCCTGGTGCCGCCGCTGCGACGATCTCGCCGACGGGCAGGATCACGGCCATGGCTCCGCCCCGATCGCCGACGCCGGCGCAAGGCTGGCGACGATCCGCACCTGCACCGAGGCGGCGCTCGGTGCCCCGCAGCAATGGATCGGCGATCCGGCGTTCGACGCACTGCGCATCGTCGTGCATGAAACGGCGATCCCGCACCGCTTCGTCCGGGATCTGGTCGAGGGCTTCGCGCTCGATGCCGCGGGTTGGCGTCCCGCCGACGAGGCCGATCTGCTGCGCTATTGCTATCATGTCGCCGGGGTGGTCGGCTGCATGATGGCAGTGATGATGGGCGTCGATCCGCGCGATGACGCGACGCTCGACCGCGCATGCGATCTCGGCATCGCGTTCCAGCTCGGCAATATCGTACGCGACCTCGCCGCCGACGCCGATGCCGGGCGTTGCTATGTGCCAGCGGACTGGCTCGCGCTGGGCCTGTCGCGCGTCGAGGTTGCGAAGCGGCTCGCCGATCGCGCCGAGGCCTATGCCGCGAGCGCGCGCGCAGGCACGCGGATGCTGTCGTTCGCTTCGGCCTGGGCGGTGCTCGCCGCTGCGGGCATCTACGGCGATATCGCGCGGCGCGTCGTCGCTCGCGGCGACCGCGCGTGGCTGTGGCGCGTGCGCGTGCCCGCCTGGTCGAAGCTCGGCTGGATCGTGCGCGCCTGGGTCCAGGCGCTGGGTCGTCGCCGGCTCTATCCCGAGACGCCGCGCAGCGGCCTGTGGACCCGCCCGAAAGAGTAGGTCCGCGGCGTTTTCGGCTGCGAAAGCCCGCCGTGCGCTTGTACATGCGCCCGGGAGCGCTACCTCGGCAGCCAATGGCTGCTTCCCGCTCTTCCGCCCAATCGTCTGAGCGTCCGCTGCTCGCGACCGTCCGCCGCTTCCTGCCCTATCTCTGGCCTAAGGATCAGCCGCGCATCAAACTGCGCATCGCCTGCGCGATGGGGATGGTGCTGCTGTCGAAGGTCGTGCAGGTCGTCGGCGTCTCCTATTCGCAGAAATTCGCGATTGATCGCATGGCTGCGGGGCAGCGCGACACCGTCTGGGTGGTGATTGCTTTGGTGCTCGGTTTCGCCAGCGCCCGGTTCGCCACGACGGCGTTCGAAAATATCCGCAACGTGATCTTCGAACGGGTTGGCCAGGAAGCGACGCGTGCACTTGCGTCGAACGTTTTCCGGCACTTGCACCAACTGTCATTGCGCTTTCATCTTGAGCGGCGCACCGGCGCCGTCACCAAGGTGGTCGAACGCGGCACCAAGAGCATCGATACGATGCTCTATTTCCTGCTGTTCAATATTGCGCCGACCATCCTCGAACTGGCGATCGTGCTGACGATTTTCACATTCAGCTTCGGTTGGCATCTCTCCGCAGCGACGGTGGTGATGGTGGTGGTCTATATCTGGTTCACGCGCCGCGTGACCGATTGGCGCTCGTCACTGCGCACAAGGATGAACGACCTCGATACGGGCGCGGTCGCGCATGCCGTCGATTCGCTGCTCAACTTCGAAACCGTCAAATATTTCAACGCCGAGGACCGCGAATCGCGACGCTACGACAGCGCGGTCGCGGCCTATGCCCGAGCCGCCACCGCCAGCGAGAATTCGCTCGCCTGGCTCAACATCGGCCAGTCCTTCGTCACAAATGCGATGCTGGGCGGCGGCATGGCCTATATCGTATGGCGCTGGGCGCACGGCGGAGCGACGGCAGGCGATGTGTTCATGGTCTCGACCATGCTTACGAACGTCTTCCGCCCGCTCGATATGCTCGGCATGGTCTATCGCACGGTCCGCCAGGGCGTGATCGACATGGGCGCGATGTTCGACTTGATCGACACGCCGAGCGAAGTGACCGACGCGCCCGGTGCGCCGGCGCTGCAGGTGAGGCAGGGCCACATCCGCTTCGAGAATGTGCTCTTCTCCTATGATCCCGACCGCGAGATCCTGAAGGGCATCGATCTCGACATCCCGCCGGGCAGCACGGTCGCGGTGGTCGGCCATTCGGGCGCGGGCAAGTCGACGATCGCGCGGATACTTTTCCGCTTCTACGATCTGACCGGCGGGCGGATCACCATCGACGGTCAGGATATTGCCAGGGTCACGCAGAATTCGCTGCGCGCCGCGATCGGCATCGTCCCGCAGGACACCGTGCTGTTCAACGACACGATCGGCTACAACATCGCCTATGGCCGCGAAGGCGCGGGCGAGCAGGAAATCGCGGATGCCGCGCGCGGCGCCGCGATCGCCGGTTTCATCCAGGCGCTGCCCGACGGTTTCGACACGCGCGTCGGCGAGCGCGGGCTCAAGCTGTCCGGCGGCGAGAAGCAGCGCGTCGCGATCGCTCGGACGTTGGTCAAGAACCCCCCGATCCTGATTCTCGACGAAGCGACCAGCGCACTCGATTCGCGCACCGAAGCCGACATCCAGGCGACGCTCGAAGCGATCGAGCAGGGCCGCACTACGATCGTGATCGCCCACCGCCTCTCGACCGTGGTGCATGCCGACCAGATCGTCGTGCTCGATTCGGGACGTGTCGCCGAAGTCGGCACCCACGCCGAGCTGTTGCGGCTGGACGGTATCTATGCCGACATGTGGACGCGCCAGGCGCAGGAGCGCGAGAGCGAAGGCGGCGAGGAAGCGGCGCCGGCACAATAGCCACGGCGCGACGCCTTCAGAGGAGCAGGTCCTGCCACTCGGCGTGCTTTGCGATGTACGCCTTCACGAACGGGCAACTTGCGATCACCTTGAGCCCGCGCGCGCGGACCTGCTCGAGAGCGCCGCGGATCAGCCGGCTGGCCACGCCATGGCCTTCGAGTTCCTTCGGCACGAGCGTGTGGACGAAGGTGATGACATCGCCGTGAAGCCGATATTCGGAGAAGGCAATCGCGCCATCGGCCGCAAGCTCGAAGCGGTGGCGCTCGGGATGATCCTCGACATCAGACAT
>Ga0068859_100002746_pt1 | contig 17844 bp, 20 predicted proteins | sample KBSSwiS22_FD_66585 | JGI IMG/M metagenome (GOLD analysis project Ga0068859, IMG submission 66585) | Switchgrass rhizosphere microbial communities from Kellogg Biological Station, Michigan, USA - KBS Switchgrass S2-2 | ecosystem: Host-associated > Plants > Roots > Rhizosphere > Soil ...
CAGCCTGCCTGGGTCGGCGGCGAGCGCGGACGCAAATGCATCGACTTCCTCGTCCCGGGTCAGGTCGAGCTGATAGCCGCGCACTGCATCGGGGTACGCAGCCTCAAGCGATGCGAGCGCCTCGCTGCGGCGGCCGACGCCGACGACACGATGCTGCCTGTGCGCCAGAGCGGTAGCGATGCCCTGTCCGATACCGGAAGTGGCGCCCGTCACCACGTAGGTCTTGCGCATGCTGAATGCCCACCGGCGCACGTAATCAAAGCGGTTATGCCCCTCAGCCTGATTATTGTTGGAGCTGTCACGGCCCAACCTCCTTGACCAAGCCGCGTGCACACAGTATGTCCGCCACGCGCGCCAACTGGTGAACGGGGAGACTGGATTTGGCTGAAATTTCTGAGAGCGAATGCGTCCCATCGCTGAAGGACAACACCCATAGCGCAGGCATCACGTCGCCGCCGAACGCTTCGTAAAGACCATACTTGCCAAGGTGCGGTTCACCTTTCGGTTTGAGATTGACATAGCGTGACGCGTGAGAGATGAGACGTGAACTCGGGATCGCGGATCCTTTCAAATCAAGTTTCACGCTTCCGTCCTCAATCACGTCAATGACGCATAAGAGTTTTTTGAGCGAGTCCGCCAGCGCCTCTGCCTTAATAAAATTCATATTGTCCGCGCTCGTGTGGTACTCGGGAAACGTGCCGTTCTGCGAGCGCATGAAACAGCCGATGGGCAAGTTGAACCCCGGCGAGCAGTACTGCCGCTCATCATAGCCGTAAGGAACAAAATCGAGAACGCGGTGTGACTCGCCAGATTTGCCCAGCACCTGCTGCATCGCTGAATCGATCAGAGCGTTCCCGTCCCGCGATTTTTTGTAAGTGACTGAACCGGAGTCGCCGGCGCATGCTAGGACCAAACCAGCCTTGATTCGCGCGACTTTGTCTCCATTCCGTGCGAGCCAAGTGATGGCCCCGATTGTGCCCGGGATGAAAAGGAAGCGATAGGAGTGGTGGAGAGGCGAGGGACCGCTGCTGGGAAGAGGGCTTGGTTGACTTCCAAATGCTCTCGCCAGCGCTACGGCGACCGCGGTTCCAGACAAGTTGTCGTTCGCCAGCGAAGGATGACAGCAATGGACCGAGATCAAAAACTCATCTTCGCTTTCACCCCGAATCAACAGCTCACCGTAGCTCAAAGCTCCCGGCGCGAGCGTCGAGTCGATACACACATCGTATTCGCCGTCCTCAAGCTGTTGAAGCTGGTGGTGCGAAAGGCAAAACCCCCACGTGCGCTTGTAGTAGCTCGTGCGGTACGGAATGCACTCCGGGTACTCCGGCAACGTGTGCAGGTACGGACGTAACTGGCGGAGCGACATCCGCGCTCGAATCGGTGCGCTGTAGTTCACCACGTGCAGATTGTTCACGCGGAAGTCCACGACGCGTTCGCCGCGTGAGTTGCTGATCCATGCATCGCGAACATTCCACTCATCCGGAATGGTCCAGTCCAGCACTGGTGTACCGGTGAGCACCTCGTGGATTGTGATCGGAATCTCCCGCTGGATGCGCCGCAACGTTGCGCGCAGTCCGTTGCCGGTAATGCTCCGGCAAATTGGGAACAATTCAGATGCAAAGGCGTACATCCATGAGCCTAGTTCGCGATAATCAAGGTGACAAGACTCTCGTCGATCCGAGTGAGTCCCGTCACCGCTACGACGCGGCGTGGTTGGGGTCATTGATCACTCCTGAAATACGGATATGCCGCATCACGCGCGTTCACTATTCTCTCTCCGATATCCGGCCAGCGGATGCCAAACACAGGATCGTTCCAGCAAACGCCGCGACTCAGTCCCGGCGAAAATGGCGTAGTCATCTGGTAGAAAACTTCGGTGTCATCCTCGAGCGTCTGAAACCCGTGTGCAAATCCTTCCGGTACGTAAACCTGCCGGCGACTTTCCGCCGTGAGTTCCACGCTAAAATACTGTTTAAACGTCGCCGATGCAGGACGCAGGTCGATGATGACATCGAAGATCGCACCGCGCGTGACGTGAACCAGCTTGCACTCTGCGTACGGCGGATCTTGCCAGTGCATCCCGCGCAACGTGCCCCGCCGCTTGTTGAACGAGACGCTACACTGGGCCAAGCGCGCGTCCAGGCCACGGGCCTGGAACTCGTCCGCACAAAACGTCCGTGCGAAAAACCCACGATTGTCCTCTTTGCGCTCGATATCGATCACGAACGCTCCTTTCAACTTCGTCTCGGTGAAAACCACGACTACCCCTATCGCCGTTGTTCTTGCGGTCGTACTCCTGCAGACGGACGCTATCATAGGCTGGGTATATCAGCCTAGTATCAAACTCTTGATGTTGTTGTTGCATAGGCAGCTCGTGGAGCGAGTTGAACCTCGCAGCCGAGGTCGTTGAGACGACGAACGAGTCGCATGATGGATTTAGAGCGGTGCGTCTGTGAAGTGATCGGCGCCGAGTTCGCGGTACGCCGCCGTTGAGCATGCGGTATCGGCGGCGAGCGCGCCGCGATCAGTTACAGTTTGATGCTGTAAGCTGAATCCCATCGACCCCGAGCGCTCGAGTACGCACGATCACCCAATCATCGAGCAGCTGGTGCTTTGGAAAGTGGCCGGACGCGGTGACGAAGGCCCTGACGGACTGATAGCGCGGATTGGAGCTAAGAGCATACCCTCAGGTTTCAGACGCACTCCGGCAAGCCAAATAGTCCCATGCGTGACACAACAATGATGCTGAACTGGCGCCGGGCCCAGAATCTTAGACGTGATCTGTCGAAACGCTCTCGATGTACTCCTCGATTCGATTGGCTGTATCTTCACCGCCAGCTTCCCGCCGAACGATTCGGGACATTTCTTTGACCATACTGCGAATCTCGGTGCCTCTCACAATTTGCACCGCCGATTTTCTGATGCTATCCACGTTAGTTTCAGCCTTCCTCAAATGGATCCCCACCCCGAGTTGGGCCATATGTTCCGCATATGCTTCGCACTCTACATTCCCATGTGTAATCAGGAGTAGAGGGACCCCGTGATATAAGGCTTCGGCTGCGGTGACCATGCCTCCATGGAAGATAAGCAGAGCGGCGTGAGGCATCACCTGCATCTGGGGTATGCCCTGGAGCACTTCGAAGTGGGGAGGAAGAGTGCCTAAGCATGCAGCATCGTTGTGATCGCCTATGGCAAGAACCACATGCAGATCGAGGCTCGACAGCGCATCAATGCACATCTTGTAATAGTCAGGGCCTTGGAGAAAGCACGACGAACTGCTTACTAGAACCAGTGGCCTCCGATCGAGGTCTTTTCGCTGCCAAGTACGGCGGTAAGAACGCTCGGCGGCGCAGCGGCCGGCGTAGAAACAAGTTGCGTCAAATGCATCTGCGTCCAGTTGGAGCGCCTTTGGGTAAAGAAATATGTGCAGCTTTTCGCGGTGGCGCACGAAGCCGGTTTTCTTGATTCCATAGGATTCCAAAAACTCATCTATGTTGCTCTTGTCGTTTATAAAATACTCGCGGAATTCCCCCTGTTGCAACGGACGAGCGAGGGTTTCCCTGTCGAATGCCAACGTCGGGCTTGTCTGTATCGCTGGAATTCCCAGACGTTCCGACATTATCTGGCCTGCATAGCACATAAAATCATAGATGATGAGATCAGGCTTATTGTTTTCATAAAATGCGGTGACTTCAGAAAGTATTCGGATGGTCGCATGGAAATCCAGTCTGCCCCCTTCCAATCCTAACGGTGCGCCCCTCGCCCAGAGATCCCAGAGAGTAACGAAATCCGGAATTCCCGAGAAAGGCAACACTTCCGCGCCAAGTTCGGAAACTGCGGATGCGTAACGATCTGAGGTCACATAGGTAACTCGATGGCCGCGTCGAATCAAGGTGGAAACGATCGGAAGCGTTGGATATATGTGCGTTGAGTGAGGAAAACTGAAGAACGCAATATGGGTAGGCATTGTTGACCCCCAGGAGTGTTAGGAGCGGCGTGCAAATAACTTGAGATGGTCACCCACTCTCCTACTCGAGATACAGCTCGGGAATAGCTGTAACAAAACGCCCGCCCCAGTCTCTAATGTAGGCCAAGTCCGCCATGACCTCATCTCGGATGTTCCAGGGCAAGATAACAATGTAATCGGGACGCTCTCCGCGAATGCGGTCCTCGCACACTACAGGGATCCGACTGCCGGGCAAAAACTTGCCCTGCTTGGCAGGACTTTTGTCGACAACATACGGTATCAGGTCGGGCCGCACACCGGCGTAGTTCATCAAGGTGTTGCCTTTGGCAGCTGCACCATAGGCGGCCAGTTTTTTTTCGGCTTGCTTTGCGTCAAACAGAAATTTCAGAAAGCTGTATTTTGCGTTTTCGACTCGATTTTGAAAGCCGGCGTAGTAGGCTTCGGTAGCAAGCCCCTCCGAACTTTCGCGATGAAGAAGCGTTCCCACTGAGTTGTCACACGCTTGTGGTCCATGATTGCATTGCACGTAGACTCTCAAGCTACCGCCGTGAGTAGGGATCTCCTCGACATCGAAAACAGAAAGTCCGTTCCTTTCGCATATGCGAGTTACTGCGACCAGCGACAAATAAGAGAAGTGCTCGTGATAAATCGTATCGAACTGGTTGTACGTGATGAGATTTAACAAGTGCTGAAACTCGAATGTCGCGACGCCAGTGCTCTTCAATAAAATAGCGACGCCAGCGACGAAATCATTGATATCTGGAACATGGGCGAGGACATTGTTCGCTACTATGAGATCAGCATGGCCATGCTTTACGACCATCTCCTTGGCCAGGCGTACGCCGAAGAAGTCTTCGATGATCTCTATACCTTTCTCCCGGGCCCTGGCAGCAGTGCTGGCAGTGGGCTCTACTCCGAGACACGGGATTCGCCGGGCTGCCACATATTGCAACAAATAGCCGTCGTTTGCCGCCAATTCCACGACGAGCGAATCGTGACTCAACTGAAAGCAATCCACGACCTTTGTAACGTACTTCTCTGCATGCTTTAGCCAAGTCGTGGAGTACGAACTGAAGTAAGCATAATCGTCGGTGAAGATTTCTTCGGCTCCGGCGTAGTCTTCCGTCTGCACCAGCCAGCATTCAGAACAGACCAATACGCGCAGTGGAAGCCACATCTCCGGTTTTCTAAGAGTCGCCTCAGTCAAATAGGCATTGGATGGTGGGGCGCTCCCGAGATCAACGAATGGTAGCGTCAACGGCGTTTTGCAATGGCGGCAATCCATCTCATGATTCCTATTCTATTTACTGTGTGTGCGCGGCAGCCTACAAGAGGCCGGCCAAACTGAAGTGACATCTACTCATGTATCAACGCTTTCATAGGACGCGATCTGCTGCATAACTAACTCGCGCAATGACTCAGCTTTCGCGTAGGCTTTATACCAGTCCACCACCGCCTCTAATGCCTGCTCCAGTCTCCAGCGAGGTTTCCAGCCCAACATCATTCGCGCCTTCGCGCTGTCCAGCATCAACAGGTGAGCTTCATGCAGCTTAGGCTCTGAATCGAGATCCCAGGAGAATTGTTCACCCCACAAGTCATTCACTTTCTCCACAATCCACCGCACCGGGCGCGCATCATCTAGAGAGGGACCAAAATTCCAGCTCTGTGAATACCCTTGAGGATTTCCCCAAAGTTTCTCGGCCAATAGCAGATAACCGGACAGCGGCTCCAAGACGTGCTGCCATGGACGGATCGCATTCGGGTATCTGACCTTTAATGGCGAGCACTTTCTGATGGCCGTCATTAGATCAGGAACTAATCGATCCTTCGAGAAGTCACCGCCGCCGATTACGTTTCCGGCACGCGCGCTCGCAACAGCTACGGAACGGTGAGTTTCAAAAAACGATTTCCGATAGGCGGAAATGGCAAGCTCCGCGCAACCTTTGCTGCTTGAATAAGGATCGTCGCCACCTTGGGGGTCGCTTTCACGATATCCCCATACCCATTCTCTATTTTCATAGCACTTGTCGCTGGTGATAACTACTATGACGCGGCAGGAGCCGGTCGTTCGTACCGCCTCAAGCAGGTTCACAGTCCCCATCACGTTTACCTGATAAGTTTCAACCGGAATCAAATAGGAGAGTCGGACCAGCGGCTGTGCTGCTAAGTGAAATACTATTTCCGGGCGAAACTGAGCGACCAGTTTCTGAACGCTCTCCAGACTTCTAATATCGGCAAATACCGACTCCATCCTCTCTCCAACAGAGGCCAGTTCGAATAGATTCTCTCCGGGTGCCGGTGGCAATGCATAACCGGCGACAGTGGCGCCCAACTTCTGCAACCAAAGAGACAGCCAACTGCCTTTAAAACCGGTGTGGCCGGTCAGCAATACACGTTTGCCGCACCAGAAACTCGGGTTCACTGCCAGACCTTCCACAGAGCGCGCTTGGATGTCCACAATTCCTCCAGAAAGCTCCTATCGCGCAACGTGTCCATAGCAGCCCAGAAGCCGTGGTGACGATAGGCTGCTAATTGGCCTTCTTCTGAAAGCCGCCGCAGCGGGTGTTGTTCCCAGACGTCTTGATCGCCGCTCAAATAGTTAAATACCTCCTGTTCCAAGACGAAGAAGCCGCCATTGACCCAGTGGCCATCGCCTCTAGGTTTTTCGACGAATTGACTGACAGAATTGCCTTCAAACTCCAGCGCCCCAAATCGTCCCGCAGGCTGAACAGCAGTGAGAGTCGCGCGGCGCTGATGTGACTCATGGAACTTGATCAGTTCGGATATATTGATATCACTTACGCCATCTCCATATGTGAGACAGAATCGCTCGCCATTGAGATATTTTCTGACTCGCAAGAGACGTCCACCTGTCATCGTATCGAGCCCTGTATCCACCAAAGTCACTTTCCAAGGTTCAGCGTGGTTTTGGTGTACCTCCATTCTGTTGTTGGAAATGTCGAAAGAGACGTCGGCCGTGTGTAGAAAGTAGTTGGCGAAGTATTCCTTGATCAAATATCCCTTGTAACCACAACAAATTATAAAGTCCCGCAGTCCATATGCTGAAAAAATTTTCATGATGTGCCAAAGAATTGGCTTCCCGCCGATTTCAATCAGTGGCTTTGGCCGCAGACTTTCCTCACCGATACGAGTGCCAAACCCCCCTGCTAATATGACTGCCTTCATAGTTCCTCGATGCGTCTGATAGCTAATATTAATACATCGGCGCGAGTTGTTTATGCAACGCCTCCATCATGTCCAACACAGGAAACTCGCGGTCCAATAATGATCTGACCGCTCTCACCGTGAGTTTGAATCAGTGGCATAAAGACACGTATGGCTACGCAGGCAAGCAGGCAAGTGCTGCAGTAGCTGATCGAGATGCACGGCAAGCCGAATGCGCTGCGAGTGGACAACGACGCGCGGCGGCATGACCGCCTTGGCTGTGTCGGTGCCGACCCTAACTTTCAGCCGAGGCCAACTGGGGGTCTACTTCAGCTCTGTGTGACCCTCCCGACGGGGGAGCCTTCACAAGCTAAAGTAATTTCTCCTCGATTTGGCTACTCCGGAGAATTGGGACAGCCATACTCAAAGAGGCCTTTCGTTCGCCGCGAGACTTGAAGCGTTGTCCTGGTGGATCCTTACGTTTCTTGCAATCAATCTCCGACGAATTATCAAAGAGCGGCGCGCGCATATCGGCAGTTTCATGATGAAAAAGACAGCAATGGAGGACACGACAAGAGGCACAAGGAAAAAAGCAATTTTGATTCCGGTCTGTGCGTCATCGAAATCAGTGATTCCTTTCGAAGAAAATCCAAAATGCCCGATAATTGACAGCCCGAGAGGGCCTCCTATGGCGCCAGCGATGCCTGCGAACAAGGCGTTCGCAGCAAAGTAACTTCCCCTGTACCCAACGCCGTATTTCCACTGTCCGTAATCGATGGCGTCGGCCAAGATGGCGTTAGAAACGACGAAATTGCATATCATCACGGCCTGGATGCCGATCAGCACCAGGCAGAGCGGTATATAAGCGTGTTTTCCAGGCTGCAAAAAAACCGGCAGAGTGATGAGGGCAATGAAGATAATTTGAAGTATGGCAAAAGCCCGTTTCTTGCCGCCGAAATCGCATAGCTTGTTGATAAATGGAAGACTAATTGCCGTCACGGCGTAACTGAGCACATAAGTCATCGGGAGCGCTTTGCCAAGTCCGTAATAATAATCGTATACGACAAAGGACAAAGAACACCACATTCCCTCGCCTATACTCAGAAGCATGCTGACACGGGTCAGGGCAAGAAATGGCTTATTGGACAACACCGCCTTTACCGCATTCCTGATTTTTTCCTTTCGGAACGAAGGACGATACTCACCATCCGGGATATAACGAGTGCAATAGATTGCCGGAATCATATAGATGATGGTGACGACGGCGGCATACCGGAGAACTTCTGGCGTGATTTCCGTGGTTTTGAAGAGGGGGAACAGCGGTATCATGTAGAACGTTATGGCCCCGATAACACTGGTGATACTACGAATACTCAGTAATCTCGTACTTTCATTGTAGGTTCTAGACAGTTCCGAGCCCCACGCCAAGTGGGAGATATCGTATGCTGCCCCCGATAGAGCCAGAATGACGCACCAGCATGAAAAATATGCGATCGTCACACTCGAAGGGGGATTCATGAGGCGATATCCAGCAAGGGTCACGCAGGCCAATGCAATCATGACCCACGACTTTCTCGTGCCCCCGCGCTCTCTGTGTTTATCCGACAGAATGCCAATGATGGGAATGGCTATCGTCGTGATCAGGCTGGTTATAAAAGATACCGAGGCAATTTCCTGAAACTTCAGATCGAAATACTTGGCATATATTCCTGTTAGAACAGTGCCTAAAGGCAGGACCACAAAAGAGACTCCGCCTGCCGAGAGGCTATAATTTAAGACACCGCCTAAATTCTTCCCAGCAGTAGTAGTCGACGGCAGATACACGGTTATTAGCTAGCAAGTTCCGTGAAGAAAGGGCTTTTAGATTCAGTGTGTTACGCGGTTGCAACTTGCAAGTCTTCGGCTTCATGGGCAGGAGAAACCATCTCGGCTGCCGAAGCCGACAAAATATGCTCGATGGCACGCTGAATGGCAGCTAAGGTTTTGGCGGAAGTCTTGTCGACTGGCAGCAATAGCGCTATCGAATCTTGTTGACGCCTGATGCGAAACAGGGGAGTGCCATCCTTCCCTTCTATCACCTGATCGTGGAGAGCGGGGATCGTCTTGCGACCTCCGGGCGTTGTGGGTGCCGCAGATGCCAAGAGTTGTCGATAAACGTCATGAGGCGGGAGACGCGACGAACTAGCGGCAATCGCTCGGGCTGCCCTGATCGCAGGCTGCTTCCTAATCGGGTCTTCCAGCACCTCAGTTAATTTCTCGCCCCAACTTTCGCGAATATCGACTGCATTGCCGAATGCACTGACAACTACGCTTGGCAGTCGAGCCAGCTTGAGCAAGCGCGACACTTGCGAAGGCGATACCTTCAGAGCAGCAGCCATTTCCTCCTGTGATTCGAATAGCCGCCCCCGAAGCCACCGTAAGTACCCCAAACCTCGCTCATAGGGACTGAGATCTTTGCGGAGACAGTTCTCTACATGCATCGCAATGATGGCTTCTCTGTCGGAGAATTCGCCCATCTCGACGAGCAAGTCCATCTTCAGAAGACGGGCTACAAAGAGCCTGCGCGCCCCGCAAATCACCTCGACATCGTAGTCGGGGTCATCCTGGACTGCGCGACCGCGAACTGGCGCGCGTTGCCCGTGCTCTCTGAAGCTCTCGATCTCCTCTGCACAATTCTGCTCGGTGATATGTTCCTCGAGGCGATCGTGCAAGCTCCATACTCGGCAGCGAAATGGGTTAACTGAAACCGGCGATCCCATTAGCAGTTCTCCTCGTTAGAACGCGCGCCAATTCCGAGCAAGTCTTTTGGTCCTGAACTGCGCATGTATTTAGCGAGCAGCCCATTCGGTCCCGTGGGTGCTATACCTTCACCTTATCTATCTACTGGGTAATTACACTTTTCGGACTATGGGTAATTACACTCGCCTGTCATTACTTAATCCATCTTCTACCGTAACAGTCCAGGTATTGACGGACCGGCATGAAGTCGGCTAATGCAAGGAGGAATTCGCGCGAGCTAGCATCCGTTTGAAGACAACACCCGACTAGCATGATGCGTGGCGCGTCTTGGCCAGATCCTTCGCCGTGGTCGATCGCCTGCCAAGGAACGCAGCGTGCGGTGGCGATTAAAACGGTTGTGACGGCGCTTACGGTGCGAGTTGACGCTTGGTGACAGTGGAGCCCCTGTGCATGCAGGGACCTCGTTCGGCTAACGGAAGCGCTACGGACGTGATCATATCGAGGTGTTCAACTGCGGCGTCCCCCAGTTCGCCCGGGTACGAACGTGCCCGAGAAGGGCGTGCGACTCCGCCGGGAAGAAACGATCTCACGCCCCCCCGGTCAGACGGTCTTAGCGGCACCCCTTTCAAGGTGACAAGTAGTTGATTGCATTGTCGCGCGGCAACTGCATCAGCCTCTTCCGCGCCGTCGTCAACAACAGTCTCTGCCGATTCAGCCTTGCAGCCAGCCATGCAGCTTGGGTCTTCTGGGCAACAGTCAACAGGTGCGTTGACTGTTGTTCCGTCCGTCGAGCGCTCAAGTTCACCTGATCAATCTTCCAACACGACGACCTAGACCTCAGTCGCCTAAGCCCGGGCAATTGGTACGATGGAATGCCAACAGTTGATAGGATGGCATACCGATGGCGGCAATTGACCGCAGGCACGTTACCGTCTTCGAGCACGTCTATACCGTCGGGAACCCCAACATCGAATATCTTCTCCTGCTGTCGGGGTCGCTCTTCGACCATACCTTGAATGGTCTGCACGCGATCCAGATTACTGGCCTGGCATGGTTAGCAAGCTCAAGATCCGCGGCCGAATAACCTTCTCGCACTTGGTTTTTGGTATGATAGGGTTCCAAGGTGGCTTATAAGGAGCATTCAACGTCCGAGCGGAAACGCCGCATCTCTCAAGTTATCTCAGCTCTGTGCTCAGAGCGTTTTATCGCGGAAAGCAACATTCATGGTAATGCTCGCTACCTCCACCGCGTATGTTTTGAATCTGTTGACAGAAGTGTTGACTGTTGAATGACGCTTGGCGTCATCGGTGACAGGCTCGAGCCGCGCGCTGCCTCAAGTCCACCTATTTACATAATGCAAATAAACCTCGGTTATTTTTATCCCGCATCGCGCTTTTGATCGGGGATGAGTATCATAGCAATGAGGGTATAAAGAGCCTGTCGGTGGTTTAGCTCACCATTGTTAAACAGATAGGCTTAGTCATGAAAATTCGAGAACTCAAAGTAGAAGTCAAGAATATTCAGCGCAGCTATCAGAAACTGCAGCAGGAAGTGGACGAGCTGATCTGGTCGCTCGCACCCATGGCATCTCCAGAACTTCGGCGCCGGCTGGGAGCCGACCCGGATGATTCCGAAGCTGTATCCACGCGCACCAGACCGCACTACTCCGATAAGGTTAAACAACAGGTGAAGGCAGCCCTGCAAGAGGGTTTGACCGCAGAAGCAGCCTCTCGAAAGCTCGGTCCGTCACCTTTCACGATCAAACTCTGGAAGCGCGAATGGGGCCTCTCTAAGCCCAGGGCAAAGAAAAAGAATCCATCTGACCGCGCTACTCGTGCGTAGCCGTGTTGGGTTTGACGGAAGTGCTGCGTACGCGGCTGTTATTCCGCGTAGGTTCTGGCGGTTTCAAATTTTGCTGAGATAAGTTGGAGTGCATGGGCTCATACTCAGCCCTCAATCTGGTCAGCGCAGCCCGGGTCGCGCTCAGAGCCCTTGAGACCTCTGCGAGACATCGCTTTATACGCCTAACGGATGACGAGATCTCACGTTCAACGTCCTCGAACCCCTTCATCGTCTGACTCTCCTCCTCAGTTGGAGCGACAGTTTGGTTTAGCCACAGTTGCGGTACCCGGCATGTTTGAGGAACGCAGATCGCGGATTCCGGGGCACGCTGACAACACTCGCTCGTTAGCTCGAAGGATACCGCAGGTAGCGCAGCATTAGCGCGAACGGTTACCAGAGCACGGAACTCTCGATCCGCATCAATTCGTTGTCGAAGCCACTCAGTGCTCTCTCCTGCTGAGACTGAGACTCAGGGGTCGACGACCACTCGAACAACAACTCGCGATGTCAGCTCATCCCGGGGCTCTCCAGCGTAAAAGCCGCGCGCGGCACTGTATGCAGGTGTGCAAATAAGGGCTGGTCAACCTCCAGATGTGATCGGATCGCGGATTGGTTGATTTTCTTTGAGGGACCCACCGAATGGAGGAAACGCTTCCCGCGTGGGTACACACGTCTCCGGAATACCAGCAGCCATGAGCTCTTTCGCCTGCGAGGTCTGTGGTCAGGCGATGCTACCACTGCCCTCAGTATGAGGGCATGTGATCAGATGGTTTATTTAGTGGCGCTCCTTGTCTGGCTGGGAGCGTCATGGCCGCGAGAACTCTGCGAAAGACACTGAGGAGCCGCGAGAATGATGCGTTGATTGCCATTGTTGTGGCTGCACGCGAGGAAGCGGGTCTCAGTCAGCGTGACCTTGCTGCTCTCCTCCGGCGCCCGCGCTCCTTTGTGAGCCGGATTGAGGCCGGTGAAAGAAGACTGGACGTCGTCGAGTTCGTTATGATCGCCAAAGCTCTCAAGTTAGATCCAATAGACCTTTTTACGCGCTTCGTAATGCGCTCTTAAATCTTGAGAGGGCTCCTCAACGAGGTTGTAGTGTCCCCGTCGGAGGACAAATCCGTGGGTCATGGCTGTGGCACCCAGTTCGCGCATTGTGGCACAACAACGGCAACCTACAATCGAAACTTTTTCGTCCGGCGTAAAGTGAGATAAAAATCCTCGAACGTGCAGTACTCCTCCAGTGAGGGTAAATTTGCCTGTACACGCCTGTTTTCCGGGGCCAGCGCGCTACTCACCGTCGGGGGCGGCCGCCATGCCTTGCAGGCGGGAGCTCACCTGCACCAGGGATTGGAACCTTCATGGATGTGGAGTTCACGGTGGATTTCATCTGCGATCAGCCGTGAGCGGAGAACGATGAATACATCATGGTTTCCGGTATCGGCGGCTCCTGATTGAGGCGCTGTAGCGAGTCACTGCGGGCCTTCGAACTGACTCATGTTCTGCCAAGCCAGCTGGGGGATGCGCGCAAAGCCGATACCTCCGGCAGACCGACAAGGATACGGAGCATATGCGGTGGAACGTCATGACCCCTCGTGAGAAGCATACCCGGCGGCTCCTGGCCATCGAAGCTCGAGGTCGGCTATCCCAGAAGCCCTCGGACGTCAAATAAATGAACTGAATCTCGGAGTGTATTCGCTATGATCGGGGGGCATGCAGAAGAAGATGCTCGGCAGGGGATTGGCGGACCTGCTCGGCCAACCGGCAGCCCGTTCGGCACCCGGGGCCGACAAGACCCCCGCTACCCCGCCGGCGGCCACCGCCGGGCAAGAACTCGCGAAGCTGCCTCTCAATCTACTGCAGCGGGGACGCTATCAGCCGCGCATCGACATGCGCCCCGAAACCCTTCAGGAACTGGCCGACTCGATCAAGGCTCAAGGCGTTGTCCAGCCTATTGTTGTTCGCCCACTAGAGGCCCCCGGAATCGGCCCGTCGCAGCGCTACGAGATCATCGCTGGCGAGCGCCGCTGGCGCGCGGCGCAGATGGCCGGGCTTGCCGAGATCCCGGCGGTCATCCGCCGCATTCCCGATGAAGCCGCGATTGCCGTCGCGCTCATCGAAAACATTCAGCGAGAGAACCTCAATCCCCTCGAAGAGGCCCGAGCTCTCCAGCGTCTCATCACGGAATTCGCGCTGACGCACCAGGAGGCCGCCAAAGCGGTCGGGCGCTCGCGCGCGGGAGTGAGTAACCTCCTGCGACTCCTGGAGCTTTCCCCGGAAGTGGCCGAGCGGGTCGAGAAGCGTGAGATCGAGATGGGTCACGCTCGAGCGCTGCTCGCTCTCCCCGATCGCCGGCAGCAGGCGGAAGTCGCCACGCTAATTGCGAAGAAGGGTCTGTCCGTGCGCGAGACTGAAGGACTCGTAAGTCGGCTTCGGTCTGTTGGGAAACCGGCCGCTGAGACGGCGACCCGCGACCTGAATGTGGAGCGGCTTGAGCGCGCGCTCGCCGAGACGCTCGGGACCGACGTCGCCATCAAGCGCTCCGCCGAGGGCGGGGGAAGACTCGTGGTGAGTTACAACAGCCTGGATGAGGTGGATGCGCTCCTGAGACGCTTAACTTCTAGGCATTGAGAAGCGTTTCCCAACAGACTCCTCGATCAAGCTCATACAGTAGCCGGCGAGATGATGCACTGCATGGACGGCACGTCCAGCGGTGATCAAGATGGGGGCATGGGAAAACGCAAACCTGGACGCAAAGCGGCATACCTGGAAGACAACGGCATTCTTTCCCGCATTCCGGGCGAGCATATCGCCGCCGCTCTGAAGACCTTGCCCGATGCCGAGACAGCGACCATCAAAGAAATGCAAACCACCCTCCATGTCCCGGGCACGGGGCTGGTGACGTTCACGTGCAAACGTTTTGTGCACACTCACGGAAAATCCCGTTACACGTTCTGGCTAGCGAAACGCGCCGAAACGACCGGCGGCTAACCCACAATCAGCTCGGCCAGCTCGCTCCAATGTGGTGGATGCAGAGGTCGGCGCCGAGGCCGCGGCTTTGGCGCCCCCGGCAACGGCGACCGGAACGCTAGCGTCCACCTGACACGGATCGCCCTGAGCGTCGCTGCGCTGGCTGGCGCTCACCGACGCCGATCCGCAGAACGCGGCCATGCGTTCTGCGGATCCGACGCGGCCGTCGCTAATTGCACGCGCCGATTTGCGTCTTAGGCGGAGACGACCTTGGCGGCATGGTTGGCATGGTTGGGCTCCCTTTGCGGTTCTCCCTGCTGCTCACGCTTGATACGCTCGTAGATCTCTTCCCGGTGCACGGCGACATTCTTCGGCGCATTGATCCCGACCCGGACCTGATTTCCCTTAACCCCGAGCACGGTAACGGTGACGTCGTCGCCGATCATCACTGTTTCTCCGACCCGTCGCGTTAGGATTAACATTGTGGCTATCCTCTGTCGATAATAGTTGCTGCCAGGATCGGCATAAGAAACTTAACTGCAGAAGTTTTTGTAGCAGACGCTCGAATTCCACTGCCTCCAGGCAGGACTGACACTCGATCATATGAAGCTCGAAGGTCGCCGACTGGTCTTCGTCCAGGCGCCGCGCCACGTAAGGCTCCATCCATTTCACCTGCATACAGGAGCGATATGGGGACATTAGAGAGGCCGCTCGGGAAACGCGAATACAGTAGCCCGGAATCCGAACACTCGCAGTGGGTGGGATTCGACCATGGCTAGGCGCGATTCCATATTTGCTTTAGGGCTCTGCACAAAATCGACTCAAATGCTGACGTTCGAGACGGGGATGACTCGGGTGTGGCAGCGCCTTGACAACGCGCGAGAAGACGAGTAGCGCAACGCCGTAAGAAGGGCCACCGCAAGAACTTGTGTTACGCGCCCCCTGATTGTGTACTCTCCCCGGTTGCACTGGTGCACCTCGAAAGTTTCTGGCTGATGACGCGCGGACGTGTAGAAATCCAGCCTAGCCGCGAGTTGCTCAAGCGCTTGAGCCGCAACGTCCGTGAGAGACGGAAAGCTCGGGGCTGGAGCCAAAAGGAATTCGCGCGGCGATTTGGGGTTCATGGGGTTCATTACACGCTCATTGCCCGCATCGAACAGTGCCGGATAAACATCACCATTGGTACGCTGGAACAGCTAGCTAAGGCGCTGGGCGTTTCTGCGCACGATCTCCTAAAGCCTTAGTACGGTCTTCGTGGCCGCTTCGACGGCGGCGGCCTTCGTCGTCTGGGTTCAGCAGGTCAACGATGTCGACTTCGAAAGCGCGGGCAAGTCTCTCCACGAGACCGAGTCGCACTTTTGTCCTAGTCCCCCTTTCGAGTTCAACAACGAGATCCCCACTCAGGTTGCACCGCTCTGCGAGAGTGTCCACCGACCAGCGCCGCCTAAGCCGGTAGCTGCGAATCCGCGCGGCGAGCACGTGGCGTAACGCCTGACGAGAGGACGTGCGAGCGCGAGGGGATTTCACGCCTTCCCGCTCCAACACGCACGCGGTAGGCACCGACGCTGATCTGAACCCAAAACTAGAGCGGCGTTGCCTGAAGGGATTCGCACGGACGACTCCTTTCAACCAGTACTATAGACTCTTAAGTCTACCCCCTTCGCACGGCGGATGGTAACCGTTTAGTCGAGCATCGATATGAGGACCGACAGGGGAATCGAAGGCGGTGATGTCCGGTCGCGTTGTGGATCACATTCCGTCAGCGTGATTGCACCAGTCTGGGACTTCCTGAGACTTCCGTCGCAATGCCGCATATTTCTGTGCCTTGGGAATCGCCGCGAACGGTCAGGGATTTATTCCCGGCGCGGGACGCACAGGGAACGACCCACACGGCTGCGCAATCGGCTTCCATTCCAGCCACGCAGCCGCTTGCGAATCGCCTTCTCGGACACCTCGAGCCGGCCGGTAATCGCGTGGTCGCTCAATCCTTTCTTTTTCAGAAGCAGGATTGTCTGATCGTGCCCCCAACCTTTCCGGCTCCCGATCCTCGAGAAATCCTACTGTACCGCTAGATTATCCCGTCCAGCGGTGGTCACAAGTTCAATCGCGCAATGAGCCGCGATCGATTCTAGCTGTCGCACCAGGCTCTGGATATCTCACCGATCCAAAAGCGATGCACTCTCGACTCGGGAATGTCCTCCCGGTCCAGTGCACCCAAGACAGTCCCCAGCCGGGTGAATCCGACTAACAGCTCATACTGAAGATCGGACTCCAGGACATCGCCCGTCAACACGATGGGTGGGCGCAACCAGGTATGCGAGACCTGCCAGTAGCGCACGACCTCTGCGCGTTCATCGACGAAACCCTCCGCGAGCATTTGACGGCGTGCGTCATCAACAGCGCGGCGAGCGTACCGCGGGGCGGCGATCCGTCGCACGGCCTCTCCCGAGAGATCACGTTCGGTCCACCGCACGGCGCTCCAGTCTACGAAGCGGACGGTTTCAGCCAGATCGACGTCGCCATGTCGCGCATGAAAGAGATGCTGGAAGACCTCGAGCGGACAGTGAAGGCCCGGCCGCTGTGCACGTCGCCAATGCTCGACCAAGTCGTCGCTGTAGAGGCTCTGAAGGCAGACCCAAGTCAGAGGGGACCCACCACCCTCCTCCCGGTGCAACCGCATGACCTGCGATTCGGTTCCGACCGTCGGCTCCCCAGGCAGGGCAGTCGCACTCTGGATGGGATGACTGCGGAAAAACGTGCCGGTGCTACGCATTGAATATTCGCCGAAACGACACTCGCCTCAAAAGCCGAGAATTCCCAGATCCGATCGGTGTCTAGAGCCTATGTCACGGTGCAATCTTCGTCAAGTGTTCGTCATAAGTTAACGACTGTCCGGTGCTGTGACTTGGCTGTCTCTCCTGACGTGCGCCGCCGGTGACGGCCAGGCTACCTGAGCTGTCGACGCTTCTCTCATCCGATTCGCAATCAAGGCGGTACCGCTGATGTACCGCTCCCTGGTAAGCTGTTAGTTAGTCCGCAGGAAGTGCAGCCGAAAAACGGGGAAGCGCCCGTTGTGTGAACCGTGGCCACCGCGTTCGCGCGCGCCCGTGATCCGGTTCCGTGAGAGCGAGACGGCCGTTGCTTATAAGGGGCTCCCAGGCGAG
>Ga0068859_100002749_pt1 | contig 17839 bp, 17 predicted proteins | sample KBSSwiS22_FD_66585 | JGI IMG/M metagenome (GOLD analysis project Ga0068859, IMG submission 66585) | Switchgrass rhizosphere microbial communities from Kellogg Biological Station, Michigan, USA - KBS Switchgrass S2-2 | ecosystem: Host-associated > Plants > Roots > Rhizosphere > Soil ...
GGAGTCGGGCTATTTCCGCGCGAAGATCGTCCAGGAGACGATGATTCGCGAGTCGGGCCGGACGTACTCGATCGTGCACGCCACCCAGTTCTTCGAGTTCGTGAAGGCCATCGCGGACTTCAGCACGGTCGATGGAAAGATCCATCTGCCGCCGGCTCTGATCCAGCCGATGGCGGCCGAAGACGTTGCCGCGGGCGTCGCACGCACCGCGGTGGGAAAGCCGCTGAACGGGATCCGTGAGATCGGCGGCCCGGAGCAGTTCCGGCTCGACGAGCTGGTGCGCAAGGGCCTCGCGGCGAAGGGCGATCCCCGGGAGGTCGTCGCCGACGAGCAGGCCCGCTACTACGGGGCACGGCTGAGCGAGCGGACGCTGGTCCCCGGTCCGGACGCCCAACTCGGGGAGATCACCTTCGACAAGTGGCTCACCCAGCAGTAGCCACGAGCCGACAGACGCCGGGTGACCGTCACTGGCAGCGGCCGCCCGTTTGCCCGGACCGCCGCCGGCGGCAGGCGCCGTGTTGCCGGCGGCGGGTGCACGCGTATCGGGCGCATTCCCCGGAACTGTGAACAGGAGTACCTGTGACCAACCCACCCGCCCAGCCCTCGCCGGCGGACTATGTCTCCATCAACGGGCTGCTGGCGCGCTACTGCGTGACGCTGGACGTCAACGACATCGACGGCTGGCTGGACCTGTTCACTGCGGACGCCAGTTATGACGTCGACGGGCGCACCTATCAGGGACGGGAGAGGATCCGCCGGCTGGTCGGGACGGTGCCGCATGGCTTGCACCTGAGCGGCCCCCCAGTCATCGAGACCAACGGGCCCGACCGGGCCCGCACGACCCGCAACACGCTCTTCGTGAACCGGCACAGCGGCGTGTTGCGTCACGCCTTCTACGTCGACGACCTGGTCCGGACCGACGGCGGCTGGCGTATCGCCTCCTGCCGCTGCCGCTTCGTCACCTCACACGGCATCGCGGACTGGCCCGACGGCCAGGTCACCGAGTCGTCCGTCCACACGCTCGACACCCCCGACTAGGGCCACCACCGCAGTACGTCGACGAGGGCGTCCACCGTGGCCGCGGCGACGGCTGCCGGGTCGGTGCCGACGGGTGCGGCGCCGAGCATCGTCGGGAGATAGCCGATGAGCTCACCCCGGCCGGAGCGGGCCGCACCGTGGCTGGCGCGGGCCAGGTCCGCGAGTGTGTCGGCCCGGAAGCCGTCCCAGTAGGCCGAGCGCTGCTCGCGGGCCGCCGCCGCGACCGCCACCGCCGCCTGGGTCGACGAGTCACGGCGGGCGGCCTCGGCCGCGGCGGGCAGGAGGTCCTCGGGGAGGTGCGGGGCGAGACCGGCGACCGCCTCCGACCGCCCGTGGCCGCTGTCGAGCGCGAGGGCGGCGTTGAACGCGCGGCGGGCGCGCTCGGCCGGCAGCCGGGGCGCGAGCGCGGCAATCGCGCGGCCCCGCCCGCCGGGATGCGCGACCGACAGCGCCGCCTCCAGCGCGACCGAAACAGACACTACGGGCAGGTACGGCGCGAGGCCCCCAACTCGGCCTCGACCAGCCGTCGCAGCAGCCCACGCGGAAGGTTGCCGGCCCTGCTGACGACGGAGCTGTGCATCAGCGCGTACCGCAGCGCGAGCGCCAGGCGGCGGCCCTCCTCAACGGCCTCGTTGCTGGACACGGTGGCTCGGGCCCAGGCGGCGCGGGTGTCCGCGAGGTAGGAGCCGGGCAGATCGGCCCGTTCGTGGAGCACGAACCAGGCATTCTCGGCGGTCCCGCCAGGCCCTGGCCACTGCACCGCGAGCAGCGCGTGCAGCTCGTCGTCCAGCCCGGCTTCGAGGAGGTGGCCGACCAGCGCGCCCAACGCGTACCGGTCAGGCTGGCCGATCGTGTCGCGCTCGCGCAGCGGGGCGAGTCCACTGGCGAGGCCGCCCCAGTCGGCCAGGAAGGCGCGGGCGAACCGGGCGTGCAGCCGCGGGAGCTGCCCCGGGGGAAGGCTGCTGCGCAGGTGGTCGAACGCCAGGTCGTGCAACGTCACTGCGTCGGCGTCGAGCGCGACGAGACTGCGGCGCGCGAGCCGGTCGAGCAGTTCCTTGCCGGCCACTTCACCAAGCCCGGCCGTGGCCCGCCACAGGCGGAGGACCGCCTCGGGCGGGACAGGGCCCCGGCCGCGGAACACGGCGAGTTCCCGGTAGCGGTCCCGGCAGCGCGGCCACACCCGTGTCGAGCGCCCGCAGCAGGTCAGGGTAGGGATAGCCGGCGAACCTGGTCGTCAGGGCAGCGAGGTCCGCGTGCCCGAGGCGGTCCGCGACGTCGGCCCAGGCCACGCCGTCGGCGATCATGCCGCCGGCCACCGCGAGTGCGAGCACCAGGCCACCGCACCCGGCCAGCACGCCGTCGGCGTCCGGTGGCAGCCGCGAACGGGCGATCCCCGCGTGGCTGGCGAGGACGGCCCGGGCCTGCTCGTCATCGAGGGTTCCGACCTCGGCAATCAGCGCGTCCTCGGGCAGCACCTCGCGGCTGCGCGTCGTCACCAGCATCCGGACCGTCGGTAGGCCGGGCTCGAACGCCTGGAGCGCGGCGGCGTCCCAGACGTTGTCGAGGACCAGCAGCCGGCGGCCCGTCGCGAGCAGCCGGCGCAACCGCTCCCGGCCCGCCGCCACGTCGGCCACCGGGTCCGGGTCGCCCAGCGCCGAACTCAGCTGGGTCAGGATGGACGCGAGGTCGGGATTCTGGCCGACATCGACCCACAGCGACCCGTCGGGGAACGACTCCTGGGCGACCGGGTCGACGAGCAGCGCGCGGGCGAGCGTCGACTTGCCGCTTCCGCCCATTCCGACCAGGCCGACCACCGGGCCGGAGCCCGCAACTGGAAGGCCCGCGGCCGGCTCCGGGCGATCCGCGACGTACAGGGGACGACCGGTCACCAGGGATCGAACCGTGGCCAGCAGAGCCAGCCGCGGCACGTATTTCTCCGGCAGCGAAGGCAGCGGCATTCTCGACCTCCAAGCCCGTGAGCACGAGGCGACAAACCAGCCCGTTTGTCTCCCACGATCTTGTCAGTATGGCGCAACCTCTCCCGGTGAGAGGACCCGCGCTACGGGGTGATGCCGTCCAGGGTGCCGGCGATGGTGTCCAGGAGGCTCTCCAGGTCGGCGAGCGGGGCGCAGGCGGCGCGGGGACGTGGGTCGGGGAGGGCAGACAGGACCCGCATCTCGGTGACGAGCCGGGTCAGGCCGTCGGTCTCGGCGAACGCCGGGTCGCTGATGCTCGGGCGCAGCGCCGCCTCGTGGGCACGCCAGATGACCGCCCGGCCGTCGAGGCGGATGGGTTCGCCGGCGCTGCGGCGCACGTCGTCGGCCTTGCGTGGCACCCAGGAGAACAGGTCGGACAGCCGGTAGTGCGAGAAGCCGGAGAACGGCTCGAACGACACCCGGCCGGTGCGGGCGGGTGGCCCGAACGCGGCCCGCGGCGACACGGGCTCCGGGTAGAGGTCGATCGCGTCGCGGTGCAGTTCGCCGCCCTTGCTCTTCTGGTAGGGCTCCAGGTAGACGACCCGGGCGAGGCCCGAGGCGATGATGTTGCGGGTGCACTCATGGCAGGGCAGCGTCGTCGAGTAGAGCGTGCCGCCGCCGATCGCGATCCCGCGCCGCGCGGCCGACGTGATCGCGACCATCTCGGCGTGGGTCGTGCGGCCGTACTCGATGACGTCGAACAGGTCGGCGTCGCGGATCTCCTCGTCGTTGATCGCCAGCTGGGTCAGCTCGGCGATCGTGCGCTTCTGCAGCTCCGGGGTGAACCAGTTGGGGCGCAGCCGGGCCAGCAGGTCGGCGAGGATCTGCGCCCGGATGCCGTCGGAGGCGTCCAGGCCGGCCATGAACTCGCGGCCGTCGGGTTGGCTCTCGGTGTGGTAGTAGCCGCCGCCAGGCTTCGGCACCTCGTTCGCGCCGACGGCGACGATCTGCTCGTCGACCATGATCGCGGTGCCGACGCGCCGCGCCAGCACCGCCGTCGTCAGCGACCCGCGGTAGGCCGCGGCCATGCCCAGCTCGTCCATCGTCAGCGTGTGGAACGGGTGGCTGTGGATGCACTCGACCAGTCGGCGCACGTGCCGGCGGGTCTGCGTCGGGTCGTCGCAGCGGACGAACAGGTCGCAGCGCTCCAGCGCCGCCGACGATGACAGCCGCATCCCGCGCGCGACGGGCGGGGCGGTCAGGCTGGTCGCCAGGCCGAAGTCGCGGTCGACGGCGTGGGTGGCGGCCCGCTCGGCGTCGGTGGCGGCGAGACCCGAGCTGCGCTCGAACAGCTGCGCGAGCAGCCGGGCCCGCTCCGGGCGCGGCGCGTCCGCGGCGATGAAGAAGGCGCGCCGGCCATAGACCTGGCGCAGCGTCTCCACCTCGGCCTTGTGGTTCAGCCCGTCCAGCACGAAGGCGCGCGGGCGGGCATGGTCCGGCCCCGGCCCGCCGCGGATGCGGTGGATCTCCCGGATGCCGGCCAGAGCGACCCCGTCGGCTCGGCCCAGCCGCTCGCGCAGCTGGTCGCCGGCGTCCATGAGCATCTCGCGCCTGGTCGGCTCGTCCGCCGGCAGCTCCCGGGCCGCGACGAGCGGCGCGAGCAGCGTGTCGAAGTCGATCCGGAACACCAGATAGTTGGCCGCGGCCAGCGCCGCGTGCAGCTCCTGCACGACCGGGGCGATCTCGGCGCCGACCGTCCGCACGATCCCGAACACCAGCTCGGGGGTGCGCAGATGCTCGGCCAGGCCGAGTTCACAGCTCGCCGGGTCAGGGCTCGCCGGTCGCGTCGTCCGCTTCTCCGCCATGATCTCTGTGTCGGTCCTCCCCAGCCGTGACCCTGTCCGGGTCCCCGGCGCCCTCCTGGGACCAGGCTTCGATGGTAGGGGTCCCGGCCGCCTCATCGCTCGGCGCGCCTCGCCAGCCATGCGTCGGCCGAAGTACGGCGCTCGCCGGCCGCCGCGCCGCGTCACCGATCGGTTGGACCGGACGTCCCCGGGCATCCTTGCGCGGGGCCGGTCGTGGAACCCGCGCCGGCCTCGTCCCGAGCCCCACACGGGAGGTCGCGATGGACGTCGAGCAGGCACCGGTCGAGGTGCGGTTCAGCTGCCGGCGCTGTGGCTGGGAATGGCGGGAGAACTACGAGCGCCTGCGGTGGTCGGACTATGAGGGCGACGTCTTCGAGTCCTACTTCCGGCACGGGGTGCCGGTGCCCTCACCGGCGCTTGGCCGGCGCTGCGCCTCCTGCGGCAGCCTGAACATCGACTGGACCGACGCCGCGTTCCTGCCACACCCGGCGGCGGCCGAGCATCCGGCGCACCCCGTCGTCCACTCGCGCTGGGCGGCGCCCTCGACGCCAACGCTCAGCTGGTTCCGCCGCGCCGCCCACCAGCGCCAGCCGATGACGCGCCGCTTCCCCTGACCAGCGCCGCCCTCACCGCGACCCTTGATCTGGCTGGGCCGCCCACCGACGACCACAGTGTCCGTCTGACCGGTCCGTCTGACCGCCACTCAGGCTCCAACGGCACCGGGGCGCGTTCAGGCACGAGCGGGTTCGCGGGTGCGGGTCACGAGGTCGCGGGCTGCGTCGGGCCAGCTGGGGAACGCGAAGGTGAATCCGGCGTCGAGCAGGCGTCCCGGGACGACACGGCGGCTCTTCAGGAGCAGCTCGGTGTCGGTGCGCAGCGCGAAGGCGCCCAGCTCGGCCATCCAGCGGGTCGCGGGCAGGCCGATCCGCACGCCGGCCGCGGACCGCAGGACCGCCATGAAGGCCCGCATCGGCAGCGGGTTCGTGGCGGCCAGGTTGACGGGGCCCGTAAGGTCCCCGTGGGTCAGGAGAAAGTCGACGGCCCGGGCGAAGTCGCGGCCGTGAATCCAGGACATGTACTGCCGGCCGCCAGCGACTGGCCCGCCGAGGCCGCACCGCGTCAGGCGCAGCAGCAGGTCGAATGCGCCGCCCCGGCCCGGGGCCATCACGATCGAGGTGCGCAGCGCCACCTTCCGTGTCCGCGGGGTCGGCGCGTCGGCCTGGGCACGTTCCCAGTTCCGCGCGATCTCGACGCTGTACGCCCAGTAGCCCGGGACACCCGCCTCACCGCCACCGAGGACGCCCGTCGCCTCGTCGTGAGGATGGTCGTGGGTGTGCGCGTAGATCGTGGCGGTGCTCATCTGCAGCCACACGCGGGGCGGGTTCGTGGCCTCGGCGATCGCCCGGCCGACGACGGTGGCCGAGTCGACCCTGGAGGCCATCATCTCTCGGAGGTTGGCGTCGGTGTAGCGGCAGTTCACGCTGCGCCCGGCCAGGTTGACCACCGCGTCGGCGCCGTCGATCTCGGCCGTCCAGTCCTGCATGGTGCGCCCGTCCCAGCGTGCGACGCGGGCGCCGGGCACGGTCGCCTCCGGGTGCCGGCTGAGGACGACCACCTCCTGTCCCGCCTCCACGAGCGAGCCGGCGAGCAGGCGCCCCAGGTGCCCGGTGCCACCCGGTATGACGATCTTCATGATTCCGTGCCTCCGCTCGGTCGCGCTCGTCGATCCCGCGAGGTCGTAGGTCGGCGCGCGGGTCGGGCGGCGACGCCGCTGCGCCGGAGAGGGCTCAGCCCGTCGGTCAGGTCCGAGTCGGACGACTGAGGATTCGGCGCGCGAGGCCTTGTTCCGGCGGCCGCGAGGCATCGGGCGTTCGGTCAGGTCGCCGCCGTGGGCGCGGGACGCGCGTCTCGCCCGGCACCGACCTCGGGTTCGGACCGCGTTTCCGGCCCGAGGCGGGGCAGGAGGCGGTCGAGCCATCGTGGCAGCCACCAGTTGGCCTGGCCGAGCAGGAACATCGTCGCCGGGACGACGAGCAGTCGGATGAGGGAGGCGTCGATCAGGACACTGACGCCGAGCCCCAGGGCCATCATCTTGATGACGACGTTGCTGGACAGCAGGAACGCGAGGAAGACGCTGGTCATGATGAGGGCGGCGCAGGTGATGACGCGCGCGGTGGCCGCGAGGCCCTCGGCGACGCTGCGGCCGTTGTCGCCGGTGGCGAGCCAGCGCTCCCGGACCCGGGACAGCAGGAAGACCTCGTAGTCCATGGAAAGCCCGAACACGATGGTGAACATCATCATCGGTACGTAGGACTCGATGGGCACCTTCTCCCCGACTCCGAGCAGTGAGCCGCCCCAGCCCCACTGAAAGACCGCGACGACCACGCCGTACGCGGCGCCGATCGAGAGAAGGTTCGCCACCGCGGCCTTGAGCGCGAGGAAGGGGCCGCGGAAGCTGATAAGCAGCAGCAGGAACGCCGCGGTGAGGACGACGGCGATGATGACCGGGAGCCGGGCCGACACCCGGTCGCGGAAGTCGAGGTTCGCGGGCAGGTTGCCCGTGACGTAGCCGTGGCTACGGGTGCCGGCGAGCACGTCGGGCAGCGTGTCGTGGTGCAACCGGGCGAGCAGGCGATCGGTCGCCGGGTCCTGCGGGCCGGTGGTGGGCACGACGGTGGCGACGAGCAGCGACCCGTCAGGGGTGGTGCTCGCCGGTCTGACCCGCGCGACGCCCGGCGTGGCGGCGAGCGCGCGGTCGAGGCCCGCGGCCAGCGTCGCCCCGGAGTCGCCGGCGGCGAGCCGCACGACGACGGTGAACGGGCCGTTGACGCCTGGTCCGAACGCGTCGCTGATGGCCTCGTAGGCGCGGCGGTCGGTATAGGAGGTCGGGTCGGCGCCCGGGTCGATGTGGCCAAGCGTCATCGTCAGGGTCGGGAAGGCCAGCGCCGCCAGCACGGCGACCGCGGCGCCCAGATGGCGCCAGGGGTGGCGCTCCACCGCCCTCGCGTAGCGGTGCCAACCTGCCTTGCCCGCTTCGCCCCCAGCCGGGGCCTCGGCCACCGGGCGGCGCAGCCGCAGCCGGTCGAGGTTGGGTCCGGCTAGTCCCAGCAGCGCCGGTACCAGCGTGATCGCGGCCAGCGCGGACACGGCGACGGCGATCGCCGCGGCCAGTCCGACCCTGCCGACGAAGCCGATACCGGAGGCGAACAACCCGAGCATCGCGATGACGACCGTCCCGCCCGCCACGAGCACCGACTGGCCGCTGGTGGCGACGGCGTGGACGACCGCCTCGGCCGGCTCCGCGCCGTCCATCACGAGCTGGCGATACCGGGTGGACAGGAAAAGGGCGTAGTCGATCCCGACCCCCAGCCCGATCATGATCGCGAGGGTGGGCGCGACCGAGGCGAACGAGAGGACCGAGGCGACCATGCCGAGCACTCCGACTCCGGTCCCGACACCCACCAGGGCTGTGAGGATCGGTAGCCCGGCCGCGTACACGCTGCCGAACCCGATGAGCAGCACCAGGAGCGCGACGGCGACGCCGAGGAACTCCGAGCGCGCCTCGCTGGTCTTCGGCCGCGCGGCCTGGCCGAGTGCGCCGCCGTAGTCGACCCTGACACCCGCCGCCCGGGCCCCGGCGACCGCCCGATCGACCGAGGCGAGGTAGGACGGTCCCAACGCGGCGGGTTTGACGTCGAAACGGACCGTCGCATACGCGGTGCGGCCGTCTGTCGACGTGCTGGCCCCGGCCGCTGGGTCGCTCACGTCGAGGACGTGCGGCAGCTTCGCCACGTTGCCCGCCGCCGCCACCAGCTGCGAGGAGTACGGCCGAAGCGTGCCGGCGCCGACGGTGAACACGAGCTGCCCGGCCCGCCCACCCGCCACCGGCGCATGCGCCCGCAGCAGGTCGAAGCCCTGCTGCGCCGACGAGCCGGGCAGCTGGAGGTCGTCCGAATAGCTCCCGCCCAGGGCGCGATGGCCGAGCGTCGCGGCGACGACGAGCGTGAACCACCCGGCCGCGACCCATGAACCATGCCGCGCGCAGAACCGGCCCACCCGGGCCATCAGTCCGCCGGGAGCCGTCATGCGCGAAACCGTAGCAAACCGGTCACCCACCGCAGAACCGGCCGGGGCCACGAGCTTCCGTCGGGCGTCCCCGCCGAGTCTCAGGCGATGCGGGTGGCGGGGTACCAGGTGCCGGCGGCGTCGCGGAACATCTGGTAGAGCCGGTCGGCGATCCGGCAGACCACCTCCAGATGCCCCTGGAAGGTGGACTGCATCAGCGTCACGGCGTCGATCTTGCCGAGGCCGGTGGCGAACGGGCGCGGGCCGCTCCACGGGGTGCCGGGCGCCTGGTTGTTCCGGTAGAAGTGGATCAGCCCCGCGGTCGCGGACGGGACGACGACCTCGAAGTTGCGGGCGCCGGGGAAACTGCTCTCGATCATCACCGGGTTGCCGGCGGTGCCGTCGCCGAACCAGACGGTCAGGTGCCAGGCCGCCGCCGCGGTCTGGTCACGCCAGATGTGGCCGATTCTGGTGCCGGAACGCACGACCGCCTCCAGGGCGCCCGGGGGCAGGCCCCGGTCGCCCTGGATGAGGCTCACCGCGTCGATCGTGCCTAGCTCGGGCAGAACCTGGCGCGGGCCGCTCCACGGGAAGCCGAAGACGTCGTTGTTGCGCCACATGTGCACCAGCCCGGTGCCGGTCGCCGGGACGAGCAGCTCGAAGTTGCCCTTGGCGCCGTACCCGCCCTGCACGAAGCACGGGACGCCAGCAGCCCCGCTCGCGATCTTGGTGGGCGTCGACCAGCGGAACGCGCCGGTGCTGTCGCGCCACAGGTGGTACAGGTCGGCGCCGACCCGCACGATGCACTCCAGCGACCCCGGGTTCGACAGGTTGGACTGGATCATCGTGACCGCGTCCAGCTTGCCGAGCGCCTGCGCCGTCTGGAACGGGTCCTCCCACGGGTAGCCCGGCTGGTCGAAGTTCTCCCACCGGTGCGTCAGCCCGTCGAAGGACGACGGCACGACCAGCTGGAACTGGCCGAGATTCCCCAGCCCCTTGGACTGGACGAGCACCGGGTTGCCGGACGCGCCGCGGCCCCAGCCGATGTGCGCCGGGGTGTAGCGGCAGAACGCGAAGGAGTTGCCGCGCATCAGGCAGTCGACCGGCGCGGGCGCGCACGAGTCGCAGTTGCCGTTGGGCACCCCGAAACGCCCGAACGAGCCACCGCAGTCGCAGCCGGACGAGCCGTACTCGTCGACGGCGCCGAAGACGTGGCTGGACTCGTGGGCGAACACCCGGTCGAGGTTGTCCGGGCCCCAGCCGTCGTTGTCGTAGGTGAGCACGATGCGCGGGCCGCCGATGGCCGCGTAGGCGAAGTACTGCACGGGGTACTTGGTGACGAACGCGACGTAGGCCCAGCGGGTGGCGAGCCGGGAGCGGATCGCGTTCGCGTAGTCGTAGACGCCGTCGAAGTTGGCCTGGTAGCCGAGCTTCGCCATCACCGGGTCGCGCCAGTAGGCCTCGAGGTCGGTTGCGGACGGGTTGGCCGGCTGGGTGAGGCGCACGATCTGGATGTCGTAGCTGAACGTGATGTTCGCGGCCGGGTTGCTGGTCGCGAGCCAGGACAGGCCGTTCTGCGCCTCGGCGACGACCTTCGTCCGTTCGGCGGCGGTGAACTGCAGGTCGGCGGTCGGCCCCTCGACCAGGACGAGGCCGACGGCCACCGCGCCTTCCAGGTAGGAGCTCAGCGGCGCGGTGCTCGTGCCGGCGCTGGTCGTGCCGGTCCCGTCCGCGGCGACGGTCGCCACCGGCGCCAGCAGGGACTCGACGGCGGGCGCGTCGGCGTCGCGGCCGGGGGCGGACGGGCCGGAGGTGCCGGGCGGCGGCGCGACGTCGGTGCAGGGGCGGTCCATGTCCCACGGCTCGTCGGCGCGCGGGCGGGTTTGTTTGCCGCGGCGGTAGGTGGCGCTCGCTCGCAGCCGGAAGGCCTCCAGGCCGAGGGTCTCGGTGCGGTCGAGGCCCGCCGCGAGGCCGGCGGTCGCGACGACCGCCCCGTCGAGCGAGCCGACGGACGAGGTGAGGCTCCCGTTCCCGGTGGCGGGCGGCTTCCCGGCCGCGTCCGGCGGCCCGTCGACCGCCCCGGCGCCGCGGGCGGAGCCAGCAGAGCTGGTGGAGCCGAACACGTGGATCCGACCGTAGCGGTGCAGCGTCCGCTCCCCCGGCCGGCGGGCGGCGGCCGCAGGGTCGCTGCCGGGCTGCTCGGCGGCGGGCATCGGGCCGACCAGCGCGGCTGCCCCGCCGGCGGCCGTCGAGCCGGTGGCCCCGGGCGCGATGAACACCCGCTCGTCGGCCGGAACATCCCCCGCCATAGTGATCTTTTGTCCTTTCATTGGTAGACCATGGGGTGAGCTGTGGGGATTTGTATCGTGCCGGCCCCGCCGGACGTCATGGTGCCGGCGGGCTAGACACCCGGTCACCATGACGAGCTATCGCGTCCGACCCTCACCCCTGCTAGCGGTGCGCCGGTCCGCCGGAGCGCCGCCCGTTCGGGTGAGTACCACCGCTGCCACTCCGTCGGCTGCGTGCTCCGGCCCCGCCCTCGCTACGCTCCGGCGAGACCTCAACGCGCCGCCTCCTGCGTGTCAGCCCGGCATTCAGCCCGGCATGCGGTGCGGTGGGCCGCCGCCGGTCGCCGAGCCGTTCGGCAGGTCCGGCCACGCCGGCATCTGCATCGGCATCGCGGGTGGCAGAGCGTTCGGCACGCCCTGCGCCGCCTGGGCGCTCATCGCCTCGGAGACCTTGCGCATGATGGCCTCGACCAGCCGGACCGCCTGACCCGTGGCCAGGTTGAGCACGATCTCGGAGTCGCCGGCGACCTGGAAACGTACCGAAACGTCGGCCATCCGCGGCCTCCTTTCGTCGTAGCTGCCAGACACGTCCCGATCTGGGCGGTCTGTGGGTCGGTGACCGGAGCAACGTAGCGCGTGGCTGCTGGCGAAGTTCTGCGGTGGGCAGCCCGGTGGGCTTCGCGGTGGGCATTCCGGTCACGGCGCGGTGGGTATCCCGGTTGGCCTCCCGGTGGGCCGCGCGATCGGCTCCACGCTGGTGGGACGCGGTCACCCGGCCGGCCGCCGAGTGCCCGCCTGCGGTCGCCGCCGGCGCCGGTAAGATCAGGTCGATGACCGATCACGCGACCGCCCGGGGCGGCGAGGGTGCCCGCGCGGCCGTGACCGTCGCCGACTGCGTCGCCGCGCTCGAGGCCGCCTACCCGCCCGGGTTCGCCGAACCGTGGGACGCCGTCGGCCTGTCCGCCGGCGACCCGGCGGACCCGGTGCGGCGGGTCCACTTCGCGGTCGACCCGACCGTCGAGGTGGCGGCCGAGGCGGCGGCACTCGGCGCCGACCTGCTCGTCACGCACCACCCGCTGTTCCTGCGCGGCGTGCACGGCGTGGCTACCACCACCGCGGGCGGGCGGGTCGTGACGACGCTTGTCCGGGCCGGGATCGCTCTGTTCACGGCGCACACGAATGCCGATGTGGCCTGCCGGGGTGTGAACGACGCGCTGGCCGCCGCGCTCGGCCTGGCCGACGTGCGGCCGCTGGCCGAGGGTGCCGCGGGCCGGGAGAACCCGGGACTGGGGCGGGTCGGGGAGCTGCCGTCCGCCGAGCCGCTGTCGGCGTTCTGCGCCCGGGTGGCCGGCGCGCTGCCGGCGACCGCGGCCGGGGTGCGCGCCACCGGCGACCCGGGCAGCCCGGTCCGCCGCGTCGCGGTCTGCGGCGGCTCCGGTGGGGATCTCGCCGCGGCGGCCGCGGCGGCCGGCGCGGACGCGTTCCTCACCGCGGACGGGCGCCACCACCACGTTCTCGACGCGGTCGCCGCCTACCCGGTCGCGATCGTCGACGTGGCGCACTGGGCCAGCGAGTGGCCGTGGCTCGACCATGCGGCCGACCGGCTACGCGCCGCGCTGGCCACGGACGGCCGTACCGTGGTCACGTCGGTGTCGACTCTTGTCACCGACCCGTGGCGGCTGCATGTGGGTGCGCCCGGTGCCTGACGCGCCGCCACGGCGACCCTGCCAAGCCTGCCGAGGAGTCTCTGACATCCGATGAAGGCCGACCCAGCCACCCAGCACCGCCTCCTCGACCTGCAGGCCCTCGACTCCGGCCTGGACCGGCTGGCGGCGCGCCGCCGCGACCTGCCTGAGCTCGCCGTGATCGCCGAGCGGACGAAGGTCGTCGACTCGCTGACGGCGGACGTCGTCCGGGTCGAGACCGAGATCAGTGACCTCGGCCGCGCGCAGCGCCGGCTCGACGACGAGATCGACCTGGTCCGCGCCCGCGCCGATCGGGACCGCCGCCGGCTCGACTCCGGCCAGATCGGCAACGCCCGCGAGCTGGAGAACCTGCAGGCGGAGCTCGCGTCGCTGGCCCGTCGCCAGGGGGTCCTGGAGGACGAGGCGCTGGAGAAGATGGAGGCCGCCGAGGAACTCGACGGCCGGCTGGCGAAGCTCACCGGCGAACGTGACCGGGTCCAGGCCGAGCTGGACGCCGCCGCGCGGGCCCGGGACGCGGGTTTCGCCGAGATCGACGCGCAGGCCGGCGACCGCCGCCGCGAGCGCGAGGCGCTCGCCCCGACGCTGCCCGCGCCGCTCGTCGCCCTTTACGAGAAGATCCGCGCGGCGTCGAACGGCGTCGGCGCCGCGAAACTGGTTCGCCGCCGCTGCGAGGGCTGCCACCTGGAGCTGTCCGGCGCCGACCTGCGCGAGGTCGCCGCCGCCGCGCCCGACGAGGTCGTCCGCTGCGAGGAGTGCCGCCGGATCCTGGTCCGCACCGCCGAGTCGGGTCTTTAGGTGGCCGCGGGCGCCGGCATCGGGCGCGTCGTCATTGAGGCCGACGGCGGCTCGCGGGGCAACCCGGGGCCCGCGGGCTACGGCGCCCTGGTGCGGGACGCGGACAGCGGCGCGGTGCTCGCCGAGCGGGCCGCCGCGATCGGCGTGACAACCAACAACGTCGCCGAGTACCAGGGGCTGATCGCCGGCCTGCGGGCGGCGAGCGAGGTCGCGCCGGACGCCGACGTCGAGGTCCGGATGGACTCGAAGCTGGTTGTCGAGCAGATGAGCGGCCGGTGGAAGATCAAGCATCCGGCGATGCGGCCGCTGGCCGCCGAGGCGGCCGAGCTCGCCGCGGCGCGGCCGTCGCCGGTCCGCTACCGCTGGGTCCCGCGGGAGCGCAACAAGGACGCCGACCGGCTCGCCAACGAGGCGATGGACGCCGCGGCCGCGGGCCGGACCTGGGAGCGGGCCGCGGCCGTGCCCGGCGCCGCCGCGAAGGCGCGACCGGAGGCGGTCCGGGCCCAGGAGCCGGCGCCGATGGAGGCCGCGGCCACGAAGCGGCTATCCGGCTGGACGGCGGCGCCGGCGCCCGCGACGTGGACCGTGCTGCTGCGCCACGGGCAGACGAAGGTGTCCGTCGAGAAGCGGTTCGGCGGGCGCATCGACGCGCCGCTGACCGAGGTCGGTCAGGCGCAGGCCGCCGCCGCGGCCGCCCGGCTGCGTGGCGAGGCGTTCGACGCGGTCATCACCTCACCGCTCGCGCGGGCCCGCCAGACCGCCGAGGCCGTGCTGCCCGGCCTGGTCGCGCCGGCCGGCCGCGGCGAGGTGGCGTTCATCGTCGACGAACAGCTGCGAGAGACGGACTTCGGCGTGTGGGAGGGGCTGACGTTCGCCGAGGCGCGGCAGCGCCAGCCCGACGAGCTGTCGGCCTGGCTCGCGGACCCGGCCGTCCCGCCGCCGGGCGGGGAGAGCCTCGCCGCGACGATCGAGCGGGTGGAGGCCGCGCTCGCGGCGCAGCGCGCGGCGTTCCCGGGCGGCCGGCTGCTCGTCGTCACCCACATGGGGCCGATCAAGTCGGCGGCGTCGCTGGCGCTGGCCGCCGGTCCGGCGGTCTTCTACCGGCTGCACCTGGATCTCGCGTCGCTCAGCACGATCGCCTGGTATGCCGACGGCCCCGCCGTCCTGCACGCCTTCAACGACGTCAGCCACCTGCCGACCGGCTCCCTGACCGGGGAGTGACCCGACGTCCCGGACGGTGGCGCAGCCGGACGGGGCTCGGCCGGGGCCTGGTTCGGAGCCGAGCCGGTGTCGGTGGCCGCGGCTAAGCCGGCCGAGCCGAGCCGGGAGCGTCCGGCGGCTCGTAGCCGGGAGCGTCCCAGGGCAGGCCCTGCCCGCGGCGATGATCGTCGCCGTGACCGCCGTCTCCCTGGCCGCTGGCCGCGTCCACGCGCTCCAGCCAGGCGGTCACGAAGAGCCGCTCGACGTCACCCAGGGCGGCGAGCACACCGGCCGGCGGGGCGGCCCCGTAGGCGCCGACGACGTAGGGCAGGGCCTCGATGCGGGGCACCGCGGACGCGGGCAGCGGGACGAGCGCGAGCCTCGGCGGGCAGTCCCCGCTGACCGGTACGACGCCGCGCAGCGCCTCCAGGCCGGTCAGCGGCGGGGTCGGCGGTGGCGCAGGACGCGCGCGGCCCGGCCCCTCAGGCGGCGGGGTCTCGCCGCCGGACGGCAGGTGCCCCCCTGGGCCGAGGACCACCAGCAGCTCCACCGGCACGTCCGAGGAAGACATGTCCTGCGCACCCTCCGCCGCCTGCCTGGTCACGAGACGCCACCTCCCCTGTCGCAACGGTAGCGGCCCGCGCCCAGGGGTGCCGGCGGGTGGGTCCTCCGGCAGCCGCGGCCGGGCACCGATGTGGCGTTGCGTGGCCGATCCGTGGCTATGGACCCCGGGTGGTGTGTGATGCCGGTCCTGGCCCACATGGGGCGTCCGGGGGGCGAGCGGTGCGACGATGTGTTTCGAGGGGACGGAGGCGACGACGTGACGGACGATCCGATCGGCGAGGGCGACGGCACGGCGGCCGACGGGGGGTCGAACGAGCGGCAGGACGGCGGCCCGGCGGGCGGCGGCCTTGGCGCGGCCCAGACGGAGCGGCTCGCGCTGTTCCCGCTGGGAACCGTGCTCCTGCCCGGCCTGCTGCTGCCGCTGAGGATCTTCGAGCCGCGCTACCGGGCGCTCGTCGGCGAGCTGCTGGAGCTGCCCGACGAGGTGCCCCGACAGTTCGGCGTCGTGGCGATCAGACTGGGCCGGGAGGTCGGCCCGCAGGCGCCCCAGCTCTACGAGGTCGGCTGCACGGCGCTGGTGCGCCGGGCCGAGCACTACGCCGACGGCAGATACTCGCTGATGACGGTCGGCGAGCGCCGGTTCGTGCTGCGCTCCGTCGACGCCGAGAGCCGGCCCTACCTGGTCGGCGACGTGACCTATCTGGCGGACGACGCGGGTGAGGCCGAGCCGGCCGCCGCGCTCGTGCCGGTAGTGCAGGGGCTGCTGCGCGACTACACGGCGAAGCTCGCCGAGAACAGGGCCGCGGACATCCAGCTGCCCGACCTGCCGGACGACCCGGTGACCCTGTCGTACCTGGTCGCGGCCGCCGTCGTCCCCGACATCGCGCGGCGCCAGGAGCTGTTGGAGGCGCCGGACGCGCTGAGCCGGCTGCGGGCCGAGCAGGCGCTGCTGCGCCGCGAGCTGGGGCTACTGCACTCGATCACCACGGTCGCCAGCCCCGACCTGACCCGCGTCCCGCCGAACCTCAACTGACACGAAGCTGAACTGACACAAAACCTGAACTGACGCGGCACCTGCACTGACGCGGCACCTCTCCTCACGCCACACCCGAATGGGGGGCTTCATGCCGGACGACGCGCTGGTCGATATCGAGCGACGCGGGCGGGTGCTCGTCGTGACGATGCAACGGAAGGCCAAGCGCAACGCGGTCGACCGCGCGATGGCAGACGAGCTCGACGCCGCCTTCAACCTGCTGGAGGACGACGACGAGCTGTGGGCTGGGGTGCTGGCCGCGACCGGGCCGGTGTTCAGCGCCGGCAGCGACCTGCGGGCCGGCGGCGACTACGTCACCCAACGCGGCGGCGAGTACGGCCTGATCCGCCGGGCCCGGCGGAAGCCGCTGATCGCGGCGGTGGACGCCCCGGCGCTCGGCGGCGGCTTGGAGCTGGTGCTCGCCTGCGACCTGGTCGTCGCGGCCAGCTCGGCGACCTTTGGCCTGCCTGAGGTCGCCCGAGGCCTCGTCCCGACCTGCGCCGGCCTGTTCCGCGGCCCGCGGGCGCTGCCGCCGAACCTGGCCCGCCAGCTGATCCTCACCGGCGAGCCGATTCCGGCCGCCCGCGCCTACGAGGTGGGCTTCGTCAACGAGCTCGTCGGCCCCGGCGAGGCCACGGCGGCGGCCATCGCCCTGGCCGAGCGGATCTGCCGCAACTCCCCCACCGCCGTACGCGCCTGCCTGGCCGCCGTCGGCGAGCTGACGGCCGGCGACGACGCCATCGGCTGGTCCGCGACCGCCGCCGCGACGGCGGCGATCCGCGCCTCCCAGGACGCCGAGGAGGGCATCCGCGCCTTCCTCGAACGCCGCGACCCTGCCTGGACCGGCCGATAGCCACCGGTTCTGCCGCACCGCCTCGGCGAGCGGGCGGGCCGGCGACGCCTGGTCGAGCCTGTATCGCGGGAGTCACGCGATACAGGCAGGTGCCACGGGCCGCGGCCGCGTGTTCCTGGACGCCGGCGCCCGGATTGGACCGGTCAGTCAGGTCGTCCATGCTCCAGCTCCCCCTGTCGTGGGCTATGCGGTTTGATGAGTGCCGACGCCAGTGAGGAGCACATCCGAAGGAGGCAGCTCATGAAGGTCGTCGTCGACTTCGACGTCTGTGAGAGCAACGCGATCTGCGTCGGTCTCGTCCCGTCTGTCTTCGAGCTGGACGACAACGAGTACCTGTCGGTTGTCGAGGAGCCCGACGAGTCGCTGCGCCCGGACCTGGAGAAGGCCGTGCGCGGCTGTCCGAAGCAGGCCATCAAGCTCGTCGACTGACACCCAGGAGGCGGCGTGTGGAGGTCTCACCGGAGCGACGGGGTTCCCGCGGAATCGGCGAAGCCGATTTCGGAGGTCGTGAGGGCG
>Ga0068859_100002751_pt1 | contig 17831 bp, 11 predicted proteins | sample KBSSwiS22_FD_66585 | JGI IMG/M metagenome (GOLD analysis project Ga0068859, IMG submission 66585) | Switchgrass rhizosphere microbial communities from Kellogg Biological Station, Michigan, USA - KBS Switchgrass S2-2 | ecosystem: Host-associated > Plants > Roots > Rhizosphere > Soil ...
TGGTCCGCGGGATCGTGGACCTCGACCACACCCTCGTGCGCGAGATCATGACCCCGCGCGTCGACGTCGTCGCGCTGCACGCGGCGGTGGACGTGGCGGAGGCGCGGAGCGTCGCGCTTGCGGCCGGGCACTCCCGGTTCCCCGTCTACGGGGAGACGATCGACAACGTCATCGGGATCCTCAACGTGCGCGACCTGCTGCGCGCCTGGGACGAAGGCTGGGGAGAGGCGGGGATCACGGGGCTGGTGCGCCCCGCGGTGTTCGTCCCCGAGACCCGGACGGTCGCCGAGGCCCTCGCCGAGATGCGCACGCGCTCGCACGTCGCGCTGGTGGTCGACGAGTACGGCGGATTCGCCGGGATGGTGACGCTCGAAGACCTGCTCGAAGAGATCGTCGGAGAGATTCACGACGAGCACGAAGACTACGGTGCGATCCTCCAGGAAGAGGCGGCAGGATCGTGGCTGGTGTCGGGGGCCGCGCACGCCGAGGAGCTGGAGCGGGTGTTCGGCGTCGACCTGGGCGAGCGCGACTACGACACGGTCGGAGGGTTCGTGACGGCCACGCTCGGACGGGTGCCGGCCAAAGGGGAGAGATTCCAGCACAACGGCCTCGCCGTCGAGATCGTTGACGCCGACCCGCGCCGCGTGCGCCGGGTGCGGATCCACCGCGGGCAGGCGGGCCCCGCCGCGCCGGAGTTCCAGACATGAGCGCGAAGGCGGGCCACGTCGCGATCGCGGGTTGGACGAACGTCGGGAAGTCCACCCTGCTCAACCGTCTGGTCGGAGAGAAGATCGCGGCCGTCGCCGACGTCCCCCAGACCACGCGTCACCGCATCCTCGGCGTGCTGTCCCTCCCGTCGCGCGGGCAGATCGTCTTCATCGACACGCCGGGGTTCCATCACGCCCGGGAGCGGCTGAACCGCGCGATGGTGGGCGCCGCGCGCGGGGCCTTGGCCGATGCCGACGTGATCCTGCTCGTGGTCGACGCGGAAAAAGGGGCCGGCCGCGGCGACGCGGAGGTCGCAAAGCTGGTCGCGGAGACCGGCGTTCCCGCGCTCGCGGTGCTCAACAAGGTCGACCGCGTGCACCCGAAGTCGCGGCTGCTCGACCTGATGACGATCGCCGTCGATCGCTGGGGCTTCGCGGAGGCGGTTCCCGTGTCCGCGACCACCGGAAGCGGCTGCGACGTGCTGATCGACCGCGTCTTGCATCACCTGCCCGAGGGCGAGCCGCCCTTTCCCGACGACATGTTCACCGACCAGCCGATGCGGTCGCTCGCGGCCGAGTGGGTGCGGGAGAAGATCCTGCACCGCATGCGCGAGGAGATCCCGCACGCCGCCGGGGTGGTCGTCGACCGCTGGGCCGAGCGCGCCGACGGCATCGTCGAGATCGACGCGACGATCTTCGTCGAGCGCGACTCGCAGAAGGGGATCGTCATCGGCAAGGGCGGCGGGATCCTGAAGGAAGTGGGCACCGAGGCCCGCGCCGACATCGAGCATCTTCTGGGGCACAAGGTGTTCCTGACGCTCCGTGTGGAAGTCCGCCCCGATTGGCGCAACGACCCGCGCGTGCTGGGCGAGCTCGGGATCGTCTAGGTCCGGCGGACGCGACCCCACCGCCTGCTATCATCCGCGCTTCGTGAGGCAGTTTCGTGACGAGGCGTATGTGCTGGGCACGTCCGAGCTCGGCGAAGCGGATCTCATCGTGACCTTGCTCGCCGAACAACACGGGCGCGTGCGCGGTGTGGCCGCTTCCGCCAGAAAGAGCCGCCGCCGGTTCGGCGGCGCCTTGGCGCCCATGACCCGGGTGGCGGCCGCGTGGGTGGAGCGCGAGGGGCGCGAGCTGCACCGCATCGAGTCCCTGGAGCCCCTCCGCTCCTTCGCGACCATGCAATCCGATCCCGCGCGCCAGGCGGCGGTCGCGGTCTTGTGCGACATCACCGCGGCGACGGTGCGCGACGGGCAGCCCGAGGCCGACACGTTCCGTCTGCTTGGCGCGCTGCTGTCCGCCGTCGAAGACGGGCTGCACCCGTGGCTCGCGGTCCGCTACGCGGAGTACTGGACGTTGAAGCTCCACGGCGTGCTGCCCGACCTCGCCCACTGCGCCGGATGCGGTGAGCCCTTCGCCGCCTCGGACGTCCGGTACGCCGCGGACAGCGGCGTTTTCTGCAAGCGCTGCGACAAGCCGCAAGGCGCCGTGGCCCTGAGCGCCGACGACGTCGCCCTGCTGTCGGCCTTCGACAAGCGGCCGCCCGCCGCCCTCGCCGTTTCGCCCGAGCGGGCGAAGCCCGGCGGAGCGCTCGAAGCGCTCTTGCGCGGGTCGCTCGAGACGTTCGCCGAGCGCCGGTTCCGCACCTACCGCCATCTGCGCGCGGCGACGGCCGGCCCGGGGGCCGGCGCATGAACTTCCAGCAGCTGCTGTTGGGCATCCAAGGTTTTTGGGCCGAGCGCGGCTGCGTGATCCAGCAGCCCTACGACATCGAGGTCGGCGCCGGCACGATGCACCCCGACACGTTCTTGCGGGTTCTCGGTCCGGAGCCTTGGAAGGTCGCCTACTGCCAGCCGTCGCGGCGTCCCGGCGACGGGCGTTACGGCGAAAACCCGATGCGGGTCTACAAGCACTACCAGTTCCAGGTGATCTTGAAGCCGTCCCCCTTGGACGTGCAGCAGGTCTACCTCGAGTCCCTCCGCGCCTTCGGGATCGACCCGTTGGAGCACGACATCCGCTTCGAGGAAGACAACTGGGAATCGCCGACCTTGGGCGCCGCCGGGGTCGGCTGGCAGGTCGTCATGGACGGGATGGAGATCTCCCAGTTCACCTACTTCCAGCAGGCCGGCGGACGGGAGCTGTCCCCGATCCCCGTCGAGCTCACGTACGGCATCGAGCGCATCTGCATGTTCGTGAACGACATCAAGAACATCTTCGACATCCCCTGGAACGGTGAGGGCGTCACCTACGGCGACGTCCGCCACCAAGAAGAAGTCGAGCATTCGACCTACTCCTTCCGCGAGGCCGACGTCGCGCTGCTTCGCGCGCAATTTCAGGCCTGGGAGTCGGAGGCGGCGCGGCTGGCCGCTCTGCCGCTCGTCGTCCCCGCGCACGAGGCGGTCTTGAAGTGCTCGCACCTGTTCAACGTGCTCGACGCGCGCGGCGCGCTGTCGGTCACCGAGCGCGCGGCCTTCATCCAGCGGATCCGCAAGCTCGCCTGCGCCGTCGCGGACGCTTACGTGGCGCAGCGCGAGACGGCGGGCTTCCCCTTGTTGAAGGGTGTCCGCGCATGAGCGCCGCGCTCTTGTTCGAGATCGGCTGCGAGGAGATCCCGGCGCGCATGATCGCGGCGGCCGCCGCGGACCTTCGCGCGCGCGTCGTCGCGGTTCTCGACGCGGCGGGGCTCGCTCACGGCGAGTCGCGTGCGTGGGGCGGGACGCGGCGCCTGGCCGTGCGCGTGGAAGACGTCGCCGCAAGCCTGCCGGGCAGCGAGCAGCTCGTCTTGGGCCCGCCCGCCGCCGCCGCCTTCGACAAGGACGGCAAGCCGACGCCGGCCGCGGCGGGCTTCGCCAAGAAGCAGGGGATCGAGCCGGAAGCACTCGCGCGGGTCGAGACCGAAAAAGGCGCGTACGCCGGTTTTCGCCGCATCGCCCCGTCGCGAACGCTGGGCGAAGTTCTGGCGTCGGCTCTTCCGGCCGCCGTTTCGGCGATGAGCTTCCCCAAGGCGATGCGCTGGGGCGCGGGGACCCACCGCTTCGTGCGCCCCGTGCACTGGCTCGTCGCGCTCCACGGCGCGGACGTGCTCCACCTGTCGATGCTCGGGGCCGTCTCGGGCCGCGCTTCCGAAGGCCATCGGTTCCTGGCGCCCGGAGCGGTCGCGCTCGATCACGCGGATCGCTACGTCGACGCGCTCCGGGAAGCGCGCGTGCTCGTCGATCCCGCATCCCGCCGCGCGGCCCTGGTCGCGGCGCTCGATGGCGCCGCGTCCCAAGCCGGGGGAGCGGTGGTTCCCGACGTCGCGCTCTTGGACGAGGTCGTCGAGCTCGTCGAGTGGCCGGGCGTGGTCGCCGGCCGGTTCGACCCGTCGTTCCTCGCGCTGCCTCGGGAGATCCTGGTCACGACGCTCCGCCATCATCAAAAATCGTTTTCGGTATCGGGACCGGACGGGCTCCTCCCGGCGTTTCTTTCCGTGGCCAACACCGACCGCGATCCCGCTGGGCACGTGCGCCGAGGCAACGAGTGGGTGGTCGTCGGCCGCCTCGAGGACGCGCGCTTCTTCTGGGGCGAAGACCGCAAGCGATCGCTCGCCTCGCGCGTCGGCGACCTGGCGCGGGTGACGTTTCACAAGAAGGCCGGAAGCTACGAAGCCAAATCGCAACGGATCGCCGCGCTCGCGCATGCGCTTTCGGCGCGGCTTGGCCGCGAGCGCGTCGACGGGGAGGTCGCGGCGGCGGCGGCCGGGCTCGCCAAAGCCGATCTCGTCACGGGCCTCGTCGGGGAGTTTCCGGAGCTTCAAGGGGTCGTCGGGGGATTGCTGCTGTCCGCGGAAGAAGCCGCCCCCGCCCTCGCCGCGGCGGTCGCGGAGCATTACAGGCCCGCCGGCGCCGCCGACTCCATTCCGCACTCGGCGGAAGGGTGCGTCGTCGCCCTCGCCGATCGCGTCGACACGATGGCGGAGCTGGTCGGGGCGGGTGAAGTCCCAACAGGGTCTCGCGACCCGTTCGGGCTCCGGCGCGCCGCCGGAGGCGCCTTTCGCATCGTCGCCGAGCGGGATTGGCCGTTGTCGCTTAACGATCTCGTGACGGTCGCCGGCGACAAGCCGGGCTTTGCCGCATTCCTCGAGGACCGTCTCGACAACTGGCTCGCCGACCGGGGGTTCACGCCGAACGAGATCCTGGCCGTCAAGCGGCCCAAGGTGAGCCCGGAAGGATTCGCGGCGTGGCCGATCCCGGTCATCCTCGCGCGCCTTGCGATCGTCGCGACGGTGCGCGGCCGCTCCGACTTCGCGAAGCTCGTGGAGCTGGTCAAGCGGGTCGACAACATCCTGGCCGCGGCCTCGGCCGCGGAGGCGGACGCGGCCTACAGCGAGCCCCACGACACCGCGCTCGCCTTGAAGCGCGCCCACGACGACGTCGCGCCGTTGATCGGCGCCGCGTCCGCGTCGGGAGACTTCACGGCGGTGATCCGCCACATGGGCGAGCTGGTCCAGCCGGTCGCGAAGTTCTTCGACGACGTCCTCGTGCTCGACCCGAAAAACCCCGCCGCCACCCGGTGGCGCTCGCAGCTTCTGGCCGGCGTGCGCGAGACGGTGACCCGAGACTTCGACATCCGCGAGCTGGCCGGACAGGCCGGCACGAACCGTTAGGAGGCTTCGTGGACAAACTGGTGTACTTCTTCGCCAAGGGGCAGGCAGATGGCTCCGCGCAGATGAAAGACCTCCTGGGCGGGAAGGGGGCGAACCTCGCGGAGATGACGGCGATCGGCATCCCCGTGCCCCCCGGCTTCACGATCTCGACCGCGGCTTGCAACCGTTACTTCGAGATCGGCGGCAAGATGCCGGAGGGGCTCGACGGGGAAGTCGAGGCCAGCCTCGCCCGGCTGGAGGCGCTCCAGGGGAAGAAGTTCGGCGACGACCGCGACCCGCTCTTGGTGTCGGTCCGCTCCGGCGCGAAGTTCTCGATGCCCGGGATGATGGACACGATCCTGAACCTGGGCCTGAACGACAAGTCCGTGGAAGGGCTCGCCACGGTCTCGGGAGACCGCCGCTTCGCGTTGGACTCCTACCGCCGGTTCATCCAGATGTACTCGGACGTCGTGCTCGAGGTGAAGAAGGCCGAGTTCGAGCACCTGCTGGCTGCGGCGAAGAAGGCCCGCAAGGTCGCAGACGACACCCAGCTGACCGCGAAGGACCTCGAGGCGCTCGTCGCCAAGTACAAGGACAAGGTCCAAAAAGCGACCGGCAAGCGTTTCCCGCAGGACCCGCACGCCCAGCTTTGGGGGGCGATCGCCGCGGTGTTTCGGAGCTGGGACAACGACCGCGCGCGCTTGTACCGGCGCCAGTACGGGATCGCGGACAGCCTCGGCACCGCGGTCAACGTCCAGTGCATGGTGTACGGGAACCTCGGCGACGACTGCGCGACCGGGGTCGCATTCACGCGCAACCCCGCGACCGGCGAGGACCTGTTCTTCGGAGAGTTCCTCCCCAACGCCCAAGGGGAAGACGTCGTGGCGGGCATCCGGACCCCGCGGCCGATCTCGCGCGCGCAGTCCTCGACGGGGGGCGGCGACTCCCTCGAGGCGACGATGCCGGACTGCTACCAACAGCTCCTGTCGATCCGCGACACGCTCGAGTCCCACTACAAGGACATGCAAGACATCGAGTTCACGATCGAGCGCGGCACGCTCTACATGCTGCAGACCCGAACGGGCAAGCGAACCGGCCTCGCGGCGCTCCACATCGCGTTCGATCTCAAGGAGTCGGGGGTGATCGACACGAGCACGCTGCTCTCGCGTGTCGATGCGGACATGCTCGTGCAGCTTCTCGCCCCGATCTTCGACCCGAAGGACAAGGAGCGGGCGAAGAAGGACGGGCGCGTGCTGGGCAAGGGGCTTCCCGCCGGTCCCGGGGCGGCGTCTGGGGCGATCGCGTTCACCGCGGAGCGCGCCGTCGAGATGGCGGCGAAGGGGGCCAAGGTGCTGCTCGTCCGCGCCGAGACCAGCCCCGAGGACCTCGCCGGAATGGTCGCGGCGGTCGGGATCCTGACCAGCCGCGGCGGGATGACGTCGCATGCGGCGGTCGTCGCGCGCGGCATGGGCAAGCCCTGCGTCGTCGGCGCCGAAGCGATTCAAGTCGACGCCGACGCGCGCCGCCTGACGGCCGCCGGCAAGAAGCTCAAGGAAGGGGACGCGATCTCGATCGACGGCACGACGGGGGAGGTGATCCTCGGAAGCCTCGAGACCCACCCCTCCGAGATCCAGCAGGTGCTCGTCGAAAAGACGCGGAAGCCCCAGTCGTCGCCGCTGTACGGCCGCTACGCGCAGCTTTTGCGGTGGGCCGACGACACGCGCCGCCTGAAGGTCCGCACGAACGCCGACACGCCGCACGACGCCGAGGTCGCCCGCGCGTTCGGCGCCGAGGGGATCGGCCTGTGCCGCACCGAGCACATGTTCTTCGCGGAGGACCGCATCCGCGCGGTGCGCGAGATGATCCTGGCCGCGGACCTCGCGGGCCGGAAGAAGGCGCTCGCGAAGCTCCTTCCGATGCAGCGGAAGGACTTCGTCGGGATCTTCAAGGCGATGCGAGGGTTGCCGGTGACGATCCGCCTCCTCGATCCTCCGCTGCACGAGTTCCTGCCGACGACCGGCGCGCAGTTCGCCCGCCTCTCCCGCGAGATGAAGGTTCCGGCGAAGAAGCTCGTCGAGCGGGCGGAGCAGCTCCACGAGTCGAACCCGATGCTCGGCCACCGCGGCTGCCGGCTCGGCATCACGTACCCCGAGGTCTACGAGATGCAGGTCCGCGCGATCTTCGAGGCGGCCGCGCAGTGCATCGCGAAGGGGATCGACGTGCAGCCGGAGATCATGATCCCGCTCGTGGGCACCGTCCGCGAGTTCACCGACCTCGCGACGCGGGTGCGCGCGATCGCCGCGGAGGTCGCCGGCAAGAAAGGCGGGAAGGTGCCGCACCTGGTCGGCACCATGATCGAGGTGCCCCGCGCCTGTTTGGTCGCCGAGGCGATCGCGCGGGAGGCCGAGTTCTTCTCGTTCGGCACCAACGACCTGACGCAGATGACCTACGGCTTCTCCCGCGACGACATCGGCAAGTTCCTCCCCGAGTATCTCGAGCGGCGCATCCTCCCCTCGGACCCGTTCCAGTCGATCGACCAGGACGGCGTCGGCAGGCTCGTCGCCATGTCCGTCGAAGACGGCAAGAAGGGGAGACCGACGCTCAAGGTGGGAATCTGCGGGGAGCACGGCGGCGACCCCGCCTCGGTCGGCTTCTTCCACCGCGCCGGGCTCGACTACGTGTCGTGCTCGCCGTACCGGGTGCCGGTCGCGCGGCTGGCCGCCGCGCACGCGAGCCTCGCCGAGCGCGGGGCGAAGGGGTCGGGGACCGCTTAGCTCAGGCCGGCTTGTTCCAGACGGCCCACGGCGCGCTGCCGCGGCCGAAGACGTCCTCGAGCTCCTGGAGCTCCTTGTAGGTGTCCATGCAGGCCCAGAACCCGTCGTGCGGGTGGGCCATGAGCTTGTGGTCCGCGATCAAGCGCTTGAACGGCTCTTCGACCAGGTCCTCGCCGTCTTTCAGGTAGTCGAAGATCTCCTGGCGCAGCGCCATGAAGCCGCCGTTGATCCGGGCCCCCGACTTCGTGACGTGATCGATGCTGGTGACGACGCCGGCCTCGTCGGTGTGGATCATGTGGAAGCTCGCGCGCGGCTTCACGCTGACGAAGCACGCGACGTTCTTGCTTCGCGTCAGGGACGAGACCACCGTCGGCAGGTGGACGTCCGACAGGCCGTCGGTGTAGTTGGCGAGGAAGACCTCCTCGCCTTTCAAGTGCTTCTGCACCGCCTTCAAGCGCCCGCCGATGTTCGTCGTCAACCCGGTGTCCACGAACGTGATGTTCCAGTCGTCGATGTCGCGGGCCAGGAGGTCGAGCTTCGCGCCTCCCTTCGAGAAGACGAAGTCGTTGGACAGGCACTCGTCGTATTCGAGGAAGTAGTTCTTGATGACGTCGGCCTTGTAGCCCAGGCAGAGGATGAAGTCCTTGTGCCCGTAGTGCGCGTAGTACTTCATGACGTGCCAGAGGATCGGCCGGTAACCGATCGGCACCATGGGCTTGGGGATCGCCTCGGAGTACTCCCGCATGCGCATCCCGAAACCCCCGCAGAACAGGACGACCTTCACCGCCGCGCTCCGGCACGGACGACGTCCTCGAGCCAGGCCTCGTTTCGGAAATGGCGGTACTGCTCCGCGCGCAGGCGGTCCGCCAGGCGGTTCGGGGGAAGCTCGACGTCGTCGTAGGTGATCACCGCGTCCTTGGCGATGTCGCGCTTCAGCCGGCACCCTTCGACGAGCCCCTCGGGAAGGAAGCGGCCCGAGCACATCTCGCCGGCGTTCACGGCCTCGCCGTAGGTCATGTACATGCCGTAGTCGTCGAGGATGTTGCCGGCCGACAGGTTCGTCTTGGCGACGGCGCAGACCTCGACGACCGGCCCGCCCAAGGGGGGCGCCAGCCCGTCTCGGAACAGGACGACGCGGGCGATCGACATGGGCGTTTCGAAGTGCACGAGGTGGTAGGGGATGAAGAACGGGTAGAGCGGGCCGTCACCCATCTTGTAGAGGCTCAGGTAGTGCTGCTGCTTCGGGTCCGGGTGCTCCGCCAGCACGTAGACCTTGGTGAGCGGCGTGCCGACGACGTAGTCGATGACGCCTCCGAGCTTGCGCACGGCGTCGACGTCGTACAGCTCGCCGATCTTCATGACGTCGCCGCGGTACTCGCGGCCGCGCGACATCCCGCGCGACTGCACGAGGAAACCCGTCGCGTTCGCGACGATCGACTGCTCGAAGCTGATCTTGCTTCCGTCGGCGAAGCTCGTGACCATCGCCGGGTTCTGCCCCCACTTCTCCGCGAACCCTTTTTGCGTCGTCGGGTTGCGGTAGGGGTCTTGAAGCCCCTTGATGTTGCCGACCACCCGCGGGGTGAGGCCGAGGCCTTGGACCCACCGGACCAGGTTCATCTGAACCCCGGGCTCGTCGCCGTCGCAGGCCGACATGATCACGCCGTGCTTCTTCGCGTAGACCTGCATGATCGGCCCGATCGTCGCGTCGAGCTCCGCGTTCATGAGCACGACGTCCTTCTTGTGCGCAAACGCCTCCATGAAGACGTTCGCGCCGAACTCCACGCTTCCCGTGACGTCGACCAGGACGTCGAGCTCCGCCGACCGCGCGAGAAGGAACGCGTCTTCCGTCAGGACGGGCTTTCCGGCCCGGATCGCTTCGTCGCACTGCGTCTGGGTCGTCGCGGTGACGACACCGTCGAGCCCCGCGTACGCGAAGATCCCGCGCCCGCGCTCGGGCTTGCGCGCGTACATGGCCGACAGCCGCATGCCGGGCACGCTGTTGACGATTTGGTTCGTGAGCCCTTGCGCCATGAAGCCGGAGCCCAGCAGGCCGACACGGATCGGCTTGCCTTGCTCCTCGCGGGCCTTCAATGCGGTGTCGACGATGATCATGTCTTCGTGCCCTCTAGACGGCCATGCGGCGTTTGAGCTCCGGCTCGATCGCGTCCAGCCGCCGGAACGCGCGGTCCTTGTCGGAGATGACCGTCACCGGCAGCGGCCAGGTGAGCTTCAGCCTCGGGTCGTCGTGAAGCAGCCCGCCTTCGCACTCCGGTGTGTAGAACGCCCCGACCTGGTAGCTCGTCTCGGTCTTGTCCACGAGCACCTGGTAGCCGTGGGCGAACCGCTCGGGCACGTAGAGCGCCCGGTGGTTGTCCTCGTCGAGGCTCACCTCGATGTGCTCGAGGTAGGTGGGGCTTTCCGGGCGCAGGTCGACGATGATGTCCAGGATCGCCCCTCGGGTCGCGCGCACGAGCTTGGACTCGGCGGCGGGCGGGTACTGGAAGTGCATGCCGCGCAGCGTTCCCTTCTTGTGGTTGAACGCCAGGTTCGACTGCGCGATCACCGGGTTCAATCCGTGCTCGGCCATCTCTTTCTGGCAGAACGACCGCGCGAAGAACCCGCGGGGGTCCTCCATGCGTTTGAGCTCGATGATGAAGGCCCCTTTGAGCTTCGTTTCCGTGAATATCATGGCGAATTCCATTCCTCCGATACGTCGAACGTAGTCCGGTCAGTCGAGGGCGTCCAGCTTGGTCCAAAAGAAATCGCCGTCGATCTGCCCGGTCTTCAATAGATATTCGAGCTGCTTCAACCGGGTGAACCCGCGGTGGGCGAACATCTCCTTGCTGAACTGGATCCTCGTGAACAGCTGGAAGAGCTGCTCGGCCCCGCGGCGGGCGTCCCAGGCGCACTTGAAGGTGGGAAGGTGTCTCCGGATCTTCTCGAACGAGACCCGGTAGCTGCGGTTGTCCGAGCCGGCGGTGCCGAAGCTCACGGAGCACCCCGGAAACACCTCGGCGACGATCTCGGCGATCTCTTTCACGCGGTAGTTCTGGGCCGTGTCGCCGACGTTCAGGATCTCGTTGTGGATCCGCTCGCGGGGCGCCTCCAAGGCGGCCGCGATGGCCTGGCAGATGTCCAGGCCGTGCACCAGCGGGCGCCACGGCGTGCCGTCGCTGGTCATCTTGATCTCTTTGCTCGTCCAGGCCAGCCCGGCGAGGTTGTTGAGGACGATGTCGAACCGCATCCGCGGCGAGGCGCCGAACGCGGTCGCGTTCCGGAAGAAGGTCGGCGAGAACCCGTCGGAGGCGATCGCCGAGACGTCGCGCTCGACGTAGGTCTTGCAGACGGCATACGCCGTCTGAGGCGACACCGGTGACGTTTCGTCCACGTGGGCATCGGTCCCGACCCCGTAGACGCTGCACGAGGACATGTAGACGAACCGCCGCACGCCCGCTTCCTTTGCGAGCTCCGCCAGCCTCACGGACCCTTTGTGATTGATGTCGTAGGTGATGTGCGGGGCGAGATCGCCCGCCGGGTCGTTCGAAAGCTCCGCCATGTGGACCACGGCGTCGAATCCTCTCAGGTCGGCGGCTTCGATCTGGCGCAGGTCCTTGTTGAGCGTCTTGACGGTCGGCGACGACGGGTTGTACAGCCATCCCGCCTTGTAGTAGCCGGTGTCGAATCCCGTGACGTCGAATCCCTTGCGCAGGAGGACTGGCGCCAGGAGCGACCCCAGATACCCTTCGGTTCCCGTGACCAGAACGTTCATCAAGTTGACCCCTTCATGTGGCAAGCATCGCATGGACCGTCCGCGCGAAATATATAGGCCGGCGGGCCTTTCGTCCTTTCGGATTGCTTGACGCTCCTGGGGTGGGACGTTATAGTGCCGCGCTTTCTTCCACGTCCGAAGCCTGTTCCGCTCGAGGGTTTACGATGAAAACGAAGTCCTCGAAGCCCAAAGCCGCGGTCGCGAAGGGCGTCAAGCGCGCGGCCAAGCCGGCTGCCAAACCCCACGCCGCCAAGGCGGTCAGCCCAAAGAAAAAGGTCGCGCCCATGAAGGCCGTCGCAAAGAAGCCGGTTGTCGCCAAAGGCGCGGTGAAGCCCGCGGTCAAGGGCGCCAAGCCGGCCGTCAAGATCAAGCCCATCAAGTTCACCTTGAAGCCCCCTCCGGCGCCCGTGAAGCCCAAGGCCGCGCCCCGGCGCGTGCCCAAGCCGGCGTCGGTCGCGGCGCGCCGCAAGGAGCGCGCCCACTTCCGCGACCTCCTCCTCAAGAAACGCCAAGACCTGATGCGAGCCTACGCCATCAGCAAGGGGGACTCGCAAGCCGAGCTCGACAACGGCACGGAAGACTACGTCGACTACGCGGTCAACTCCTACGCGCGAGAGTTCCTCCTTTCCCTGACCGAGCTCGACCGGAAGCACCTCCTGTACGTCGAAGAGGCGCTCAACCGGATCGACCGGGGCGAATACGGCTGGTGCCAGCAGTGCGGCGAGGACATCAACGTCAAGCGACTCGAGGTCCAGCCCTGGGCACGGCACTGCGTGCGGTGCCAGGAGCTCGAGGAAAAAGGGCTGCTTCCCCAGTCGACGTTTCACGTGGGCGACGAGGAGGACGCGGTCGAGGAGCCGGAGGAAGTGCTCCCGGCCGACGAGGAGGCCGACGTCGAGGTGGAAGCGGACGAAGAGGTCTTGGACGACGACCCTCTCGTCGTGGACGGCGACGACAGCGAAGAGTAGGGCGTCGTGAGGGCGCCTCAGGTCCCCTGAGATGTCCGATTCCGGGCGGCTATCCGACGTTTCCGTCAGGCTTCGCGGAAAGCGGCGCATCGAGTCGCGTCACCCTTGGGTGTTCGCCGACGACGTGGCGCCGTCTTCCAAGGCGTCGCACGGCGACCTCGTGCGCGTGCGGGACGAGCCGGGCAAGACGCTGGGTGTCGCGTTCTGGTCCGCTCGGTCGAAGATCGCGCTCCGGATGGTGGCCTTCGAGGACGCTGTGCCCGACCGCGCATTCTGGTCCGGGCGCGTCGACGCCGCGTTCGCGCGCCGGGGCGGGGCCATCGACGCCTGGCAGGCCCGGCGGCTCCTGTTCGGGGAAGGGGACGACGTTCCCGGCCTGATCGCGGACTTGTACGGGACCCACCTCGTCGTACAGGCGCTGACCGCGGGTGCGGAGCGCGTCCTGCCTGCGATCGTCGACCGGGTGAGCGAGCGCGTCCCGATCGACTCGGTCCTGGCGCGCAACGACCCGTCGGTCCGCGCGCTCGAGGGACTCCCGCGCGAGGTCCGTCAGATCCGCGGCGTCACGCCCGACGAGATCGTCGTCGAGGAAGAGGGCGTGCGCTACGCGGTCGACCCGTGGCGCGGCCAGAAGACCGGCGCCTTCCTCGACCAGCGTGAGAACCGCACCTACGCGGGGTCGCTCGCGCGGGGCCGCGTGCTCGACGTGTTCGCCTACCAGGCCTCTTTCGGAATCCACGCGGCGCCCCGGGCGGCCGAGGTCGTCGTCGTCGACTCCTCGCCGCAGGCGTTGGCGCGTGGCAGCGCGGCCGCCGCGTTGAACGGCGCGACGAACATGACCTTCGTCGAGGCCAATGCGTTCGAGGACCTGCGCCTGCGCGAGCGCCGTGGCGAGCGGTTCGACCTGGTCCTGCTCGACCCTCCGGCCTTCGCGAAGAACCGCGGCGACGTCGCCGCGGCGCGTCGTGGCTACAAGGAGATCAACCTGCGCGCCCTCCGGCTCCTGTCACCGGGAGGGGCGCTCGTGACGTCGTCGTGCTCGTACAACCTCGACGAGCCTACGTTCGAGGAGATCCTCCGTGCGGCCGGCGGCGATGCCGCGCGGGACGTGACCGTGATCGCGCGGCGGGGACAGGCGGCGGACCATCCGATCCGGCTGGGCTTTCCCGAGGGCCGATACCTCAAGTGCTTCGCCCTGCGCGACGCGGCGGGCGCGTGAGCGGCCGCGCCGTCCGCTGCGCCGCGCTCGTCCTGGGCCTTGCGATCGCCGGGTCTGCGGGCGCGGCGGCACCGGCCGAGCCGCGCTCGTCGAGCTGGCTCCAAAGGCGGCTCGAATCCGCTCTCGCCGATGCCTTGGGCGGCACCGTCCGGATCGGACGGATGGACGTCAACTGGACGACCCTGGCGGCGACGGTCGGCGACGTCTCGATCTCGATTCCCGCCGAGGGCGCGCCTCCGCTGACGGCGACCATGGCGGACGGAAGCGTGAAGCTGGCCTGGTCGGGGCTGACCGGGATCGGCGGCGGCGACATCCGGATCGCGGAGGTCATCGCCCACAAAGCGACCTTTTCGTGCAGCCGCGAATGGATCGAGGCGTGGAAGCCGCGCGCCAAGCGCGGCGGCGGGGCGGTCTCCGTCCAGATCGACCGCCTCTATGTGGACGACTCGACCGCCGAGTACGCCGACGTCGGGCAGCGGGTGCGCGTCGTCGTTCGCGAGATGGGGTTTCGCGGCGACTGGTCCACCTCGCGCCGCCTGCTCGTCGGCGAGGTGACCGGCCAGACGAGCGTCGAGGCGCCGTTGTTCTCCCGAGCCTGGCCCGGAACCATGCGCGGCGGGCTTCGCTTGGGCGGGGGACGCCTCGAGATCTTCTCGGCCTCCGGCGAGGGGCCGGGGGCGTCCGCGGAGCTTTCCGGAAACGTGACGTGGGGGGCGGGCACGTCGTTCACGGCGCAAGCCCGCGCCGACGTCGACTTCGCAAAGCTCTCCCCGTTCATCGCGGGGACCGTGCCGCTGTCCGGGCGTGCGGTGGGTCCGGTTCAAATCGTCTACACGAACGGCGTTCCGATCCGCGTGACCATGCAGGCGGACACCACCGCGATGCGCATCGGGCCGATCGTGACCGATACCGCGCGCGCCGAGGTCACGATCCGCCCCGGCCGCATGGACGTCGCCAACCTCGACGCCCGCGGTTACGGAGGGGCGTTCACCGGGACGGTCGGTCTCACGTTCGGCAAGACTCTCGGGCTGACCACCGACCTGACGGGACGCGGGGCCGATCTCGCACGGCTCGTCGCCTTGGCCGGAAAGAACCTTCCCCTGGCGAGCACGGCCGGCGTCACCCTGGCCATCACCGGAGACCCGGGGCACGTCGCGACGTGGACGGGCTCGGCCACCTTCGACGCCGAGCCTGCCGCGGCCACGGCCGGGCGGATCCCCGCCCGCGGGAAGGGCCGGATCACGTTCGACGCCGGGCGGCTCCGCCTGACCACCGAGTCCATGAGCTTTGCGGAGGCTTCCGCGCGCATGACGCTCGAAGCGGATCTGGCCGAACCGGCCAGCGGTGTCGGCTTCTCGATCGCGGGGACGACGCGATCCGCGCGGGCGACGCAGCAGGCGACGCTGAAGTTCCTGGACGCCTTCGGAGTCGAAAAGAACCGCTTCACGAGCGAGCCGCTCGAAGGGAGCGGCTCGTTCGCCGCGACGGTTGCCACCGGTCGAGCGATGAAGCTCGACCTCGATCTCGACCTGATCGACGGCTCCTATGCGGGCGAGCCGTTCGCGACCGCCGCGATCACGCTCGCTTTGGATGGCAAGGCGATCGACTTGCGCCGCGTCGAGATGACGCGCTCGGGCGCGAAGGTCGCGGGAAGCCTGCGCCTCGATGCGGGCACCGGGGCTCTCGATCAGATCGATCTCGTGGCGGACGGCATCCCGATCGCGAGCGCCGCCGCCAAGGCGGGGATCACCGTCCCGATCGACGGCCGCGTCGGCGGACGGCTCAGAGGGTCTCGCGAGGGCGGAGAGTTCGCGGCGGACGGACAGGTCGCCGCGAGCAACGTCATCGTCGGGCGCGAGATCGTCGACGCGATCGAAGGGCCGCTGCGCATCGAGGGGAACCGGCTCATCCTCGACGGCCTCGCCGTGCGCGGCGCCGGCCTGTCCGTGACGGGCCGCGTCATCTACGACCTCGAGAAGAAGGAAGCCGCAATCGACGTGGCGAAGGCGCGGATCGACCTCGCGTCGAACCGGACGCTCGCGGAGGCCGGCCTCACCGTCGAAGGCGCGATCGAGACGTCGGGCTCGGTCACCGTCGACGCCGCCGGGCCGTCGGGCCTCCTCCAGGTCCTGTGCACGGACCTCCGGATCGACACCGGCCGCACCGGGTTGCGCGAGGTGCGTCCGGGCAGCCTTTCCGGGACGGCTTCGATCGCGCCTCACGGCGTGGAGCTCGCCGTCCGCGCGATCCCCAACCCCGAGTGGACGTTCGAGGCCTTCCTCGGCTTCTCGTCCGAGCTTCCCTTGTCGGCGGTTTTGTACTTCGAGGATCTGGTGGCCGGCCTGGGCGGGGCGTTCGGCGAGAGCGTCGATCTCCGGCTGCGCGGGCAGGTGCAGGCGGAAGGCGACCTGACCGCCCCGCGCGCGATGGAGATCAACGGGGCGTTCGACCAGGTGACCTTGAGGCTCGGGCCTCACCTGCTTTCCGCCGCGGAGCCCTTCCCCATCCGCCTCGACGCCGGCAAGTTCGTGCTCGGCCCGTGCCGGTTCGAAGGAGATGCGGCGCAGCTGGCGCTGGCGGGAAGCGGGTCGATCGAAGGGGGCGACGTCTCCGGGTACCTCCGGGGGAACGTCGACCTGGCGGTCGTCTCGTCGTTCTGGTCCGAGATCCGCGGGCAGGGGCCCGTCGAGATCGACGCCGCGCTGGCCGGGACGATGGAGCACCCGGATCTCCAGGGACACATCGCGGTCAAAGACGGCCGTCTGCGCCTCATCGGCTACCCGCAGTCCTTGGAGTCGATCGAGGCCGAAGCGCGCTTCGACGGGCAGACGCTGACTTTGGTCTCGTTCGATGCGTTGAACGGCGGGGGTGAGATCGAGGCCACGGGGACCCTCGAGTTCGCGGGCGTGGCGCCGTCGGCGGTCCACGCGACGATCTCCGGGACGAACGTCAACGCGACCTTCCCCGAGGGGTTCAAGGGCACCTACGAAGGGACGATCACGATCGACGGCAAGCCGAGGCGCGCGCTGATCTCGGGACGCGTGGAGGTCGTCCGCGGGCTCTACTCGAAGGACTTCGACGTCGGCGTGTTCGGCGGCACGCACCGGGAGTTCGAGGCGGACAGCGAGACGACGATCCCGCGCAACCTCTTCCTCGACGTGGACGTCATCGCGCCGGGAAACGTCTGGCTCCGGAACGACGTGGCCAAGGTCGAAGCCGCCGGGCAGCTCCACATCGGAGGCGAGCTGGCCCGTCCCGAGGTGACCGGCCGGCTCGCGCTCGTGTCCGGCGGGACGGTGCGTTACCGCGACGTCGAGTACCGCCTGGACTACGGCACCGTCGACCTGACCGACCCGAAGAAGCTGAACCCTTACGTCGACTTTCGCGGAAGGACGCGCGTCGCCGAGTACGAGATCAGCCTGCATCTGGAAGGAACGCTCGACAACTTCAACTACGAGCTGACGTCGACACCGCCGCTGGCGTCTTCGGACATCATCTCGCTCCTGGTGACCGGCAGGACGCTCGACACGCTCAGCGGCTCGGCCAACGCCGGCGCGCTCCCGGGCGACATGGCGGCGTATTACTTCGCGGGCCTGTTGAGCTCGACGTTCGGCAAGCAGATCCAGAACTCGCTCGGCATCGACCAGCTCGAGATCGCCCCGGTCTTGTTGAAGGGGGAGTCGGACCCCACGGCACGCGTCACGGTCGGCAAGCAGGTCAGCGACACCGTGAAGATCATCTTTTCGCAGGACCTGGGCACCGCGCAGAAG
>Ga0068859_100002753_pt1 | contig 17827 bp, 16 predicted proteins | sample KBSSwiS22_FD_66585 | JGI IMG/M metagenome (GOLD analysis project Ga0068859, IMG submission 66585) | Switchgrass rhizosphere microbial communities from Kellogg Biological Station, Michigan, USA - KBS Switchgrass S2-2 | ecosystem: Host-associated > Plants > Roots > Rhizosphere > Soil ...
GAAGCGGCCGCGGAGTAGTGGCGTGCCGATGGCTTTGAAGAAATCCGGGCTGACCTCGCCTCCAGCGAACCGCAGGCGCTCGGACACCGTTCCCTCGTCGCGTTCGACGGTGACGATCTGTTCTCGGCTGTTGCCGATGAACAGATCGCCGATGATGCCGGCGTTCTCCACACGCGGAATCGCCCGGATCTGTTCGAGCACGCGGTCGTAGAGGCCGGCCCGTTGCGCGGGGATGCCAAAGCTCGCCGGGGCGGTGAGTTCGACCACAACAACCCGCTCGGGCTTGAATCCGGGATCAACGCGGTTGACGTACCACCAGCTTCGGACGAGCAGGCCGGCGCCAACGAGCAACACGATCGCGAGCGCGAACTCCGCGACCACCAGGGCGCGGCGGATGCGACCGGCGGCCACTCCCCCCGTGACACTTCTGCCGCCCTCTTCGCCGGCGGGGCGCAAGTTGCGGCGCAACGTCGCAAGTGCGGGCGCCAGTCCCACAAGAATCCCCGCGAGTGCAGAGATGGCCAGGATCCAGCCGAGGACGCGGAGATCGAGGCCTGTTTCGTTCAGACGCGGTATGGTGGGCGGGCCAAAAGCGCGGATCAGGCGAATGCCGACGAAGGCGAGCAGCGTACCAATCAGTCCCGAGACGGCGGCGAGCAGGACGCTTTCGGTCAGTAGCTGTCGCACGATCCGTCCAGCACTTGCTCCAAGTGCAGCGCGAACGGCGATCTCGCGCGCACGGGCGACACTGCGCGCCAACGAGAGACTCGTGACGTTGGCAGCGGCGATGAGGAACACGCAGAAGACGGCGCCACCGAGTATCCACAACGCCAATCGCGATTGCGGTGCAACCATATAGAGGGTCAACGGGACGACGGTGACGCCGCGGTTCCTCTCGTTTGCAGGCAATTGATCGTTGAGGCGGCGAGCGACTGTGCTCATCTCCTCCTGGGCCTGGTCGAAGGTTGCGGCCGGTCGAAGTCGCCCAACGACGAACCACGTGTCCGGACCGCGCGCGTCCTGGCGGCTCGCGTGCGCTACCCACACATCTGCAGCGAGCATCGCGATTTCGAAATCAGCCGGGAGGATGCCAACGATCTGGTGAGGAACGCCATTGAGCATCAGCGTCGCGCCGAGGGCATCGTGCGAGCCTCCGAACCGAGACTGCCAGAAGCGATGACTGATCAAAACCAGCCTTTGCTGCTGCTCCGCTTCGTCGGCCGAAAAGCTGCGCCCCAGCGCGGGCTGGATACCAAGGAGTGGAAGCAGGTTGGGGGAGATGCTCGCGCCGACGATCTGTTCCGCCCCGTCATCTGCGGCCAGGGTCATGGACACGGAGTCGAAGGTCGCCATGTCCGCGAAGCTCTGACTTTGACTCCGCCACTGCTCGACGCTCCAGAGCGCTGATCTGCCCTCGCGAAGATTCTGCGTCGGATCTTCCGTCCACAACATGGCCAACTGCTCCGGAGCCCGATACGGGAGGGGACGCAGCAGCACGGCGTTCAGCACGCTGAACATCGCGGTGTTGGCGCCAATCGCCAGTGCCAGTGTGGCTGCGGCCGCCGCCGTGAACGCCGGACTCTTGCGGAGCGTGCGAAGTCCATGGCGCGAGTCACGCCACACATCCTCCAGCCACATGAATGACCGGACCTGGCGATAGACTTCCTTGGCCTGCGTCACACCACCGAAGCTACGCCTGGCGGCCCGGCGCGCCTCCTCCAGGGAAAGGCCCCGCCGGACGTACTCCTCCGTCGCCTCCGCCAGATGGCCGCTGATCTCGTCGTCGATGGCGCGATCTCTCTGCCGAGAACGACCGATGGCCCACAGCCGGCTCAGAAAGATCCGGAGGCGTGTCATGACGGGTTCTCCGAGATCTTCAGGAAGCGTTCAACGATGCTCGCGGCGCGCTGCCATTGCGCTTCTTCCTTCTGGAGCTGTGTACGCCCCGCGCGTGTGAGTGAGTAGATCCGCACGCGGCGACCGCTCTCGGAAGTGCCCCACTTGGACGAAATCCAGGCCGCCTGCTCCAGCTTGAGCAGCGCCGGATAGAGGGTGCCTTGGTTCAGCGCGAGCTGGTCCCCGCTGATCTGTTCGATTCGGCGGGCGATCAGATACCCGTGCAGCGGTCCCATGGCCTCCAACGTCTTGATGATCATCAAGCCGAGGGTGCCGTACAGCACGTCGCTGCGGTCTGGGGTCATGTGTTGGCAGCCTACACCTCGAAGCTGTTGGCAGTCAACTGGTCTGAGGCTTTATCCTCAGCGTGACGGTGTCGCGTAAACGCTGCCCGCTTTCCACGCCGGGCGTCGACCATCGTTTGCCAGGGCGGTGACGAGCCTGCCGAAGAAGTCGTTGAACGTCGCCGCAGCGGAGGGATCCCACGGCTGGTCGAGATCGTCGAGCGGCGTGTGGTATCGACGCGCGTACCATTCCTTGTAGACGGCTTCGTCATCAGTCCCTTTTTCCGGCGCGAGCACAAAGCCGGTCGCCGGAACGCCGATCTGCATGAAGTTCCAGTTGTCGGCGCGCCGCATGAGATTTCGCCATGGCTCCGGATCGGCCTGGATGCGGAGCCCCATTCCACCGGCGACGTCGCGAATGGTGTCGCCAAGCGTCGATTCGTCAACGGCAATCGCTGTCAGCTGCTTCAGCGGAAACAGCGGCCGCACCTGATCGAGGTTGATGTTGGCGATCACGCGGTCGCGTGCGATCGGCACGTGGTCGGTGAAATACCGGGACCCGAGCAATCCCTTCTCTTCGCCTGTGAAAATGGCGAGCGAAAGCGATCGGCGGAACGTTGTTCGTGCCTCCTGCGTTCGCTGCGCGAAGTCGATCAGCAATGCCACGTATGCCGCATCGTCGAACGCGCCGTTGTAGATGCGATCGGGTTTCGCCTCCGGCGATGTCTGCCACGGCTCGCCGAATCCATACCCGTCGAGATGCGCGGAGAGGACGAGATGTTCCTGTGCGAGAACCGGATCCGAGCCGGGGATCGTCGCGATGATGTTCGGCGATTCGAGATCGGATTCCTCGACCCGCATGGTGGCGCGAAACGAGGAGGGGAGAGGGAAATTGGGCAGCGGCTTTCCCTCGTCCCACAGCGCCTTCAGCTCCCGGTAGCTGTGGCCCGATCCCTCGAAGAGCCACTCGGCCGATTCAGGATTCCACGCGATGACGAGCCCGTTGTACGCAGCCGGTGCCTCCCCGCGAATCGTCATCGTGACGGAGTACTGAACTGGCCAGCGACGTGGCTCGAGCGTGTCGACGTTGTCGATGGCGAGCAGCCCGATTGCGCCCGGCGGTGGACGCGTGAACATCGCATCGCGAGTGCGCGGCGCGTTCGGCGGCGGCGCGAGCTGCACGATGATCTTCCCGGTCACGTCGACCTCACGCTCCCACCCTGCCGCGCCGACGAACACCATCGGCGCATTCACGGTCGATGGCAACGACGGGCTGGCGGCGACGCGGATGTGGCGATGCCAGGCGAGGGTGCGTGTCGCCGCGCCGCGAACGAGCTGCGCACTCGAGGCGTCGGCGCGGAAGCGTACGACGTGCAGCGGGACGGTCTGGTAGTAGCTGCCGGCGTTCCCCGGTTTGAGGCCCGCCCGCTTGAGCGCGTTCACCACATAGCGCGCGGCGCGCTCGTAGCCGCGGCTCCCGGTGTCCCGTCCCTCCATCGCGTCATCCGCAAGCGCGCGGACATGACTCCACCAGCGGGCGGTTTCGAGTGTCGGGCTCGTGGCTTGCAGACTGCAGACACAGACCGTCGCGACGAGCGCGATTGCGATCGAGCGCATCGACGGCTCGAGAGACATCGACATGAATCAACCCCGCGATTCGATCCGGTATCTCATCGGTGGGATTCTAAGTCACTCGCCGATCGCGGATCACGCGGCACGGATTGCCCGCGGCGAACACGGCTTCGGGCACGTCTCGCGTCACAACGCTTCCGGCTCCAATCACGGCCCGCGAACCGATGCTGACGCCAGCGAGAATCATCGCGTCGCCGCCCACCCACACATCAGACCCCATGTCGATCGGTTCGCCATACTCTTTCCTCCTGCGCTGCTCTGCGTTGAACAGGTGGAGCGGCGTGTAGATTTGCACTGCGGGTCCGAAGAGAGTGAAGTCGCCGATCCGGACGCGACAGACGTCGAGCACGATGCAATTGAAATTGAAGAACACTCGTTCGTGACCGTGCGGCCCACCGTTGAGCATGGCAGTAGGCGACTGGCCCCAAGGTGTGTCAGGATCGAAAGTGCCAGCACGACTGCCACACCGAGGCGGTGTTTCGTGCCTTATCGTCTGAAGAAACTCCTGGTCGTTGGTTCAATCGCATTCATTCCATCGCAGGCGTTCGCGCAAACGTCCGGTTCCACATCTACCCAATCCACTCTTTCGCCTCGCGCTGGCGACGCTGGCACCAGCCTGGCCACGCCGGCGGGGCATGAAGTGAATTTCGGTGTCGGCGGCTACACGTACGTCGAGCCAGGCGATACGAGCATTTCGATCCATGGGCCCAAATTCGGAGGCGGATATACGGGCATCATGTCACTCAATCCGCGCCAGCACTGGTTTCTCCAGGCCGATGGGCAGGGTCGCTTCGGCAACACGACCTACGATGGCTGGTGTTCGCCTTTTCTGATCACGCCCGACCGCACGTCGCCAAATGGCTATGCGCTGGATATCGGCGATGCGTCGCCGTGCAGCGAGGGAGGCGACAAGGACTGGTACGTGGAAGGCCGAGCGCTGGTCGGCAAAGATTTGATTGGCCGCACATGGGGATGGTCACCCGATATCGGCCTGGGGATCCGTCATTTGTCGAATGGCATCACCGGCGTCGCTGGATACCGTACGGACGACTATCTCTACCTGCCGATTGGCATTACGGGACGCACCATCGTCGCCTCGCACAACGCGCTGAGCTTCAACCTGGAATACGACCACCTGCTGCATGGCTGGCAGAAAACACGCGACTCGCAATTGGGCGGCGGGGATGTACCGGCGACACCGACTGCACCCGCGTTCACGATCCAGGGGTTCTCCGATATTTCGTTCGATCAGGCGTCAGGATGGGCGCTGCGTGCACGTGCGAAATACCAGATGACCAGGCAGTGGTCGGTGGAGCCTGAGTACATCCACTGGAGCGTCAGCGACTCGCCGGTGAACTACGAGACGGCGACGTTTACCGTCAACAGCATCACTGCCCGGCAGCAGCTCGGGGCGTATGAGCCGGTGAACAGGACTGACGAGTTCTTCGTCAAGCTTGGGTATCGTTTCTGAACGGCCACGGCGAACCATTTCACACGCCGCGTATAATCGCCGCGCCTTCGCTGTCGATACCGCTCGCACCCGGAACCGCCTCTCCGGCGTGTCGGCGAGACGGCCGCCACCGAACGCTGGTTGCGAGGCGTGCCTGCGTCATGCGATCAGTCGATTCCGTCGTCACCGACTATGACTTTCGACGATTGTCTAATCTCCACCGAACGCGGCGCTACTCCGACGTCTCCACCGTAACCGTCCAAGAGTGAGCCCCGTCGAACGGGTATTGCGCGAGTGGCCAATCACCGGATGAAAGGACTCACATTGAATGTCATGACGCAGTGTTGCGGTTGACGACGGCCTTACGTTGTTGTGTGATCCGGTCGGCACGGTATGGATACGGCGGCTGAAGAAATCGCGGCAGTCTTCGCACGAATCCAGGACAGCTTTGCTCGGCGCGATGCCGCAGCAGTGGCCGCTCTTTACGCCGAAGACTGCGTCGTGGAGACCCCAATCGTGGGACGACAAGTCGGTCGGTCGGCAGTTGAGCACGCATACCGCTTTATGTTTTCCGCTTTTCCGGATCTCAGTCTGCATACGGAAGAGTTCTTGGTGTTCGGGAAGCGGGCCGTGTGGACGGTTATCGCGACGGGTAGCGATCTCGGCGGGTTTATGGGACTGGGCCCCACGGGGAAATCGGTCAGTACCCAAGTCATGTCCCTATTTACGTTTGGAAACGACGGTGAGATTGTGCACGAGCGCCAGATGTTTGATTCGGGCCGCGGCCTGCTCTATCTGGCTGACAAGGGACTAACCCCGACCGATTCGCGACGTCTGTACGGAGAACTAGTAGAACGGGCTGAACGGGAACATGAGCTCAAAATTGCGGCCGACATTCAGCGTGCCCTGTTCCCCCAATCGCACTACCGGGGAACAGGTTTCGAAGTGGCTGCATCGTCCAGACCATGCCGTGCAATCGGTGGCGACTTCTTCGACTATTTCACGCTGCCTGATGGAGCATTCGCGTTCGTTGTCGCGGACGTAGCTGGCAAGGGGCCGCCCGCGGCTCTTCTGGCTTCGATGCTCCAGGGAATTTTCACAGCTAACGCTCATCGTGGCGACACGCCGGCGATAACGATCCGGGAGGCGAACGATGCGCTGATGCGTCGCGCCATCGAGGCTCGCTTTGTCACGACTGTCTACGGCGTTCTCGGAGAGGACGGCAGGCTGACCTATTGCAACGCCGGACACAATCCGCCACTGCTGATCGGGACGCGTGGTGTGCGGCGTCTCGAAACAGGCGGAATGGTCGTTGGACTCTTCGAGCATACGAATTTCGATGAACAGACGTTGCAGTTGGAGACGGGTGACCTGCTCGTGGCCTACAGCGACGGAGTAACAGAAGCACGGAATTTCGAGGGCCACGAATTTGGTGAGGAGCGCCTTCTAGCCTGTGTGCGAGCCAACAGCGATCTTGGTCCCGCCGATCTGCTCGACGGCATTTTCGATGCCGTCGACCAGTTCAGCGCAGGTACAGCGCAATTCGACGATTTAACGCTTCTGGCACTCCGGTTCGTCGGTGGTCGGTAGCCGGATGAATCGTGCTTCGAGATCAGCGACTTTGATGAGACGACGCAGCGAAAGTGCCGCCGTACCAAAAGGCCCATCTTCCGGAGACCAACGCTTCACGAAGTGACATCCGCGACCGAGCCGCCCCCTCGAGTCGCCACGTCGAGCCGTCGAATCCAAATCTTTTCAGTGTTCTCGCTGTCGCTGGCAGACGGTTCACGAACTCGCGATCCGACCAGACAAGCGTCTGTATCGCAGCAGAGACCGAACGGCAGCGACGGGAAATAGTGTGTCGCTGGCGGGTGCCCAAATCTTGCTGAATGACACGACGGAAAGGAGTCGCACCCTCGCGACGTGAAGCGCTATGAACGGACAGTATGGACGGTGGTGGATCGACATTGGCGTCGTCCAGACTGTTCGGTCGTGCGCGGAAACATGTGTCGACGACCTGTTGGACGAACTGACTGAAGACCATTCAATGAAATCATTGGCGCGGCGACGGCAGGAACTGATCGAGCGAACGACCAGTGCCCTCCTGCGCATCCTGATCGATGAGTTGCGAGGGTTGAACCCTCCGGAGTAACGAGCGCAGCGCGTCGTCTCGATCGCCTTTGCCGACAAAAGATTGCTTGTGGCCGAACTTCGCGGCAGCGCCACCCCCTCTACAGACGATTTCAAAGCTGAACAATGTGGCGCGCATATTGCTGAGGTTGCGCACACATTGCTGATACTCGCGGCCGCGGCGCGGCCCGAACATCCATAAATCAATCGGACGCGCTCTGATGCGCTCCCCTCCAGAAGGGCGGTTAGGATGAACCTGTCGACTCGTCTCCTGACTCTGTTCGGCCTTCCTCTGATCATCGTCTGTGCGGTGAGCTGTGCCCAACCTGGAGCACCGACGTCGCCGAGCGCGATGTCAGTGGGTTCGTCCACCGCCGCATTGGGACCCGGTGCTGCCTATAACGCCAACGGAATGTGGCGCTTCGTTGTCGCGGACGTCCACGGCAACGTGGACGAAACCTTCGACGCGAACGTGAGCCAGGATGGCAATGGCAACCTCTCGTTCCAGGACTCGGATGGCAACCCGATTACGTTGGAGCGTCTCGGAACGGGCGTGATCATCACGTATCGCCTCTTCCTCACAGGCGACGAAGAGGAAACACAATGCGACATCCGCATCCAGGGCACGGGGCGGCTTGACACCAGGAGCAACACAATGACGGTCAACGTCCACTTGAGGGAACTTGGCTGTTCGCACGAGGTGCTGCCGCCACAGGTCGTGACCGCCACGAAGCTAGGCTGACCCGGTCAGAGCGAACGGATCGCGAGCCTCGATCGTAGGCTCAGTCGACGCTAATCCGGCAGGCCGATCTTCTTTCGCAAAGCAGGCAGACGCGGATCGCCGGCGAGCACCGCCGACAGCTCCGGCGAATACAGGTACTGGCCGGCGCGTTGTGCGCTGCGCGCCGCCATCCGCTCGAGCGCATCGATCGCCCGATCTTTGTCGCCGAGACCGGCGTAGATGAGCGCTTCCTCGTTAGGCCCTTTCGGGTCCGCGACCATCCGCTGTGCCTCATCGCGCTGTCCGGCGCGCGCGAGCGCGTAACCGAGAAAGCCGAGGGTTTGCGGGTTGAAATGCTCCGCTGCGGCGGCCTGCAGCGTCGCAATCCCGTCCGCGACGCGTCCCTGCCCGAGCTGCGCCCGGCCGAGACACTGCGCTCGCAGGCTGACCTCGGACGAAAGCATCGCGCAATGCCTCTCGGCTTCCTTGTATCTGCCAGCTTCCATCAGAGACCACGCGGATGCGATCTGGACGTCGGACGCGAGCGGATCGTCGATCTCGGCGCGGCGCGCCTGCTCGATCGCCTCACTGCTGCGCCCCAGCACCGCGAGGAGCCACATCGCGAACTCGGCGCGGGTGCGGGAATCCTGCGGATCCGTCTCGATCGCGTGCCGGAACTCCTGTTCCGCAGCACGCCACTGAGCGTCGCGCGCGTCCGCCATTGCCAGCGCTTCGTAGGCCTCGGTCAGGAGCGGATCGATCTCGATCGCCTTTTGGGCCGCTGCGCGCAGCTTCGTCAACTCGTCGGGCGAATGGTCGAGGGGGAACTGTATCGATCTAATCGCGTACGTCGAAGCGAGGCCGGCGTAGGCCGGCGCGAACGCCGGGTCCCTGCCGAGCGCGCGCTCGAACCCCGTGATGCGCTCGGCGTAGAGAGAGGGATCCGCACCGAACCTGATGGCCCTTGCACGCAGGTAGTCGTCGTACGCGGCCACGCTCGTCTCGTAGCGGCGCCGCCCGCGCCCGAGATGCAGCCGCAGCTCGTTGACGATCGCAAGCGCGATTTCGTCCTCGACGTCGAAGATGTCACCGATCGGCCGATCGAAGTGCCCCGTCCAGATGGGCACACCGTCGCGCACGCGAACGAGCTGCACGTCGATCCGGAGCGCGTCCCCCACACGCAGGACGGAGCCGTCGATGACGTAATCAACACCGAGCCTTGGCCCGATGTCGCGCGCGTCGCGCGCGCGCTCCGTGAAGAGCAACGACGAGGCTCGCGATCGAACCGCGAGACCGTCGATGACCGACAGATTCCTGACGAGCTCGCCGGTCAGGCCGTCCGCGAACGGATCGCCTGACGACTCGTGGCCGAGGTTGGTCAGCGGCAGCACCGCGATTGGAATCGGCGTGTGCTGGCCGTGAAGCGACCACCATGTCGCGCCGCCGAGCACGATCGCGGCGCAGAGAGCCGCGACGAACAGCCCGTGCGATTGTGCGCGGCGCGCGGCAGCCGGCCGGGCCGCGTCGTCGATCGGCACCTCCCGGTACCGAAATACCGGAACGTAGCCCCCCTTCGGAATTTCCAGGATCACGGACGAATGGCGGCCTGCGTCCGCGTAATGTTCCGCCAACCGTCCGCGCAGCCGCGCCGCCTCGGTCCGCACGATCGAATCCCGCTTCGGGTCGTAATCGGGACGGCGGCCGAAGACCTCGTACGCGATCAGCGATTCTTTGAGTTCCTCGTCACGTCCCTCGAGATGGCGATCGACGAGAAACGTCAGGAATCGTGACATGCGGGCATTTCGCGCAAACCCGGCGCCCGCAAGAACGTGTGCAAGCTCGGCGCGGATGTCAGCGGCGGAAGGCGGGTCGGCGTGCACAACGATCTGAAGAATAGGTCCGATTTGCCGGGCGCAGCAAATGTATGACACCCCCTTTCTACCCGCAGCTCGTTGAACGGCCGCGACACGTGCGGTAGACCTTCCGTCAATCCTTCAGGAGGTTTCCATGTCCATCGCATCGTTCGTTGTCACCGCCGCGCTTGCCGCAATGGCCTTGCCCAAAGGTTCCGTCATCGAGGTTTCCAACGTCGAGCAGCTCTACGACGCCGTTAATGAACCCGCCAATGCCGGCGCCACCATAGTGCTGGCGCCTGGCCGTTACGTCCTGACCAAGGTGAAGGCGGGTGTCGGCACACGCCCGAATAACGGCCGCCTCGAGCTGCAGACCGATATGTCGATATTCGGCGTTACAGGCCATCCCGAAGACGTCATCATCGACTCGTCCGATCCGGTGAACGGTCCGTCTTTCGCGTTGGGAGGCGGTCTCGGCAACGGCGGCACAATACGTATCGGTCGCGGCAGGAACAGCGTCGAATGGCTCACCGTCATCGGCGGGTCGAACTCTGCCGCTGGAGTCCAGACCGATCTGGTCGGCGCGCCCGCAGTACTGCGCGTGGCGCACGTCGTGTCGCGCGGCAGCGTCCGCGGCATCGACGTCCGCAACCTCGGCCCGGCCGGTGCCGGCCGGACGATCGTCATCGATCTCAACGATGACGAGGTCTTCGAGAACACCGCGATGAACGGGCAGGGCATTCGCTTCGTCAATTCGAGCGCCGACGGCGCGTCGATCGCGGCGACGCTGCACAACAACCGCTCGCACGACAACAATCAGGGCTTTCTCGCCAGCAACGAGCGATCGAGCCACGCATCCATCACGATCGACTCGCATGACGACCGCTTCGAGGACGACATGATCGGCGGCGTCATCTTCGGCGGACTGATGACGGCGGCGGGAACGGCCAGCGGCAACACGGTGACGTTCACGATGCACGCGGGATCGATTGCCGGCAGTCACGGCTCGGTGCCGCCGCAGAATCTGACGGCCGGCCTGAACGTCATCGGTGGCGCCTTCACGCCGCCCGCCGGAATCGCCAACGCCGCCTCTTCGAACGCGGTTCGGGTCTCGATCTGGGGGACGAAGTTCGACGACAACGCCGCCTTGGACATCGAAGCATGGGGAGCCAAGTCGCTGACAGCGGACCTCGCGGGTACGGGAGACGTCGTGACGGTCGACCTGCACGGCGTCAGCGCGCATGCTCGGTCGCTCGCGCATGACAGCGTGCCGGACGAAGCGGCCGGCACCAGTCGCTCGACGATCGACACACGACCATGAACTAGCGCTACGCGCGCTCGAGAAGCGGCGCGCCCCGAGCGGGCGCGCCGCGCAAGCGTGCCCGCCAGTGCCGCCACAATCGCCTCGGCGCCTGGCATAAAATCACCTGGTAGCAGAGAACGCGGCATGCATCGCTCCCGACAGGGCTGTCGGTTCGTGGGCCAACTCGTCGCGATGCTCTGGCTCGCTCTCGCGGCGCTGCCATCTGCCCAACGTCCGCTCCGACCACTTCCCGAGGCGCTTGCGGCCGCATCTCCGGAGCTCGTCGATCGACTGCGCGCTGACGCGTTCACGTATTTTCGATTCATCAATCGCACCTGGACCGCGCGTGTCTGCGAGGCCCTTGCCGACGTGACGGACGCACCGATCGTGCGCCTCCACGGCGACGCGCACGTCGAGCAGTTTGCAGTGACGAAGGACGCCTGGGGTCTCGGCGACTTCGACGACACCACACGCGGACCCGCCTTTATCGACATCGTCCGCTTCCTGGGTTCGATCGATCTCGCCGCGCGTCAACGCGGTTGGACGAGCGATCGCGAGGCACTATTCGATCGCTTCCTGGAAGGGTACCGTCTCGGCCTGTCCAATGCGGACTACCATCCTCGCGAGCCCGGTATCGTCCGCCGGCTGCGCCGGCAGGCGCCTGTGACGCGTGCTGCCTATCTCCAATGGGGTGAAAGCCTGATGCAACCGATGGAGGAGGCAGAATTCAAATCTGTCGTCCGGGGCATGGAAGACTTTGAGCGTTTCATTCGCCGCGAGCGACCCGAACTGGCACCGGAGTATTTCACCGTCATACGTGCCGGCTACCTGCGGATTGGTGTTGGCAGCGCCACCACGCTGAAGGTCCTCATTCGCCTGCAGGGTCCAACGACGGCACCTGGAGACGACGTGCTCATCGAGGCAAAGGAAGTCACCAATCTCGAGGGTCTCGGCTGCCTCGAGGAATCGAAGACTCCACAGGCGGTCCGCGTGATTAACGGCACCCGACAAATCGGGCGATTGAAACACGACATCCTTGCTGTCGGACCCACAGTGCTGATGCCTGCGGCCGCCGGCCGCGCGCAGCATTGGCTGGACTGGTGGATTGCGAGCTGGGAGCCATCCTATCGCGAGGTTCACCTCAGCGACCTCCGGTCGGTCACGGATCTCGCCGAAATCGCCTTCGATTCAGGCGTGCAGCTGGGAGCCAACAAGACCGTCGCCGTACGCGAACAGGCGTTGGCGTCGGTCGTGAAATACGAGCCGCGACTGCGGAAGGAGACCTCCACTATCGTCGATGAGCTGCTCGCTGGTTGGCGGGAGTTGGCGGAACGATAGTCTTTCTGCTCGCGCCCCCAGAAGTCCGGGAAGCCGGCAGCAGCGGGACTCAAATTTGAGGAGTGTCAGGTCGTGATGAACCTCGGGGTCGGTATCGCCGTATTCGTCGCGTTCTTCGCTGCACTGATCGTCTGTCTTGAAGCCGGACGTCGCGCGGGCCGCAAGGCGTTCAGCAGTGACCGCGCTCATCCCTCCGGGCTTGGTACCGTCGAAGCCGTCACGTTCGGCCTTCTCGGACTGATGCTCGCTTTCACGTTCTCTGGGGCCGCGGAGCGCCTGGACAGGCGTCGCGGGCAGATCGTGGACGAAGCGAATGCCATCGGGACGGCATGGCTGCGGCTCGACGTACTACCCGCGAATACGCAACCGCAGCTGCGGGAAGCGGTCCGCAGATACACCGACTCGAGAATCGCCGTGTATCGGACGTTTGCGGAATCAGGCGTCGACGCCGCGCGGGCGGAGTATGCGCGCTCGAGCGCTCTACAGCTGGAGGTCTGGACCCAGGCCGTCGCCGCCTGTCGGGATGTGCCCTCGGCGACCGTCGTCGTTCTGCCGGCTCTCAATGAGATGTTTGATATTGCGACGACGCGGCTGGCCGCCACACAGATGCACCCGCCCGGAATCGTGTACGTCGTGCTCGCATTGATCTCGCTTGTGTGCGGCTTTCTGGTGGGCTATGAGATGGGGGGGACCGAGGTCGCAAGCCGCTCGCACATGATCGTGCTGGCGTTCGTTCTGTCCTTTACGTTTTACGTCATTCTCGATTTCGAATACCCACGTCTCGGGTTCATCCGGATTGACGATTTCGACAACTTGCTCGTCCAGGTTCGCGCGTCAATGGGGTAGTGGTACGCGACGGCACGCGTCATCCGATTCACACCATTTTCGGGCGCCACACCGAGTGACGCCTCAGCCGCAGTAATCGAGAGCTTCTTGCTCTCGGGGTAGTGTCGAAATGAGCTCGCCCCGATCGACGTACTGGTGAACCCCTCATGGGTTCCCAACTTTATCTAAAGGAGGCGATATGCGCGTCATGGTAATCGTGAAGGCGACGAAGGAAGCCGAGGCCGCCGACAACCCGTTCGACATGGAGGGCGCCGCCGAGATGTTCGCGGCGATGGGGAAGTACAACGAGGAGCTGGTGAAGGCCGGGATCGTGCTCGCCGCGGACGGGCTCAAGCCGAGCAAGTTCGGGAAGCGGGTTCACTTCGATGGCACAAAACGGTCGGTGACTGACGGCCCCTTCGCCGAGACCAAGGAGCTGGTGGCGGGGTTCTGGATCTGGCAGGTGCGGTCGATGGACGAGGCGCTGGAGTGGGCGAAGCGCTGCCCCAACCCGATGCCGGGCCCGTCGGACCTCGAAATCCGTCCGATCTGGGAGTCGGAGGACTTCGGTCCCGAGGTCGCCGCTCAGGAGAACGAGCTCCGCGCCAAGATCGCCAAGGGGTCAAAGTGAGCCGCGGCGCGCTCTTCCTCAGCTCGTACCCCTAAGTTGGAAGAACCCCCAGCGGCCGCGGAATTTTCGGCGCTGCGTCAGCACTGGTGCCCGGACTGCCCACAGCTTTTTCAGGCGATCGCATCGTCACGGAGGCGGAACAGGAAATGCTCCTTTCGACGATGCCATGGTGTCTGCGACCTGCGTTGCCACGACGCTCGAAAAGCGCCGAGCGCTTCCGGCCGACTCGTTAGTTCCGGAGCCGATCTTCACCTCGACGCACGCGATCACGATTGATGCACCCCCGGAACAGGTATGGCCGTGGGTCGCACAAATGGGGGCGGGTCGAGCGGGCTGGTACAGCTGGGATGCGATCGACAACGGCGGGTCGCCAAGTGCGACGAGCATCCAGCCGAACTGTCAAACGGTCGTGGCCGGGGACGTGATGCCGGCAATTCCGGGTGCCACCGATGCGTTCGTCGTCGCCGCCATCGATCCACCGCGGGATCTCGTGCTCACTGTTCCGGACGGGCGCGGCGGAAGCGCCGTCGCATGGGAACACCTTCTTGACCCGCTGCCAGGTGGGCGAACGCGGCTCATCGTGCGAGGACGCGCGTCGTCGCACTGGCTCGACCTCGCTCGGACGCCGCCGCCAGCCGCTCATCGGCGCATCTTCATCGAGCGTGCGTACGCGGTGCTCGCGAGGCTTCCGCGTCCGCTGCTCATCGGCTTCGCCGCCTTGGGCCACCGCATCATGGAAGCGCGGCATCTGCGAGGTATTCAGCGTCGCTGCACCGCTGCTTCGCCACAACGCGTAGTGAGCGATGAGAAGTGGCGCAAGACACTGCTCGTCTGCGGCATCGCCTCTTCATTGCTCTATGCGGCCATGATCTGGGGGATTCGATACGAGGGTTACAGCCTCATTTCTCAGGTCCCGAGCGAACTGACGGCAATCGGGGCTCCGACGCAACGGTTGTGGGCGCGGCTGGGGCCAATCTACACCCTCTTGGTCGCCGCCTTTGGGTGGGGCATCTGGAGATCCGCCGGACGAAATCGCGCCGTACGAATCGTCGGCGGCCTGATTCTGGCCTACGCATCTCTTGGGCTCCTGTGGCCGTTTGCCGCGATGCATCCACGCGAGGTGTTGGCGGCCGGCGGAGGAACCCCGAGCGACACGCTGCACGTCTTCCTGGGCGCGATGACTGTGTTCCTGATGTTCCTCGCGATCGGGTTTGGAGCCACGGCATTCGGGAAGCGGTTCCGCCTGTATTCGATTGCAAGCATCGTCGTGCTCCTTGCGTTCGGCGGGTTGACGTTCCTCGAGGCTCCTCGCTTGCAGACGAATCTGCCAACGCCGTGGATAGGGCTGTGGGAGCGCATCAACATCAGCGTGTTCCTGCTGTGGGTCGTAATGCTGGCGACCATGTTGTGGCGGACGGGATCAGCGCACGAAGAGATCGCCGAAGGAGGTACGTCATGAAAACGACGCTCGTCGCGGCACTTGGTGCCGGGCTGGCGATCCCCGCATGCGGACTGTTTTTCCGTTACCGGCGTGATTTGCGCGCGGCGCGTGCGCGCCTGGCCGCGGTGGAACGCCACGTCATCTCGACGCAATGGGGTGCGATCGAGTACGCCGAGCGGGGCTGCGGCGACCCGGTGCTCGTGGTGCACGGGATCTTCCACAACTGCGTCGGTGGACTCCTGTCCGTCCGTGATCTTCTGTCCGATCGACGAGTCATCGCTCCGTCCCGATTCGGCTATCTCGGATCGAGCATGCCGCCCGACGCCACGCCAGCCGCCCAGGCAGACGCGTTCGCCGCTCTGCTCGACACGCTCGACATTCGCCAGATCGACGTCATCGGCCTGTCAGCCGGTGCGACGTCAGCGCTGCAACTGGCGCTGCGTCATCCCCGGAAGGTGAAACATCTGGCTGTACTGGTGGGCAACCTGCCGGGAAGCCCCACCGCAGTCGTCCAACCGTCGTCGGTGAAGCGATCGAATGGGCAATTGGCCATGTGGGCAGTGAAGACCTTTGCCCCATCGACCATGGCTCGCCTGGTGTCGGCGGTGCCGAAAGGGTTCGCCATGACCGCTGAAGACGCACGGTTCGTCAAGGAATTCATCGACAGCTTGTTCCCGGTGATGCCCGAGGGCTACGACTTCGACGTGTCGGTATCCAACGTCGATGTCAACGACTACAACCTGGAGTCCATCGGCGTGCCTACCCTGATCGTCCATACCAAGGACGACCGGCTCGCGTCTCACGACGCGAGCAAGCGTGCCGCCGCGCGTATCCCTGGCGCCCGGTTTGTCAGCCTCGAATCAGGAGGGCACCTCATGCTCGGTCAAGCGGAGGTCGTCCGCAACGAACTCGCTGATTTCTTTGCCGACAGGAGGGACCGCCGCGCGGAGCAAGTCGCATCTTAGGCGGCGGGCAGAAGGAGAATCTCATGCTTCCCACACTCCTCGTCATTGTCACGGGCCTGTTGCTGTATTGGTTTCCGATGCGAAGGTGGATGAGTCGTTGGGGCACGACGCCGTCCGACCTGACACGCGTCATGGCGGGGGATTCGCTCCTCGTCAATCCGACGTACTCAGGGATGATGGCGGTCATCGTGAACGCGGCGCCAGAGCACATCTGGCCGTGGCTCGTGCAAATCGGCTATCAGCGTGGCGGGCTGTACAGCTACGACTGGCTCGATCGCCTGTTCGGCTATCTCGATCGTCCGAGTGCCTCTCGCATTCTCCCGGAGTTTCAGAACCTCGCTGTGGGTGACGAGATTCCCGTTGGTCGAGGCCCAAGCTGGCCGGTGGCAACCATCGAGCCTAATCGCGCGCTTGTATTGGACATGAGGAACCTCGGCGGCTTTGATTGGGTCTGGCAGTTTGGTCTCTACACGGTCGACGAGAATCGAACACAACTCGTATCGCGCAGCTCTGTGTGTACACGTAGCGTCTGGGCCCGGCTCGCAACGTATGCGATCGAGCCTGCAGGATTCCTCATGACGCGACGAATGCTGCTCGGTCTGAAACAACGCGCGGAAGCATTGCGCGCGGCAAACAGGGGCGAGAGTCGCGCGAATCAACGTCCGGCGGCGTGACACCGGACCGCACATGACACCTGCGGTCGCTTCGCGTCAGGACGCGGAACGGCGGTCACGACAATGCGAGCCTGCGGGCGCACCGCATTTGGTGCCGGCACTCAGCTGAGTTCTTGCGCAAGTCCGACGAGAAGCCCCTCGGGACCGCGGATGTAGCAGAGCCGATACGCGTCTTTATACTGGACCACTTCGCCCACCAGTTGCGCACCGCGCTTTCGGAGCCGCTCCAGTGTGTCATCGATGTCGTCCACGGCGAACATGACGCGCAGGTAGCCGAGAGCGTTCACCGGGGCATTCCGGTGATCCGCGATGGCAGGCGGCGTGAGAAAGCGGGAGAGCTCGAGCCGCCCGTGGCCGTCCGGCGTGCGCATCATCGCAATTTCGACGCGCTGATCACCCAGTCCAGTGACACGTCCGGCCCACTCTCCTTCGATCGTGGACCGGCCTTCGAGCTCGAGGCCGAGCTCGCGAAAGAAATCAATCGTCGCTGCAAGGTCATCGACGACGATTCCTATGTTGTCCATCCGTTTAAGCGCCATGTGTCCAATCTACAAAGTGGCACCTATTCTGACAACGGATCTCACCGGATTCCTTAGGACGGCCGTGTCGATCGCGAACAGCGGGGAGGGTTGTGGCCACGAAAGAAGATCGCACGGGCGTCCTGGGACAGCGGTGGATCGGTAG
>Ga0068859_100002755_pt1 | contig 17819 bp, 13 predicted proteins | sample KBSSwiS22_FD_66585 | JGI IMG/M metagenome (GOLD analysis project Ga0068859, IMG submission 66585) | Switchgrass rhizosphere microbial communities from Kellogg Biological Station, Michigan, USA - KBS Switchgrass S2-2 | ecosystem: Host-associated > Plants > Roots > Rhizosphere > Soil ...
TCCGCCGCGAGCGCGGCCAGGTCGCCCAGCGTCGCCGGAAGCTGCGAAACGATGGTCGGGCGTCCGTCCTCCCAGCTTGACGACGGCCCCACGCAGCGCCGCTCGATGGCAGTCTCGATGGCGGCGAGGTCTTCGATGCGCCGCTCGTCGAGCTTCCTCAAACGCTCCGAGCTCGGGCTTCCAACGAGGAAGGCGCCCCAGACGAGGGCGCCTGCGGCGATGACCGTTGCCGCGATGCCGATCTTTCTGTGCATGCCGCTGGTCGAGAGCACCAGGGCGGGCATGCGAACCGTCGCCAGGTAGTAGCTGAACGTCAATCCCGCGACGATGCACACCACGGCGACCTTCAGCAGGAAACGGAGTGACAGCTCGCCCTCGAGCAGGTAGTGGACAAGCGTGACGACGTCCGAGACGAGGGCGATCGCTGCGACGAACAGCGTTAGATACGTGAGCCAACGACGGACGGCGCTCCAAGACTTCTCGTGCTGAACGGACAGCTCCCGAAGCAGGAAACGTGAAAGCCAGACGAAGAGGGGGAAAGCGACGAGCAACGTCGCGATCGACCAGCGCGTCCCCTTCAACTCGTAGGTCTGCATCCGCGCGTTCTCAGCAAACGCGGCGTCGGGGAGCGCGTGGTTGATGGCATCGAACAGCAAGGACACACAAGCGATGGCGCAGGCGTACAGCGCCGCAAAGGCACACAGATAGAGAAACGCGTCTCGCGCGCCTCCGCTGTCGGGTGGCGCCGGGACAGGCAAGTCGAGCGCGTGCTCGGCGAGAGCGCGCGCGATCTCCTTTTCCTTCCAGCCCGCGGAGAGCAGGAGCATGCGGATGGTGCCGTGATCCATGCCCTTCGAGCGCGCATGCTCGAGGAACGCGGCGAGATCGGGATTGATCGCAGTGGAGGTGGCCATGCACGGGAGCCTAACACCGCCACGAGACACTCGAGCGCCGTGCACGAGATCTGCATGCGTGTTGCACGCAGCATTCACGAACGGAGCGGATACTCCACGCAGGAGGAGCGCCCATGCTCAAGCTCGCCTCGGTTCTCGCCGCATCGACCCTGACGCTCGGCTGCGCGATCACCCCCGAGAAGTGGCCCCACGAGCCGTTCACGCCGGACGCGTGGAAAGCGGCGACGTGGGAGGAGCGCTACGTCTACTACGAGGACCTCGCGGAGCGACGCCTGCTCGACGGCGCCACACGCGAGCGCGTGATCGAACTGCTCGGGCCGCCCGACGGCAAGAACCGGCCCGACAACGTCGCGTACCTCGTGCGCGCGCGACCGGTCGAGATCTTCGCGTTCCACTGCAAGGACGTTCGCGTCCTCGACATCCGCTTGACGCCCGAGGGGAAGGTCGAGCGCTACTTCATCCGCGGCACATGAGCCCCGCGCGTCGCATCGTCGCCTCGGCCGCCATCGTCGCCGTGTGGGCGGCCGTGTGGGGAGCGACCGTGTCGGCGCTCTCGGCGATCGCGCTGGTCGTCGATCCCGCCGTGATCGACGCCGGCGAGCGCCCGCATGAGATCGTCTGGATCGGCGTGTACGACGGCGCGATCACGGGAGCCGTGTTCGCGCTCCTGCTCGTCCTCGGAGAGTGGAAGCGAGAGGTCGCGGAGGTGTCCTACCTTCGTGCCGTGAGCTGGGGGGTCTCTGCCGCCGCGATCCTTCGACTCACCGCGATCACCGACGTCCACTTCTCGAACAGCGCGGTCGTCGCTGCCGCCAGCGCCGCCCTGTCGGTCGCCTTGGCGCGGATGCTAGGATCCACGCCCTCGCTTCACGCGCCGGAGAGACCGTCATGATTGCGATCCACCCCCGCTTCGCCTGAGTCCCGGCCTCGGCCGTCCGGGCGAACTCCGTCAGCTAATCGAACCTCGAGCCCAAGGGGGCGGTGTGAGGAGTCTTCATGCATCGATCGCGCATGCACGCGCTGGAACTACGCCTGTGGAACACGCTCTGGCGAAGAGCGTCCTGGCCTCGCTGCCGCAGGGCCCGGTCGCCTTCCGTTACTTCAAGGATCGCTACGCGCTACAACTCCTGGCCTATGCCGCCGGGGAAGCGCGAAGCCCGTCCGAGCTACGCCGCGGCCGCTTCGCGCCGCTGCTGCAGAAGCCGCTCGTTCGGCGCGTCTTCGGAGAGCGCGGAGGGCGGTGCGTGGATTGGGGCTTGCTCGACACGTACTTTCCTGCACGGACGCACGACTACCGGTTGACGTTCCGCCTGTGGAGCTCACGGCGCGCCTGGTCGTGGAGCCAAACGACGCGACCCGGCTGCAATCTCGTCCTCCAGCTCAACTTCCCTCCGGCGCACGACCGGGCCTACCGGCGGTACATCGAGCCGCTGCGATGGGGGCGCCCGTTCGAATGCGGGGCGCACCCGATCCGGCGGAACCCGTCCACGCTGGCGTGGTCCCGAATCGACATCGACTTCGAAAACGGTGAAGCGCTCATCGAGGAGATTCAGACGGATTGGGTGCGTCTCGCCGAGCGCGCGGCGAGCTCGGCCTTCGCGACGCTGGTGGAGGGCGGACGCGCGCTACCGCCCGGGGTCATCGGCGTGCGATGCGACGCCGTACAGCTCTTCCGCTACGTCGAGCACGTCCTGGCCGACCACAGCGTCTTGTGGGACCAGGCCGTGCTGGCAGCGACGCTGTGGCTGCTGCGGGAGCGTCTGTGTCTTCGCGACATCTACATGCACACGCACGAGACCGGCGCGCGTCTCAAGGGCATCGACGGACGGCAACCTCCGCGCTCGCTCTACGAGCAGGTGCCCCGCTCGTTCTGCTTCGAGCGAGTCCGGGGCGTGCCGCGGTTCTTGAGGAACGCGCGTCTTCGCAGCCGGGCGGGGCCTTGGTGCGAGTTCTGGCGGCTAAGGGTTTGACGCTACGAAGCCGGAGCGCCCACCGTCGGGCTCGTCCCCCCGCCGGTCCTTCGCCTGAGCTGGCGGTGAGGTCATCGGCAGGAGGACGAGCGCGAACGCTGCGACGAGCAGCCACCCCGATCGTGATTGTCGGCGTTGATGGTGCAAGGGGAGACCTGACCCCTACTTCTTTTCCGTCCACTCCTGGAGGTGCTCGCCGGCCTTCTTCGCGAACGCGGTCAGGACGCGCTCGTAGCCGTCGTAGTCCTCCCACGTGACGCCCGCTTCCTTTAGCGACTCGGAGCGCGAGCCGCCGGTGATCGGGTCGTACTGGTACTTCGAGTCGACCTTGTCGCCCTTGCCGAAGCCGACGATCGGCACGCCGATCGAGTACAGGCGGTAGCCGGCATACATGTGGCCGGGCCAGTAGGTGAAGCTGTCCTTCCCTTCCACGGGGTTCGGGCCGAACACGTAGAAGTAGACGCGCTCCAGCTTCGCCTCCTTCTTCGACGACTTGCAGTAGTTGCAGATGACCACGGTCGCGTCCACGCCGAGCCCCTTGGGAAGGTCGTACCCCAGGCTCTTGAAGATCTTCTTGTCGCCGCCGCGGGCGGACGGGTCCTCGCCGAACAGGAACCGGAAGAGACGGTAGCCGGGGGCGACCGCGGATTCGCGGTGTGCGTTCGACAGCTTGTTCTCCTTGCCGTGCTTCTCGCCCCACTGCGCGAACTTCGAGAAGCCGCCCATCTCCATCTGGAAGCTGTCGTAGAACTCGCGCTTCTGATCGGTGTCGAGGAACTCGTCCGGGGTGAGCAGCGTCATTCCGTATTGCGCGAACGTGTCCTTGAGCGCCTTGATGCCCTGGTCGTGGAGCATCGTCGCGACGAGCCCCGCGCCGTCATCGGTGAGCTGACGCGTCTTCTCCCAGCGGCCGCCGTAGTACGGGCTGCCGAAGCCGGTCGTGTTGCCGGGGTCGTACGCGTAGAACGACACGAGCGCGACGCGCTTGGGCGGATGGCCGAGCGCCTGGAGGTACGGAGCCTGGCCGGAACCTCCCGAGCTGCCGTGCGACAGGCCGAATCCCGGCGCGTCGGAGTCGATCTTGTCGATGATCTTCTCCACGTCGGTGCCGAGCTCCTTGTCGAAGCCGCCCTCGGCTTGGGCGAGCGGCGCGGCAAAGAGAGCGAGCATCACGAGAAGGGCGAGGGCGGGTCTGCGCGTCATGGCGTCGTGCTCCTTTCGCCCGTGAAGTTATGGCGCGAGGCTATCGATCGACATCGGCCGGAAGGTGGGCACGCGTCTCCAACTTTCGATGGAGGGCGGCGGCCTGCGCGCGGTTTTCGACGCGGAGCTTCCGGTAGATGCGCTGGAGGTGGCCCTTGACCGTGCCCTCGGTGATGGCGAGGGCGGTGCCGATCTCGCGGTTGGTGCGGCCGGAGGTGATGAGCGAGAGGATCTCGCTCTCTCGCGGCGTCAGAATCGACCGATCGGAGCGCATCTGCCGCGCAAGCTACGCGGCGCTTCGCGATCCGGCATCGGCTGGAAGTTGGATCCTGGCTAACGAGTTACGGGCTCGAGCGTAGTACAGAACATGACCGGGATCTTCGCCTTCCTCGCGCTCCTCCTGCTCTCGCCGAATCCTCTCCCGGATACGAGCGTGAAGGTCAAGGGCGACCGGATCGTCGTCAAGGACAAGTCGAAACCCGTGCGGCGGGCGATCGAGGAGTGGTACGACCGGAACAAGGCGGCGTTCGCGGCCAAGGACGTCGCGGCGATCATGAGCCTGCGGACCCCCGACTTCCATACGGTGACCCCCGACGGCAAGATCAACACGTTCGCCGACATGGAGGCCCGCACGAGGGGCTTCCTCGTGCCGGTCGACCGCTTCCTCTCGCAGGACATCGAGATCGGGACGATCGAGTTGGAGGGCGACCTCGCCAGCGCGGACGTCCACCAGCGGACCGTGAGGATGCAGCGGCTCGCCGACGGCGACGCGCTGCACGAGGTCGCCTCGAGCGTCGTCCAGCGCGAGACGTGGAAGCTCACCCCCGAGGGATGGAAGCTCTACCGGGTGGACCGCGTCCGTAAAGGTGAGCTCCTCGTCGACGGCAAGCCTCGCCCGTCCGCGCCCTGATCTCGAAAAAGGGTCTGACCCCTTTTCCCCGGATTCGGGTATGTTCCTGCGTCATGCGAATCGTGCTTCGACTGTTCTTCCTGGGGTGTGCCGTCCCGCTCCTGGCCGGAGCTGCGGATCCCGACGGCGCCGAGTACTGGCGGGACGTGCAGGAGCCCGCGATCGGCGTCCGGGCCGAAGCGCGCCTCATCATCCCGGACCGCTACCGGACCCTCGCTCTGGACCTCGATGGACTCCGTACCCGCCTCGCAGCGGCGCCGCTGGAGCTGACGGCGGCAGCAGCGGCGACGCCCCACGTCCTCGCGTTTCCGACCCCCGGCGGAAAGCTCGAGCGGTTTGCCGTGGTGGAGTCGCCCGTCATGGAACCCGGCCTGTCGGCGAAGTTCCCCCTCATCAGGAGCTACCGCGGGCAGGGCGTCGACGATCCGACCGCCACCGCGAGGTTCGACCTCACCGAGACGGGCTTCCATGCGCAGGTGATCGGAGCCGGCCGCTACGACTACATCGACCCGTACGCCGCCGGCGATCGCGTTCACTACATCTCCTATCGGCGCAGCGACCACTCACGCACGGCCAGCGAAGACAGGCCGTTCCGCTGCGAGCTCCTCGGGCCGGAACCCGACAGGGCCAAGGCCGGGCCCGGCACCGCGCAAGTCCCACCGGTCGGCGGGAAACTCCGCACGTACCGGCTCGCCGTGGCCGCGACCGCCGAATACACCGCCGCCGTCTGCTCGCCCAACCCGGCCGCGGTGCCGTGTGGGATATCGGCCGTCGTCACGTCGATCAACCGCGTCAACGGCATCTACGAACGGGAGCTCGCCGTCCGCTTGGTCCTCGTGGCGAACGACGATCTCGTCGTCTATTCCAACACCTTCACCGATCCCTACACCAACGGCAGCGGCGGGGTGATGCTGAGCGAGAACCAGTCCAACCTGGATAGCGTCATCGGCCCGGCCAACTATGACGTCGGCCACGTCTTCTCCACGGGCGGCGGAGGTGTGGCGGCCCTGGGAGTCGTTTGCAGCTCCGGCAACAAGGCGAAGGGGGTCACGGGCCGTCCCATTCCAGTCGGCGACGCCTTCGACGTGGACTACGTGGCTCACGAGCTCGGCCACCAATTCGGCGCGCTGCACAGCTTCAACGGCACGTCCAGCGCCTGCGGTGGAGGCAATCGGACCGGGAGCTCCGCCTACGAGCCGGGGAGCGGATCGACGATCATGGCCTACGCGGGGATCTGCGCGGCGGAGAACCTCCAGCCTAACAGCGACCCCTACTTCCACACCCGCAGCTTCGACGAGATCACCGGCTTTCTCGCCAGCGGCGGCGATGCTTGCGACGTCGAGACCGCGACGGGAAACACGGCGCCCTCGGTCAGCGCGGGCAGCAACTTCACGATCCCGACGTCCACCCCCTTCACGTTGACCGCTACGGCCAGCGATGCCGAGGGGGACGCGCTCACCTACGGCTGGGAGGAGTTCGACCTGGGGGGCGCGGCGCCTCCCAACGAAGACTCGGTCGGGCCGCGGCCGATCTTCCGTTCCTTCAATCCGACGGCGTCTCCCTCGCGCACCTTCCCGAAGCTGGCCGACGTGCTCGCGGGCAGTTTCGGAACGAGCTTCGAGAGCCTCCCCTCGATCACCCGCACCATGACCTTCCGCGTCACCGCGCGCGACAATCGAGCGGGAGGGGGAGGCGTGAACTGGGCCTCGACGCAGCTTTCGGTCGTCTCCACCGCCGGCCCCTTCACCATCACCGCGCCCAACACCGCGGTGACCTGGCCGGCGCTCTCCACGCAGACCGTCACGTGGAACGTCGCCGGCACCGCGGCGGCGCCCGTCAACGCGGCGAACGTGGCGATCCAACTCTCCACCGACGGAGGCGCCACGTTCCCGCTGACCCTCGCCGCCTCCGTCCCCAACAGCGGCAGCACCGACGTGACGATGCCCGATGTCTTCACCACCACCGCGCGCGTGCGGGTCCAGGCGGTCGACAACGTGTTCTTCGACATCTCGAACGCCAACTTCACGATCAGCGGTGGGCCGACGGTCGCGGAGACGAGCCCGGAGGGCAGCTTCCGTCTGGAGAAGGGAGCCGGCGCGGCCGTGACCGCGACCTACACACCCGCCTGCGGTGCTGTGGACCACGCGATCTTTCGCGGCATCGGTCCGATCGCCGGCGCTCTGAGTTGGCGCTCGGCTTACTGCGCGCTGGGCGCCGGCGGGTCCGCGAGCTTCAACCCAGGCACGCCCGCTTCGGGCCAGTTCTTCTACTTCACGATCGTGGGGCAGGACGGCGCCTCCGAAGGCTCCTACGGCCGCAACTCGCTCGGGGCCGAGCGGCCGGAGGCGGTCGGCGTGGGAAGCTGCAACCGCCCGCTGGTCCTCGGCGGGAGTTGTCCGTGAAAGCGCGCTTCGCCTGCGCTAGCGGATGAGTCCTCGCTTCAACGCGATCATCGCGGCGTGCGTGCGGTCGTTCGCTTCGAGCTTGGACAAGATCGCGTTGACGTGGGACTTCACGGTCGCTTCGGAGATCGACAGCTCGTCGCCGATCTCCTTGTTCGACTTGCCGCGGGCGATCCCTTCCAGCACCTGAATCTCGCGATCGGTCACGTCGCGGCCCATCGGGCGCTCGGCGAGGCTCTTCGCGGCGTCGGCGGAGACGTGGCGCTTCCCCGCGTGCGCGGCGCGCACCGCGGCGACGATCTCGGAGCCCGCGGCGTCCTTGAGCACGTACCCCAGGGCGCCGAGCGACAGCGCGCGGTGAATGTCCTCGTCGCCGTCGAAGGTCGTCAGCACGACGATGCGGGCCTCGGGGTACTGGCGCACGATCGCCGCGATCGCGTCGGGCCCCTCCATCTTCGGCATCTTGAGGTCCATCAGGACGACATCGGGCGCATGCGCCTTGAACGCGGCGATCGCCTCGCGCCCATCCCCCGCCTCGCCGACGACCTCGAAATCCGCCTCGGTGCTCAGGATCGCGCGGATCCCGTTCCGCACGACGGGGTGGTCGTCCACGATCAGGATGCGGGTCATGCGAGCGGCACCTTCGCGACCACGCGCGTGCCCTGCGGCGCGACCGTCTCGATCGCCAGCGTCCCGCCGAGCTGGGCGATCCGCTCGCGCATGCCGGTGAGGCCGGATCCTGCGTGGATCGTGCTCGCGTCGAACCCCTTGCCGTCGTCTTCGACCTGAAGCGTCGCGGCCCGGTCCGCGACACGCAGATCGACTCTGAGCGTCCTGCATCCTCCGTGTCGAATCGCGTTCGCCATCGCCTCCTGCCCCACCCGGAACAGCGCGTCCTCGAGCTCGGCGGGGAGTCTCTCTCCGGTGGCCGTGACGGTCGCGGAGATTCCCACCCCGTCCGCCAGCCCCGCCGCGACCGCCTTCAGCGACGCGCCGAGGTCCTTCGTTTCGAGCACCGCCGGGCGCAGCGCGCGCACCGACCGCCGCGCGTCGGCGAGGCTCTCCCGGACGAGGGTGCGGGCGCGGTCGAGGTGCTCGCGAGCCCCCGCGGCGTCGCCCAGGCGCGCGGACACCGCCTCGAGCTGCATCGAGACCCCGGTGAACCCCTGCGCGACCGTGTCGTGCAGCTCGCGCGCGATGCGGCCTCTCTCCGCGAGCACCGCCTCGTGCCGTGCCTCGAGCTGCCGCACGCGCAGGCGCCACGCGCCCCACACCGACGCCGCGAGGAGCACGACCACCAACGCGTAGAACGGGATCGTCTCGTACACGTGGGGCTCCACGCGCAGATCGTAGACCGCCCCGGTCTCGTTCCACACGCCCGACGCGTTCGCCGCGGTCACGTGGAAGCGGTAGCGGCCCGGACGGAGCGCCGTGTAGTACGCCACCCGCCGCGTCCCCGCCTCGACCCAGTCGCTCTCGAACGGCTCCAACCGATAGCGGAAGCGCGTGCGGTCGGGCGCGGTCAGCGCGGTCGCGGTGTAGTGGAGCTCCAGCGTCTTGCTGCCGGGAGGAAGCGTCGCGCTCGCCGCACCGCCCGGATGCACGCGGTCGTAGAGCACGCTCTCTACGAGCACGGCAGGCGCTACGTCGTTCACGCGGATCGTCGCGGGATCGACGACGGTCGGTCCGCGCCCCGTGGGGAACCACAGCCTACCGTCGCGCGCCTTCCACCCCGCCGGCTGCGTTCCGCCGCCCATGTCGGGCGTGGGAAGGCCGTCGTCCTTGTCGTACACGACCGAAGTCACCGCGGTTGTTTTCCCATCCGCGACGGCATCAAGCTCACGCCGGGCAGCGCGGAACACGCCGTGCGGCGACGACATCCAAAAGTTGCCGCGCCCATCGTCGAGGACGTGCAGGATCGTGTCGTCGAAGAGGCCGTTCTTCATCGAGACACGCGCGAACGTCCCGTCCTTGTAGCGCGACAGCCCGCCGCGGTACGTGCCGAGCCACACGCCACCGTCCTCGTCCTCGCAGATCGTCAGCACGCGGTCGTCGGCCAGCCCGTCCGCAGTACGGAACGTCGTGAAGGTCCCGTCGTGCAGCCGGCTCGCCCCCGACGTGGTGGCGATCCAGATGTCCCCCGTACGGTCCTGGAAGATGAACCGGACCCAATCACCCGCGAGGCCGTCTTTGGCCGCGTAGCGATGAGATCCATTTCCGTCCATGACGGTGACGCCCTGCGTCGTCCCGATCCAGAGCCGATCTTCCCGGTCCACGAAGAGCGCACGCACGTTGGGACGCGGAAGGCCCGGAACCTCGACCGGCACGATCCGCGTGCCGTCGAACCGGGCGAGCCCGCCGGTCGTCCCGATCCAGAGGTTCCCCTTCGCGTCCTCCGCGAAGCTGACCACGCCGAGTGCGGGAAGTCCGTCGGCGTTCGCGTAGCGCAACAGATTCCCCTCGTGCAGCCGCCACAAGAGCAGGTCCGTGCCGAACCACACGTCGCCGCGCTTGTCCTCGATGACCGCCCACGTCCTCTCGGTGCCGAGCCCCGACCCCGGGGGAAACGAGGAGAAGCTCCTCGGCGACACCCGCGTCAGTCCCCCGCTCGTGCCGACCCAGAGGTTTCCCTCGCGATCGCGCAGCATGGCCGCGACCGGCCCGTCGGGAAGTCCCTCGGCCGCACCGATCGCGGTCATCCGGTCTTCACCCACGAGTCGCAGTCCGCCTTGGCGCAGACCGACCCACGCCGTGTCGCGGGCGACCGGCACGATCCGCGTCACCCCGTCCCGCTGATCCGGGACGTGGAGATCGTAGGTCTGCACTCCCCCGAGACCCCAACGCGTCACGCTCACCGGGTCGTACCGCGAGTACCACCCGGTGTAGTCGAGGCCGCGGTACGCCCGCGCGGGTCGATCGACGGTGACTGGATAGAGCACGCCCACCCCGGGGTCTTCCGTGAACGTCCCGTTCCGGAGCACGCCGGTGCGCCCGAAGTCGCCCTGAACCCAAACGCCGCCCGCGGCCTCGTGCGTCGGCTGCGGGCGCGAGAGCGTGACGCCGGCTTCGGGGCCGAGCACGCGGAAGCGTCCGTTCTCGAAGACGTGCAGGCGGTCGTTCGTGCCGATCCACACGCCGTCCCCCAGGACCGGAAGGATCGTGAGCGGGTACTCGAAGGTCGATCCCTCGCGGCGTCCCCAGCCCTCGAAACGCCCGTTCGCGTAGCGCGCCAGCCCGCCCCCCATCGTCCCGATCCACAGCGCACCGGTCTTGTCGACGACCAGCGGCGCGCATTGCTCGCCCGAAAGCTCGGGGGTCGTGCGATGGTCGAACACCGTGAACCTCACGCCGTCGAACCGCGCGAGGCCCGCATTGGTGCCGATCCAGAGGTACCCGTCCGGCGTCTGCGCGAGCGCTATGACCGCATCGCTCGGCAAGCCGTCGTCGGTACGCCACGTCTTGAGGTCGAAGCCCGGGTCGGCCAGCGCCTGCGCCGCCGCCGCGGCCGCCAGCACGACCCCCGCGATCCCCATGGGACGGATGATAGCGGCCTGCTGACGCTCACGGGCAGGGCGACGGGTTGGGTCGCTCGACGCCACTCGAGCGGAACCCCTTCGTTCCTTCTTCTCCGAGACGGTTCCTCGCCGTCACGAGGTAGAACCACGCCGTGCCGGAGGCGGGGCTCGCCGCGTCCGTCGCGGTCTCCGCGAGCAGGGGCGACTGGAAGCAGGCGCCGAAGCCGCCGGGAAGGCTCGACAGGAGGTCGCGGTACACCTCGTACGTCCCCACCGACTTCTCGGAGTCCCAGGACAGCACGGTCTTGCTCGTCCATCGGCCGTTCCGAATCTCTCCCGGGGGTGGGTAGTCCGAGACGAATCCGCCGTCCATGCGTTGGCTCGCGCTCGATAGGCCCGTCGCGGCGAGCGCGTCCCCGATGGCGTCGAGCGTGATCCGGTAGCTCGCCGAAGCTGCGCTCGTTCCGTTCGCGGGACGGCCACCGTTGTTGAACGCGAATTCCACGAGTTTGTAGCTCGCGCTCGTCTGGGCCATCGCGATCGGGCTCATCGCCGCGACGACGATCAGGCAGCCGAGCGCCCTCATCGGGACATCACGAGCACACGGATCGTCCCCGTACCCGCCTCCATCGGTTCGAGCGCCTTGCCGACGACGGTGCCCTGCCTCGGATTCTCGCCGGCGCGCATCGCGTATCCGGTCGTGGGCGAGGCGACGAGCAGGTCGTTCGCGGCGATCGCTCCGTACGACGCGTCCACCCTGCAGCGGGCCACGGCTCCAGCCGGAGCGAGCGGCGCCTTCTCGGCCCAGGCCGCTCCCTGGTCGCCGGCGACGATGCCCACGACTCCCGGGTCCGCGGCGGCGGATGCGCGCCGGAGCTCACCGGGCCTGACGGTGTCGTTGGCGAGGACGTCCCCCGCTTCGACGGTCTCGGCCACCTCGACGAACGTCGTGTTGGGCGCCGCTGTCGGACATGCCGGCTTGTCCGGGGCGGCCGGACGCGCCTCCGGCGCCGTCGTCCCCGGAGCCACCGGCAGCGGCGGCGGGACCCGCGCGGCCTCCGCGGTCGGAGCGGGCGCCGTCGCGCTGGGCTCGAGTCCGTCCTTGTGTGGCCCATGTGCGTCGGCCGCCGGGTCGTACACGTGGATCGCGGCCTCGAGCGCCTTCGACGCCGTCAGGTCGACGTCATCGCCCGCGAGCGCTTGCCGCATGCGCGTGAAACGCGAGATCGCGTTGTAGCTCCGCAGCTCGGGTGCCTTCGCGTACTCGTCCTCCTCGACGCGATGCGAGGGGATCGGCGCGTCGCCGCGCTTGAGCTGGACGACGGCGCGGCTCTCGAAGCCGATGCGCAGGCCCCAGACCATGTAGTCGAACTCCGCGTCCGAGCCCTTCGGTCCTCGAACCAGGAGCGTGCGCGTGCTCGTCTCGGCCACGGCGAGCGGGATCGGCTCGGTCTTGGGCGTCACCACGGCGGTGAGGCCGATGTCGGGGTTCGCGACCCACGCGAACGTCTCCCCGAGCGCCACCCGCGCCTCCCCGTCGACGAGTCGCGCGGAGCCTCGCGTGTAGACGGCGACCTCGTCCCCCTCGGGTGCGGCGTACATGATCGTTTTCCCGGAATCCGTGGGATGGTTCTGAATGAAGTTCACGCTGCCGGTGCCGACGATCTTGGAGCCGTTGGACCCGACCCACGAGTAGCTGCCGTAGAGGTCGTCACGGAAGAACGAAGCAAACGCGCCGCTCTCGTTGCTGAACCCGTACACGCCGATCGGGTTGCCGAAGTAGTCCGAGCTTCCCAGATACGCCCGAACGTCGTGAAACGAGCGCGTGAAGAAACCTCCCGCGTACGCACCGATGCCGTAGATCCCGTAGTCGCCGAAGCCGATCCAGGACTTTCCGCTCAGCGACGAGTCCGCGAAGTAGCCGCCCGCGCCGGGATAGCGACCGTAGCCGAGCGCGCCGAAGTCTCCGCTCCCGAGGTCGATGTTGCCGCTACCGTTGCTCGCGAAGAACCGCCCTCCCGGCACTCCCGTTCCGTAGGAGCCGATGGTCCCCACCGCCAGCGAGGCCGAGGCGAAGGGATTCTGGAAAATCCCACCGGTGACGGGGCTGTAGGCTGCGACCCCGTAGCTCGCCCCGGACGTGTAGAGCCCGTACCCGGGGCTTGCGGCGTAGGCGTAGTCCGTCCCGCTGTTGTAGAAGTACCCGCCGCCCTGGTTACCGTGAGCCTGCACGCCGTAGCCGTTGTAGCCGAGATGGGCCTCCTCGAGCGTGAGGCCGTTCTTGAACCATCCCCCCGCGACGTTCCCTTGCGCGCGAATGCCGGTGTTGATGAACCCGGTGTCGGCCAGGTACGCGATCGCGCCCCCCGCGCTGAACAAGCCGCCCGTCTGCGCGCCGTTCGCGATGATCGCGTACCCCGAGCCCACCGAGGTCTCGATGCCGTTGTTGACGATCAGGTGCCCGGCCTTCGTCTGCGAGCTGCCCGTCGTGTCGACGAAGCCCGACGCCGGCTTCCCTTGCAGGTTGCTCGCGTTCAGTGCGTAGGCAGCCGACTGGATCCGGATCCGCGGGCTCAACACCTCCGCTCCCACCGTGATTTGCAGGTACGTAGCACCGTAGTCCCGGAAGACGTCGGCGAGCGAGGCGTACGTCCCGGCGCCCGAGCCGTCGGTCACCGTCCCGCCGCCGAGCTGGACGCTGAAGAGGCCCCCGCTCACCGTCACGGCGTTCCCGCCCCCTCCGGTGTGCGCATCGACGAGGATCTCGTTTCCCGCGGTCGACGCATCGTAGAAGCGGAAGACCATGTCGAAGGTTCCGGCCCTCGGCTTGTCCAGCGCGTCGCGAAGCACGCCCTGATAGTTGACGAGCGTCGGGGGATCCGCCGCGAGCACGGCGGAGGCGCTGACGACGAGCGCGAGGACGAGTCTTTTCATGGCACCCACCTTTCCTGGAAACGACGTCAGGAAAGATGACCTCGCCCGGCCGCGCTCGGCAGAGCATGAACATGCGTTTCGTCCCGCACCGTCAGCGCAGGATGCCCCGGCGCAACGCTTTCGTGACCGCCTCGGACTTGGAGTGCACGTGGAGCTTCGCGTACACGCTCCTCACGTAGTTCCGGACCGTGTTCACGCTCACGTTGAGGTTGGCGGCGGAGCTCTCGTAGCTGTGTCCCTCGCTCAGCAGGCGGAGCAGCCCCGTTTCCTGGGGCGTCAGGTCGTGGTCGACGCGGTCCGGCGGGCGCACGGTCCGGAACAAGGAGACGACCTTGCGCGCGATCTCGGGGGACATCGGAGCGCCGCCTTCGGCCGCCTCGGCGATCGCGCGGAGGAGCTGGGACGGCGGAGTCTTCTTCAGGAGATAGCCGCACGCGCCGTTGCAGATCGATTCGAAGACCCGGTCCTCCTGCGCGTAGACGGTCAGCATGATCACTTCGGTCGAGGGGAACTTCGCGCGAAGGAGACGAACCCCTTCGGAGCCGAGCATCCCCGGGAGATGGATGTCGAGCAGGAGAACGTCCGGCGCGCGCCGCAGCTCCCGAAGCGCCTGCTCGATGGAGCCGTACACCTGCTTGCAGGAATACCCGTTGGTCCCGTCGATGAGGAGACGGAGGCCGTCCGCGAGTCCGGAATCGTCCTCGACGAGCGCGACTTCGATCATGGTGGGAAAGCTACCTCCACCGCGCCCAACCGGTAGCGCATGCTCATGCGTAAGGGATCCTGAGTGTGACCGTCGTCCCCCGTCCCGGCGCCGAATCGACGTCGAGCGTCCCACGACAGCGGGACGCCCTCCCCTTCATGTTCCGAAGCCCGTTCCCGCCCAGCGTCGGCTCGACGCGGACCGCACCGGCGGGGAAGCCGCAGCCGTCGTCCGACACCATCGCCACGATCGATCTGTCCTCGAGCGCGAGCGAGATCGAAGCGGAGTGTGCCCGCGCGTGGCGCGCGAGGTTCGAGAGCGCCTCCTTCATGACGAGGTACGCCTGGCGCCGCGGTCCCGCCGGGAGCTTCGTCGCGAGCGTCGCGGCATCGGTCGGCGCGACGAGCGAGAACGCGACGCCGCGCGGCGGCAGGACCTCGGACGCGAAGGCGCGGACGCGGGTGACCAGCTCCGAGAGCTCGTCCCGCTCCGGATCGAGGGACCAGACCACGTCCGACATGCCGTCGACCACCTCACGTGCCGACCGAGCGATCCGGTCGAGCATCTCCGCAGCTTTCGGGTTCGACGGGGCGACGTCGCGGCGAACGACCTCGGCGAGGATCGCCGTGCGCGAGAGAGACGCGCCGATGTCGTCGTGAAGGTCGGTGGCGATGCCCGTGCGCACGCGCTCGAGCGCCAGGAGCCGCGCGACGCGCACGCGGTACAGAGCATGAACCCCCGTGGCGACCGCGAGGGCGACGATCCCCGCGAACCACCAGGTCCTCCAGAAAGGGGGAGACACGACGAACGAGAGGCGCGCGGCCGCGGGGGACCACTGGGACCCGTCGAGGGAGGCGCGAACCTCCGCCTGGTATCTCCCCGGCGGGACGTCGACGAACTGAAACGACGGCCGGTTCGAGGCATCGAGCCAGGGCGCTCCATCGCGCAGGCGGACCTGGTAACGCAGGAGCGCCGGATCGCGGTACGAGAGCGCGGCGAATCGCAGCTCGACCCGGTTCCGGCGATAGGGGAGCGTGACACCTTGCTGCCACGAGAGGGGCTTGCCGTCGACCAGGACGTTCACCAGCTCCACGCGCGGCACGGGCGGAGCGACGCGCCGCACCGCGGCGGGAACGTGCACGACACCTGCGAGCGTCGTGATCCAGAGATCTCCCTCAGGATCCTCCAAGATATCCTCCGCATCGCTGATCATCAGGCCCTGCCACGAGGTGGGCCGCTCCGCGGTCTCCCACCCACCCTCGGAGGCCGGGCGCTCGAGGACGCGGAGGATCGTGCCGAAGCTGATGATCCAGGCGCCTCCGGAGGGGGAGGGGCGCAGCCTTCGCACGAGCGGTGTGGGGAGCATCCGCGACCGGGGAATGGGCTCCCAGTGACTCTCGGACGCCTCGCGGTAGACCCCGGCCTGGAGCGACGAGGCCCAGCGATGTCCCGGGGACACCTCCACCAGGGAGGTGATCGCCCCCGCACCGTTCGCCGTCGAGCACGACCACGTCGGCGGAGCGCCGGCGGCAACGGCGGCGGCGTTCGCGTGGCAGATCTCCTCGTCGGCTGCCACCCAGAGCTGTCCCTCGGCATCCTCGAGCAGGCTCGTGCGGGCACGCTTTTCGGAGAAGCCCGGCGGGCCCGCTCGGAGCGCGGGGGGCGATCCCGGCGTGCCGCCTGCGCACATCAAGCCGATGTTCGTCGCGAGCCAGACCCGACCGCCGTCACCCGCCGAGCAGTTGTCGACGCTCGTCAGCGCCTCCTGCGGATGCACGAGAAAGCGACCGCTCCGGCCTTCGAGGAAACGGCCCGCGTATCCCGCCCACATCGCGCCGTCGCTCCCGACGCAGACGGCGCTCGTCGCGGTGCCGCGAACGAGCTCCGGCTCCCACGATGCTCCCCGCCGCCTCAGCAGCGCCAGACCCGTCCACGAATCCACCCAGATCCCTTCGGGCCCCCGCGCCAGCCGCCGCGTGGCGTGATCCGACAACAACGCCACCGTGTCCGGCGCCGGGTATTGCAGGAGACCCCGAAAACTCGCGAGCCACAGGCTCCCCTCCCGATCGACGAGCAACGGACCGCCGCTTCCGACCCCCTCGGCGGGGCCGAGGATCTCGGGCGCCTCACCCGGCCTCAAGGCGACGAGCGCGGCGTCGAACGCGACCCAGAGCGTGCTCCCCTGCTGAACCATGTCGATCGGGCGAGCGGGCAGCCGGAAGATCTCGTGCACGTCGCCTCTCGCGACGTGCGCGACGGTGGCGCCCCTCGGGTCGAAGCTCAAGACGACGATCGAGCCGTCCGGGCGCGGGAGCACCCTCTGTACACTCCCGATCGATGCGAGCCGCTCAGCACCCGACTCGGCGTCCACGCGCCAGATCGCCCTGTCGGTGACGAGCGCAACCGCGCCGCCGTCGAGCTCCTGGAGGAGGCGCGGTCTCTCGGAGCCGAACCGCGATCCGGGCAGCTCACTCCAGCCGGCCCGTGACGCTCGGAACCAGACGTGCTCGCCCGCCATCACCCAGAGATGGGAACGGCCGTCCCAGACCGGAGGTCCCGTGATGACGAGGGGCTCCTGGACGGGACCCTCCACGTCCTCGATCCCTTGACCCACGACGCGGTACAGTCGCCCCGAGTCTCCGGGGCCCTCCCGCACGAGAACGTCTCCCGCCGGTCCGGTTGCGACGCTCTTCATGTATCGCCGGGCCGGCTCCCGCGCCCAAGGCCGAAGCTCGACGCCGTCGTATCGAAACAGGCCACCGCCCGCGGTGATCCACAGGAACCCCCGGGTGTCCTGCGCGATCGAGTTGACTTCCGAGAACGGCAATCCTCGCTCGAGGTCGAACTTCCGCTGAAGTCGCTCGAGACCGGCAGCGTCGAACGCCGTCCATCCCGCGAGAAGGAAGAGCGCCGCCGCGATGCTTGCGCATCGTCGGCGACTTCGCTCCGGACGCGGCATGCCCTGGAGTCTACTCCCCGGCGTCCTGACCGCTTCCCGCGAGCGCGGGCGGCCGTTCGATGGCAATCTCATCTCATGAAGAAAGCCGCGCTCCTCCTCGCCGTGCTGGCGCTTTCGCTTCCCGCACGCGCGCAACAGGCGCCACCGTCTCCGTTACCCTCGGTCCAGCTCCCCGGAAACCTCCAGCGCGTGCTCACCGATTACGAGGACGCGTGGCAGAAGAAGGACGCCAAGGCGCTCTCCGCACTGTTCGCGCCGAATGGATTCGTCCTTCCGAGCGGAAGCGCGCCGGCTCGCGGGCGCGACGCG
>Ga0068859_100002757_pt1 | contig 17817 bp, 18 predicted proteins | sample KBSSwiS22_FD_66585 | JGI IMG/M metagenome (GOLD analysis project Ga0068859, IMG submission 66585) | Switchgrass rhizosphere microbial communities from Kellogg Biological Station, Michigan, USA - KBS Switchgrass S2-2 | ecosystem: Host-associated > Plants > Roots > Rhizosphere > Soil ...
GTCCGCGCCTGATCTTCTGGCCGGAGGCAGCCGTCTCGGCGATCCTCGACATGGAGCCGGAATGGCGGGCGCGGATCGCGGCCCTGCTCGGTCCCGGCGACCTGCTCCTGACGGGCGGTGACAAATATCATTTCCGCAAGACGACCCATGCATTCTACGTCGCGGACGACCTGCTCGGTGCCAATAACAGCCTGTGGGTGGTGGCGCCGGACGGACAGCTGATCGGCCGCTACGACAAGGCCCATCTGGTGCCTTTCGGCGAATATCTGCCCATGCGGCCGATATTGTCCGCCATTGGCCTGTCCCGCCTGGTGCCCGGTGATGTCGACTTCTGGCCGGGTCCGGGACCGCGTACGCTCTCCCTTCCCGGCGCGAACGGCCGTCAACCGCTGAGGATGGGCGTACAGATCTGTTACGAGATCATCTTCTCCGGGCAGGTCGTGGACCGGGCGCATCGGCCCGATTTCATCTTCAATCCCTCGAACGATGCCTGGTTCGGCAGCTGGGGCCCCCCGCAGCATCTGGCGCAGGCGCGGCTGCGCGCCATCGAGGAGGCGATGCCGATCATCCGGTCGACGCCGAGCGGCATTTCGGCGGTCATCGATGCCTCGGGTACCGTCCGCGCCGCCATCGGCCTGCACAGGGCCGCCTTCATCGCGGCCAACCTGCCGCCTGCCGCGCCGCCGACCCTGTTCGCCAGGTGGGGAAACGCCCTGCCGATGCTGCTGGCGGCCATTCTGATGCTGAGCGGCGTTGCCATTACCCGCGTCAGGCGCTAAGGGCCACACATAAGGAAATCTTTATATGGCGTGCCAGCGTGCCGCCATCAGGGAAAGGCCTCGTAAGTCCCCATGCGCAACAGCTATCTTTTCACCTCCGAATCCGTCTCCGAAGGTCATCCCGACAAGGTGTCCGACCAGATTTCCGACTCCATTGTCGACCTGTTCCTGTCCAAGGATCCGGAAGCGCGCATTGCCTGCGAGACGCTGACCACGACCCAGCTCGTCGTGCTGGCGGGCGAGATCCGCTGCAAGGGCGTCTATGAGGATGGCCAGTGGGCGACCGGCGCGCTGGAGGAGATCGAGCGCACGGTGCGCAATGTCGTCAAGACAATCGGCTATGAGCAGGAGGGCTTCCACTGGGAGACGCTGCGTTTCGAGAACAACCTGCACGGCCAGTCCGCGCATATCGCGCAGGGCGTGGACGCCAGCGGCAACAAGGACGAGGGCGCGGGCGACCAGGGCATCATGTTCGGCTTTGCCTGCGACGAGACGCCCGACCTCATGCCCGCGACGCTCTATTACAGCCACAAGATCCTGGAGCGCATGGCCGCCGACCGCCATTCGGGCGCTGCGCCCTTCCTGGAGCCCGACGCCAAGAGCCAGGTGACGCTGCGTTTCGAGCACGGCAAGCCCTCCGCGGCGACCGCCATCGTCGTGTCCACCCAGCACAAGCCGGGCTATGACGATGGCGCCAATGAAGCGGAACTCAAGGGCTATGTGAAGAAGGTCGTGGCCGACATCATCCCGGCTGGCCTCCTGTCCGACGAAACCGTCTATCATATCAACCCGACCGGCAGCTTCGAGATCGGCGGGCCGGACGGCGACGCGGGTCTGACCGGCCGCAAGATCATCGTCGACACCTATGGCGGCGCGGCGCCCCATGGCGGCGGCGCGTTCAGCGGCAAGGATCCGACCAAGGTCGACCGCTCGGCCGCCTATATCACCCGCTACCTCGCCAAGAATGTCGTGGCGGCCGGCCTCGCCACCCGCTGCACCATCCAGATCGCCTATGCCATCGGCGTTTCGGAACCGCTGTCGCTCTATGTCGACACCCATGGCACCGGCACTGTCGCCGACGACAGCATCGAGGCAGCGATCAAGGGAATGGCCAAGCTCGGCGGCCTGACCCCGCGCGGTATCCGCACCCATCTCGGCCTCAACAAGCCGATCTATTGCCGCACCGCCGCCTATGGTCATTTTGGCCGCAAGGCGGAAGGCGACTATTTCCCCTGGGAGCGCACCGACCTCACCGAGGATCTGAAGGCCGCGCTGGCCTGATCGTGCTGATCATGCTGCGCTGGCAGGCGTAAATTGCGGCTTGCGCTTTGCCCGTGGCCACAGCACTCTTGCGGTGCAGACTCACCCGTCTGGAGTTGTGCAGGAGAACGGTCATGCATAGATTTGCCGCCGCCATCGCCGCAATGGCCCTGATTGCCGCAGGTGCGAGCCCCGCGCTCGCCGCTCCGTGCAAGGATGCCAAGGGCAAGTTCATCAAATGCCCACCGGCCAAGGTCGCCTGCAAGGACGCCAAGGGCAAATTCATCAAATGCCCGCCGGTGAAAAAGGCCCCCTGCAAGGATGCCAAGGGCAAATTCATCAAGTGCAAATAGACTGAGGGCGGCGCTGTAGGGCGCGGCTATCGGAACCAACACCGTTCGGGCTGAGCGAAGTCGAAGCCTTTCATCGAGCGGAGCGAGATGCCTTCGCTTCGCTCTGGCGGACCCTTCGACTTCGCTCAGGGCGAACGGTGTTGAGGTAACGCACGATGGTGAGATAACGCACCATATTCTAACGCGCCAGCGAAGTCCGTCCGCCGCCCGCACTCGCCTGCAAGGCAAGCGCGGTGGCCGGCACCCCAACCGGCAGGCTCTTCAGGTGCGCGAGCTTTGCCTGGAACGCGGCGAGCTGCGCCCCGGCCAATTGGGACGCCTGGGTGAAGCGGACCCCAAGCGGGTTGACCGTCACGCCGTTGCGGTAGACTTCATAATGGAGATGCGGGCCGGTCGACAGGCCCGTCGACCCCACATAGCCGATGACTTGCCCCTGGCGGACCTGCTCGCCCGGATAAGCGGCGATGCGGCTCATATGCCCATAGCCGGTGCCAAGCCCCCCGGCATGATTGAGCCGGACATAATTGCCATGGCCACCATGCCATCCGGCATAGGCCACGATCCCGTCGGTCACGGCATAGATGGGCGAGCCCCAGCGCGCCCCGAAATCGACGCCCTGATGCATCCGGCTATAGCCGAGAATGGGATGGAAGCGCATGCCGAAGCCCGAGGTCAGATGCCCTGCCACCGGCGCTGCAAAGACATCGCGCCGCTCGCCGACGCCCGAGGCCTCGAACCACTGGTCCTGGCCATCGACGGTCCAGCGCAGCATGTTTACGGCCCCGCTGCGCGCTCTTTGCAGACCCGCGAAAAGCAGCTTGCCGGTTTCGGTCTCGCCCGTCGCCGCGCGGCGATGTTCCACGACCAGGTCGAAGCGGTCGTCGGCGCCGATATCCTCTCCGATCGACAGGCGTTGCGATAGTATCTTGAGATAACTCTGGATCGTTTCGGGGTCGGCACCGGCGGCGCGTGCCGCGCTGTACAGGCTGCCGCCGACCGTACCGCTGATGCGCAGTGGCGTATCGTCCACCGCGATCCGGATCTGTTTCATGGAGAGAATATTGTTCTGGCGCGCAATCTCGATCGCGAGATCGAACCGGGCACGAACCGACAGCGCATCGAGCGGACGGGGCTGGTTCTGGTTGGAGCGGCGGCCGAGCGTGATCTTGACCCTGGTGCCCTCCTGGATGCTGTCAGGATCCATCGCGCCACCGAACAGCGCGCGAACCTTGCCAGCGTCGGTTTCGCTGACGCCGGCACGCCGCAACATACGCGAGAAGCTGTCCCCCACGCCGATCACGGCGTCGAGATCGATACTGGGGCGTTCAGGCGTCGCGGCGAGCGGCGCGACGGCATTGGTCGGCCCCATGTGACGGCCGCTGTCGGCGCCAAAGGCAAGCGGCGTCACCATCTGGGAGCGAAGCTGGTCGAACTGGCTGTCGGCCAATATGGGCGCTGCATAACCGGGCACAGGCGTAATACCGGGCGCGGCCAGCAGCATGGTGCCGCACAATGTGGCGCAGGTCGCAAGACCCCGCCACCAGCGCAGCGTGCCGATGTCGCGGCCCAGATCGGGCGCCAGGTCAACATCATGCGCCCAGTCGGCGATCCGTTGGTACCATGTATGATGGATGTCCACGCGGGGCGGCGGCGCGAGGCCGCCAAGCGCAATGGCCCCGGCTCCACCGGTCTGACCCACTCCGAAATCGGACTTCTGAAACACGAAAGCGCGACCCCCGCAGGCCTGTGGCCCAATCCTATACTCGCCAGGTTGGCACAGGCTTTTGTAAAGCAAGCTCGTTAAAGTCAAATTAAGCCAGATGCGAGCCTTTGGCCAGCGCGATGAACGGGTACCTCTTCAGGGCCGGCCGTTGGGGAGGCAAGACTATGCTTGCGCCCGCCTCGTCCATCCGTCAGTTGAAACAGATAATGAGTGCTCCGCCCCGCGCATCGGTCACAGCCGTGCTTGGCCCGACCAACACCGGCAAGACCCATCTGGCCATCGAGCGCATGTGCGGTCATTCGAGCGGCCTCATAGGCTTTCCGCTGCGCCTGCTCGCGCGCGAGGTCTATGACCGGGTGGTGGCGATCAAGGGTGCCGCGCAGGTCGCACTCGTCACCGGCGAGGAACGGATCGTGCCGCCACAGGCGCGCTGGTTCCTGACGACGGCGGAGTCCATGCCGCTCGGCGGCGCGGGCGATCTCAAGGATTTCGCGTTCGTCGCGCTGGATGAGGCGCAGCTCGCCGCCGACCCGGAACGGGGGCATATCTTCACCGACCGCCTGCTCCATGCGCGCGGGCGCGACGAGACCATGGTGCTGGGTTCGGCCACGCTTGGCGGCGCGATCAGGGACCTGATCCCCCGGGTGGACATTATCGGCCGCCCGCGTTTTTCGACGCTGCGCTATGCGGGGATGCAGAAGCTGTCCCGCCTGCCCCGGCGATCCGCCATCGTCGCCTTCTCGGCCGAGGAGGTCTATGCGGTCGCGGAAATGCTGCGCCGCCATCGCGGCGGCGCGGCGGTGGTGATGGGCGCGCTGTCGCCGCGCACCCGCAATGCGCAGGTCGCGATGTTCCAGAGCGGGGAGGTCGACTATCTCGTTGCCACCGACGCCATTGGCATGGGCCTCAACATGGACGTTGACCATGTCGCCTTCGCCTCGCTGTCCAAGTTCGACGGGCGGCGGCAGCGGCGGCTGACGGTCGCGGAGATCGCCCAGATCGCCGGGCGCGCCGGCCGGCACCAGCGCGACGGCACCTTTGGCGGCCTCGGCCCCGCCGACGCCACGCCACTGTTCACGCCCGCCGAGATCGAGCGGATCGAGGAGCATCGCTTCCCGTCCATCGAGCATCTCTACTGGCGCGACGGCGATCCGCCCTGCGACAGCATCGACGCCCTGATCGAGGCGCTGGAGCGTCATCCGGCGCATGAGCGGCTGCGCCCGGCGCCGGAGGCCACCGACCTTGCCGTGCTGCGCCTCCTCGCCGGGCAAGCGCCGGTGCGGGATCGTGCGCGCGGACCCGCGCTGGTGCGGCGGCTGTGGGATGCCTGTTCGCTGCCCGATTTCCAGAAGCACGGCGCGCCGCACCACGCGACGCGCGTGCTGGCGATCTGGCAGCATCTCTCCACCGGCAACGGCCGCATTCCGCAGCCCTGGTTCGCGGCGCAGATCGCGCGCCTCGACAGTATCCAGGGCGATGTCGAGACGCTCGCGGGCCGGGTCGCGGCGGTGCGCACCTGGGCCTATGTCGCGCAGCGTCCGGACTGGCTTGACAGCTCTTCGGAGATGGCGGAGCGTACCCGCGCGCTCGAAGACAGGCTGTCGGACGCGCTGCACGCCGCCCTGACCCAACGGTTCGTGGACAAGCGCACATCGGTCCTGCTGCGCGATCTTGACCGAAATGCCGCGTTGCTGCCAATGGAGGTGGACCCGGATGGGCATGTAACGGTCGACGGACAGAGCATAGGGCGCCTCGCCGGCTTTCGCTTCATCGTCGATCCGCGTGCGCGCGCGGTGCAGAAGCGACAGTTGCTGGCAGCGGCGGAACGGAGACTGGGCAAGGTGCTGATAGAAAGAGCGCAGGCAATCCTGACGGCGAGCGACGGAGCGATTCGACTCTCCGCCGAGAAGGGATCGGAGCCAGCAATCCTGTGGGAGGATGTAACCCTGGCGACGCTGCGCGCCGGGCCGCGCCCGCTGCAGCCCGATCTGCAGATGGATGGCGCGCTGGCCGTCCTGCCGGCCGATGTCCAGACCGCCGTCCGGGTGCGGGTCGAGGCGTGGCTCGACGCGCAATTCGCCCGCCACATACCTGCCCTCGTCAAGATGGATACGGGCGCGCGCGAAGCCGAGATGCCGCCGCCGGTGCGGTCGGTGCTGGCCCAGCTCGCCGATGCGGGCGGGATCGCGGATCGCGGGTCGCTCGATGCCGCCCTCGCCGCCGTCGAAAAGACCGACCGGGGCCAGCTGCGCAAGTCGGGCGTCGTGATCGGCGTGTTCGATCTTTATCATCCTGGCCTGATGAAGCCGGGCGCGGCGCTGTGGCGCATGGTGCTGCTCGCGATCCGGCGCGGGACGCCGCTGGTGCCGCTGCCGCCTGCGGGTGCGGTGCTGCTGCGCGCCGACGCGGTGCCGGACGAGACCGGCGCCGTCATTGCGGGGTTCCGCCGCTTTGGCGACCTGTGGCTGCGCATCGACGTCGCCGAGCGGATCGCGCGCGCCGGGCATGAGGCGATCGCCGCGAACCGCCCCTATGACGCGGCCGACCCGCACATTGTTTCGATCGGCCTGCCAGCGGAAGCCTTTGCCGACCTCATGCGGCAGGCTGGCTTTCGCGCGGTCGACAATCCCGCTGAAGGCGCACCCAACTGGCTGTTTCGCGGCCGACCCAAGGCGCGACCGCCGCGCCCGCCACGCGAATATGGCAAGGGCGCAAGGCCGGCACGCGCCGACACCGCGAAACCAGCGGGCGAGCGAGACGCCAAGACATCCCATGCCAAGCGGCCCGACCGGCCAAAGCCGCCGCCACGCGACAGTGCGCCGCGACCGCCCCGGCCTGCCACCGCCGCGCCGGCAACGGCAAAGGCATTTGCGGGCCTCGCCGACCTCCTGAAACGGGATGGCTAGGTCAACGCGCGGGACGGGCAGGCACGAGTCGACGCCCACTACGGGCGCGATCGCTCCCACGCAGCGGATCGATCTGTTCCTGTGGTATGCGCGCCTCGCCGGCAGCCGCTCGGCGGCGCGAGCCCTGGCTGGGCGCGCCGTTGTCCGCCTCAACGGCCGCCGTGTCGAACGCGCCCACGCGCCGGTCAGGCCGGGCGACATCATCACCATGCCGCGCGGCACCGACGTGCTCATCATCCGCATCGTGCAATTGCCCACCCGGCGTGGTCCGGCGGCGGAGGCGCGGCTGGCCTATGATCTCATCCAGCCCGGCGTGGCGCCAGAGGGCGAGGTTTCCCGATCGATCGATATTGACGCTGGGCCGCATGGCGAATAGCAGGTTCCAAACAAGTGGGAAGGCCCAGATCCAATGACCTATGTCGTTACCGATGCATGCATTCGCTGCAAATATATGGACTGCGTGGAAGTATGCCCGGTCGATTGCTTCTACGAAGGCGAAAACATGCTGGTGATCAATCCCAGCGAGTGCATCGATTGCGGCGTCTGCGAGCCCGAATGCCCGGCCGAAGCCATTCTGCCCGACACCGAGAACGGCCTTGAGAAATGGCTGGAACTCAACGCGAAACTCTCCGCCGAATGGCCCAATATCACCAGCAAGGGTGAGCAGCCGGCCGACGCCGACGAGCATAAGGGCGAGGCTGACAAGTTCGACAAATATTTCTCCGCCGAGCCCGGCTCCGGAGGCTGACCGTCGCTGGTCCGCCGGCGTCCCCATCCTGCAAGGCGTGAATTGGCCGGCGTGCTTCAGATACGCCGGACGGGCTGGTAATTTTATGTCGATTGTGTTAAACAGCACACACAGTGCCATCTACGAGCGCTGAAACTCGGAGTTATCAACGGATGTGATGCCCTCGGCAGCATTTGGGGCTCGCCCTGAAATGCGCCAAAGTTGCATCGATAACATCCCAATAGTCAGAAAGGTTGCAAATGGCTGCAAAGGCCCTTTCCTTCGACGTCGGTGACTATGTCGTGTACCCGAAGCATGGCGTTGGCCGTGTGATCGAACTGCAAAACCAGCAGATCGCCGGCATGGAACTGGAACTTTATGTTCTGCGCTTCGAGAAGGAACGCATGACGCTGCGTGTGCCGACCAACAAGGTCGAGAGCGTGGGCATGCGCAAGCTTTCGTCCGACAAGACGCTGTGTGAAGCCCTCGAAACGCTGAAAGGCAAGCCCAGGGTCAAGCGCACCATGTGGTCGCGCCGTGCACAGGAATATGAAGCGAAGATCAACTCCGGCGATCTCGTCTCGATCGCTGAAGTGACGCGCGACCTGTTCCGGGCCGATGACCAGCCCGAGCAAAGCTATTCGGAGCGCCAGATCTTCGAGGCCGCATCGAGCCGTCTCGCGCGTGAACTCGCGGCGATGGAAGAGACCGACGAGCCGGCCGCACTCAAGAAGATCCTGGAGATCCTCAATGAGGCGGCGCCCAAATACGCAAAAGAGCGCGTCGACTGACACCCGACGGATCGGCTGAACACAGCATGCAGGACCGCCGCCCTCGCGCATCGGCCCTGCATGCGCGTCGGTGGGCGGCCCTGGCCGCCGCCCTCATCGCCCTCAATATCGGTATGGCGGCACCCGCGGCGCCGCGCACAGCGCCCCAGTTCCACCAGACCTACGTCATTGGCGATTTCGACACGATCCGTCTCGAAGCGCCGGTTGAGGTCGTGATCGCCACCGGCAAGGGCGCCTCAGCGACCGGCACGGGCACGCGCGCGACACTCGACGCGCTCAACCTGCAAATGGGCGACCGGGTCCTCACCATTCGGATGAACCGGTACGCAATCGGTTCTGAAAGTGGGGCGACTGGCCAGGCGCGGCTCATGCTCACGACGGGCGATCTGAAAAGGGTCGTTTTGCTGGGGGCGGGCAGCCTGACCGCCGATCGCGTCAGGGGTGACCGTGCCGAAGCGTCCCTGCGTGGCAGCGGCACTGTCACCCTGCCCCGGATCGAGGCCGAGCAGCTGACCATCGGCGTGCTTGGCTCGGGCACGATGACCCTGGGCGGGCGTGCAGGCGACGTGAACGCGACCGTCAGCGGTTCGGCCCGGCTGGATGCCGCCAAGCTCGACACGCTTCGGCTGCGTGTCGATGCCGAAGGCAGCGTCGATACCCAATTTGCAACACGGGACACCGTCACGGCAGTCGCGACAGGCTCGGGCCGTGCCATCATCACTGGACCTGCCGCCTGCACGGTGCGCAAGCAGGGCAGCGCCACGGTCGAATGCGGCGGCGTCTCCTACTGATCCGCGCGGCCTTGTGCAGGGGTCCGCGTTGAAGCACTATCCCTGGCCAAGAGGAACTGCACGGGAGACGAGCCATGCCGACCAAGGGACTACCGCCCGACTGCGACTGGCTGGCGCATTACGGGCTGTCGCGCCGGACTGTCCTGACCGGCACGGCCGCCGGCCTCGGTTTTGCGGCGGCATGCCAGCCGATCAGCGCGACCGCCAAGATCACCTCCTCGGAGGGAATCGACACGGCGAGCGCAACCGTCAAGGCCGCTGACGGCTTCGCCGTACCACTGTACATCGCCCGGCCCAAAGCGCAGAAAAATCCCCCCGTCATCATCGTCGTGCACGAAGTTTTCGGCGTACATGAGTGGATCAAGGACATCTGCCGCCGACTCGCCCATGAAGGCTATATGGCCATAGCGCCCGACCTGTTTGCCCGCGCGGGCGACGCGACGAAAATGGCCGACATGCCCACCCTCTTCAAGTCGATCGTGGCGAAGACCCCGGACGAGCAGGTCCTGACCGACATCGACCATGCCGTCGCCTGGGCAGCGGGACATGGCGGCGACACCCGCAGGCTCGGCATCACCGGCTTTTGCTGGGGCGGCCGCATCGTCTGGCTTTATGCCGCGCATAGTCGTGCACCGAAGGCAGGGGTTGCCTTTTATGGGCAGCTTGTCGGAGACCAGGCGATGCAGCCGATGAAGGTCGCCGGCCAGCTCAAGGCACCCGTCCTCGGCCAATATGGCGGCCGCGACCGGGGCATTACCCAAGGCGATGTCGAGGCCATGAACAAGGCACTCGAAAAGGCGGGCGGACAGTCCCACATCACCGTCTACCGCGAGGCGGACCATGGCTTCATGGCCGATTACCGGCCAAGCTATAATGCACCGGCGGCACGGGCCGCATGGGCCGCCATGCTCGACTGGTTCGGCAAAAGGCTTCGCTGACCCCGATTATTTACCGAGCGACTTCACCGCGCCCAGCGTGTTCTGCACATGCTGGCTATAGTCGAGCGCGGTATAGGCATAGGCAATGCGGCCCGTCCGGGTGATCACATAGGACGTCCGGTTCGACCGCCCGGACAGCATCGGCAGCGCGACGTCATAGGCCTTGATGATATCCGGTCCGGCCGAGGCGACGGCAAACTTGTCGCGGCATTCTTCCTTGGAGAAGCGCGCGAGCGTGTCGACCGGGTCATTGGCCATGCCGATGATGGTCGCGCCCGCCTTGGTGAAATCGTCGGTTGCCTCGGCGAATTCATGGGCTTCCGCCGTGCAGCCCTTGGTAAAGGCGGCCGGGAAGAAATAGAGCACCACTGGCCCCTTCTTGAGCGCATCGGCCAGATGCAGGCGGAATATCTTGCCCGCCTTGGCGCCGCGCGTGGTGAAATCGGGCGCCTTGGCACCAACCGCCAGTGCCGCGTCCGCCCGCATCGGCGAGGCAAATCCCGCAACCGCGACCGCTAGAATCGTCAGACCGTACCGCATCCTGCACCTCGTCCTTTTTTACCCGCCGTCATGGTGATGCCACGCGAGGCTTTTCTTGTCACGCTGCGCCGCGTAGCAGCAGACGACCATGCCGGTGACCCGCCTTGCCCTTACCGATTTCCGCAATCATGACGACGTCGTGATCCTGCCGGGTGCGGACATGGTTGTCCTGATCGGCGACAATGGTGTCGGCAAGACCAACATATTGGAGGCGGTGTCGCTGCTGGCGCCGGGGCGCGGCCTGCGCGGCGCGGCGCTGCGCGACATGGCGCGGCAGGGCGGACCGGGTGGCTTTACCATCGCCGCCGAGGTGGACGGATCGCGGATCGGCACCGGTACGCTGGCCGACACGCCCGACCGGCGGCAGGTGCGGATCAATGGCACGTCCGCCGCCGCCACGGCGCTGGCCGAGCATCTCGCGATCAGCTGGCTGACCCCGGCCATGGACCGGCTGTTCCTGGAGAGTCCGGGCGGGCGGCGGCGCTTTCTCGACCGGCTGGTCATCGCGCTCGAGCCCACCCATGGCACCCACAGCGCGCGCTATGAGGCGGCGATGCGCGCGCGCAACGCCCTGCTGGCACAGGACCAGCCGGCCGATCCGGAATGGCTGTCCGCGCTGGAGGCGCAGATGGACACGCATGGCGCCGCCATCGATGCCGCGCGCCGTCACGTCGTCGCCCGGCTGGCGGAGGAGCTGCTCGCCACCACGCCGGGTCCGTTCGCCCTGCCCCGGCTTGCCCTCGACGGATGGAGCGGCGCGGCCGAGCCCCTGGCGCCGCTGCTACGCGCCAACCGCGCGCGCGATGCCGCCGCCGGGCGCACGCTCTTGGGGCCGCACCGCGCCGACCTCATCGTTACCCATGCCGACAAGGGGCAGGCGGCCGCCCTGTGTTCGACGGGCGAACAAAAGGCGCTGCTCCTGTCGCTCATCCTCGCCCATGCCGCGATTGTCGGCGCCGACAGCGGACGCGGCCTCGTCATCCTGCTCGACGAGGTGGCCGCGCATCTCGACCCCTCGCGCCGCCACGCGCTGTTCGAGCGGCTGCGGGCGACCGGCGGACAGATCTGGATGACCGGCACCGAATCGAGCCTGTTCGACGGGTTGCTGGACGCCGTGCGTTTCATCCTGCACGAAGGCCGGATCAGCGCGGACGATGGAACCAATTCGGGATCCGCATAACGGCCTGCCCCGGCAACTGATCGTTTCACCGATGAGGTGCTTTGCGGCCGCGCTCCCGTCTGCTTGATGGCGGCAACAACCTGGGGGTCGCAATCCCAATGATCAGAATTCGTGGAGCGCTATGCGCGCTCGTGCTTGCGTGCAGCCTGATGACCGGCGGCACGGCCCAGGCCAAGGGGGGCTATCTCCAGTGCGTCCCCTTCGCACGTCAGGTCTCCGGAATTCAGCTTTTTGGCCGCGCGGCCGGATGGTGGTCGGCAGCGGTCGGCCGCTATGCACGCGGTAATCTGCCGCAGGTCGGCGCGGTTCTCTCCTTCGCATCCTCGCGCAGCATGCCCGCTGGCCATGTCGCCATGGTCAGCAAGATCGTCAGTGGCCGCGAAGTCCTCCTCACCCATGCCAACTGGTCACGTCGCGGCGGCATCGAGCACGATGTCCGTGCCGTCGATGTGTCGCCGGCCGGGGACTGGAGCATGGTCAAGGTCTGGTTCGCCCCGCTGGGCGATCTGGGACAGCGCGTCAATCCGGCCAATGGTTTCATCTACGCGGGCAACACGCCCGCCGTACAACAGCCGGTCACGTTCGCCGAGGCAAGCTCAAGGACGCCGGGCTGAAAACCAGCTAATAAATTAACCAGTCCGATTAACTCTATTTCGACTTCTGGTCGCTACTCAGGTCCGGGGACATTGCCGTGACAATGAGGACCGGACGTGAAGAATTTGCTGCGCCCGCTGCTGGGCTGCACCCTGCTCTCCATATCCTGCATATATGCTCCGCTGCCGCTTCTGGCGGCGGACGTGCTGCAGTGCGTCCCCTATGCGCGCGCATTGAGCGGCGTCGCTATTCGCGGCGACGCGTGGACGTGGTGGGACCAGGCAAAGGGCCGCTACAAGCGTGGCCGCGAACCGAGGCCAGGCGCTGTGATCGCGCTTGCCAACACCGGGGCGATGCCGCTCGGCCATGTCGCGGTCGTCTCGCGCATATTGGATGACCGGCATATTCTGGTGCGCCACGCCAACTGGTCTGGGCCGGGCCTGATCGAGGAAGATGTGCTGGCGGTCGATTCGTCGGAGAACAACGACTGGAGCCAGGTGCGCATCTGGTGGGGCCAGTCGCAGCAAATGGGTGCGCGCAACAATCCGGTGAACGGCTTCATCTATCCTGAGCGCATCGGCCCGCCCGCAGCCTATGCAGGGAACATGGGGGCAGAGAACATGGAGTCCGGGAACATGGCGCACAACGAGGGTCGGCAGATGCTTGTCGCCATGGCCGTCAAGCCAGTGCCGATGCGCGTGGCGACGGCGCCGCGCCTGAAACTCGACCCCAGCCTGTTCGGCAAATATCGCGATACGGATGTGACGGGCGGGCGCGAACGTTCGCTCGACACCATCATGGCGGAGGTGAAGCTGCTGGCCCTGCGCTGATGGCAGGGACAGCCTATTCTGTCGGCGTTTCTTGGCCCGCCTCGGCGCTCTTGTCCTCGGCGCCCCTGTCCTCGAACCATGCCTCGACCGGGCCGGACAGCTTGATCGTCATCGGCTGGCCGAAACGATCACGGCTCTTGCCGGCGGCAACGCGGACCCAGCCCTCCGACAGGCAGTATTCCTCCACATCGGTGCGCACCCGGTCCTTGAACCGGATGCCGATGCCACGCTGGAGCACCTCCATGTCGAAATGCGGGCTGCGCGGGTTGGTCGAGAGGCGGTCGGGCGGCGTGTCATTGCTCATGCCGCCGCCCTAGCTCCGCCTGCGCCATGCCGTCAACGGTTAGCGGCAGATGCGCACCGGGACGCGTCCATCATAGGGGCTCCAGCGCCACTCCGTCCAACAGCGGTCGCGCCACCCGTCACGGTCGCGCCAATAGCCATCACGACGCCATTCGCGGTGGCGCCGCCACTCCCAGCGGTCGCGATCCCAGTCACGATAGCGATAGCCATCGCGGTAATAGCCATCTCGATAGCCGCCACGATAATAGGGATCGTAATAGCCGCCGTCATAGGACCGTATCCCAAGTTCCACATAAGTGCGCGCCTGCGCTGGGGCGCCGATACCAATCGCCGCCGTTGCCAGCGCCAGGCCAGCCAGCATGGTCCTTGCCAAGCTCTTCATCGCTCATCCTCCATCTGCTCATGGCAGCGGCCGAATCACAGAAGAGGACGACCGCTGCCATGGGGTGGACAATGGCAAAGCGTGGCTGAACCGGCAGGGAACGGCCGGTTAACGAGGGGTTAAGCCCGCGGGCCCGGAATTTTAGGCCGCGCCCGCCTTGGGATCTGGGCCATAGCGGTTTTCGCCCTTCGTCCCTTCCAGGCACATGAAGACCAGCACGATGATGCCGCCCACATAGGGAACGAAATTGAGGAGGACGAACCAGCCCGACTTGTCCTGATCGTGGAAACGGCGAACCTGCACCGCGATCGCGGGAATGATGATGGCCAGGCCGACCAGAATGATCAGCCCTACGCCCAGCATCGCGATCGGCGACCAGGCCATTGCGCCGCCGGCATGCATCGAGGTTCCAGCCCCAAGCGCCACCAGCATGCCGAGCACGAGATAGACGAGCAGAATGCCCAGCGCGAACATCCAATATTCCTTGCGGCGCGAGCGGCCGTCAAAATCGGCATAGCGCCGCAATGGCATCAACATCCATTCCATGAGCATTCTCCCCCTGGACCATTTTCGCGATGGGCACATGCGGCCATCGGTTCGAACCATGGTCATCCATCGACGAGTCGCGGATCAGCCGCGACGAATGGAAGCTACGCCGATTCGGGCGAGGAGCAAGACAGGGCCGACGCCCGGCCCGAAGGGTATCCTGATACCCGAAGGTTATGAAGGTCACGGCCTGATCAAATTTATCCCCTCTGCCCCCGCGCGCGCCGTGGAGGATGGCGTGAGGCACGGGCGGCATGCGGGCAGGCTATGAGGCGGGTGGAAATGGCCATGAGCATCCTCCTGACGTTGGCGACAGGGGGAGTGAGGCATGGAGCTAGGGGTGTAGGACAGGGGATGGTGGTTGGTTCAGCTTTGCGCCAGTTTTTGCCATTCCCAATCCAATTTTCGATTCTCCAAAGCGGACGCCGGCAAGCCTCCCAACTTAAGTGCCCGCATAAGCCCAGGTTCAAGTGACCGGTGATTGCTACTATAACCGGGATAGAAGATCCGATGAAATTACGGGACGTCCGGATGTTAGTGCAGCGATGGCAGGATCCAGAACGGGATTAACGATCGCAGAAAAACCTCGCCCTTCGTTCCAGCGCATAAAGTCGTCGAACTCGCTGTCGGTCAGCAGTGCTTCCGTCCGATACTCCCCCACGTCAATCTGCGCCTCCCTCCAGTTTTCGAGGTAGGCCTTCAAGGCCAGCGGATCCGTCAGCAGAAAGACGGTGTTTTGCTCGGAGACCGGCTCGCCGGTCACGGAATTTCTGAGATAAAGAAGCGGTGCGTACCAATGCCCTGGCCTGGAGAAGCGGTCCGCGAAGGCGGCATCGTATCGACGCGTCCGCGCCTGGTCTACTGGACGGAGTTTCTCTTTGATGCCGAGCAAGCTGAGAACCTGTGACTTGGGACCGAAGGTTTTACTCTCATCCGAGTAGCAGAAGGGGTCCGCTTCGGCGCGACGTTCGGCGAAGAGCGTATTTAAGCGTTCGGCGAAAGCGTCCGCGCCTTCTTTGGAAAAGCGGTGGACACCATTTCGCTTCGAAATGATCTCCCGCTCGCCATTCAGAAGGGAAATCTCAACCACGTAATGTCCCAACGGGCCTTTGGCCTCATCGCCGCTCCACAAGATATTGGCTTGTTGCGAATTGGCCAGATAATCCGCATTGGCGAAAACCATCTGCCCGCCATGGAGCGCCTTGAACCACCCTGTCACGTCGAAGTCGATCAGTTCGGAATACGAATCGAACATCTCGTTCTTGATCATGCCGAGGATCCGATCAGCCGGTTGTAGGCATTCATCATGGGTAAGGCCCACAACGGGAGCATCGCTGGGCGCGAGTTCGACCACGTGAGCAGATGAAGAAAAGACGGGCTTCCCGCAATGCAGGCAGGCGAGCGGCGTTGTGTTGAGGGTGATCGCTCGCTCGATCCGCTCGTGGTGCATCTTGGCGCACGTACTCTCTTCGATATCGTCCGGCAGATTCCCAGGCATAATGATCACCTCGCGCTCCTGAAAAGGCGCCTCATTCCGCTTTGCCAGCCGGGTCATGCCTTCGAAGGTCGCCGAACGTCTCAGAAGCTTCAGCGTGCTGCCATTACCCAAGGTGACCTGATCATCGCTGATGCGGATCCGTTCGTTGCAATCATCATCGAATCTGTAAAATTCGATGATGCATAGGCCCTCCGGGAAGACCTTCGAGCTTCCATCGGATTCGCAGAGCACAACCTCTCGCCCCGCCGAAAAGCTGCCCTCGATCTTTATCTTGATCAGTTCGTCCGCCGTATCGGCATCCGGTCCAGCATTCCCGCCAAGAAACCTTTCATAAGACTTCGCAACTTCCGCGACATCTATTGTGCGCCGGGATTTGGAGAAGGTCAGGCAGTCGGAGATGAGCTTTCCCCAAACCGCTCTGGGCGCGATGAAGCGGTGGGACTGGATAATCAGCACCATCGCTTGATCGAGCGGGTCATTCTCCTCGATATCGAGCACGATCACCGACATCGCCTTGATGATCTGGGTGATGTCACCTTGGACACCGAGGGAATGCAGCGTCACCTTAACCTCATCGATGATCCCCGACAATGCTGTCGGTTGCGTTTTGTAGAAGGCCTCTTCTTCGGCGTGCCTGTAGGCCTCCAGCGCGGAACGAAGATCATAGGTCACTTTCTTCGATGAGCGCGACGTCGTGATCAGGAGCAGGCGGTCGCCTGGCCGGCGGGTCTGGCGATGAAATTGATCTAACACCGACCGCAGCTCGCCGCCCGCTGAAACCGAAAAGCTGATGATGGCTTTCGCTTGAATGTAGATGGTGCCGCCGTCCTTCAGGTGGACGTTGATGTCATCGACGTCCTCCATCGTCTCGAAGCTAATCTTCGCCACGGCGTCCTGAGGGGCAACAGCCGCCCCGGTGTCGGCGCCGCAAATTTGGCAAGCTACGACATATGCGCCCACTCGAGCCTGGTAGCTTGCACCGGACGATACCGATGCGCCCGCGCCTGATCTTTCTCTCATGACGCGAGCTAAGCCGATTGATCTCCAAACTCCATACTTGACCAAACCGTCTGGTGAAATTTATTCAAAAGGCTCCACGATGAAAATCGGCGGCTAACCAAGTTCCGCACGTAGATTCCGGACGTTCCCCCTTCGGCCAAAGACCGACCTCGCACCACTATCCCGCTACCGGCAGCGTCTCGCCGCCACTCCAGCCCTCACACCACCGTGACGAAATGATCCAGCCCGCCGCCCAGGCCGAAGAAGGGCGCACCGACGGCGGCGAAGGCCTTGAATGCCTCTGAGTCCCGCGCGGCATTGTGCGCGTCGACCGATTCCCAGTCGACGATGAAGAAGAACTTGCCCGGATTCTCCCCCCCCGCGCCCCAGCTTTGCCGCGTGCACGCCCGGGCAGGCGGCGAGGCCGGGAATGCCGACCTCGCGCATCGCCTTTTCAAAGGCTTCCTCTTCGCCCGGCCTGATGAGGACGAATGCGTTTTCGGCAACCATGGCTTGCTCTGCCTGCCGGTGCAGGGCTTTCCCGGCCGTCTGCCGGGCGCGAGGACAAGAGCCGAAAACTGTCGAGATCAGGCCGCCTCGCTCTTGCGGTTCGCCCGCTTGCGCTCGTTCGGGTCGAGATAGCGCTTGCGCAGGCGGATCGACTTGGGCGTGACTTC
>Ga0068859_100002760_pt1 | contig 17802 bp, 15 predicted proteins | sample KBSSwiS22_FD_66585 | JGI IMG/M metagenome (GOLD analysis project Ga0068859, IMG submission 66585) | Switchgrass rhizosphere microbial communities from Kellogg Biological Station, Michigan, USA - KBS Switchgrass S2-2 | ecosystem: Host-associated > Plants > Roots > Rhizosphere > Soil ...
CCGCCCAGTTGCTTGGCGATCTGGCTGGCGGAGAGGCCTTCCAGCCACAACCGCTTCAGCATCTCCACCCGCTCGTCCGTCCAACCCATTTCCGCCTCCCGGAAGGTTCAGTCCGTTCCCCGATCCGTCTGCCTGCGCATTCGAATCTACATCTTGTGGCGCCGGTACGTGTCGCCCCCCAGCAACCACTAGATATCGTAAACCGATCCTTAACGGCCACAATAGGCGCCCCTGGTTTCGTCCACAGGAACTAGATATAGCGTCAGCGAGTCGCACCCCTTGCACCCGTGCGGTCGGGCGTGCACATCAGGCGGCATGACGGACATGGCCGCAGACACCCTGCGCCCGCCGGCGCCGCGCGATTATCACGGGGTCAATTGGGCGGGATTTCGGACCCTCTACCTGCGCGAGGTGCGCCGCTTCTGGAAGGTGGGCACGCAGACGCTGCTGGCGCCGGTGGTCACCGCGCTGCTCTACATGATGGTGTTCGTCGTCGCCGTACAGGGCGCGCGCCCGGCGGTGCACGGGACGGCCTTCTCCACGTTCGTCGCGCCTGGCCTGATCATGATGTCGATCCTCAACAACGCCTTCGCCAACTCGTCCTCCAGCCTGCTGCAGGCCAAGATGAACGGCCTGATGGGCGATTTCTTGACGCCGCCGCTGACCCCCGTGGAGCACGTGGCCGCCTTCGCCCTCGGTGCGGCCACCCGCGGCATGGTGGTGGGGCTGGTGACCTGGGCGGCGGTGCTGCCCTTCGCCAGCCTGCCGATCGCCCACCTCTGGGCGGTGCTGTACTTCGGCCTGGGCGCGGCCATGATCCTCGGACTGCTGGGCATCGCCGCCGGCCTCTGGGCGGAGAAGTTCGACCACATGGCCGCCGTCACCAACTTCGTGGTGATGCCGATGACCTTCCTGTCGGGCACTTTCTACCTGATCGAGCGCCTGCCCGAGCCGTTCCGCACGGCCAGCGCCTACAACCCGTTCTTCTACATGATCGACGGCTTCCGCTACGGCTTCATCGGCCACGCCGAGGGCTCGGTCCTGGCGGGCGTCGCCATCGTCGCGGGGCTGGTCCTCAGCCTGTCGTGCGTCTGCCTGTGGATGTTCGAGACCGGCTACAAGATCAAGACGTGAGGCCGCGCCTGCTCCTCCCCCGTCCCGAAGAGGACGGGGGAGGGGGACCGCCCCCCGGGTCCGGCCAAAGGCCGGCCCGAGGATAAACTCCGCCGGTGGAGGGGGCGCACGGCCGCATACTCCGCATCTGAAGCTTTGCGCCCCATCCGTCGCGTCTCGCGTGCCGCGAGCCGCGCCACCTCCCCCGAAGTGTTCCCTTCGGGGGAGGAGCTTACGGCGTTGACACAGCCCCGGTCGAAGACGAAAAGGTCGAGCCTTCCAGTCCCCGTCGCTTAGCGCCGGGGACATTTGCCTTTTGGAGGGCTGTTCCGTGACCACGTCGTCCGCGTCCGCGCCTGTTCCCAGCGATCACCTCATGGGCGTCTTTTCGCGCGCCCCGCTGGCGTTCGAGCGAGGCGAGGGCGTGCGCCTGTACACCACGGACGGCGAGGCCTACCTCGATTGCCTGGCCGGCATCGCGGTGAACGCCCTGGGCCACGGTCATCCCAAGCTGGTGGCCGCGGTGAAGGACCAGGCCGAGAAGCTCTGGCACGTCTCCAACATCTTCACGATCCCCGGCCAGGCGGCGCTGGCCGGAAAGCTCACCGAGGCCACCTTCGCCGACGTGGTGTTCTTCACCAATTCGGGGACCGAGGCGGTGGAGTGCGCCATCAAGACGGCGCGCAAATACCACTGGTCGAAGGGCGCGCCGGAGCGGATCGACATCATCGGCTTCGACGGCTCGTTCCACGGCCGCAGCATCGCGGCGATCAACGCCTCGGGCAACGAGAGCTATCTCGAGGGCTTCGGTCCGCGCCTGCCCGGCTATCTGCAGGCCCCGTTCGACGACCTGGCGGCGCTGAAAGCGCTCGTCGGCCCGACCACCGCGGCGATCATCGTCGAGCCCGTGCAGGGGGAGGGCGGGGCCCGCTCGCTCCCGGAATCCAGCCTGCAGGCCCTGCGCCGGCTCTGCGACGAGACCGGGACCCTGTTGATCTACGACGAGATCCAGTGCGGCCTGTCGCGCACCGGCCGGCTCTTCGCCCACGAGTGGGCCGAGAACGCCGCCCCGGACATCATGTGCGTCGCCAAGGCCCTGGGCGGCGGCTTCCCGGTAGGCGCCTGCCTGGCCACCGCCGAGGCGGCGTCGGGCATGACCGTGGGCTCGCACGGCTCGACCTACGGCGGCAATCCGCTGGCCATGGCCGTGGGTCTCGCCGCCCTGGAGGAACTGGTGAAGCCCGAGCTGCAGGCCCACGTGCGCGAGGTGGCCGGCTACTTCAACCAGCAGCTCGCCGGCCTGAAGGACCGCTATCCGGACATTGTCCTCGACGTCCGCGGCAAGGGCCTCTTGATCGGCGTAAAGCTCGCCACCAGCAACCGCGACTTCATGCAGCACGCCCGCGACGAAAAGCTGCTGCTGGCCGGCGGCGGCGACAACTGCGTGCGCCTGCTGCCTCCGCTGACCATCACCCTCGAAGAGGCGCGCGAAGCCATCGGCATGCTCGAGCGCGCCTGCCAGGCGGCTCGCGACAAGGCCAAGGCCGCCGCTTGAGGTCCCTCTAGATCCCGCGCCCGTCGGCGCCCCGGCCGTTCAGGCCCGGGGGCCGACGGGGCGTTTGGAACCCCCCATGAGCCCACCCAGACACTTCATCGATCTCTGGAAGATCGAAGCCTCCGACATCCGGGCCATCCTGGACGACGCCAAGGCCCGCAAGGCCGCCCGCCGCGGCTGGCCGCAGGGCCGCGTCGACGCCGACGCGCCCGCCAGGGACCGCACCCTGGCGATGATCTTCGAGAAGAACTCCACGCGCACCCGCTTCTCGTTCGACGCGGCCATGCGCCAGCTCGGAGGCGACGTGATCATCTCCACCGCCACCGACATGCAGCTCGGCCGCGGCGAGACCATCGAGGACACCGCCAAGGTGCTCTCGCGCATGGTCGACGCGGTGATGATCCGCGCCAATCGCCACGAGGACATCGAGCGCCTGGCCTTCGCCTCGCAGATCCCGATCCTCAACGGGCTCAGCGACCGCGGCCATCCCTGCCAGATCATCGCCGACCTGATGACCTACGAGGAACATCGCGGCCCCGTCACCGGCAAGACGATCGCCTGGGTCGGCGACGGCAACAACGTATGCTCCAGCTTCATCCACGCCGCGCCGAAGCTGGGCTTCAAGCTGCACATCGCCTGCCCGGCGATCTACCATCCCGACCTGGTGGACCTCGCCCGCGCCGCCGAGCTGCAGGGCAGCGTGGAGATGACCGACGATCCCCGCGAGGCGGTGCGCGGCGCCGACTGCGTGGTGACCGACACCTGGGTCTCCATGGGCGACACCGACCACGACGAGCGCCTGGAGGCCTTCGAGCCCTATCAGGTGGACGACGAGCTGATGGCGCTCGCCTCCAGCGACGGCGTCTTCCTGCACTGCCTGCCGGCCCACCGCGGCGAGGAGGTGACCGACGCGGTCATCGACGGGCCGCGCTCGCTGGTCTGGGACGAGGCCGAGAACCGCATCCACGCCCAGAAGTCGATCCTGGCCTGGTGCTTCGGCGCCATCGGTTAGGCTCGCAATCGGCCGACGCGATCCCATATGCCCGCGATGCCGCCCACCCCCGACAACCTCGTGGAAGCCTTCCAGATCGAAGGCGAGCCGGTCCGCGGCCGCATCGTGCGCCTGGGCGACGCGGTCGACGAGATCCTGGCGGGCCACGCCTATCCCGAGCCGATCGCCAACCTCCTGGGCGAGGCCTGCGCGCTCGCCGCTCTGGTGGGGTCCAGCCTGAAGTTCGACGGCCGGCTGATCGTCCAGGCGCAGGGCGACGGCCCGGTCCGCTACGTGGTCGCCGACTACGACACCGAAGGCGCCATGCGCGGCTATTGCCGCTTCGATCCCGAGCGCCTCGCCGAGGCGGTGAGCGACTTCGCCCGGCCCGGCGCGCGCACCCTCCTGGGCGACGGCCTGTTCATCATGACGGTGGACCAGGGCCCGGACATGGACCGCTACCAGGGCGTGACCCCCATCGAGGGCGAGACCCTGGCGCTGTGCGCCGAGCAGTACTTCGTCCAGTCCGAACAGACGCCCACGCGGGTGCGCCTGGCGGTGGGCCGCGCCAACTCGGGCGACGGCGACCGCTGGCGGGCCGGCGGCGTGCTGATCCAGAACATCGCCGAGGACGAGGCCCGCGGCTCCACCCGCGAGGCGTGGACCCGCACCCAGGCGCTCTTCGAAACCGTGGGCGAGGACGAGCTGATCGACCCGCTGCTGCCGGCCAATCGCCTGCTGTGGCGGCTGTTCCACGAGGACGGCGTGCGCGTCTTCGAGGCCAAGCCGCTCAGGGCCTTCTGCCGCTGCTCGCAGGAGCGCATCGAGGGCGTGCTGAGGTCCTTCGGCGCCGAGGAACGCGCCGACATGGTCGAGGCCGACGGCAAGATCCGCGTCACCTGCGAGTACTGCAGCCGCGTCTACGACGTGGAGCCGGCGGCGCTGGAGGGGGCGTAAGGAGCGTAGATTTCCCATAAGCCCCGCTCATCCCCTCGAAAGCGGGGACCCAGGCGTTTTTTGGCAGGGCCAAGCGGGCGATCGAAATGTGGTTCTGCTATCTGGGGGCCGGCGTCTGCTTCCCGGCGAAACGCCAAATCCCGCGCCCGACCCATGGCGGACGTCAGGCGCATTTGCAGACGCGCCTTCAAGCCGCGATGATCCACCCGTCCCCGAGCGAGGAGAGCTGCGCGCCCACCAGGACCATCTGGGCGCCGCCGCCCAGGGTGATTACCGTGTCGGCGCCGACCTGCGCCGCAGTGTAGACACTGCCCGGATCGAGCACCACGCGATCGCCCTCGCCACGGTTGAAGTCGGTCACCCGGTCGATCCCCGCCGCGCCGAAGCTGTGGAAGATGTCGGCGCCGGCTCCGCCGCTGACGGTGTCGCTCCCCAGGTCGCCGGAAAGCCAGTCTTCGCCGGAGCCGCCGCTGACGCTGTCGTCGCCCTGGCCCCCGCGCACGATGTCGTTCCCGCCGTCGCCGGAGCAGGTGTCGTTCCCGAGGTTGCCGAGGACGACGTCGTCGCCGGCTTCCCGGATGTACGGCGCGTCTCCGGACAGGACGTCGTCGCCCTGGCCGCCGACCACCCAATCGCCGCCGTTCTGGCCGGACGCCACGTCGTTCCCCTGATTGCCGTTGATGTCGTCAAAGCCCGCGCCGCCGGCGATTGTATCGTCGCCCTCGTTGCCGCGCAGAACGCTCGCGCCGTCCGTCAGAGGATCGGATGGGAAGACGCCATCTATGCTGCTGAAGCCCCCTTGGAGGAAGTCGTCGCCGGCGCCGCCGAAGATCGTGTCATTCCCGGCGAGGCCCACCAGGTAGTCGCCCATGAGGCCGCCGGCGATGCTGTCGTCCCCGCCGAGAAAGAGGGTCTGGCCCTCGGACTCCGGGCCGTCCCTTCTGACCATCCAACCTTCGACCGTCGCCGCAGGAATGGAGAGGCCTTCGAACGAAAACCGCATGGCGTCCGAAGGGTTTTCATAGGTGGGGCCCCAGGCCTCCCAACGGGTGACCACGCCGCCAGTGAGATAGCCCGCCGCGTCATAGGTGAGGTTGGTCCCGTAGAACTTGCTCACCTCGTCATTCCGGTAGGCGCTGTACGAGATCGCATAAAGGTTCGACGTCGCCGCGATGACCCATGGATGGGTGGCCGCACTGCCGATGGCCAAAGCCATTCGTCCGAACCCCGCCAAGCTGAGGCCCTCGGTATCGCCCGCCGTCACAATGGCCATCTCGGCCTCCCAAGTTTATTGGGATCGCCACGATCCCGGACCCACGCTGGAACCAAGATCACACTTCACATTGTCGCAGCTTGCAGCCCGGCCAGTCGCCGAAAGCGCTGCCTTCCTCAGCATACACCTGGACGGGCGAAATGGGTACTCGCCGTGAAGCTGTTAAGGGCTGCTCCCCACCCCGTTTCAGACGTTCGGATGGTCCGCTCCGGGGGCGCCGTCGCCAGGCCGTCGTTCAGGGTTTCCGTGTCTTCCCGTGGTTTCCGGATGAGCGCCGCTCACACGGCCGGAATGGCGACATGACCAATTTCAGGCGTGGCCGCGATTTATCAGCGCCGGTCCCAGACAAGCGGCAGGCGCGTCACGGCCCAGACCTGCCGGTTGGTCCATGACGCCGTCTCGCCCTTCGGAATGCGGATGTTTCGGAAGCGGCCGATGAAGGCTTCCAGCACCACCCTGATCTCCCGCCGCGCCAGATGCTGGCCCACGCAGTTGTGCGCCCCGGTGGCCAGCGTCATGTGCGGGGCGTCGCGGTCGATGTCGATGCGGTGCGGATCGACGAACTGGCGCGGGTCCCGGCTGGACATGTAGGTCGGCAGGCAGATGTTGTCCCCCCGGCGCATCAGCACCCCGTTCAGCTCGGTGTCCGCGATGACCTGCCGGCGCGTGGCGGTGATTCCGAAGGCGCGCAAGAACTCCTCGGCCGCGGCAGGGATGTCCTGCGGATTGTCGTGCAGGCGCGCCTGCAGGGCGGGGTCGCAGGCCAGGTGGCGGAAGTACCAGCCGAGGGACGACATCACCGTGTCCAGGCCGCCCAGGTAGAGGTTGAGGCAGGTGCCCAGGATCTCCTCCTCGTTGATCGCCCGCCCCCCGATCTGGCCGCGGATGATCGCGCCGGTGAGGTCGTCCTCTTCCGGCAGGGTGCGCCGCTCGGCGACGTAATCCTTCAGATAGTCCAGGATCGCGCGCAGAGCCGTCAGGCGGTCCTGGTCCTGGCCCCGGAAGAAGCCGGCGGACCACTCCAGGAACTGGTCGCTGCGGTCCAGCGGCATGCCCATCATGGTCAGGAAGACGTAGCTGGGGAACAGCCGCGAGAACTGGTTCACGAACTCGCAGCCGCCGTCGTCCTCGAACCGCGCGATCAGCGTGTCGCAGACTTGGCGCACCAGGGGCTCCAGGCGGTCGATGGCCCTCGGCGTGAAGTACGGCTGGATCACCCGCCTGTAGTGCAGGTGGTCGGGCGGATCGGTGTCGAGCGGATAGTTGCGGATCGAAATGCCCAGGACGTCCTGGACGTTGCTGTTGTTGCGCGCCGAGAAGCGCCCGTGGTCCATGAACACCGTGTTCTGGTCGGCGAACCGCGTGATGATCCAGCCTTCCCGCCCGCTGCGTGTTCCCCAGACGATATCCGGCCCGTCGTGCAGCCGCGCCGCGCCAAGGTAGGGGTCGTCCAACTCCGCGGCGAAGGCGTCCACGTCCCGGCCCCACAGCAGCGCCGGGGGAACGTGGTCGGAAGGCGGCCGAAGCCGCAGCTCCACAGCTTCCGACATCACAAACCTCCCTGTTCGCCTGGCCGACTATCGGACGAGGCGCCGGGATCGTCCACTCCTCCGCGCGTTCGCGGGAATGAGTGGCGTCTCTGTGAGCCTGTCGCCTACGCCCGGTCCAGCGCGCGCGCCACGTCGCGGGCCAGGTCGCCGGCGCCCTCCAGGCCCACGCTGATCCGCACCCAGCCGGGGGTGAGGCCGATCTTCAGGCGCTCTTCCTCGCCCATCGAGCGGTGGGTGGTGGTGGACGGGTGCGTGGCCATCGATTTGGCGTCGCCCAGGTTGTTGGAGATGTCGACGATGGCCAGGGCGTCGAGGAACCGCCAGGCGGCGTCCTGAGAGCCCAGGTCGAAGGCGATCACGTTGCCGCCGCCGGTCATCTGGTTGGCGATGATCGCGGCCTGCGGGTGGTCGCGCCGGCCGGGATACATCACCGACTTCACCTTGGAGTGCTCGGCGATCTGGTCGGCGATCTTGCCGGCGGTCTCGGTCTGGCGGCGCACGCGCAGGTCCAGGGTCTCCAGGCCCTTCAAAAGCACCCAGGAATTGAACGGCGACAGCGCCGGGCCGGTGTGGCGCAGGAGGTCCTTGTAGGACTCCTCCATGAGCTTCGCGCCGCCCAGGATCGCCCCGCCCAGCACCCGGCCCTGGCCGTCGATGTGCTTGGTGGCCGAGTAGACGACGATGTCCGCGCCCAGGGCCAACGGCTTCTGGAAGATCGGGGTGGCGAAGACGTTGTCCACCACCAGCTTCGCGCCGGCCGCGTGCGCCACCTCGGCCACCGCGCCGATGGCGGTGACCTCCAGCAGCGGATTGGCCGGGCTCTCCACCAGGAAGGCCTTGGTGTTGGGCCGCACGGCGTTCTTCCAGGCCTCGATGTCCGGGGCGTCCACGAGCGTGGTCTCCACCCCGAAACGCGGCAGGAACTCACCCACGATCCAACGGCAGGAGCCGAACAGGGCGCGGCCCGCCACCAGGTGGTCGCCGGCCCGCAGAAGCCCCATCAGCGAGGCGGTGACCGCCGACATGCCGGACGAGGTCGCCTTGCAGGTCTCCGCGCCTTCCAGCAGCGCCAGGCGATCCTCGAACATCTGCGTCGTGGGGTTGCCGAACCGCTGGTAGATGAAGCCCGGCTCGTCGCCCGCGAAGCGGCGGTCGGCCGCGCCGGCGCTCTCGTAGGAGAAGCTCTGGGTGAGGAACATCGCCTCGGACATCTCGCCGTAGGGCGTGCGCGCCATGCCGCCGCGCACCAGGCGGGTCTCGATCTCCCAGGTGTTCGGATCTTCGGTCATGGCGCCCTCCGTGGCGTTGCGAGGCCGGCATGAACGTCAGCCGACCCCTTCCGGTCAAGGGCGTGGCGACGACATTGAGGTCCTCCCCCCTCTTGGGGGAGGGGGACCGCGAAGCGGTGGAGGGGGTCAGCGGCGTTGCAGATAAGGACCCCCTCAGCCAGCTTCGCTGACAGCTCCCCCAGAAGGGGAGCACCTTGTGCTGCGCCGGGCTCTGGATCACATGGTCTGCGCCCGTGGCGAAACGCGCCTTGTCAGACTCGCGGGCCACGGCGAGTGTCCCGCCGATGAGCGACGCCTCCAAAACCCCGCCCGGCGGGCCCGCAGGGATCCTGCCGTGCCAGAGCATCGAGGCGCTGATCGACCAGGGCGCGATCGCCGCGGACCGTCCGTTCGACGCCGACCAGGTGCAGCCGGCGAGCCTCGACCTGCGCCTGGGCGCGCGGGCCTGGCGGGTGCGCGCCTCCTTCCTGCCCGGCATGGGCCGCACGGTGATGGAACGCCTGGCGCCCGTGGCCATGCACGAGCTCGACCTTACCCGCGGCGCGGTGCTGGAGAAGGGCTGCGTCTATATCGCCGAGCTGCAGGAGCGCCTGGCCCTGCCGCCGGGGGTCTCGGCCAGGGCCAATCCCAAGAGCTCCACCGGCCGCGTGGACGTCTTCGTTCGCCTGCTTTCCAACCACAGCGTCGCCTTCGACGACGTCGTCGAGGGCTACGCCGGGCCGACCTTCGTGGAGATCGCGCCGCAGACCTTCTCGATCCTGGTGCGCAGCTCCAGCCGCCTCAACCAGCTTCGCCTGAAGCGCGGCGCGCCGGAGCGGCTCTCCATCCGCAGCGTCGGCGTCGACCTCACCGACGGGATCGCCGGGTTCCGTGCGCGCCGCCACGCCGGCGTCATCGACATGGACCACGAGGACGGCCACGACCCGCGCGACTTCTGGGAGCCCCTGATCCCGCGCCACGGCGAGCTGCTGCTGGACCCGGGCGAGTTCTACATCCTGGCCTCCAAGGAGCCGGTGGAAATTCCGGTGCTGCAGGCGGCTGAGATGACCCCGATCGATCCGTCGGTGGGGGAGTTCCGCGTCCACTACGCCGGCTTCTTCGATCCCGGCTTCGGCGCCGCCGAAACGGACTCCGTCGGCGCGCGCGGGGTGCTGGAGGTGCGCAGCCACGAGACGCCGTTCCTGCTGGAGGATGGCCAGACGGTCGCGCGGCTGGTCTACGAGCCGCTCACCGAACGGCCGTCCCGGTTGTACGGCGATGCGGGTTCGCATTATCAGCGCCAGGGCCTAAAGCTGTCGAAACACTTCCGGACCTGGACCTGACCCAAGGGAAGCAGGGTGTCGAATACGTCCAATCTGGCCCTGCACCCTGCGGCCCCGATCCGTCCGGCGCTTCGCCGGGAGCGGTTGTCGGCGGCCCGATCGCCGCGTTTCCCCGAAGGGCGGCCAGCTTGACGCCGTCAAGCAGCCAGTCGACCGAGGTCGGGCGGGACCTCAGCGGCTGGCCGCATGGCGGCGGGGAGATGGGCGCGCGGATCCGCGCGTTCGATTGGTCCGCGGTGGGCTGGTCGCAGCCCGAGGCCTGGCCGCTCGCGCTTCGCAGCGTGGTCGACATCATGCTGGGCTCGCGCCAGCCGATGTTCGTCGTCTGGGGCTTCGAGCGGCGGATGCTCTACAACGACGACTACATACGGATCCTGGGCGATCGCCACCCGGACGCGCTTGGCCACGGCATGGGGGAGATCTGGCCGGAGGTGATGGTCGATGTGTCGCCCATCCTGGAAGCGGCGTTCCAGGGCCAGTCCATCCACATGGACGACATCGCCCTGAACATCCGCCGCGACGGCAGGGCGGTGGAGGCCCACTTCGCCTTTTCGTACACGCCGATCCGCAACGACGAGGGGCGGGTCCGCGGCGTCTTCTGCGTATGCAACGAGATCACGGAACGGGTCCACGCGGAGCGGCGGATCCGGTTCCATCTCGATTTGAGCGAGCGCCTGCGCGCCCTGGCGTCGCCGGGCGAGGTGCTGGCCATCGCCAGCGAGATCCTGGGCCGCCAGCTGGGCGCTGCGAGCGTCGGCTACGCGGAGTTCACCACCGACCGCCAGCACGTCGTCGTCGAGCACGACTGGACCGACGGAACCCTGGGCAGCGTGGTCGGGCGACACCGGGTCGCCGATTTCAGCGCCACGGTGATCGAGGAGTTGCGCGCGCTGAAGGTCGTCTCGGTGTCCGACGTCCGCGCCGATCCCCGCACGGCGGGCGAGGGGGGGAACGGATTCCTGGCGCTCGGCATCGAGGCGTTCCTGGGCGTCCCCCTGGCCCGGGACGGCCAACTGGGCGCGGCCCTGTTCATCCTGGCCGGCGAACCGCACGAATGGAGCGAGGCGGACGCGATCCTGGCCCAGGAGACCGTCGAGCGCACCTCCGCGGCCCTGGAGCGCGCCCGGGCGGAGGGGGCGCTGCGCGAAAGCGAGGCGCGGTTCCGCGCCATGGCCGACTCCGCGCCGTCTCCGGTGTGGATCACCGACGCGCCGGGGGCCATCGCGTTCGTCAACCAGGCCTTCGCCGACTACGCCGGGCGACAGCGCGACGAGCTGCTGGGCGATGTCTGGATCAGCCTCATCCATCCGGACGACCTGATGGGCGTCGCCCAGATCAGGGCCGCGGCGCGATCGGGACTGGCGCCCTACACCTTCGAGGCCCGGTTCCGGCGCGGCGACGGGGAATGGCGATATCTGAGGGCCAGCTCCAACCCGCGCTTCGACGGGGCGGGCGTGTTCCAGGGCTACGTCGGCATCGCCATGGACCTCACCGACATCCGCCGCGCCGAGGCCGCCCTGCGCGAGAGCGAGGAGCGCTTCCGCCGGGTCGCGGAAGATGCGCCGGTGATGCTCTGGATGGGCGACGAGCGCGGCCGCTGCATCTACCTCAACAAGGCGCAGCGCGCCTTCTGGGGCGTCGAGGGGGACGCCTCGGACTTCGACTGGGCCGCGACGCTCCATCCCGACGATCGCGGGACCCTGGCGGGGCCTTACGAAACCGCCATGGCGGTCGGCGGGGCGTTCGAGGTCGAGGCGCGATACCGCCGCGCAGACGGGGAGCTGCGGACGCTGCGCACCCGGGCCGAGCCGCGCCGCGACGCCGACGGCCATTTCGTCGGCATGGTGGGCGTCAACGTGGACGTCACCGAGGCGCGCCAGGCCGAGGCGCGGCAGCATCTGCTGATCAATGAACTGAACCACCGCGTGAAGAACACGCTGGCCACCGTCCAGTCGATGATCCTGCAGACCCTGCGCTCCGACGCCACGCCCGAGCAGATGGCGCAGATCCTCCAGTCGCGGGTGCTGGCGCTCTCGGCCGCGCACGACGTGCTGACCCGGGAGAACTGGGAGAGCGCGCTGCTGCACGAGGTCGTCGCCGGCGCCGTCACGCCCTACGAAGGCGCGGGCGAGGGGCTGTTCGAGATCCACGGACCAAGGGTGCGCGTCGCGCCCCGCCTGGCGCTGTCATTGGCGATGGCGCTGCACGAACTGGCGACCAACGCCGCCAAGTACGGCGCCCTCATGCGGCCGGAGGGACGGGTCGGGATCCGCTGGCGGCTCCAGGACGACGCCCAGCTCGAACTGGAATGGCGCGAGACCGGCGGGCCGCCGGTGACGGCCCCCACGCGACGCGGTTTCGGCTCGCGCCTCATCGAGCAGGGCCTGGCCCGCGAGCTCGGCGCGGAGGTGATGCTGGACTTCGCGCCCGGCGGCGTCGTCTGCCGGATGAGCGCGGCCCTGGCGGACGGCGGGGTGATCGTCTAGAGCATTTTCCGCCGAAGCGGAGGCCGGTTCGGCGCAGAAAATGCTCTAAATTCAAATAACTACGAGCAAAGTCCGATTTAATCAAATCGGACTTTGCTCTAGGGTGCGCTCAGCGGCGCTCGGCCATGAACGCCTTGAAGGCCTCCGCATAGTCGGGATGCCAGCGCGACAGCGCCGGGCGGTTCTTGATCAGGTCCTCCGCCGCCCACAGCACGCGCCGCTCGTCCATCTCGCGGGTGGTCTCGTTGTCCGGGCACAGGATGTAGAACTCGCCGGAATCCAGCGCCTTCATCAGCATGTCGACCACCTGGTTGGGGGTCCAGGCGAAGTCGGGCTTCTGCGGGAAGCGCCGGGCGGTCATGCCGGTGTAGGTGGAGCCCGGCACCAGGAGGTGGGCGCTGATCCTGCCGCCCTCCTGGTTGCGCAGTTCGTGGGCGAGCTGCTCGGTCACCACTTTGACGCCCGCCTTGCTGACGTTGTAGGCCGCGTCGCCCGGCGGGGTGGTGATGCCCTGCTTGGAGCCGGTGTTGATCACCGCTCCGGCATGCCCGCTCGCCAGCATGTCGGGCACGAAGGCCTGGATGCCGTTCAGCACGCCCCACAGGTTGGTCTCCAGCACGCGCCGCCAGCCTTCCGGATTGAGCCACGGCTTGCCGCCGCCGCTGACGCCGGCGTTGTTCATCAGCACCGTCACGTCGCCCACCGCGTAGGCCGCCTTCTTCAGCCGCGCGACGTCCTCGGATCGGCTCACGTCGCAGGCGACCGCGTGGGCCTGCCCGCCCAGTTGGTCCGCCGCCTTCGCCAGTTCCTCGCCCGGCAGGTCGGCGAGGATCACGTCCATCCCCAGCCCCGCGAAGCGGTGCGCGGCGGCCAGGCCGATGCCGCTCGCCGCGCCGGTGACGACAGCGACGCGGCCGGGGACCAGGGCAGGGTGATGCGCCATGACAAAGCTCCCTCGAAGACTCTTGGTTAGGGAGCCTCAGGACCGGCCCTGGCGCAAGGCCGCGCCTTCGGCGTTGAGGTCGCGCGGCGGGCTGGTAAGCTGACCGTGAACGGTCGACCGCCCGATCGGCCCGCCAAGGGAGATTTCGCATGCTGTCGCTGGTCATCCGCAACGCCCGGATCGTGGACGGCACGGGCGCCCCCGCCTATCTGGGCGACCTGGGCGTCGAGGGCGACCGCATCGCCGCCGTGGGCAAGGTTGAGGGCCGGGGCGAGGTCGAGATCGACGCGGCGGGCAAGGTGCTGGCGCCCGGCTTCATCGACATCCACACCCACTACGATCCGCAGCTCTGCTGGGACCGTAACGCCAGCCCCACGCCCGAGCACGGCGTGACCTCGCTGGTCATGGGCAACTGCTCGATCAGTCTGTCGCCGGTGCGCGCCGCCGACCGCACCCGCGCCATCCACCTGTTCGGCTCGGTGGAGGACATGGAGGGCCGCCTGCTGGAGGCCACCGTGCCGTTCTCCTGGGAAAGCGTGCCCGACTACATGCGCTACCTGGGCCAGGGCCTGGGCCCCAACGTGGCCTCGCTGGTCGGACACTCGATGATCCGCCTCTACGTGATGGGCGAGGACTCGCAGAAGCGGGCCGCCACCGAGGGCGAGATCGGCCAGATGCGCGATGTGCTGCGCGAGGCGCTGCGCGCGGGCGCCTACGGCCTGTCGTTCACCTTCAACCACTTCGACGAGCGCGGCCAGCCGCTGCCCTGCTACTACGCCGAACGCGCCGAGAAGCTGGGCCTGATGCAGGTGCTGGCCGAGGAGCGTCGCGGCGTCGTCGAGGTCGCGCCGGATTTCTTCACCCGCAAGATGGGGCTCTCCACCCTCGACGAATGGGGCGAGCTCTGCCTGGAGACCGGCGTGCCGACGACGCTGTCGCCGATCCTGGTCATGCCCAACCTGGAAGGGGCCTGGGAGGCTCAGCTCGAACACCTGCAGGCCTGGCGCGACCGCGGCGCGCCGCTCTACGCCCAGACCCAGGTCCGCCCCCTCGACATGACCGTGCAGCTCAGCCAGGGCTCGACGGTGCTCTCCAAGTCTTCGGCCTGGCGCGACAGCTTCGAAGCCCCGCTGGAGGAGCGCCTGCGCCGCTACCAGGACCCCGAGGCGCGCGTCGCCCTGATCGCCGAGGGCGAGCGGCTGAAGAACGCGCTGCTGCCGATCAGCGTCAAGCGCGCCCGCAGCGAGGCCACCCGCGCCTACGAGGGCCGCAAGGTCGTCGACATCGCCAAGGCCGAGGGCAAGGGTTTCATCGAGACCATGCTCGACATCGCCATCCAGGACGACCTCGACACCGAGTTCTCCCTGACCGGCTTCCTGCACGCCGACGAAGACAAGGTCGCCGTCCTGCTGCGGCACGGGGGCATGCAGGTGGGCTCGGGCGACGCCGGCGCCCACATCAGCCAGTTCGCCGGGGCCGGCGACACCTGCTATCTGTTCGAGAAGTTCGTCCGCGAGCGCGGCGACTTCACCGTCGAGGAGGCGGTGAAGCGCCTGACCTCCGATCTCGCCGACCAGTGGGGCTTCGAGGGCCGCGGCCGCCTGCAGCCCGGCCAGTACGCCGACCTGGTGGTCTTCGATCCGGACACCATCGCCCGGGGCGACGAACAATGGGTGGACGACGTGCCCGGCGACCAGGGCCGCTACATCCGCCGCCCCATCGGCGTCGAGCGCGTGATCGTCAACGGCGAGATCCTGGTCGACCGCGGCGACTACTCCGGCAAGCAGCCGGGACGCTTGCTCTAGCCCGGCGCAGCGCCGGGGACACGTACCGAAGTACATGTTCCCAGTTCCGCCGCGGGACATGTACTTCGGTACGTGTCCCCAACCCCCCGCTATGGAATCCGCATGCCCCGCCTGTCCGACGATCCCGCCCGCCGCGACCCGAGCGCCTATCCGCAGGTGTTTTCCATGCGAGCGGCGTACGCGAACGTCGATTCCTTCCAGCATATCAACAACGTCGCCATCGCCGCCTTCTTCGAAGAGGGCCGGGCGACCATGAACATGGCGGTGTTCGGGACCGACACGGTGGTGCGCCCGTCGGGCGGCGTGCAGCTGCTGTTCGCCAGCGTGGCCATCGACTACGTGACCATCGGCGAGTATCCCGGCGAAGTGGTGGTCGCGACGGCGGTCTCGCGGATCGGCCGCTCGTCCTTCAGCCAGGCCGGCGGCCTGTTCCAGAACGACCGCTGCGTCGCGCTCTGCGACGCGGTGACGGTCTACAGCGTCGACGGCGCGCCCACGGCCCTGCCGGCCTCTGCGCTGCAGGTGCTGGAGACCCTGCGCCTGCGGGCCTGAACGACGGGAGGAAACCCTATGGAATTTCGGCGACTTGGCGCTTCCGGCCTCAAGATTTCGCGACTGACCCTCGGCTGCATGTCCTATGGCGACCCCAAGCGGGGGCAGCATGAGTGGAGCCTGCCGGAAGACCAGGCGCGGCCGATGATCAAGGCGGCCCTCGAGGCCGGGATCAATTGCTTCGACACCGCCAACGGCTACAGCGCCGGCTCCAGCGAGGAGATCCTCGGCCGGGCGTTGAAGGACTTCGCCCGCCGCGAGGAAGTGGTGGTCGCGACCAAGGTCTACGCCCCGATGCACAAGGGCCAGAACGCGGCGGGCCTGTCGCGCAAGTCGATCCTGGCGGAGGTGGACGCCAGCCTGCGGCGGCTGGGAACCGACTATATCGACCTCTACCAGATCCACCGCTGGGATCCCCAGACGCCGATCGAAGAGACGCTGGAGGCGTTGAACGACGTGGTGCGCGCCGGCAAGGCTCGCTACCTGGGCGCCTCCTCCATGGCCGCCTGGCAGTTCGCCAAGGCGCTGCACACCGCCGGCGAGCACGGCTGGTCGAAGTTCATCTCCATGCAGAACCACCTCAACCTGCTCTACCGCGAGGAGGAGCGTGAGATGCTGCCGCTCTGCAAGGACTACGGCGTCGGCGTCATTCCCTGGAGTCCGCTGGCCCGCGGCAAGCTCGCCCGGCCGTGGAGCGACGAGGCGACGACGTTCCGGGAAAAGACCGATGCGTTCGGCGGCGGCCTCTACGCCCGCACCAAGGCGGCCGACCACGCGGTTGTGGATGCCGTGGGCGCAGCGTCCGAGCGCCTCGCCGCGCCGCGCAGCCAGGTGGCCCTGGCCTGGTTGCTCGCCAAGCCGGAAGTGACCTCGCCGATCGTCGGCATCTCCAGCCAGAAGCACCTTGACGATGCGCTCGCCGCGCTGGCGCTCAAGCTCGACGACGAGACGGTGAAGGCGCTGGAGGCGCCCTACGTCCCTCATCCCGTCCTCGGCCACTGAAAGGACCTCCATGGCCCAATCCCTGCGCGTCGCGGTTACAGGCGGTTCCGGCAAGGTCGGCCGCCAGGCGATCAAGTCGCTCAAGGCGGCGGGCCACAAGCCCGTCAACTTCGACCTGCAGCCCTCGCCCGACGGCGTGCGCACGACCCTCGCCGACTTCGCCGACTTCGGTCAGTGCATGAGCGCGCTCACCGGCGTCGACACCATGGGCGGGCCCTTCGACGCGGTGGTGCACCTGGCCGGCATCCCCGGACCGGGCCGGGCCCCCGACCACACGATCTTCCAGAACAACACGCTGTCGACCTACAACGTCTTCTCGGCCTGCCAGCGGCTGGGTATCAAGCGCATCGCCTGGGCGTCCAGCGAGACGGTGCTGGGCCTGCCGTTCACCACGCCACCGGACTTCGCGCCCGTGGACGAGACCCATCCCCGCCGTCCGGAGTGGACCTATTCGATGACCAAGCACCTGGGCGAGACCCTGGCCGAGGAGTTCGCCCGCTGGGTTCCGGACATCTCGATCACGTCCCTGAGGTTTTCCAATGTCTTCTCGGCGGAGGATTACGCAACGATCGCCGCAATCCAGGCCCGGCCGGACGTGCGCAAGATGAACCTGTGGGGCTACGTCGACGCCCGCGATTGCGGCGAAGCCTGCCGCCTGGCGCTCGAAACCGCGGCGCCCGGCCACGCGGCGCTGATCGTCGCCGCCGCCGACACGGTGGTCGACATCCCGTCCGCCGAGCTCATGGCGCGGCATTTCCCGGACACGCCGATCCGCGGCGAGCTCGCCGGATTCCAGTCGATCCTCTCCACCGAAAAGGCCGCGCGCCTGATCGGCTACCGCCCGCGCTACTCCTGGCGCGACCCTCAGTTGGGATGAGCGGGGGATGGATCGCGTGAACGCCCTCCGCCGCGGCCTGCTGGCGCCGCGGAGCCTAGCCATCGTCGGCGCCTCGGACGATCCGTC
>Ga0068859_100002765_pt1 | contig 17784 bp, 17 predicted proteins | sample KBSSwiS22_FD_66585 | JGI IMG/M metagenome (GOLD analysis project Ga0068859, IMG submission 66585) | Switchgrass rhizosphere microbial communities from Kellogg Biological Station, Michigan, USA - KBS Switchgrass S2-2 | ecosystem: Host-associated > Plants > Roots > Rhizosphere > Soil ...
TGCAGGGGGCGATGACGATGACCACCTCGCTGACGGCGGTGGCGGGCGGCACCGAGGTGACCATCCACCACGACGGGGTGCCTGACGCGATCCGCCCGGCCGACAACGAACTCGGCATGCTCATGGCACTGGAGAAGCTCTCCCGCCTGCTCAGCGGGTGACGATGGCTCGACGACGACCTGGACGTCGTCCTCGTACAGGACGCGACCAGGGCTGGACGAGCGACGCTCCGTCCAGCTCACCCCGTACCGGTCCAGCAGGTCGAGATAACCGGGGACGCGTTCGAGCAGGTGGGTCGCCGTCGCCTTGAACCAGCAGCTCACGTCGGGGTGCAGCGCGGCGTCCCACAGCGTCGGGTCCGCCTTGCCGGGGTCGGGGTACGCGGCGTCGTACCAGTCGTTCGCGGCACGCCACCACGCCCAGTCCTCCGGCGCCAGTTCTCCGGACCGAGCTAGTTTGTTGGTCAACCAGAAGATGCCCGGGCGCAAGCCATGCTCGTTCGGCGTCGACGCCTCGAACCGCACGAACTCCACCCACCTAGTCTCGCCCGGCCGGCGCACGGACGGTCTCAGCGACGCGCCCACTTCCGGAGCCCCGTCGTCGGAATCGCGCACCTGCGTGGTTCTGACCTCTTGATGCGACTGAAAGAGGTCAGGATCCCGCATGTGGACGATTTCTACATCTCCGGAATGCCCGAGCCACCGACAACAGCTCCGGACGGAACCTCCTTACCTCACAAGAGAAACACGCTCACGCCAGCTTCCCGAGAAACTTGACGAGCTGGGCCCGTTGGGCGGCCGTGAGCGGTTCGAGGAAGCGTTCCTGGATGTCGGCCACCACTGCGTCGAGGCGGCGCAACTCCGCGCGGCCCGCCTTCGTCATCGTGATGAGGTTGCGCCGGGCGTCGGCCGGATCCCGCTCTCGACGGACGAAGCCACTTGAATCCAGCGAGTTCATCGCGGCCACGACGTCGGACGGGTCGATCCCGGTGCGCCTGCCCAACTCCGCCTGCGACGCCGGCCCGTCGTCAGCCAGCGACGCGAGCAGTCGGGCCAGATAGCCCGAGGAGCCCGCGGCCGCGAACGCCTCGGCGCGGATCAGTTGCGCCCGGGCATTCGCACGCGACAACAACCACGTGGCGGTCAGGTCGATTCGGCTCACGGACAACACCCTAGCCAAACCGTTGGCAACACCAATGGATTTCGCATATCGTTGGCCGCACCAACGATTTGGAGAATCTCATGATTACGCCGTTCGGACCACAACTCGTCGGCCAGACCGAGAAGACACTGCAGGCGCTGCTGCGGCAGTCACTGACTACCACCGGCCTGGACGAGCGCCAATGGGTGACGCTGCGCCTCGCAACGCAGGACGACGGTCGCCCGCTCACGGTCCGGGCAGCCGACCTGGCGCGCTTCGACGACGCCGACCAACTCGTATCCGAACTCGAACACCGCGGGCTGCTGAAGGACGACGCTCCGACGGCCGCCGGCGACGCTGTGTTGCAGGACGTACTAAGCGGCACAACGGCGCTTTGGAACGACATCCCCGATGCCGAGGCTGCTGCACGGGCACTCTCGCTAGTCCTGGAACGGGCACGGCTGGCGCTCGCCTCGATGTAGTGCACGTTCACGCCGAGGTCGGGCCCGGTTCACGTTGGCCCGGCAGGCTCACCGACGTGACCGAGCAGTCCACCACTTCACAGCCGTCCCGCCGCACTGTCCTGAAGGGCGCGGCGCTGACCGCAGCGGCGGCAGCCGTCGCCAACGCCCGGCTCTTCGACGCCGCAGCGGCCGCCAAGCCGGCGCAGAAGGGGATCTTCGGCTACGGCGTCGCCAGCGGTGATCCGACCGGCAATGCCGTCATCATCTGGACGCGCGCCACTCCCCCGGCCAAGCACGGCAAGGTCGCCACGCCGGGCAGCGGGCTCGGCAAGCCGCTCACCGTGCAGTGGGACGTCGCACTCGACGAGGACTTCACGAAGATCGTCCGCCAGGGCCACGTCAGGACGAGCGCCGCCAGCGACCACACCGTCAAGATCGATGTGACCGGACTCAAGCCGTACACCCGCTACTGGTACCGGTTCAGCGCAGAGGGCGAGGCGAGCCCGGTCGGCCGCACACAGACTGCAGGTGATGACCGCAACCGCGTCCACGCCCTGCGCAGGCGGCGGCTGGACTCCAACCGGCCGCGGCGCCACTGGATCGCAAGGAAGACGGCGATCAGCGCCGCGAGGACGCCCAGACCGATCATCAGGCGGAACATCCAGTAGGCCAGCCAGACCACCGGGACGTAGCTGCCCGGTCCGTACTTGGCGACCGACTCGGCCTGCACTTCGTTGATGCCCTTCACCACGCCGCCCGGATGGTTGGTTGCCAGGATCGACAGCCCGCTCGGGATCGACAGGTCGATCTTGTTCCTGCCCTCGTCCACGTTCGCGTAGGCGAACAGACTGAACGAGGCGTGATCGGAGGTGTCCCACAGCGCCTCGGCCGCGGCCATCTTCATCGGCTGCTGGTCGGTCATGATCTGTCCCTGGAGGTGCCCGACGAGCGAGACGCCGATGGCCGAGACGATCAACACGCCGAGTCCAACTTTGGCGACGCCGCGGTGCACTGGATCGGCCGACTTGCCGTCGCGGCGCAGGTGGTAGGCGCTGACGGTGACGAGCAGCCCGGCCGCGGTCATCAGCGCCGCCAGGATCGTGTGCGGGAACGTCACCAGTTGGGTCGAGTTCGTGAGCACCTTCCAGATCGAGGTGAGTTCGACGCGTCCCTGCCCGGCGTCGTACCGCAGCCCGACCGGGTGCTGCATGAAGCTGTTGGCCGCGAGGATGAAATAGGCACTGATCGTGGTGCCGAAGGCCGCCAGCCAGATCGTCGCCAGGTGCACACGCGGTGACAGGAGATCCCGCCCGAAGATCCATAGCCCGAGGAAGGTGGATTCCAGAAAGAAGGCGATCAGGCCTTCCATCGCCAGCGGCGCACCGAAGATGTCCCCGACGAATCGCGAGTACTCCGACCAGTTCATGCCGAACTGGAACTCCTGCACGATGCCGGTGACGATCCCGAGGGCAAACAAGATCAGCATGATCCGTCCCCAGAAGCGCGCACTGCGATCCCACGTCTCACCTGCCGGCGTCCCGCGCTTGCGGTACGCGAGCGTCTGCATGACGGCGACCAGAACCGTCAGCCCGATCGAGAGCGGGACGATCAGGAAGTGGTAGACGGTGGTCGTGGCGAACTGCCACCGGGCCAGGGTCGTCGGGTCCACGTGTTGGGTCCTCTCGGCTAAGAAGTCCCGATCAGCCTGCCGACGGCGGCGCCCTCACATCAGGGTCCAGTCGCCCGTCCCCGGCAGGTCGAAGGTCCCTACCGGGGCTGAGGCGCCACGCGAATTCTGAAGTGGCAACCACCACGGAAAGGACGGCGCCATGACCACCGAAGCCACACCGCGCCCCACCATCATCGTCGGCGTCGATAGCTCGCCCGAGTCGGAGCAGGCGCTCCGCTGGGCGGCCCGCATCGCCAAGGCCGAGGGCGCCACGATCACCGCGGTCGCGGCATGGGAGAACCCCGTCGCCTACGGCTGGACCACCTATCCGACCGATTGGAATCCCCGCGCGGACACCGAGAAGGCCGTCGTCGCGACGGTCGACACCGTCTTCGGCCCGGAGCGGCCTGAGGGTCTGACGATCACCGTGGTCGAGGCAGCCCCGTCCCGCGCACTACTCGACGCCGGCAAGGACGCGCTGATGATCGTCGTCGGCAGCCGGGGGCGCGGCGGGTTCAAGGAACTGCTGCTCGGATCGGTCAGCCATGCCGTCAGCCAGCACGCCGAGGTCCCGGTGCTGGTCGTCCACGGGACCGCGCCATGACCACCACACTCACGCCGGAGCCCCTCACTCGCGCCGAGGTTCTCCACCACGCCGCGCTGCGTGCGCTGCGCGCCCCGTCGGTGCACAACACGCAGCCGTGGCGCTTCGTGGTCACCGACCACGCTCTCGAGCTCCGCGCGGACCGGGACCGGCAGCTGCGCGTGCTGGACCCCCGCGGGCGGCAGTTGACGATCAGCTGCGGTTGCGCCCTCTACAACGCGCGCGTTGCAATCGAGGCGGTCGGCTACACCCCGATCGTCGAGCGACTCCCCGATCCCGACGACAAGGACCTGCTGGCCCGCGTCTCGGTGGGGAGCCCCCATGGTTACGCGCACAGCGTTTCGCTGAACCTGGCGATCGACGAGCGCCGGACCAACCGGCGTGCTTACGCGAGTGAACCGGTTCCCGACGACGTCCTCCAGGACGTGATCCGGATCGCCGCCGAGGAGGGGGGTGTGCTGTCGGTGATCGACGATCTCGACGAACGCCTCGCCATAGCAGGACTGAGCGCGATGGCCGATCACATCGAGCGCGAGGACCCCGCCTACGCCGAGGAACTCGCGCGCTGGACCACCGACGACCCCAACCGGCCGGACGGGGTGCAGGCAGCTACCGTGCCGAACGGCGGGCGGAAATGGTCGGAGCAGCAGCGGCTGCCCCTTCGCAACATGGACCCGCGCGGCATGGGCTGGTTGCCGCCGAACGTGATCGACGCGGCGGATGAGTGTCTGATGCTCTTCGGCGCCGACGACGACACTCCGCTGGCCTGGCTGCGGACCGGCGAGGCCCTCGAGCACGTGTGGCTCGAACTCACCGACCGCTTCTACTGGGCCGGGCCACTCATGCAGGTCATCGAGGTCGGACTGACCCGGGGCCAGCTGCAGCGGACCCTTGGCCGGGGAGCCGAGCCGCAGCTGCTGCTGCGTGTGGGACGCGCTCCGAGCACGGTCGAAACCCAGCGCCGCGCACCGGAGGACGTGATCGAAGTACGGGCGGCCGGAGCGGAACTGTCGTGAACGTGCGGCCCGTCGTGATCGCGCTGGACGGATCGCGGACGTCGTGGACAGCGCTGGAGTGGGCCGTCGACGAGGCGCGGCGAACCTCCCGCCCGCTGCACGTCGTGGGCGTCTGTGACGTGACGCAGGACGGGACCGTCGACGGGATCGTCGATGTCCAGAGGCTGTTGGACGACGCTGCCGCGACCGTCCAGACGATCGCACCGGCCCTGCCGGTGCAGACCGACGCGTTGCTCGGCGAGGCGACGGACGAGCTCGTGGACATCTCCCGCACCTCCGCGCTGCTGGTGCTCGGCCGTTGCCGGCCCGGACCGGGGTTCCTGCTGCACCGTTCGGTGATGCACCGCGTGCTCACCCACTCCCACTGCCCCACGGTTCTGGTATCGGGCGTGCCAGCGGTCGATGCCACCACGGTGGTCGTGGGCGTGTCGGAGTCCGATGGCGGTCGGGCGGCGCTCCGGTTCGCCTTCGCCGAGGCGCGCCTTCGCGACGCTGCGCTGGTGGCCGTGCGGTCGTCGCGTCCGAACGGCTGGGGACTCGCCGGCGCCGTCGCGGCCCAGACGCCGTCGCTGGCGCTGCTCGACTCGCGGGACCGGACACTCACCGCGGACCTGCTCCGCCCGTTCGCCGACCTCTGTCCCGCGGTCAAGATCGAGACCGTCGTGTCCTACATGCCGCTCGAGACGCTCCTCGAGCAGGCAGGACAGAACGCGGCCATGGTGGTACTCGGCTGCCGACGTGAGGACGGAGGGCACCTCGGCCGGCTCGGCCCGGTCGCATCGTGGATCGCGGAACGGGTCGATTTCCCGGTGGCGGTGGTCGGTCGCGACGCCTCGGCGGCAGTCCCGGTCCTGATCGGCGCGGACCCGGGCACGGTCCCGGCATAAGCGGCTGGTCGGTAACCTCCGGGCGCCGCCTGCCGATTGATCCGCTGTGATGGACCACTTCGAGTACGGCTACGCCTATTGGATCTCCCCTGCCCAGACGACCGGGACGCAGCGCCACTTCGGTGTGCTGCAGGCCGAGTCCGGCGAACAGGTAGAGGAGTACCAGTGGCAGTTGCCGTTCATGAACCAGTTCGGCAAGGACGGCTGGGTGATCTGGCGCGACTGGCAGGTCGACCACACCCCCGGGCACTGGGTTTTCAAGCGGGTTACAGACAAGTTCGGCTTCGAGGTCCCCTTCGCCCTCAGCGTCGCCTGCCTCCGCCGCCAGGCCTAGCGGTCGCGCCCACGCATCGTGTGTGGGCCGGCCACTGATCGCCGACCGGACTCGAGTTGCTCCGGCGTGCCGCAGCGCGGACTGGTTCGGCACAATCAGGGAGTGGCCACAGTTGTGCAGCGACGGGCCCGCCGTATCGGTGGGGTGCTGGTTGCCGCCACCGCGCTTGTCGCGTTGTTGTTGATGCACGGGTTCAGCGCAGGTCACGTCCTGTTGATGCCGGGTGCGCAGCACGTCGCCGATGCGTTACCGGCGATGCGTCACGCGGTGGACTCCACCGCCGGGGTGATGGGTGGCGAGGCCGTGGCGGTCTCGTGCGAGTGTGCCCATTCCTCGCATCCGGAATGTATGACCCGGCTGCAGCCCGGCGGGGCTGACCTCCCCCTGCACGCGGCCGTGACCGTGGGCCGCCAGTTCGAGACCGGTCTGACGCAGGCCGGAGAGGATGCCGGTCACGGTGAGCCGGCTCGGCCACCGCCGGATCTTTACGTCCTCTGCATCAGCCGTAGGTAGGCCGACCCTTCAGGTCCGGTCGCGATCGTTCGCGCCCGGACTGCGCTGTGTCCTACTCATCATCTGAAACAGCAGAAGGGCTCAACAAACCATCATGAACCGTATACAGCGCACCGCCATAGCCGGCGCGATCACCGCGACGGGCGTGCTCCTCGCGGCCTGCGGTAGCAGCAGCGGCGACACCTCGGGCGCCGGGAACCGGATGTCCACCTCGCCGATGTCCAGCATGCCGATGACCCCAGGCGGGCCGATGTCCACCGGACCGGCGGAGGCGACAGGCTCACTGTCCACCTCGGAGCACAATGCCGCGGACGTCGAGTTCGCGACCAATATGATTCCGCACCACGCCCAGGCCGTGTATATGGCGGAGATGGCCGCGAGGCAGGCCGGCACGGCGCAGGTGAAGGATCTCGCCGAGGGCATCCGTGCCGCGCAGGCACCGGAGATCGACAAGATGTCGGGCTGGTTGGCCGAGTGGGGCGAGCCGGTCCCGTCGGCCACCTACACGCCTGGCCATGGCGGGCATGACTCGATGCCGATGCCGGGGATGATGGGCGATGAGGAGATGGCCTCGCTGGGGGCGGCCCACGGCACGGAGTTCGACCGGATGTGGCTGCAGATGATGATCAGTCACCATCAGGGTGCGATCAGTATGGCCAATTCGGAGTTGGCGGAGGGCGCCAGCGCGCAGGCGAAGACGCTGGCTTCGGCGATCATCACAGGCCAGAGCAACGAGATCGACAGGATGAACGCTCTGCTGGATTCGCTCGGGTGACAAACCCATTCCGGGTGTCTGTGGCGGCGGCTGCCTTTGGCGGCCGCCGCCACGTCTGAACCGTGTTGCCGGAGCCCACCACGGCAGGCCCGCCTGACTGAGGTGGCCTCACCGGGCAGCCGCGTCGCGTCCGACGGGACGGGAGGGTTGCGGGGTCGGATCGGCCGGCTGCGTGATCGGGTTCGCCGGTGCGGGCAGGTGCAGTCGGCGCAGCATGAGGGCGTTGACCGCGACCAGGACGCTGGAGCCGGACATCGACAGTGCGGCGATCTCGGGGCGGAGCATGAGGCCGAACGCGGGCTCGAAGACGCCGGCGGCGATCGGCAGGGCGATCGTGTTGTAGCCGACGGCCCAGCCGAGGTTCTGCCGCATCTTGCGCAGCGTGCCGCGACCGATCCGCAGGGCGGTCGGCACGTCGAGCGGGTCCGATCGCATCAGGACGAGGTCGGCGGTCTCGATGGCGACGTCGGTGCCGGCGCCGATAGCGATGCCCAGGTCGGCCTGGGCCAGGGCAGGGGCGTCGTTGACGCCGTCGCCGACCATCGCCACCCGGTGCCCGGCCTGCTGCAGACCGGCGATCCTGGCGGCCTTGTCGCCGGGTAGGACCTCGGCGATGACGGTGTCGATGCCGAGCTGTTCGGCGATGCGGGCAGCGGTGGCCTGGTTGTCGCCGGTGAGCATGACGACGCGGGTGCCGAGCTCGTGAAGCGCCCGCACTGCCTGTGCCGAGGTGGGACGCGCGGCATCGGCCAGGCCGAGCACGGCGACGGTGCTGCCGTCCAGGGCGACGTAGACGGCGGTGCGGCCGGCGGCGGCGATCTGATCCCTGCGGGCGCCGAAGGCACCGGGTTCGATCCCTTCGGCCTCGAGCAGGCGGCCGGTGCCGATAGCCACAATATGGCCGTCCACGCTTGCCAATGCCCCGTGGCCGGCGACGTTGCGGAACTGCCGCGCTTGGCTACGGGGCACGTCGTGCTGGTCGGCGTGCCGCACGATCGCCTGGGCCAGCGGATGCTCGGACTCGCGTTCGACCGCCGCCGCCAGGCGCAGCAGCTCGGCAGGTTCGAGCCCGTCGGTGATGACGTCGGTGACCTCTGGCCGTCCCTGCGTGAGGGTGCCCGTCTTGTCCATGACGACGATGTCTATGCCGGCGGCGGTCTCGATCGCGGCGGCGTCCTTGAACAGCACGCCACGCTTGGCCCCCAGCCCCGAACCGACCATGATCGCGGTCGGGGTAGCCAGCCCCAGTGCATCGGGGCAGGTGATCACCACGACGGTGATCGCGAACAGCATCGCCTCGTTGACCGAGCCGCCCACGGCCAGCCAGATCAGGAACGTGGCGCCGCCACCGAGCAGGGCCACCAGCACCAGCCAGAACGCGGCGCGGTCGGCCAGCCGCTGCCCGGGTGCTTTGGAGTTCTGCGCCTGCTGCACCAACGCGACGATCTGGGCGAGCGCGGTGTCGGCGCCGACCTTCGCGGCACGCACCCGCAGGGTGCCGGTGGTGTTCACCGTCGCCCCGATCACCGCCGTCCCGGGCGACTTGTGCACCGGCAGGCTCTCGCCGGTCACCATCGATTCGTCGACCTCGCTGTCGCCCTGCTCGACGACACCGTCGACGGCGATCTTGGTGCCCGGTCGGACCAGCAGCAGATCGCCGACCGCGACCTGGGCGGTGGGCACCTCGACCGGATCGCCGCCGCGCAACACCAGCGCGTGCCGCGGCGCCAGATCCAGCAGGGTGCGGATCGCGTCGTTGGCGCCGCCTCGAGCACGCATCTCGAACCAGTGCCCCAGCAGCACGAACGCGCAGAGCACCGACGCGGCCTCGTAGAAGACCTCCCCGCCCCCGGTGAGGGTGACGCCTACCGAGTACAGCCAGCCGGCCCCGACAGCCACCGCGACGAGCACCATCATGTCCAGCGTCCTGGCCCGCAGCGCCCGCACCGCACCGTCGAAGAAGATCCAAGCCGAGTAGAACACCACCGGCAGGCTCAGCAGCAACGACCAGACGTCATCCCGCAGCCCGAACGGCGCCGCCGCGTGGAAGTTCAGTACGTCCCGCCCGATCGGGGACCACAGCAGGATCGGTACCGACAGCACCAACGCCACCAGGAACCGGTTGCGCATGTCCTGCGCCATCGCCGCCATGGACATGCCGCCGTGACCGCCGTGGCCCATCGCCTCGTGCGGGCTGAGTACCGGCGTCGGCGTGCCGGCGTTGCCGTTCTCTCCGTGGGTGGCGTGCGGGTTGGCCTCGGGTCCACCTGCCGCTGCTGGGATCATCGTCATCTCCTTCCGGTCTCGGCACCTCGTACCTCAGACGCCAAAGCACGTACCCCTCGGGGGTATTCCGCGCGGCCGGCTGGACCGGTTGTCGCGCCCGAGGCACGGTGGGCGATTTGGGGATCATGCCCTGGCCCACCGCGGACTATCCGAGGCCGGCGTGACGCTGGACGCGAGGCGGCCTCTGGCAGGACGGGCACCAGAAACTGGAGCGGTTCATGAAGGCTGTGCGACGGATCGGGGCTCCGCAGCGCCCGCAGGGCCGGCCCTCGCGCCCGTAGGCGTTCAGCGACCGGTCGAAGTAGCCGCTCTGCCCGTTGACGTTCACGTACAGCGCGTCGAAGGACGTGCCGCCGGCGGTGATGGCCTCGCCCAGCACGTCCCGCACCTGCGCCAGCAGGTCGACGGCCTGCGCCCGGGTGAGCGCCGCACCCAACCGCTCGCCATGCACTCGAGCCCGCCAGAGCGCCTCGTCGGCGTAGATGTTGCCGATCCCGGAGACCAGAGTCTGATCGAGCAGGCAGCGCTTCACGGCGGAGTTCCGCGCCCGCAGGCGCTTCACGAACAGCGCGTCGTCGAACAGCGGATCCAGCGGGTCGCGGGCGATGTGGGCGACGGTTGACGGGACGCCGTCGATGGTCTGGTCAAGCAGCACCCCGCCGAACGTGCGCTGGTCCACGAAACGCAGTTCCAGGTCAGCTGGTTCAAGGCTGAACCTGACGTGTAGATGCTTCTCGTCCGGGGCGTCCGGGGGCTGGACGAGCACCTGCCCGCTCATGCCCAGATGCACCACGAGCGCCAGGTCTGCCGGCAGGACGAGCCACAGGAACTTACCCCGGCGTTCGGCGGACTCCAGTCGCTGCCCGGCCAGGCGCGCGGCCAGGTCCTCGGGCCCGGCCAGGTGACGCCGCACCGAGCGGAGGTTGTTGACCTGGACGGAGGTGATCGTCCGGCCGACGGCCCAGCGTGCAAGCCCGTCCCGGACGGTCTCGACCTCAGGAAGTTCGGGCACCGGTCGGGCTAGGAGGCGATGGTGCGGGCGGTCAGCGCCCGCCAGGCCTGCTCGGCCGCGCCCTGCTCGGCCTCCTTCTTGCTGCGCCCGGTGCACGCGTCGAAGACCTCACCGGCGACGGACGCGCGGGCGGTGAAGGTCTTCTCGTGGTCGGGTCCATCCGAACTCATCAGGTACTCGGGAACCCCGAACCCGCGGTCGGCGGTGAGCTCCTGCAGGCTGGTCTTCCAGTCGATGCCGGCGCTGTTGGTCGCGACGTCGTGCATGAGTTCGTCGAAGAGTTCGTGGATCAGCCGGGCCGCGCCCTCGAGCCCATGCTCGAGATACACGGCGCCCAGAACCGCCTCGGTGGTGTCGGCCAGGATGCTGGCCTTGTCACGACCACCGGTGGCCTCTTCGCCGCGTCCCAGCCGCAGGAAGTCGCCGAGTCCGCCCAGTCCGGCGGAGGCGCCGATGCCGCGGGCGATGCCGGCCAGCGCGCGCATGTTCACGACGGACGCGCGCAGCTTGGCGAGCTTGCCCTCGGGCAGGTCGGGGTGGGTGCGGTACAGGGTCTCGGTGACGACGATGCCCAGCACGGCGTCGCCGAGGAACTCGAGGCGCTCGTTGTGCGGCAGGCCGCCGTTCTCGTACGCATACGAGCGGTGCGTGAGGGCACGCGTCAGCAACCCGGGATCCAAGGAGACCCCGAGCGCATCCGCCAGCAACTGCTGGTCGGTGGGCAACTCCGGCACGCTCATAGAGGGAGCGGCCGGGTCAGACCCCGACGACCTGCTTGCCGTCGTACTGGCCGCAGTTGGCACACGCCGTGTGCGGGAGCTTCAACTCGCCACAGGCACGGTTCGGGCACTGCACCAGGTTGACCGGGGTGGTCTTCCACTGCGAGCGGCGGGCACGCGTATTCGAACGCGACATCTTCCGCTTGGGAACGGCCACGATTACTCCTTCTTGTCCAACAGTCTGTTGAGCCCCGCCCAGCGGGGGTCGATCTTGTCGTGCGTGTGCCCGTCCGGCAGGTCGTCCAGCTTCTCCCCGCAATCGGGGCAGAGGCCACCACAATCCGGCCGGCACAGTGGTGTGAAGGGCAGGGCCAGCACCACGGCGTCGTGCACCACCGGGTCTAGGTCGATGTAGTCGTCCTGGACCCGGAGGACCTCGTCCTGATCGGTCGTCTCGTCCGTCGTGCTCTCCGCGTAGGCGAACAGCTCCACGAACTCGCCGACCACCTCGCTCCGCACCGGATCGAGGCAGCGCCCGCACTCGCCGTTCAACGGGCCGGTGACGGTGCCCGTGACGAGCACACCTTCTGTCACCGACTCGATACGGACATCGAGCTCGAGCACCTCCCCCTCCGGAACGGAGGCGAGATCCAGGGCCAGCCCCGCAGGCGCGGGAACACTACGCCGATATTCACGCAACGTGCCCGGGCTTCGACCCTGCTCCCGTAGGTCGAAGACATACGGGCTGCGTGGGTCGATGCGCGGGTGCTGGCGCTTCGGTGTCGAGTTCTCAGGCATACGAAACCGGCCTTGGTCAGTTGAGGCCGTCGACCAGTCTAGCTGAGCGATCGGGTCAGGCTGAAATCGCTTCGGGCGCCGGCCCGTCCGCGAGCATTTCGTCCGGTTCGGGGGTGTCTTGCCGTTCGATCTCCGGCCCGGGGTCAGGACGGCGCCGCTGAGCCAGGGCGGTGCGGCCCTGCTCCGCGATCGCGGCCGACCGGCGCGCATTCTCCGCGAGCTCGGCGAGCGTGCGGTCAGCGTAGCCCTCGGCGTCCGCGGTGAGCTTGGTGGCGTACGTGTCGGCCTGTCCGCGGACGTCCTCGTCGTACCGGTCCGCCTCACTGCGCACCCGCACCGAATACCGGTCGGCCTCCGTCCGGGCGTCGGCCACGAAGTCCTGCGCCTCGGCGGCCAGCTCGGCGGCCTTGGCGACAGCGGCCTGGTGGATGCTCGTGGCCGAGACCAGTCGGGCGTGCTCCTTCTTGCCATCCTCGAGCAGTTCGTAGACCTGGACCTCTGCCTGCTTCACGAGTTCGCCCGCCCGGTGCGTCGCGTCGGAGACGAGGGCGTCGGCGTGCTCGGTGGCCTTGACGCGTACGTCCGTCGCCTCGGCGTGGGCATCGTGCAGCAGCGTGTCGCGGGCGGCGATGACGCGGCGGGCCTCGTCGATCTCGACCGGCATCCGCTCGCGCAGTTCGTCCAGCATGTCCAGCACCCGCTCGCGTGGCAGGACGATCGAGCTGGACATCGGCAGGGTGCGGGCGGTCTCGACGAGCTCGGTCAGCTCCGTCAGCAGTTCGTCGGTGCGCCGCAATGCCTGATCGGTCATGCACCCAGGCTAGGCCGGGTAGACGTCGATTCCGTGTTGCTCAGCCGCGCGTGTCCGGCTGCCTCGACCTGCAGCACCTGCAGCAGTTCCTCATAGGGGCCGATCGTGTAGGCGACGTCTCCCGCCCGGAACCGGGCATCGCGGCGCGGCAGCTGCTCGACCTCGGTGCCCCGCTCCAGGGCGACGACCCGGATCCGGGCACCGAGTTCGGCCATCGGCACACCGGCAAGCCCGCCGGCCGCGCTGATCGGCAACCGGGCGACGAGCAGGGGCTGGTCGGCCACGTAGAACGTGGACAGCACGTCGAGTCCCAGAGCGGCGCCGACGAACCACGGCGCCGCCAGCGCAGCAGTCGACCGGACGTCCGGAAAGCTGAGGTTGCTGGACAGCGTCCGCGCCAGGCTGCGGCCGAACACCCGTAGCACGACAGGGACGGGACGGTCCCGGACGACCTCCCGGGCGGCGAGCCCAACCTCGATGTTGGCCAGGTCGTCGCTGGTCAGCACCGCGACCGCCCGGGCCCGGTCTGCCTGTGCGGTGAGCAGGGTCTGCGCTCGCGTGGCGTCCCCGAGCACGAACGGCACCTTGCGGGCGCGGATGTCGCCCAGGAACCGGCTCTCCTCGTCCGACTCGACCACGACGACCGGCGTGCCGGTCGCGAGCAGTCCGTCGACCACAGCCAGGCCCACCGAACCGAGGCCGACGACGACCACGTGGTCCTCCAGGCCGGTGACCTGCCGGAATCCCAGTGTCTCCTCCAGCCGGCGGGTGACCAGCACGTTGGTGAACAGCGCGAACGCCACCGCCAGCAACGCGGCGCCGACGACCATCAGGACGATCGACCAGACCCGCAACCAGGGCTGCTGGCTGCGGAACGAGAAGTCGCCGTAGCCGACGGTCGTCATGGTCTCGACAGTGAAGTAGGCGGCGTCCATGATCGAGAGCCGTCGCCCGTCGGCCTCCTTGTAGAGGCTCGCCAGGACCGCGACCGACAGCGCTGCGAACACTGTCATCGCCACCGCCAGGAATCGGATGCGGCGATCCAGCACCCCGAGCACCGTGCGCAGCAGCGACTGCGGACGGCGGGTGGGCGGACGGACGGCGCGCGCGCCTCCGTAGGTCTCCGTCCGCGGCTCCGTGCGCGTCCGCCGCGCGCCGAGGCCCTCGGCACGCACCTGCTCGGCATTGCCGACCAGGACGACCGCGTCGCCCTCGCTGACGGTGCGGTCGCGGCCCGGCGCGACCGTCACCTCGCCGGACGCTCCGACGACGGCGATCGGCGCGAGGTCGCCGTAGAGGTCGCGCAGGGTGCCCCACCGCGGTGCGGACGTATGGGCGACGACGAAGTCCGTGGCACCCAGCGTGAGTGGGGTCGTCTCGGTACGCAGGCAGGCCTGCACGATGGATCCGGCGGCCAGCCGGGCGACGTCCAGCACTTGCACGCCCAGACCGGTCAGCGCACGGCCGACCGCGGCGTTGCGCAGCTGCACGACCACGCGGACGTCCGGCCGCAGGTCGCGGGCCAGCAGTGCGGCACCCAGGGTCTGCAGGTCGTCGCTCTCGACGCAGATGACGGCAGCGGCGGCGCCGATGCCCGCAGCCGACAGCACGTCCGGATCGCGCGCGTCACCTTCGATGTGCGGCACGCCGAGGCGTTTCACCGACCGGACGAGCCGGGTGTCCGGCTCGGCGTCGACGCACACGACCGGCACCCCGACCTGATGCAGTTGCTCGATGACCCGCAGGCCTTCGGCATGCAGCCCGCAGACGATTACGTGGTCGACGAGCCGCGGCGAGGCGGCTACGTCAGGTCGCGGGTCCGCCACGCTCGGTGAGGCGCTTGAGGACGTTCGCCGGGACGAGCGCGGAGACGTCTCCGCCCCATCTCGCGATCTCCTTCACAAGGCTGGATGCGAGGAAGCTGTATTCCGGGTTTGTCGGCATGAACAGCGTGTCGACCCCGGCCAGCCCGCGGTTCATCTGGGCCATCTGCAGCTCGTAGTCGAAGTCGCTCACGGCACGCATGCCCTTGACGATCACCGGGATGTCGTTGGCCCTGCAGTAGTCCACGACCAGACCCTCGAAGGTCTCGATCCTGACGTTGGGCCACTGCGTCGTCACCTCCGCGAGCATGTCCCGTCGCTCGTCGACCGAGAACAGGCTCTGTTTGCTCTGGTTGACGAAGACGGCGACGACGACCTCGTCGTAGAGGGCGGCGCAACGGCCGATGATGTCCAGGTGGCCGTTGGTCACCGGATCGAAGGATCCGGGACACAGCACTTTTCTGACGGTGCTCATCGGCGCCGACCGTACCAAAGGACTCCCTCGCCGTACCGCTTGTCCTTTATCACTTCCAGTCCGTCCGGCCATGACGGTGCCAGACCGCGGGCAGAGCGCTCGACCACGAGGACGGCCTCGTCGCTGAGCCATCTGGCGCTGGCGAGCTCGGCCAGCAGGACGGTCAGCGGCTGGTCGCCGAAGGAGTACGGGGGGTCGGCGAACACCAGGTCGAACGGCTCGTCCGTGCCGGCACCGAGCAGGAACGTGGCCGCCGGGTTCCGGTGGACGGTGGTGCCCGGCAGCCCGACGGCGGCGATGTTGCGCTGCAGCACCTCGCACGCGGTGCGGTCGGACTCGACGAACTCGACGGTCTTCGCCCCTCGTGACAGGGCCTCGAGACCGACAGCGCCGGAGCCGGCGAACAGGTCCAGCACGCGGGCCCCCGACAGGTCCATCAGCGTGGCGAGGGAGCTGAACAGCGCCTCGCGGGCGCGCTCGGAGGTGGGACGGGTGCCGCGGGGCGGGACGGTGAGCCGGCGCCCGCGAGCCGCTCCCCCGACGATGCGGGTCAACCCTTGTCCAGGAAATCGGTGCGGTCGTCGGCGTTCAGGACGGCGGCCTGCGCGGCGAGCAGCGGGTGAGCGGCGAGATAGGGGTCGCCGGCGACCAGGGTGGTGGCCTCTGCCCGCGCCTGGCCGATCAGCTCCTCGTCCCGCAGCAGCGAGAGGAACTCGAAGCCGGAGTACTTGCCGGACTGGGCAACGCCCAGCACGTCGCCCTCGCGGCGCTGCTCGACGTCCAGCCGCGCCAGCTCGAATCCGTCGGCCGTGGCGGCGACGGCGTCCAGCCGTTCCCGCGCCTTGGATCCCTGCGGCGACTCGGTCGCCAGCAGGCAGAGGCCGGGATGGCCGCCGCGGCCGACGCGGCCGCGAAGCTGATGCAGTTGGGAGACGCCGAAGCGGTCCGCGTCCAGGATCGCCATCACGCTCGCGTTCGGGACGTCCACGCCGACCTCGATCACGGTGGTCGCGATCAGGACGTCCAGCCGTCCGGCCGCGAAATCGAGCATGGTGCGATCTTTCTCATCCGAGGTGAGGCGGCCGTGAAGGGGAGCCACCCGCAGGCCCTGCAGCGGGCCGCTACTCAGGATTTCGAGCATGTCGACCACCGCGAGCGGCGGACGACGGGACGGTTCCTGCTCGAAGTCGTAGTCGGCCATGTCGGCCTCGAACTGGGCCATCTCGTCCTTCAGCTCGGACGAGCCGATGCGCGGGCAGACGACGTAGGCCTGCCGCCCGTTCGCCACCTCCTCACGGATGCGCTGCCAGGCGCGGTCCAGCCAGGCCGGTTTCTCGGCGACGGGCACCACGCTCGTCGCGATCGGCGCCCGCCCCTTGGGCAGCTGCCGCAGGGTCGAGGTCTCGAGGTCGCCGAAGACGGTCATGGCGACGGTGCGCGGGATCGGCGTGGCGGTCATGACGAGCAGGTGGGGCGGCTGGGCCGCCTTGCCACGCAGGGCGTCGCGCTGTTCGACGCCGAAGCGGTGCTGCTCGTCCACCACGACCAGGCCGAGGTCGGCGAACTGGACGTGCTCCTGGATCAGCGCGTGGGTGCCGACGACGATGCCGGCCTCGCCGCTGGCCGCCTCGAGCAGGGCCTTGCGGCGCGGGGCGGCGGCCAGTGATCCGGTGAGCAGGGTGACGCGGGTGGCGACGTCCGCGCCGCCCAGCTGCCCGGCGCGCGCCAGCGGCCCGAGCATCGACTCGATCGTGCGGGCGTGCTGGGAGGCGAGCACCTCGGTGGGTGCCAGCAGCGCCGCCTGGCCGCCGGCATCGATCACCTGCAGCATCGCCCGCAACGCCACGATCGTCTTGCCCGAGCCCACCTCGCCCTGCAGCAGGCGCTGCATGGGGTGCGGCTGCGCCAGTTCGGCCGCCAGTTCCTCCCCGACCTCGACCTGCCCCTCGGTGAGCTCGAAGGGCAGTTGCGCGTCGAACGCCTCCAGCAGCCCTCCGTGCTTGGCGGGACGGGCGAGCGCCGGGTTCGCGGCCGAGGCGTGCCGGCGCTGCGCCAGGACGAGCTGCACCCCGAAGGCCTCGTCCCATTTGAACCGCCGCCAGGCGCTGCCCCACGCGGCGCGGCTCTCGGGCTGGTGCATCGCGCGGTAGGCCGCGTCCAGGCCGATGAGCCCGTGCCGGGCGCGGATCTCGATCGGCAGCGGGTCGGTCAATTCGTCCAGCTGCGACAGCGCCAGCCAGACCGCACGGGTGATCACCCAGCTGCGGGCTTCCTTGCTGGCCGGGTAGATCGGGATCAGTTTGGCCGAGTACATGTCGGCCTCGGCGCCCGCCAGCTCGTCGCCCTCCTTGAGCACCATGTACTCGGGGTGCGCCAGCTGCCGGGTGCCACGGAACTCGCTGACCTTGCCGGCGAAGAGTCCCTGGCGTCCCGGCACGAGCTCCTTCGCGTGATAGAA
>Ga0068859_100002768_pt1 | contig 17770 bp, 18 predicted proteins | sample KBSSwiS22_FD_66585 | JGI IMG/M metagenome (GOLD analysis project Ga0068859, IMG submission 66585) | Switchgrass rhizosphere microbial communities from Kellogg Biological Station, Michigan, USA - KBS Switchgrass S2-2 | ecosystem: Host-associated > Plants > Roots > Rhizosphere > Soil ...
GCAGCGAAACCCTGACTCTGCTTCGACGCTTCCAGATCGATGTGCGAGAACTCACCTTAAGAGACTGAGCATCAGCCTGTCGCTGGTGGCGGACTTCCGCTATCGTGAGGCTCGTTCGGTTTTCTTGAGCGCCTCTTCAAGCTGGTTCGAGTCTTTTTTGAACTGATCCATGTCGATCTTTTTGGCTTTGGCCAATTCACCCCATGATTTTCCGGACCTGAACTCCAACATCATGCTTTTGAAGTCCGAGCCGGATTGCTTTGCGAACTGGTGGGCGGCGTAAAGTTCCCCCATGCTCGCCTTGTACTCGGCTTTTTCCGATTTCAACGTGTCGAGAGGAATGCCAAGGTGCTTCGCCAGGGTATTGAGAGCATCCTGTTCAGGTAACTCCTTAACCCGGTTCTCGACCTTGTACATTTCCACATATTGGGCGGAAAGAGGGACAGCAGCGAAGGCGAGGGAGAGAATTGCTGCCGAAATAGCTGCTTGCGTGCGTGTCATCGAGAGCTCCTTTCAAAAACTCCGGAGTCATACCGATCCTGAACCCATGTCGCTGCTAATTAGACAGCACAACTGTGACAGTGGTTGACGCTGCGCTGTGAAGATTTGATGAATGACAAAGACGATCGAGGATATCGAAGCGTAATACTCCCCTTCCAGGGTGGACATTACGCTGTTCGCGATACAGTTTTGACTTCCAACTTGACGAATCGTCCGAGCTCGTGAAAATCATGGATGCTTGATGCGGGAATTTTTTCAGAAGTCACCGGTATTTATTGCAGGGCTTGCGATAGCAGGGCTTTCGGCTTTGACCCTGTTTCTATTCGATCCCGCACATTATCCGTTTTATCCCACCTGCTACTTCCATCTCCTTACGGGCTTCTACTGTCCCGGTTGCGGCGGATTGCGCGCGATTCATCAGCTGCTTCATGGAAACCTGGCAGCCGCGGCTCGATTGAACCTGCTTGTGATTCTTTCGCTGCCTGCCGCAGTACTGGTGTGGCGTGTGCGCAGTATCCGTGTGTTATGGATGTGGGTGTTTCTTGCCTTCAGCGCCGTATTTGCTGTCGTCCGCAATATCCCAGGCGGTGAATGGTTACGTCCCTGACAGCCTACTCCAGGGAATCTCCTGCCCGACCGGGTGGTGCAAGCTTCGCGTCGCCGGAATAGCGGATCACGGTGTCGGAGTTTGAGTAGTACCCGTATCGGCCCGTGTTGCGTGTGGCGGGTGTTGCGAACGCGGTGTAGTCCTCGCCTGACGTCGTAATCCTGTAGTAATAGCCGGCCTTCGACTCAGTGAGGAAGGAACTATCGAGCAGTCTCGCGTTTATCAGCGTCTGAATGTCGCCGTAACGACCGTTGGAAGCCTGAAAGGTTGCCTCCGCAATCGTTATGGTTCTCACATTCATTACAGCCGTAGCCTCATTGGCAACCTGCCGAGAACGCAAGAGACTCGGGATCGCGATCGCAGCGATGATCAATACGACCGGCAAAAGCGCGACGCTGATGTATCCGAGAATCAGCCCTGCCAGCGCCATTCCCTCGCCCTTCAGCCGGCCCATGCTCTTCCGGATGGAGGACCGGGAAATATGCCCAAGGATGATCGCGGGGATTCCTGCAAGAATCCAAAAAGGAGTCATCGACAGGACCCCGCATATCAGGCTCACGATGGCTTTGCCATCGTTGCGGGGCTGCGTGTCGGACGTGGATTGAGGTGTCGTGTCCATCGTTTGCCGTCCTCTCTGCGGTGTGCAACGAATGACGCGCGCGATGGTAGCATCATTTTGCCCGGCGTGAGCCTTTCTCCCCAAATCCAACTGCATTGGTTGCGCGCGCACTCGCGGTATATTCCCTGACATGATTCGACTACTCCGATGTGTACATCTGTTGACTCTGGTTGTTGGTGCGGCTGCGTGTACCCCCTCGCCTTCACAGACTGCCAGGGAAGTGCCGACCGAAGGATATGCGGGAACCTGGGTCATGAATCTCGGCACGAAGACCTTTATGGTGCTGAAGCTCGAAAAGGCCGGCGAGACATTTTCCGGTACGCTCGCCCACCCGGACCGGTTCCAAACAAGTAATGGCGTGCGTTTCTCGCGCCTGAGCTCCGGCGTAGGGACAGAGACGGTCGCGACCGCGTCGATTGAGGGCGACAAGCTGCATTTCACGACCAGAGATGCAAACGGCAAGGATGACCAGGCGGCTTATGACATGACCCTGGTCGGCCAGGACTCGGCTATCGTCAAGGCCATCGACCTGCCGATCGAGCCCTGGCCGTTTTCTCGTGTCCGGGACACAAACCCGCGAGCGGTTTCCACCGACTGGGAGCCCCGGCGTTCCTATTCACTGGATGACAATGCCGCATCCAATCCGGAAATGCAGCAGATCTACGAGGCCGACCAGCAAGCCCGAAAGGATTTCCTGGAGTTCGCACAGGGCGGGGATGCTGTGACCGCTGAAGACGCCGGACGCCGCAGCCTGACTCGCCGGCTGCTTGCCGACGGTAAGCTGCGAACGTCGGAGGACTACACCCGGGCCGCCTACATCTTTCAACACGGCGGCACACCGGATGATTTCCTGTTTGCGCACACACTGGCCATGGTCGCTGCCGCCAAAGGCGATGCGGACGCACTGTGGATCGCATCCGCGACGCTGGATCGCTATCTGCAAGCGACCGGAAAACGCCAGATCTTTGGCACACAGATCAAGGAGAAGGCGGACCACACCGCATCACTGGAGCCCTACAATCGCGAACTCGTCAGTGACGACCTGAGGCGCGAACTCGGTGTCATACCGATCGCGGTACAGGAAGAGCAGCTCCAGAGCTGGACGGAACGCTTCAAGGCTGCGGCCGCCAAACCGAAATAGTGAGGGGACGCATCAGCACCCCGGAGAAGGGTGTTTCAGATCCTGGAGTAAGCGGTACGGGACGAGGAATTGGGAAATTGTACGAGTTGGATATCTCAAAATCGAAATTACAAAATCTTCAATTGGACTGGTATCACTGAGTCAGTTCCTCCCCGATTTGATCCTCACCCCGACGGAGGGGTAAGGATGGTAGCAGGTGTGGAGCGCAAAGCGCGACACGCCTGGTTCGCAAACTCTCGCAAAGTTGCGCACAGAAAGCGTGCGAGGACTTCCTCGCAGCCCTTAAGGCTGCGCCGTTATATACTCGCGAAAAATTTCGATGATCTTTCAGAAGGAGTTCTCATGAGGACGGCCCCGGGCAAGCTTTCATTGATCGCATTGATGTTCCTGCTTTCGGCGATCAGCATCACGATCGCGCAGAATCCTCCGGCTACGGCGAGTACCGGCCCGGCGACGCAGGGTGTCGGCCTCATCAGAAACGATCCGGGCGCCTACGTGGGCTACACGCTGATTTCGCCACTGCAATCGAAATCCACGTTTCTGATCGACATGAATGGCCAGGTCGTCAAGACCTGGGCAACCGACTCCACGCCGTCCAGCCTTGCCTACCTGCTCGAAAGCGGCAACCTGTTGCGCTCCGGACTGGCACCCAATCCGCCTTTCGGAAGAACAGCCGGCGGTGGCGGGAAGATGCAGGAGTTCAACTGGAACGGGGAGCTGGTTTGGGACTTCGCCTATGGAACCGCGACCGTCACTCAACACCACGACTTCTGGCGTATGCCCAATGGAAATGTTCTGTTGCTGGTCAAGGAGAAGAAGACTGGTGCGGATGCGATTGCTGCAGGCCGCATTCCTTCGAGCGCCGAAGGAGCAGAAGTTCAGCCGGATGCCCTGGTGGAGATCAAGCCTTCCGGAAAAACGGGTGGAGAGGTCGTGTGGGAATGGCACCTCTGGGACCACCTGATTCAGGACATCGACAAAACGAAGGCGAACTTTGGAGACGTCGCAGCACACCCGGAACGTGTGGATATTAACTACAACGTTGTTGCCGGGCAGCGCGCAAACTCGGACTGGACGCACTTCAACTCCGTTACGTACAACGCCGAACTCGACCAGATTCTTGTCAGCCTGCGAAATTTCAGCGAAATCTGGGTCATCGACCACAGCACGACAACCCGTGAAGCGGCCGGATCAACCGGTGGGCGAAGCGGAAAAGGCGGAGATCTTCTCTACCGCTGGGGTAACCCGCGCGTTTATCGAGCCGGCACCGCAGCCGATCAGCGTCTCTATGGGCAGCACAACGCCCACTGGATTCCGAAGGGGCTTCCGGGTGCGGGACATGTTCTGATTTTCAGCAACGGCGATACGCGCCCAGGAAGCCGGTACTCAACAGTCGAAGAGATCGTGCTGCCCGCAGATGCGAATGGACGGTATCCGCTCGGCGCAGACAGGAAGTATGGCCCGGATCGCGCGGCATGGACGTACACGGCACCGAATCCGACAGACTTCTATTCGGTCAATATTTCCGGCGCCCAACGCCTGCCGAACGGAAACACGCTGATCTGCGCGGGCGCCCCTGGATTCATCTTTGAAGTAACGCCGCAGAACAAAGTCGTCTGGCAGTACAACGCTCCGGCTTTCGGCGGCGGAACGGGCGCCAATGCGCGCAATGTCTTTCGCGCGTATCGCTTTGGTCCGGACTTTCCCGGTCTGGCAGGCAAGGCTCTGGCTGCCGGAAAGAAACTGGAAGAGGTCGCTCAGTAACGGTCAGGCCTTGGCTGCCTCAACGTAGAGCGTGCCGGTCCGGCGTTGTTCAGAATCCAGGGCGCCATCGAACTGTCGTTCGCGAACCGTTCCAAACCCGGCTTGCTTCAGCGCATGACTGAGGGTCTCGAAGTCATACGCGAATCGATGCTCGGCGTCCTGGCGAAAGTGATAATTGATGTGCTCCATCGGCGTCTGACACCAGGCCGGATGGAAATGCTTCTTAACAAATCTGAAGTACTCTCCGTCCTTCACTCCCGTATAAGACTCCAGGGGCCATCGGGTATCCGGAACGCCGATGCTGATCACTCCGCCGGGTTGCAGCAGGCGCTGGCACTCGCTGAGGAACCTCATGGCATCGGACGGATAGTCCAGATGTTCGAGAAAGTGTTCGGTATAGATGAGAGCTGCGCACCCGTCCTGCAGGGGAATGGGATCCCTCATGTCGAGCGGCAGGTCAACAGTGGGCAGCATATCGATATTCACCCAACCGGTCTTGAGGTTCGGACCGCATCCGATATTGAGTTTCAGTTGAGTGCGTCCGGAATAAGCTCGAGCCTTCCGGCGACCTCGCCGCCGCAACGGCGTCAACCGCACTTCCGTGACGAGATTCCGAATTGCAGACCACAGCCCCGCTGAAAATAGCTTCTTTACAGATGTCTTCAGTCCACTCTGCCCCATGTGGTCATCCTATCATGTGGTCTGACGAGCACTCGGGAAGTGGTTTCTTCAGATTCTCAGCGGGAATGGACGGCGGTGTGTTCCGCGCAGATTCTGGTGAACGCGCGGCCGTCTTCCGCGTGCTGGAAGGCTCGCAGCGGATATGTGCACAGAATATCGACATTGCGTGACTGGATGAGATCGTTTCCTGTCTTCTCGAGGAGAATCGCACCTTCGGCACGACCTTCCGTGCAGAGCAGGCCGGCGCACTCGCCGCAGAGAGCAATGCGGGGATAATCCGCCTTTGTCGCGATGGCAGCGGATTCAAGCAAACCAATGACGCCGTCCATAAACTTCGTGGGATCCGGCATCCCATTCACTGAAATTCTTGCCAGCGTGTCGGCCGCATCGAGAGAAATATACGTTCCCCGCCGTATCGCTTCATCGATGTCGAAACCCAACTCCCCGAGTCTCTGAACGACCCCTTCGCGATGGTCCTTCGTGCCAAGCAGGATTACCGGGTTACCGGCATTCATCGCAGAAGCGATAAAGCGTGAAACGGCTTCCAGAAAGACCTGATCATTCGAATAGAACTGAACGTCGTGGCGCGATTCAACATTATGGCGTTCGCCAAGCGCCATATCGCTGCTCACGAACCGCTGGCCCCCCAGAACGGCATCGACCGCAGGCAAAAGATCGAGCTGAGCGCGCATCTTGTGGACATATCCCCACGCGCCCAGACGAAAGGCCTCCTGCATGACACGGGCGGAAGACTCCAGGCTGAGAAAAAGGATTTTTGCGCTCGGGACCAGGCCGCTGATTTGTCTCGCGGCTTCCAACCCGTTCAGCCTCGGCAAGCCAACGTCGAGGAGAACCAGATCCGGCTGGAGCTCCTGTGCCTTCTGAACCGCGTCCTCCCCATTGGACGCTTCACCGACGACGCAAAATTCCGGCCTTTGCTGAAGTTCTGAACATACAAACCGGCGGACGGTTTCGTGGTCTTCGACAACAAGAATTCTATGAAATAGCACGCGGATCAATAGCCCTTTTATATCTGACTGTCAAGTCATTCGTTCTCCGTAACGTTCCCACTTTTTGAGAATCCTCCGATGCAATGCTACGCTGCACAGCGATTCAGCGATTCAACGATTCGGGAGAAGAAAGCATGAAGACTCCGTTGCTCACACTCTGCGCCGTCATCGTTCTGGTGTCCCTCGCTGTCGGACAAGCGCCGGCTCCAACGGCGCAGGCGAATGAGAAATATGTTGTGAATAAAGCATGGGCGCAGGCTCCGGCGGACCTGCCATGGAATGCCGCAACCTCGAGTATCGCGCCCGACGGAAAGGGCAACGTCGTGGTGTTCGTGCGAGCCATGCCATTCTTTCGAATGTTCAAGACCGACGGAACGTTCGTCCGGTCGTGGGGCGAAGCGAGCCTGTTCAGTCAACCTCACAGCCTGACCTTCGATCGTGAAGGTTTCATCTGGACCACGGACACCGCGGGGCAAGTGGTTTACAAATTCGACGCGAGTGGAAAACTGCTGCTCACGCTGGGCAAAAAGGGAATGGCCGGAGACAATGCGTCGCAGGAACTCTTCAACCAGCCGAGCGCTGTCGCCATCGCCGCCAATGGCGACATTTATGTCTCTGATGGATATGTGAACTCCCGCGTGGTGCACTTCAATAAGGATGGGAAATTCATTCGCATTATCGGCGGCACAAAGGGTTCCGAACCGGGACAGCTTCAACTGCCCCACGGAGTAGCCATAGACTCTGCAGGCAGAATCCTTGTTGGCGACAGTGACAACAAACGGATCTCGGTTTTCGACAAAGATGGAAAGTTCGTGGAGAACTGGCCGTTCGCCTCGCGTGGAGGACTGCTGATTACAGCGGATGACACCGTTTACGTCAGCGACGTGAATGCGGGATCGATTTCAGTCCTCAAGAATGGAAAACTCGTCGATACCATCGGAGGACTGGGTAGACCTCACGGGATTGCGATAGACAAGGACGGCACGCTCTACGCTGCCGACGCCATGGGGCGCGCGGTGACAAAGATTACTCCCAAGAAGTAGTGGCCCGGTGGACGGACAAACTCGCGCAAACATACGGCCCGGACTTCGCGTCCGGGTCGTCGAAAAACAGAATCAGCGCTCGGGCAAACTGACCGAAGGCACCGTCCAGAAAATCCTCACGAAATCCCCGCACCATCCGCATGGAATCAAAGTGATGCTGGATAACGGCATCGTCGGCCGCGTAAAAGAAATTCTGACGCCGGCAACTCCGTAACGTGCCATGGCCGATCGATTCAATCTCCAGCGGTTCGTCGAAGCGCAGGACCCGGTTTACGAACGCGTGCTCGCCGAGTTGCGCCGCGGCCGCAAGACCAGTCATTGGATGTGGTTCGTGTTTCCCCAGATTTCGGGGCTCGGTGTCAGCGGAATGTCGCGTCGGTATTCCATCTCCTCGCTCGCCGAGGCCCGGGCGTATTTTCGCCATCCCGTTCTCGGTCCACGCCTTGTAGAATGCGCGCAGCTCGTGATGGCGGTTCAGGGAAAAACGGTATACGACATCCTGGGATCCCCGGATGACCTGAAGTTCCGGTCCTGCATGACGTTGTTCAGCCGCGCCGCGGAGGATCCGGGCGTTTTTGAACAAGCTTTGAATAAGTACTTTTCGGGTGAGCCGGACGCTCTTACGCTAGAACGAATCCTAGAGTTGGAGGGCCAGGGAACGGGTCAGGAATTCGGGGGACGCTAGCCGAAATCCTGGCGCCAGGGAACGGGAATTTATCGTCGTCAAAGAAATTTCCGCATATACTGTGTGCCTCAATAAGCCGCTTTTGAGTGCCCGAGCACTGTTTGCTCATGTTCTCTTTTGCGGAACTATCTGTGATTTGGCAACCTTGAGAGGAGAATATGGGCAACAAGCTTTACGTAGGGAACCTTCCCTTTTCTGTTACTGAGGATAGTCTGCAGCAGTTGTTCTCGCAGTCTGGCAAGGTCGAAAGCGCCACGATCATCACCGACAGAGATACTGGGCGGAGCAAGGGTTTTGGCTTCGTCGAGATGTCTACGGAACAGGAAGCCGCGGATGCCATTACTAAGTTCAACGGGACTGACTTCGAAGGTCGGTCAATCACCGTTAACGAAGCGCGTCCGAAGGCGCCGCGTGAAGGTGGTGGCGGTGGTGGTGGACGTGGTTTCGGCGGTGGCGGCGGTCGTGATCGCGGCGGCAGAGGTGGCGGCGGCCATCAACGCTGGTAAGGAGAAACCCTGATGCCAAAGGATACGCGCGCGGCCGCTCACAAGCGCGCGCGCGAAAAGGCGCAACAGGAACGCCAGAAACAAAAGCAACAACGGCGCATCGAAGCTCGTGAACGCAAGGACAGCGGCGACGCTTCCGGCGGCTCCGAAGATCCGGACATCGCAGGCATCCAGCCCGGGCCTCAACCCAGGCCGGAATGGCTCGATGATCTGGACGCCGAGGAGCCCGATGCGGAATCTGCAGAACCCCCTCAGTAATCCAGAGCTCGTTCGGTCTATATGGCCCTGGCGATAGAGACGAGGCAACTCACGCGGTTCTTCGACAACTTTTGCGCTGTCGACCGCGTGAACCTCGCGGTAGAAAGCGGCACTTTCTACGGCTTCCTGGGCCCGAACGGGGCGGGCAAATCCACAACAATCAAAATGCTCACGGGTCTGCTCGCCGCGTCCAGCGGCGAGATTCTCGTGCTGGGCAGGAACATGCTCGACCCACGAGAGGCTCTCGCGGCAAAAAGCAGAATCGGCGTCGTGCCGGAAGATCTTGCCCTGTTCGACAATCTCACGGCTCGAGAACATCTGACCTTTGTGGGCCGGATGTATCTGTTGCCGAAAGACGTCATCCGAAAACGCATCGACGAACTGCTCCACCTGCTCGGCCTCCAGAATGACGAAAAGAAACTGACCCTCGAGTACTCCCATGGCATGAAGAAGAAGCTGGCGCTTGCGTCGGCCCTGCTTCCGAATCCGGATCTGCTGTTCCTCGACGAGCCCTTTGAGGGCGTGGATGCCGTCACATCGCGCGTGATCCGCGACATGCTGGCCGCCTATGTGGAACGTGGATCCACCGTCTTCCTGACTTCTCACGTGCTCGACTTGGTTGAAAAACTCTGCACCCACGTGGGAATCATCGCGAAAGGCAAGCTCGTCGAGCAGGCGTCGCTTGAAGATATCCGGCAGGGTAGTTCACTGGAACAGCGCTTCCTGGAAAAAGTGGGAGCGGACGAAGACGCGACTCAAAAGCTGTCCTGGCTCGAAGAGGCCGCGACGTGAACTGGGAACACCTCAGGACGTTTCTCTGGCTGCGATGGAGAATCATCTCGAACCGTAACCGGCGTGCAGGCGCCGCCAGCGTGATCCTTCAGGGAATTCTGATGGCGTTCGCGGTTGCCGGCGGCGGGCTGGCGTTCGTGGGCGGTATTGCTGCGGGGTATCTCGCACTTCCCCAGGCATCTCCGAAAAACGTCATGCTGATCTGGGACGGCATCGTCATTGCCTTCCTGTTCTTCTGGATGACGGAACTGCTGATCGAACTCCAGCGATCCGAACTGCTTTCCCTCGACAAGTTCCTGCATCTGCCTGTGTCGCTGGCATCCGCATTCATGATCAACTACGTCGGATCGATCTCCAGCGCAGGCGCCATTGTCTTCCTTCCCCTGATGATCGGGATTGCCATTGGGCTGGTTTTCTCTAAGGGAGCGGCAATGCTCCTGCTGTTCCCGCTCATCGCCGCGTTCGCTCTGATGATCACCGCGCTCACGCACCAGTTTCGAGGATGGCTCGCAAGCCTGATGGTCAACCAGCGGCGAAGGCGAACAATCATCAGCGTCGCAACCCTGGTGTTCGTCCTGATTGTCCAGACGCCAAACATTCTCAATTTTACGAGTGGTCGTTGGCGCAACCGCCCGGGAACTGAGCGAGCCGGGCAGATTTCCAGGCAGATTCAGGACCTGAATAACCTTTTAGCGAGTGGCCAGATCACTCTCGAAGAGCACGACCAAAGAATGAAACAGCTGCGCTCGACGCGACAGGAAGACTGGGCTTTGGTTCAACAGGTCGCCGGAACGCTCAACCGTTTTATTCCTCTGGGATGGCTGCCGTACGGCGTCTCGACGGCTTTGGAGGGCAACTTCCTGCCCGGTGTGCTGGGTACTCTCGGACTCGGACTCATCGGAGCAGGGAGCCTTCGACGGTCTTATCGCACGACGATGCGACTGTATACCGGACACTTCAATGCCAGACCATCCACGAGAGCAATGACAGAGCATGCAGCGACTGCCTCACGTCAGGCATCCGCTAAATCCGGGAAATACCCGGCAGCGTTTCTTGAAAAACGAATCTCCGGACTCTCCGAGTACGCGTCCGTTGTGACGATGGCCAGCCTTCGTGCCTTGATGCGCGCACCGGAAGCGAAGTTGATGCTCTTGTCGCCGATCATCATGCTGTTTGTCTTTGGAGGGATGTTCTTCCGGCGGGTGCCTCCGCCGGAACTGATGCGTCCTCTCATGGCTTCCGGTGGATTCACATTCATCTTCTTCATGACGCTGGGCATGGTGGGGAATCAATTCAGCTTTGATCGCAGCGGTTTCCGGACGTATGTCCTTTCCCCTGCGCCACGGAAAGACATCCTGCTGGGGAAGAACCTTGCGATGGCTCCCTTCGTCCTCACGTTCATGACACTGACCTCGCTGATAATTCAGTTTCAATATCCCATGCGCCCCGATCACTTCATCGCCGTGCTGATTCAAATGATTCCCATGTACCTCGTGTTCTGCCTGGTCGGCAATGTCCTCTCCATCATTGCGCCGATGCCGGTTGCCGCCGGGTCGATGAAACCGGTGAAGCCGAAGGCGACAACGCTTCTTATCCATACGGCGTTCATTTTCATTTTTCCTCTGGCTCTTTCTCCGACGCTGATCCCGCTGGGCATTGAAGCCCTGCTGTCGTTCTCCGGTTCAGCGACCTGGTTTCCGGCATACCTGATACTGGCCGTTTCGGAATGCGCGCTCATGCTGTGGCTATATCCTCGCATTTTGAGCAGCGAAGGCGATTTGCTGGAGCGGCGCGAAAGAAGGATTCTGGAAGTCGTCACCACGAAAGCGGAGTAAACCATGGGCTCGGAAATGATGACGGCAGCGATCCTCAATCAGGTTTCGAGTCCGATGCGCATCGAGCGGATTCCTGTTCCACAGCCGAGAGCGGGAGAGGCGCTTGTCCGCGTTCACGCGTGTGGTGTCTGCCATACGGACCTTCACGTCATCAAGGGCGAGGTCGCGTTCCCCACACCGGCAGTCCTCGGTCACGAAATCTCAGGAACCGTAGAAGCGTTAGGCCCGGGCACAGATGGTCCCGCGAAAGGCACACGAATCGTGGCGCCATTCATCATGCCGTGCGGCACGTGCACGCTGTGCGAAGCCGGTCGCGATGATCTTTGCGAAAAATTCTTCGGCATGAACCGGCTCAAGGGAACGTTGTATGACGGCACGACGCGTCTGCATCGCGACGACGGCTCGCCGGTGGCCATGTATTCGATGGCAGGACTCGCGGAATACTCTGTGGTGCCGGTAGCCGGACTGTTTCCGCTGCCGGACGGCCTTCCATCCGTCGAGTCTGCCGTACTTGGCTGTGCGGTCTTTACGGCATATGGCGCGGTGCGACACGCTGCGGAACTTCGCGGCGGTGAGCGCGTTGCCGTTGTCGCCTGCGGCGGTGTCGGACTTAACGTGATTCAGATCGCTCGAGCTTTCGGAGCTGCACAGATCATCGCAATCGATATACACGATGAAAAGCTTCAGATCGCCAGGGAGCTTGGAGCGACAGACACCGTCAACGCCTCTGGCGCGTCACCGGCCGACGTCACCAAAGCTGTGTTTGAACAAACGAAAGGTCGCGGCGTGGAAGTCGCCTTCGAAGTTCTCGGACGGCCAGAAACGTTTGCCCAGGCGGTCGATCTTCTGGGTGATGGGGGACGCATGATCGCCGTCGGTATTGCGGCCGGACGCACGACCGCACCGGTTGAGATCACGCGGCTCGTTCGCCGCGGCCTTCGCATCATTGGATCCTATGGAGCAAGAACACGTGCCGATATGCCCGAGATCATCCGGCTGGCAGAACGCGGAACGTTCAGGCTGGAAACGTTCGTAACTCGGCGATATCCGCTCCAGGAAGCGGAAGCCGCGTATCAGGCCCTCAGTCGCGGAGAAATCGCGGGGCGGGCCGTGGTGGTGCCATGATCGACAAAGGAACATTGATGAATCGCGTTGGCGCAAATTGGTGCGCCGCAAGAACCACCGACACGGTTCCGATTCGGGATCCCGCGACCGGAGAACTTCTCACCACCATGCCGCTTTCCGGCGCGGACGAAGTGGACGACGCAGTTCGGGCAGCAAGCACAGCATTTCTCTCGTGGCGACGCACACCGCCGGGCGAGCGCATCCAGCCGCTGTTTCGGCTCAAGGCTCTGCTCGACTCCAATCTGAAAGAGATCGCGCGCATCATCACTCGCGAGTGCGGCAAGACACTCGCCGAATCCGAAGCCGAACTCAAGCGTGGCATTGAAAACGTCGAAGTCGCGGCCGGCATTCCTTCACTGATGATGGGAGCCACTCTCGAAGATATCGCCAGCGGCATCGACGAAACGATGGTCCGCCAACCGCTCGGCGTCGTGGGTATCATCACGCCGTTTAACTTTCCGGCGATGATTCCACTCTGGTTTCTACCCTATGCCGTTGCCTGCGGAAACACCGTCGTCCTCAAGCCTTCAGAGCGAACGCCGATGGCCATGAATCGCGTGTTCGAATTGCTGGATGAGGCCGGATTTCCCGCCGGCGTGGTGAATCTGGTCCATGGCGGAAAGGATACGGTCACAGCGATCATCGACCACCCCGACGTGCGCGCTATCTCCTTTGTGGGATCGACTGCCGTTGCACGTTACGTCTATGGTCGTGCGGCAAACAACGGCAAGCGGGCTCAATGCCAGGGAGGCGCCAGAAACCCTGTCGTGGTTCTCCCCGATGCGGATATGGAAATGGCTTGCCGGATTATCGCGGATGCTGCCTTTGGATGCGCCGGACAGCGCTGCCTTGCGTCGTCGGTCGCGATCGCTGTAGGCGACGCGGGTGCGCTCTTCTCAAGAAGGATCACGGAAGCCGCGGCAGCGAGAAATGTGGGCAATGGCCTCCATGCCGGTGTCGAGATGGGACCTGTGATTTCGTCTCAGAGCCGCCAGCGAATCGAAGGACTCATTACTCAGGCTGTCGCCGGCCCGGCCCACGCCCTGCTCGACGGCCGGGGCGTCCGAGTTTCCGGATGCGAGGAAGGATACTTCCTCAGGCCAACGGTTCTCGCAGATGTGGATCCTTCCAGCGATCTTGCGCGCACCGAAGTATTCGGCCCGGTGCTGAGCGTTATTCGCGCGGATTCGCTCGACGAGGCCATTGAAATGGTCAATCGCTCTGCGTACGGAAATATGTCCTGCCTGTTCACGAGCAGTGGAAGCGCAGCGCGACGTTTCCGGCACGAAGTTCGAACCGGCAACGTCGGCATCAACCTCGGTGTTGCCGCGCCAATGGCCTACTTCCCGTTCTCCGGATGGAAGGAAAGCTTCTTCGGTGATCTCCACGCGCAGGGATCGGATGCCGTCGATTTTTTTACAGAGAAGAAAGTGATCGTGGAACGATGGCCGTCGGACTGGAGCCGGAAGTTTTAGCGGTGAAGAGCCCCTCTGAAAAAATTTGAAATTGGAAAGTCCTGCATTGGAGATTCCAAAAGTCGAAACCTTAAATCGGACTGTCACCCTGAAAACGGCTAGTCCAATTTAAGGTTTCGACTTTTGGAATCTCCAATGCAGGACTTTCCAATTTCAAATTTTTACTTCTTGTTGGGATACGTCTTTGCGAGATAGGCGACCAACACCGGAACGTCCTTCTCGACAACACCCGCGCCGCGGGCATTCATCCGATCAACGACTTCCTGCCATTCCGCCGCCGAACCTGTCCGGTTGGTGACGAGGTCCAGGTCATGGCAGTTGGTGCACGACGCGTTCAGAAGATTCTTGCCGGCATCTGGAGCAGCCGCTGCTGCCGCTGCTGCCGCGGCGGGCGCGGGGGCCGCTGCTGCCTGGTCCTTCGGGCCATAGTGCTTGAGAAGGTAGTCGAGCAGGGTTGTCGTTTCCTTGTCGTCCAGCGAAGCGCCGTAGCTCTTCATACGATCCAGTGTGGCGGTCCAATCCACTCGACTCGCGGTCTTGCCGGTAATCAGATCAAGTCCGTGGCAGCCGGCGCACTTGTTGTCCACAAGGGCCTTGCCGGCCGCATCTGCGGCGGCGCTGTCCTGTGCTGCTGGAGCACCGGCCGGAGCGGGGGTCGCCCCTTTGGGACCAAAACTCTTGGCAAGATAGTCCACTACAGTCGTGGTTTGTGTGGCGTCCAGGGTGACGCCATAGGTCTTCATCCGGTCCACGGTTCCGGCCCAGTCCGCACGGGAGGCAGACTTTGCAGTGATCAAATCGACTCCGTGACAAGTCGTACAAGCGGCATTGACGATTGCCTTCCCGTCACCATCCGGCAATTGGGCACCCTGCCCCGCGGCAAACGCCGCTGCAGTTGTAAACAACGCCACAAGAAGCCATCTCATTGGGCATTTCTCCTTAGTAATTACTCCGAGATTCGGATAATACAGACCTTTGAAGGATAGGGCACTCGGGCGGCAAAAACAATTCCAAGAAGTCTTCGCCCCGGGCGCGAAGTAGGACTTTGCTCTTGACTCCAATTCCGTTTTGAATAACCTTGCGGCATCGAGGGAAATACCCTGTAGAATCGACGCTTTTGGATCAACCCCGTAAGGAGGAACTAGATGCGGGTTACGAGATTAGTATTGGCTTGCCTGATGGTGTTTGGGGTTATTGCTGGTGTGGCACTGGCGCAGGAGGGGCACCCCCTGAAGGGCTCCTGGCTTGGTGACTACGGTCCGAACAAGACCACCCGCACCCAGGTGTTCCTCGTCATGGACTGGACCGGTACTCCGCCGGCTATCACCGGAACGATCAATCCCGGAACCGACAACATCCCGATAAAGAATGCGACACTGACTCCGCCTACAGCGGCTCCACGCGGCAGTGGCAGCGTGGGACAAGGTGGTGGCAACAACCGAGGTAACCGCGGAGGAGGAGGAGGCGCGGCTGGCCAGGGCGGTGCTCAGGCGGCAACACCTCCGGCAGCTCCGGCAGCTCCGGCCGCCCCACCGGTCCCCCCAGCTCCCACGGGTCCGGTTCAGCCGGACTGGCTGCTGCATTTTGAAGCCGATGGCAAGGATCGCTCGGGCGCTGCCGTGAAGTATGTCGTGGACGGAAAGGTCGAGAATGTCGGTCTTGCTAACCGATCGATCGTCGGCACCTGGACGGTTGGAACGACCAAAAACGACTTCAGACTGGTCCGCCAGTAACAAGTTCGGAACACGAATAAGGGGGAAATTGGTGACAGAGAGTCACCGATTTCCCCCTTATTTCTTTGCGGACTTCTCGGCGGATTCCCGGCGGAACCGGACTTGATAGTCCGCCGAAGTCGTTCGGACTCGAATGGCCTTTGCGCCGGAGCCCGGGGTTGTCGGATAGGACATCATGTACTGCCCTCGCAGGTCCACTTCGAGCAGCGTCACGAAATCAATCATGCGACTGACCGTGTAATCGCTGAGCAGATCGGGAATGTCCACAACCATCGAATTTCCCGCGCTCTCGCCTGCCATCATTTTCAGTACAGCCACTTCATAGGTGGACTTTCCGGTTTCGGCTTCCTCGCCCGGGACGCCCCAGGCATCCCAGCGCATCCCAAAGGTGTAGACAGGAATTTCCATCTCCCGAATCGACGCCTGGAGGTCTTCCACCTTGTCCCCGCTCGTGTCATGCACGTCAGTCACCACGATTAGCGCGCGTCGCGGATTCTTTGCCTTCTTTTTGATTTCCTTGAGCGCTTCACGGACAGCGCTGTAGAGGTGAGTGGACCCTCCGACGGAGTTGTTCTTGTAAAGCAGATCCGTGACTTTCTTCTTGTCGGAGGTGAAGGACTGCTTGACGCTCATCTTTTCATTGAACGTCATGATCATGTATTCATCGTCGGGCTTCGTCAGCTTCAACACCACACGCGCAGCGCCATCGGCAGCCAGCAAAGCCGCCGGCACCTTGTCCCGGTTGACGGGCAAACGCATGCTGGTGCTGGTATCGATCAGGATGCCAACGCTGATGGGCAGGTCCGGGTCCGCCGTGAACTTCGTGACTTGCTGCGGGACACCGTCCTCCTCAACGATAAAGTCCTCCGCCTTCAAGTTCAGAATGTACGATCCGGATTTATTGGTAACGGTCACAGCGAGAGTTTGTACGGATCCTTGTGGAGGAACCGCAAGTGGCTGAGCGAGAACTGCAGCGGTCGCGAGAATGAGGAGCAGAGCTTTCACTGAATGGGATGATATATCAGGTTTGGAGTAGAATAGCCGCATCTTGAGCCCTGCATCTCGATCGCGCTCTCTCATTCTGATCCTCATCAGCATTACCGTTTCCTGCATCTTCTTCGCACAGAGCCGCGGAGGAGGCGGCGGAGGCGGAGGCGGAGCTCAACGCGGCCCAGCCCCGTCCGGGCAGCGTCAGGGAGGAGCGCCACCCGGCGGCGGGCAGAGGGGACCGGGCGGGCAGCAACCCCCTCGCGGCGCGCCCAACGGAGGAAATCGTGGCGAGCGCCGGGGACCACCCGAAAGGAAAGAGGATGAACTTGAGCCCGACAACGGGCTGGTAACTGCTTACGTCACGGTCACGGCAGGAAAAGATAAGAACGCAGTGCCCGGCCTGACGCGCTCCAACTTTCACGTTTTCGAAGATGACGAAGAACAAAAGATCGAGGCGTTCTCTGTAGAGAGCGGCCCGACCACTGTCGGATTCATTGTCGGCGGCGACCCCACGGATTTTCGGGGTATCGCGCCCGCATTCCTTCAGGCGACTCCATGGACCGATGAGTATTTCGTCATCGTGGACAGCGGACGTCCTCCCGGCGGCACGGTGATTCAAAACTTCACAACAGATGTGGCAAAGGTACCGAAGGTCTTCGAAGTCGGCGGTGTCACCCCGGACTCTATTTATGTGGGCCTGGACTACCTCAAGGAATCCGCGAATCGACGGAAGCTGCTGCTGCTGTTTGGCGGATCACTTAGTACGGATGATGCACCGCGAGGTGGTCTCGATCCCGACTATGTCGTTCGGATGGCAACCAAGCAGGGCGTTCAGGTTTACTCGATCCTGACGAACAACGTCGGCGGAACGGAATTCGATGACGCAGGCACATCGGACATCGCCCACCTGACCGGCGGCCGCAACTACACCACGTTTGCGGCGGCTGGAACACTGGAGAAAATCGCGGAGGAAATTGCCCACAACATCGGCGTGCAGTACTTCAT
>Ga0068859_100002771_pt1 | contig 17756 bp, 34 predicted proteins | sample KBSSwiS22_FD_66585 | JGI IMG/M metagenome (GOLD analysis project Ga0068859, IMG submission 66585) | Switchgrass rhizosphere microbial communities from Kellogg Biological Station, Michigan, USA - KBS Switchgrass S2-2 | ecosystem: Host-associated > Plants > Roots > Rhizosphere > Soil ...
GGCCCGCGCAATCACCCGCGCGGCCGCACCGCGAGACGGCCCGGACCACCGCGGCGGCCGCCGCTTGGCGCCGTTGACTTCGACCGCGCGCCGCGACGGCCCGGTAGCGGGAAGCGACGGCCCGGCCACGCGCGGCGCCGACCCCCCCTTCGATGCCGGGGGTAAGCTCGCGCCGCTCGATACGCCGCGCCGGCCGGCCCGAGCCGTACCCGCGGTCCCCCCCGCGCGGGGAGCGTGTCCGAGCCGCGGAGCGGATGCCGCGGAGCAGTTGCCCGACCGGACCGGGCGCCGGCGCCTAAGCTCTCGGATGGCGGCGCGTACGTAGAAATGCTTAGCCCGACCGATCCGGACGGTTGCGGGACCGCGCTACGTACGTGCCGCGCCGGCGGGCCGGCCGATGGCCTAACAGATCAGACCCGGTCGCCGGCGAGCGGGCCCGGCACGGACTCATCACCCCCGGGCGATGCGGCGGCCGCCGGAAGCCGACCGGGCCCGCGCCACTTCCGTCCGAACGGATGATCGATCTCTGGCCGAATAGACGAGACTCGGCGCGGCGCATAGCCGGAACCGGTCGATCAGGCGTACAAAGCTCAGACCGGCGTGCAAGTGATGCACGTCGGGCCCGGCGAACGATCCTCGCCGGGCCCGATACCGCCGGAAACGCGTCTCACGAGCGGTTCGCACCCGCGCGTGGCTCTGGCCGTTTCCGTCAGCACCGGTCCGTGAGTGAGACGGAAGGTGCCGTGCCGGATGGTAGAGCGGGGAGCGCAGAGATCGCCACTCGCTACGCCGCGTGTTGTCGACCGGTCCGGAAACCGACCTTCCGGGCGACACGGGAAAACCCGACCTATCCCACGGCAGCCCGTCAACGTGCTGGGCGCGATCGACGGCGCCGCGCGCACTGCCTCTTGGTACCTCGCAAACTTTTCTTCCACCGCAGGTCAACAGGCATCTAGGGAACGGCGCTCGGCGCGCTGGTCGCTGCGCGCGCTCGGGCGTCAATCGGGGGTATCTGCCCTGCCCCGGCCGGCGAAGTGCGGCATGCCGATCGGCGCGTCGGCCGTCGCCGTGAAACGGGGCCCGGACGGCACGAGCCACCTCGCCGGCGTCGAGACGTGCGGCTCGATTTGGGCGTGTCCGGTCTGCGCAGCCAAGATCCGCAACGTGCGCGCCGACGAGGTGGCGCAAGGGCTCGGCGAGCACATCGACCGGGGCGGCGGCGCCCTGCTCGTCACGCTCACCCTGCCTCACGAGGTGGCCGACGAGCTGCGTAAGACGATCACGCTCGTTTCGGAGGGTTTCGCCGCGGTGAACGCCGGCCGCGGGTATGGCGAGGATCGCAGCGCGTTCGGCATCCTAGGACACATCAGGGCGTTTGAGGTCACTCACGGACAGAACGGGTGGCACCCGCACCTGCACGTGATCGTGTGCCTCGCGCGGCCGGCGTCGCGGGACCTGGCCGACGCGCTGCAGGCCAGGTGGCAAGCCAGGTGGGATCGCTTCCTACGCCGGCGCGGGTGGCGCCCGAGTGTCGACAAGATCGGGGTACGGGTCGACCGGGTACGCCGGGACGGCGCCGCGGTGGGCGCCTACGTGGCGAAGCTGCAGGAGGGGGAAAAGCTCGATCGCTCCGTCGGCAACGAGGTGGCGCGCGCCGACCTCAAGGGCGGCCGGCGCGGGTCGCGGGTGCCGTTTGAGATCCTGGCCGACTTCGGCTCGGACGGCGCCGAGTCCGACCGGGTGCTCTGGCAAGAGTTCCAGCTGGCGACTAAGGGCCGATCGGCGATCCGCTGGTCAAAGGGCTTGCGCGCCCTGCTGCTGCCCGACGTCGACGAGCTGACGGACGAAGAGATCGCGGCCGCGGAAGTCGGCGGCGTGCAAATTGCACTGATCGAGCCGCAGCTATACCGCAAGATCGCAGGACGGCCGTACGGCGAGGCATTCCTACACGTCGCGGCAGAGCAGGGCGGCATCAAGGGAATCCGCCGGTACGTGCGAGCGCTCGGGCTCAACGTGGCAGGAGTGTTGCAACCCGATACATCGACGGACGTGAATTATATATCTGATGGGGAGGCAGGGCAGTGAACAGTCAAAACGGGTGGCCTGTCGTCGGGAAAACCGCATGTGATCAGGGGCCCTTCCATGGGGTGACGTTCCCGAACGGGATTCTCGCCGGCGACGTCGCCATGATCGCGCGGTGGCAGCTGCACCACTACGCGGCCAGCGTTGAGCCGATCCACGGCGGCCAGTGCTGGGGGTGGTACGTCAAGAAGATCGAGGGGAGTTCCACGTTCAGCAACCACGCATCGGCGTCGGCGTGGGACATCAACGCGCAGCTTCACCCGATGGGCTCGCCGGCGCGGCATTCGCTCAACACGCGCCAGGTGGCGGCCGCCCGGGCGATCGTGCGCGCGTCCGGCGGGGTGCTGCGGTGGGGAGGCGACTACAAGGGACGGCCGGACCCGATGCACTGGGAGATCAACGCATCGCCGGCGGCCGCTCACAAGCTCGCCACCAAGATCATTCAGGAGGCGTGCAACAGGGTGCCGAACAGTGGCGCCGCGATCGCCGTCGACGGCGTGTATGGGCCGCACACGACGGCGAAAGTCCGGCGCGTGCAGACGCACTTCGGCATCGGTGTCGACGGGCTCGCCGGACCGATCACGCAGGAGAAGATCGAGGCGTACCTATGAGTGACAAGCACTCGGCGCCGAGTAACCTCGGGTGGCCGCTCGTGACCATGGTGCTCGGCCTGCTCGCCGCGGTCACCATCATCAGCGTCTCGGGATCGCCGATAAAGGACCTGACCGATGTGCTCAGCTTGGTGCTGAGCGCTTCCGGCGCCGCGGGGGGTATCGGAGCATGGGTCAACTCGACCCGGGCCGCTAGGCAGACGAACGGGGCCCTCGATCAGCGGATGAACGATGCCGTGCGTTCGGGCGTAGCGCTCGCCGTCGCCGAAGCACGCCGCGGCCAGAAGAAGCCACCCGCGGCGCACGCGAAACCACCCGCAACGCGGTGAAACACGAAACGACCCGGGCTCGTGCTCCCGAGCCCGGGTCGTTCGTCATCACGAAGCTACGTTATTGACGTATGACTAGTCCCCCGGACGCGTGATGTTCTTCGCGTCGTTGATCTTGTCCTTCGCGCTCCCGATCGCGGCCAGCGCATCGGGAATCCCGAGCCCGCGCAAACAGTCCGCGGCGTCACCCAACAGCCGGTAGGCGTCCGACAGGTACCGCTCGGCCTCAGCGATCAGCTCGCGTCGTCCCGTGGCCGCGGTCGCGGCCGCCCCCCACGGGCCCATCACGATGCCCTCCGGGCCCGGAAGTCGGCCAGGTTGGTCACGGCGTGCTCGGCGGCCGCATCGATCGCGGCGCGCTCGCGCTTCGCTTCGGCGAACGGGATAGCGCCGGCGGCCGCGATCCGGGCGGCCATGATCGCCTTACCGCGGGCCCGGCGCTGGCTCGCGGCCTGCTTGCTCGCGCCCAGGATCCGGCCGCACTCGGCAGCGCTCGCGCCGAGCCGCGGGTCGATCGCGTAGCGCTCGGCGTTCGCGGCGAGCGCGACGTTCACCACCTCGTCGAGTCGCTGGGCCAGCGCGACGGCTTGCGGCAGCAGCTCGGGATCGTCGATCGCGCGCAACTCGAGCGCGCGGATCATGCGCCAGAGCATCTCCACGTACTCGGCGCCGTCGATCACGTGCTTCGGTTGGCGCCGGCGTACGGCGTGAATGAAGCGGTCGGACAGGGTTTCGGACATCGGACTGTGCTCCGTTCGTGAAGGAGGGGCGGGGGTCAAGTCTGGCTTGACCCCCGAAAACTGCAGGTCAGGAGGGGGTCAAGCCAGACTTGACCGTGCGGGCGACGATTCCTTTTTCGAGTCGTCGGATTAGGGCGTCGTACTCGTCGACCAGCTCGGGCGCCATGTGGCCGACCCACCAGGCGAACGACTCGCGGAACTCGGCCGGCCAGCTGGCCACCACCTCGTGCACTTCGACGACGCGGGGGCCCGGCGCCGGCGTGCTCATAACCGGGACTCGTTGAGCATCGCGTCGGCCATGTCGTCGGCCGTGATCCCGAGGTGCGCGCAGTGATCGAGCGAGCGCTTCACGGCGCGGGCGAGCGCCGTACCCGGCAAGCTGGACTGCAGGGCGCACGCCGAGCACACCGTGACGCAGTGCACCCCGACCGGGGTTGCGGCCGTCGTGACGAGCAGGAGGCGCGTCGCTCCGCACCCCTCGCACGCGTCGGCGCGCGGGCACGCGTCCGTCTCGTCCAGGTCGACCAGGGCCGTCACTGGGCACCTCCGAGAATGCTGCTCAGCGTCCACCAGGATCGGCGCGGCCGGCCGTCGCGAACCAGGGTCTCGGCGATCGCGAGCGCGGTTTCCTCGTCGACCATCTCGGCGGCCGGATGCGACCGGACCGCGGCGAGCGCGTCGGTCCGGCGGGTGAACGGTCCCCCGCGCAGTAGCTCGGCCTCGATCGAGGTGCCGACCCATCGGCGCAGTGCGGCCTCTGCTGTGTCCCCCGGGATCACGGGCGGCAAAGGGGCGGCCGGCGCGTCGACCAGCTCGGTAAGCGGGTGCGGCTCGGCCGGCGCCCGGGTCGGCTCGATCAGGTCGCCGTCGATCCGGGCGATTCCGAGCGCGCCGGCGTCCGCGGCCGCGGCGAAATGCTGGCTGATGAACGGGCGAACGAGCGGCCCGTCGACGCACTCGGGGCAGTCGTCGACGCGCGAGCCCTTCGGGTGGGGGTTGATGCTGCTCAGTTCGTAGCACGGGGCGGGACCGGGCGCCGGAACGGTGGCGGGATCGCTCGCCACCGGCTCGTGCCCGATGATCTCTTCGATTCGGACCCACATCGTGAGTAGCTTGCCGACCATCCCGCGGTAGATCACACCCTTGTCGGTGGTCCACCGCTCCCAGGGGAAGCACTCGGCATCGTGCACGTGGTACTGGTCGCAGCTGATGATCGCTTCGGCCAGCTGCTCTCGCTGCTCGGGCCGATCGGTCACGTCGACGTTGACCACCTCGTACGGGTGGGCAGCGTCTGGGCCCACCGTCTCGATCATGGTCACTCTTCCGGAGGGAAAAAGCACGGCCAGCGCGTGAAGCGCGGCACGAACGAGCAGGTCGATTCTCTCGGCCATCAGGGGGGATCCTTCCGGTTTCAGGCGGCCGCGCCGCGGGCGCGGCGGCTCATGTACTGATGGGACACGCCGCGCGCCCGGGCGACAGCGCTCACGCTGTGTCCGGCCAGAGCGGCAGTTTCGGCGCGCGCCAGCTCGCGCCGGCCGAGCCGCACGATCTCGGCGTACGCCGCTACCTGATCGAGCAGGTCGCCGGCGGCCGCCCGGTCCACGGCGCCGCGCAGAGCGGCAATCGGGTCATCCATGGCCGCAACCGTAGTTGCGATCGACGGGGAGCGCAACCGCAGTTGCGGATTGTCCCGTTCCGGGGACGCGGTTACGGGTGGTATCCACGCGGCACACATGCCGTCTATCGAGGGGAAACCCGATGCGAGGCAAGCAGATCGCGCTGACCGCGGTTATCGCGCTCGTCGTCGTGGTGGGCTTCAACGCCTACCAGGCCCGTAAGGGCTGACGGTGGGGCTCAAAAAGACCCTGTTCTGGGTCGCCGTCACCGGGGCCGGCGCTGTGCTCGGTCCCTTCGCGCTCGAACTCGCGGCCGACAAGTTGCCCATCCCGGGTCTTCAGCGGTTGGTCGCCTACATCCACCGCGGCCCTAACGGAGGCAACTGATGGTTTCGCAGATCGGGCAGGTCGGCCAGCCGATCTCGGTTCTGCAGGGCGTCCAGGCGCAGAACGTCGTCATGGATCCGGCCCGGTTCTACCCGGCCACGCGCCGGCTCCGGTTCCCGATGAAGTCGAAGTCGGCGATCACCGGGCTCGGGTCGACCGACTCGACCACCCTCAAGCAGACCGGCATCATCTCGGCCCTCGATATCCGTATCTCGGGCACCGTGGTGTGGGGCGGCACGATCACCGGCTCGTCGATGTCGTGGCTCTGGCCGTACGACCTGATCAAGGCCGTACGCGTCTCGGCCAACGGACAGGCCAACCTGATCAACGCGTCCGGGCTCGTGATCAAGGCCCTGCAGATGACGCAGGAGCGCACGAACGACCGGGGCGTGATCCGGAACGTCGCCGGCACGAACACGCAGCAGGGCACCTTCGCGCTCAACTGTGACAACTGGGGCACCTCGGGCAGCAACCTGCTCGGCCCGGGCGTCACCGTGCCGGCGACCGGTACCTACACGGTCGATTTCAAGCTGCGCGTCCCGATCGCGTTCGACCCCCGCACCCTGCTCGGCGCGATCTTCGCGCAGACCGCACAGACGAACCTGACGTGTGACATCGACTACGACACGCAGGTCAACCTGATGACGGTGGGCGGCGCCGCGACCGTCGCCGTCAACCTCAACAGCGAGATCTCGGGCATCGTCTACACGATCCCGCAGGTCGGCGGCCAGTTCGTCGTGCCGGACCTCTCGGCGTTCCACCAGTTCGTGTCGACGCAGACCAACAGCGTCGCGCAGGGCGAGAACGAGATCCTGCTGCCCGGTACCGGCATCGGCCGGCAGCTGATGCGCGTGTTCTTCCGGACCATCAGCAGCGGCGCGCCGCTCGCGATGAACGAGACGAACTACGGCAACGTCGGATGGCGCTACGGCGGTAACGACACCCCCGAGATCTTCAGCAACGGCGAGATGCTGCGCCACGCGAACGAGGACTCGTTCGGCGTCGACCTCGGCGTGAACTGGGGTTTCGGGTGCCACGACTTCTGCGTCGACTGGGCCCTTCGCGACGCGGTGGACGAGGGCAGCACGTCCGACCTCCGGCTCGTCTCGACCCTGCAGGCGGCGCCGACCACCCCGTCGTTCCGGTTCGCCCAGCAGACCGTTTTCGCCGCGCCCGTCGGCGCGTAGGGGGTCGACATGTTCTCGGCATTCGAGCAGGTCGGGCTACGCCCGGTCGCGCCGGCGATGGGTGGCACCGTCGCGACGTCGACCCAAGCGATCGCCCGAACCGACGATGACGTGATCGGGCCGCTGTCCATCGGCAACCCGCTCGTCTGGCTCGGGATCTTCGCGCTGGTCACCGTCGGTGCGGCCAGCGCAGCCGGATCCGTCCGGCTCGGCAAAGTCAGTGTGAGCGCGAGCGCAGGGAAGTAGGGCAGCGATGTCGGAAACCACCCCCACCCCACCGGCCGACGAGCCGACCGAGAAGCCGACCCGGGCGACCAGGGCGAAGAAGGCCCGGCTCGGCGGCGTCGTGAAGCTCTCCGACACGGAGGGCTACGGCATCGTCGTCGGCGACAACCTCGTGTGCCGGCTCGGGCCGGCCGAGAAGCACGAGCTCGAAACCGAACCGGTCGAATGACCGACCCGGGCGCCGGCGACGACGAGCAGGACCAGGGCGGCGCCGGCAACGATCCGGCCGACGATCCCGGGCCCGCGCGTCGCTCGTCGCCGGCGTTCGTCGACGACGGCGCGGCGTGGGTGCTCGGCCTGATCCTGTGGGCCGGCGTTGTCCTGCCGTACCTCAAGAAGGGCCCGGACGGCGTCAAGGCGTGGTGGCTCGCCAAGTTCTTCAACAAGGCGGCGGATGGGAGTGAGTTGCCGTGAAGCCCGGGGGCGTCGTGCTCGTGCTCGCCGGCGTCTGGGTGCTCTGCCAGGTGCTCGGCGGTAAGGCCCTGATCCGGCTCGGCATCGTCTCGGACGGATCCGACTCGCCACCCCCGGCGCCGGAATTTCCGGGCGTGCCTGACAAGGGCTACAACAACGTCCCGCACAACGCCCAGGGGTACCCGCTATGAGGTGGCGTGGAGTCGCGGCCGGCGTACTGACCCTGATCGCGTTGCAGGCACTCGGCAGCGGCTCGGGCCCGGACAAGGGCGGCCAGCTGCTCGTCTGGCTCTCCAAAGGACTCAGCCGGGCCCTGTCCCCCGACGTCGCGGCGATCCCCACGGCCAAGGGCGCGGCGAAGAAACCCGCGGCCAGCCCGAGCAAAAGCACGAATCCGAACGCGATCGTCGGCCAGCGGAACCCGCCGATCACTCAGGTATAGGAGAACTCCGATGGGCATGAAGGCGCTCAAGATCGGCGGGGTACTGATCGGGATGTACCTGCTCGCCGCGCACGCGACCGGGTGGGGCAAGCTCCTGCTCAACTCGGGCACGGCCGGCAGCGGCGTGATCAAGACCCTGCAGGGCCGGTAACGGCCATGTGGGAGACACTGCGTCGCTGGGGAAAGCCGGGGAAAGCCGGAAAGTCGACCGGGCCGGCGACCGTCAACGGCAACCCGTCCGGGCCCACCGTGTACGGCGGCAACGAGGTGGCCGCGGCCGCCTTCCGCTACGGCGTCAAGCCCGTAGACCGCTCGATCGCTCACCGGCTGTTCGTCGCGACGTCGCTCGTCTCGCCGATGGTCGCCGGCCGCTTCCGGCCGCAGGACAAGGGCGACGCGAACCGACGCGGCGACACGTTCGGCTCACCCGACCTCGGGCCGCTGCAGTCGTTCGCCGGCTCCTACGCGGGCCCGCGCACGGTCCGGCTCGGCGCCCAGTCCGGGCCGTCGTCGCAGCCCGGTTTTCCGAGCACGAACAACGATGGGACCGTCGATTTCTCGGGCATGGGTCTACCTGATGTGTGGCGGGTGAACCGGCTGTGAAGACAGGGATCCCGGGGAAGGCCGGCGGCGGCTCGTCGCTGAAATCGATCTTCAAGGACAAGCGGGTGTTGGTCGGGGTGGCCGCGGCCGGCGTGCTCGGGCTCGTCGTGCTATTCCGCAAAGGCAACGGCGACCAGTCGGCCAGCGGCCAGGGCACGACGCAGCCGCAGGCGTACAGCTCGGGCGACTTCGACACGTACAACGCGATCAGCCAGCTCGGCGAGGGATGGTCGCAGCAGCTGGCGGGCATCCAAGACAGCCTCGACCAGCTCGGCCAGGCGCCATCCGTCGGCGGGGGCACCACCACCACCCCACCGCCGAAGTCGGGAGGCCCGATCACGACGCTGCCCGTCGGCAAGCCCGTGCTCCACAAGGTGCCGGCCGCGCCGGCGAAGAAGTCCAGCGCGCAGTACGTCAAGGTCTCGAAGTTCACGTCGGCCAGCGCGGCGCGCGGCTCCAACTGGACATCGACGCTCTCGACGATCGCCGGCCACTACCACACGAGCGTGAGCAACCTGCTCAAACTCAATCCGTCGATCAAGAACGCGAACGTGATTCACACCGGACAACAAATCCGCGTGAAGTGAGCAGGGCATGCCCAACCTCACCATGGCGCAGGCTTACGCGTACGCGCGTCAGGCTGGCTTCGACCCGGCGGCCGCCACCGTGGCGGCCGCTATCGCCATGGCCGAATCCGGGCTCAACCCGGGCGCCCGGGGCGACGTCGGGCTAGAGACGAGCTACTGGGGCCCGTCCGTCGGCCTCATGCAAATCCGCACAGTGCGCAGCCAGACCGGAACCGGGGGAGATCGAGACATCTCGATTCTGTCGGATCCGCTGCAAAACATGGTCGCGGCGTACCACATCAGCCACGGGGGTAAGGACTGGTCGCCGTGGAGCACTTACAACGATCAGAAGTACCGGCAGTTTCTCGGCCAGGCCAGCGCCGGCGGCCAGCAGGCCGGCAACTACACGCCGCAGGCTACGCAAGCCAACTGGCTTACCGACACGCTCGGGCTCGACGATGCGGCCGCCACCGCGAAACGCTGGGGACTGATGGCGATCGCGATCCTCGCCGGCGGCGCCCTGGTCGTCGCTGGCGGGTACCGGATGCTGGGCAGTCCGAGGATCCCGAAGCGGGCGATCGAAGCGGCGGCACTGGCATGAGCACAGCCGATCAGATCATCGCCTACGGGCTGCAGGAGATCGGCAAGCCCTACCACTACGGCGACGAGGGCCCGAACGCTTTCGACTGCAGCGGCCTCATGCAGTGGATCTTCGGGAAGGCCGGAATCAAGCTGCCTCGCACCGCGGCGCAACAGCAGCAGGTCGCCACCCCCGTCAGCAACCCCAAGCCCGGCGATCTCGTGTTCTACGGCGCGCCGGCCACTCACGTTGCCCTGTACCTCGGAAACGGCCGGATGCTGGCCGCACCACACACCGGCGCCAACGTGCGCGTACAGGACGTCTACGGGTCGCCAACGTACGGCCGGATCGCCGGCGCCGGAACCGGCACGGTCGCGAGCACCGTCGGGCTCATCTCGAACCCGATCAGCAGCGCGGCCGGCAGCCTGCTCGACAAGGTTGCCGACCAGGGCAAGATCATCATGATTGCGGCCGGCGGCGCCGCGCTCGCCATCGTCGGACTCTGGGTCACCTTCAGGGGGGACACGTGAACAACGTTCATCCGTCATCGGTCGCCGGCGGATTCGGCATCGTGCCGGCCGCGCCGATCGACACCACCCGCACAGTTCCCGACGCGCGCAAGCTCTCGCCGAAGGATGCTCAGGCGCTCATGAACGCCGAGCTGCTGTCCGCGATCCGCGCGCTCGTCGAGTCGTCGACCGAACTCACCTCGAAGCTCGGCCGGCGCGGCGCCACAAACGGCGTGCTCGAAGTGTTCCTAGACACGATCGGCGCCGCGACCGGGTACGTCACGCGGGACTACCCGGTCACGATCGGCGCAATCGGCGTGATCAACCACTCGGCCACGACGGCCGTTATCGCGCACAGCGGGCCGCCCGGAACGACGGCGCCGGCGAGCGGCCGCGGCGTCCAGCAGATCGAGCCGAAGTCGTTTCTCGTGATGCCGATCGCCGATCGGCAATTCGCGATCTGGGGGCCGGCGACGACGCAGCTCTCAGTGCAGGTGTTCACCGGGCTGCAGCCCTGGGGGGCGGGTGTCCTGTGAAGGCTGGCGCCGTGGCCGTTTCGGGCAGCGGCAGCAGCAGCGCGAGCGGGACAACGTTCCCGCTCGCGCACTTCGGCCTGCTCGCGGCCAGCGGCGACCCGATCGATTTCTACGCGCAATCCAACCTCGGCAATAACAATCCGTTCTACACGCGGATATGGGTGCCGGCGAACACCGTCATCACGAATCTGTGGTGCGCGGTAACCCTCGCCGGCGTGCACGACGGAGTGACCGCGGGAAACCGGCTCGCGCTCTACGATGACAGCGGCAATCTCGTCGACCAGACGCCATCGGATAACACACTGTGGGCGGCCGCGGGATGGCGCGGCGGCGCCCTGTCACTCGGCCCGGTCGCGGCGCAAGCAAACGGCCGATGGGTCTACGGCGCAGTGATCGCCGTCGGCCAGACATCCTCGCCGGCGATCGTCTATCCGACCGGTCCGGCCGATTTCGTGTTTCAGTACACCGGGCCCGGGCTCACCAAGCGTCGCACGTTCTACGGCAACACAGCGACGTTTCCGGCCACGATCAACCCGAACACCGGCGGCACCGGAACGAGCACCGGATACACGCCGCTCATCGCCATCAATTAAGGGAGGGCCGAGCCATGATCGTTCCCGATCGGCGAATCGGCGCCGTGCTCGGCGTAGGCAGTCTCATTCTCGGCTACGTGCTCATTCACGACGCGTACAAAAGGCGGAATGTGAAAATGCCGCTCCTGCTGCGCCCGTTCTACCCCTGGGGCTGAATCATGGGAACCAAACCGATCCGACAGCGCTACGTCGATCAGATCAAGCTCGACGCGAGCGGCGCCGGCGAAGTGTCGTTCACCATGCGCGCCGATTTCCTGCTCACACAGACGATTTGGCGTGTCACCCCACCGTCGACGGTGCTACCCGCAAACGTCAAACAGACCACCGCGGTTTGCACCATAAACGGCGAGGACTGGGAAGGCACCTATTCGGGAAACCAGGATTCCTCCGGATCGGTGCACATGATGGTGGCGAGCGACGTTTTCACGTGCAGGTGGACCGGGGGCGACCCGAACGGCTTTGCGCAGCTCACCTTGCGGGGCGTCGAGTATCCCCCCGGCACAGGAATGCAGCTCTACAGCGCGGGCAGCGGGAGCGGTCCCCCGGTCGCCGGCTCGGCAGGCCCGTCAAACCCGATCCTCGGCGGAAACGTGCTCATCCGCACCGCCATGCAATCGCGCAATTACGTCCCCGGCGTTTCCGGCTGGCAGGTAACCGCGGCCGGCGCCGCGGAGTTTTCCCAAGCGGTGATCCGCGGGTCGCTCTCGGCCGATAACGGCAACGTGCTCGTGAACGACACCGGCGTGACCATCACCGGAACGCAGCAAGTCGTGACGATCGTCGACGGCGGACTGTTCGTCAAAGAGAATCCCGACACCGGCTCGTATCTCCAGCTGGCCGCGGCCGCATCCTTCGGCGGACTCGTGTTCCTCAAGCCAGACAACTCGATCACACCGGGCGTGACGTATGATCCCGCAGCCATTTACGCCGCGGCGAACGAGACGATCACCTCGTCGCGTCCATTCCTGATCGTCGCATCGCCGAATGTGCACACCAAAGGGCATTCGTCGATCGCGCTTTATGGTCAGGCGTCCGACAGTGCGAGCGACGATTCATACATCGACCTCTCGGATCCCGTCCAGCTCGGCGGCGCCGTTGCCGTCGCGGCAACTGGCAACACGACCAACGGAACCACCACCTCGACATTCTTTGTGAATACGCTCACCACTACCGGCATTTTCGGCGCCGTATTTACCGCGCCACCGTCGGGTGCCGTGCTCATCATCGGCAGGGCCGTCGGGGGAAACAACACCGCGGGCCTGTATTCCCTGCTCGATTTCTCGGTGAAACAGAACAACGTGATCGGTTCGGGCGGCACGATTCGCGGCACGAGCAACAACACCGCGTCAGTGATCCAATCCGGCACGGCGAACAACCAGAGCGAGCACTGTGTGACCGATATCGTGACCGGGCTCGACCCGGGCGCCGTGCTGAACGTGGCGCTCGAATACTCGGCGCCGTCGGGCGGGACCGCCACCTACAACCGGCGCCACGTCACGGTGATCCCGATTCTGTCCATGTGAGACGAAAGAGCGGCCGCGGGACTCTGGGAAGTCGCGCGGCCGCTCCCGAACGTGGGCAACGGGGGCGCCCACCTCCCGATCGCGTTCCGTCTAGAGGGCATGACCCCCGGGCCAGCCAGCTCGATAGCGGTCGAATTGACTGTGTAGTGATCGCGGGTCAACGGAACGTGTCGGGGCTTGCCGACCGTACTACAGGCGATCGAGCTGCGCTACCACGTCGGGCGGGAGCGGGGGACAGGACACGAGCCGTAGATCGGGCTCCCCCTCGCCGGCCGGCCGATTCTCGTTCGTGTCCGCGCGCAGGTAGCCGTGCGCGTCCAGCTCGCTCACGGCCAGGTGGAAATCATCACGGTCCCACCCGATCGCGTCGGCCACCGTTTCCCGGTCGGCCCGGTTCGGCAGCTCGAACACGTACACGAGGTCACTCTGCCCGAGCACCAGGGGATTCGTCGTGAGCGGCCGCGGGCAGCACATCAGCACCGTCAACTGACGATGGCGGTTGCTCTGCAGGATCCGCAGCATGTGCGGGGGCGTCTTGCTGCTCTTGGCGACCAACCCGACCTCGTGGATCAACACGCACACCCGGCCCGTCCGGTAGGCCATTCCGAGCACGGCGTCGACGTCCTCCAGGAACGTCGGGGAACCCATATCCGGGTGGTACCGGAGGGTCATGCGCTTACCGTCTTCGCGCAGCTCCTCCGGCCACTTCGTCGGCAGGGTGTCGACCGTCCCGTGAAGCTCGACCAGCTGCTCTCCGGGCGCCGCGTGGTGCGGCCCGTCCGTGCCGTTGAGGTCGATCACCACCCGGTCGTACGGGTAGGACTCAAACCAGAGCAGGGCCATTTTCGACTTGCCCGAGCGCTTCTTTCCGACGTGGAGGATCACCACCCCCTTAGCCGGATCGATCTCCCCACGGCTGTTCAGCGTCCCCACGGCTACGCACCCGGAACGGTGTACGACGCGGGACGGTGCGGGCACTTGGCACGGTGCACGGCCAGCGCGGTCACCCGCGCCGCTCCCCGGGTCGCGTCCCGCGGTTTCCACGTGCAGCCCGTCCACCCGCACTCGTCGCCGGCGATCTGCTCGGCGGCGGCCACCTCGTCGGGCGACGTGAACGGCGGCACCACGACCACCTCGGGCTCGTCGACGGCCGGCTCGTCGACGGCCGGCTCGGGGGTCAAGTCAGGCTTGACCGGTTCCTGCAGCCCGGCGAACGCCACCCCCAGCGCACCGCAGACCGAGCACTCGGATCCCTCGCCGGCCGCGTAGTCGTGCGAGTGAGCCGGGTACGTCGCCGGCTCGGCCCGGGCCCACGGCGACCCGGGCTCGTCCGGGATCGTCTCGGTGTGGATCGGGCCGAAGGGCGCGTCGTCGACGGGCTCGCGGCGGCCGCCCGGGTAGAAGCGCGGCACCTCGGCCATCTCGTCATCCGCGCCGGCGGCGTCGAGGTAGGGCAGCACGAGCTCGGCCAGCTGGCCGCGGAACGCGTACGCCACGCCGGCGCTCACGGCGAGCGCGGCCGCGGCCAGCTTCCAGCGCCGGCGGCCGCTCGAGACTCCCCTACCGTCCGGGTAGGAATTACTCAAGGTTTCCGAATTGGCGTTTCCGGTAATCCCGTAATCCGCGCCGGCGAGCCCGGGGTGATCGAGCGGGTGCCGCTCGTCGACGGCCAGGGCGCCGACGTCAACGCCGGCGACGAGCAGCGCGTCGAGGTGGTCGTTCACCGTGCGCTGCAGCTCGGCGAGACGAGACCGTTGCCGGCGCTCGCGCTCGGCGAGGTTCTGCAGGCCGGCGCCGACCAGGGCGGCGCCGATCGGCATCACCAGGTCGCCGGCGTTGATCTCGCGCAGCAGTGCGAGCGCGGAACGGAAACGGCTCATGACAGGTCCTCCGGAAGTGGCGAGTCGGGGCGGGTGATCAGCGGCCCGTCGATGACGTAGCCGTGGGCGGCGGCCGCGGCCGCGGTGGCGTCGAGTAGGTCGGGCCCCACGACGTCGAGGGGCAGGTGTCGGGCGATGATCGCGCCGAGCGGGTCGGCGATGTCGTCGACCTGGCCGCGGGTCGGTTGCCGGAAGATCAGCCCGCGGCGTGAGAACACGGTGAACGCCACACCGCACGCGAGCGCGATCAGGCCAGCGACGACCCGGGCGCCGACCCGGGGGTCACCAACCGAAGAGGTGCGAGTACGGGCCGCGCGGTCCGGACTCGGGATGGGTGGCGGCGGCAGGGCGTCGTCCGGGGGCGGCGTCTGCAGGTGGCTTGACGTCGCCGGCGGGCTTGCCGGCGTCGTCACGGTCGGGCCGTCCGTTTCCACCTCCGGAAGCTCCGGATCCCGGATCGGTTGCCGGCCGAACCGGGGGAGTGGTACCGCGATCGTCGGTTCTGACAGGTCCATTGCTCACCTTCACGACTCGGGATTTACGGGGCTCCTTCGGCACGTCGGCATGCTGCTCGACGTCGGAATCGGTCGGCTCGTCGGCGCCGGCGACCCGGCGCGCCACGATCCGGCCGTCGCATTTCTTGCCGGCGTGCTTCCGGGGGCACGGGCCGCGCCAGGTGACCCGATCCCGGGGCGCCTCTGTATCGACCACGTGGCCGCACTTGGGGCAGCTGCCCCTGACCTTCACTCCCACGGCTCTGACCTCCGGAAATCGGCCGATGCTGGGATCGGAATGTGAGGTGTATACACGTCCCATGGCAGAGACACGGGGCATCCGGCTCGCCAGGCTGGCAGCAGCCGAGCGGGCATCACAGGAGGCGCACACGGACGACGTTTTGGCACTTCACGCAGAGTGCAGAGAGGCAGAACAGGAGGGGTGGACAGTCCGAGAAATCGCCCGGAAAATCCAACGATCGCCGGCGCACACGCACCGGATCATGGCGGGCCTTACAGGGCCGGCCCGAGCGTGACGCGAATCGCGTCACGGAACACGAGCGACGGCAACGATCCTCGCCGCTCGGGAGGGATCAACTGATGGGCGCAGCGGACACGATCGGCATCGTGCTCATGCTCGGTACCCCGGTCATCGCAATGGGGCTCGCCGGCGCGGTGTGCTGGGGGATCGGCACGTGGCGAATGCGGCGCGGCCGGTAGGCTCAGAGGCACGACAGGGGGCGAAAAGGAACCGGCCCGGTACCCACACAGGAGGGGGGGTACCGGGCCGGTTTCTGTCGCTCTCAGCCGCGCGGCGGCCACTTGCTGATGATGAAGACCAGCCCCACCGTGATCACGAACGACATGCACACCGCGGACGCGGCGCCCGACGCGTAGCCGATCCAAAACTGGGCCATCACGACCACTCGCCGGCGTCGATCTCCACAACGACCGTCCCGCAGTGGCCGATGTCGCGGAACCAGTCGAAGGGCACGGCCTTCCGGCCGATCCGCTTGCCCGTGTCGGCGTCGATCACCGTGACGTGCACGACCTCGGACCGGCCGCCCGTGCCACCCCCGGCCAGCTCGATCCGCCACCGGACCGGCGGCGCGCCACCCGGTCGCCGCGGCCGCATCCCATCGGCCCGGCTCGGTTCCTCCGGCCCGGGCCCGAACAGAGCCGATCCCTGCTCGATCATGATTCCGGCCGCTCGTCGTCGACGAGCATCACCTGAACGCCGGCCAGTGCTTCGACCGGCCACGCGAACAGCACGGGCGCCGGCCCTTCGACGGGATCTTCGACGTCGATGGGGTAGCTCACCACCACGAACGAACCCTCGAATCGAGGCAGATCGGGCGACAGCAGATCCTCTTTCTCGGCGAAAGGCCCGATCGCCCGCGGTAGCAACGTGATCCGGTACGTCATGACAGGTGCCACACGGTGCGCCAGCATCCCGAGCAACCGACATGCCAGTCCGGCTCGGGAAGGCCAGCACGCACGGGCCCGTAGTCGATCTTCGGGCCGCCGTGCTGGGGGACGGCGAGAGAGCGCATGTACTTCGCGCGCTCGACGAGGTGAAACCAGTCCTCATCGGCCAGGGGCACAGCCTCACCCGTGCTGAGGTTGACCACCGCGGCGGTTGTCAGCGTGGGCCCGTCGAAGTCGATGGCGATCGCCCGACTCGGGAACACGTACCGGCGCCACGATCCCACGGTCGCCATCAGAACGGCGGCTCGTCGTCGAACGAGCTGGCCGCGGCCGGCGCCGTCGGGCGCTCCCTGCTCGCGGTTGCCCATGGGTCATCGGGCGCCACCTCGCCGGCGCGGGTGCGGGTCGCTTTCTTGATCGCCGCGGTGGCGTAAGTCAGCTCGGCGCCGAGCGCGAGCACGTCGATCCGTTGCCGGCGGATCGTCTCCCCCTCGGGCACCTTGCCGCGACCGTCCGACTTCCACTCGTTCGTGCGCAGGTTGCCGACCAGGATCACGCGGGATCCACTCGGGATCGATTCGGCGATGTGCTCGGCCAGGTCGCGCCACGCGCGGCAGTCGAAGAAGGTCGGCGTTCCGTCTTTCCACTCGCTCGCTGTCTTGTCGAAGAAGCGGGGGTTGTGCGCCACGGTGAAACTGACGACGGCGATGCCGGTAGCGGTGAAACGCAGCTCGGGCGCCGCGGTCACGTTGCCGACGATGGGCAGCTGAATCTCGTTCATCGGGTCCTCTCCCTAGAACTTCGGTCGGCGCAACCGTAGGTGCGCGAGCGGGCCCGCGCAATCACCCGCGCGGCCGCACCGCGAGACGGCCCGGACCACCGCGGCGGCCGCCGCTTGGCGCCGTTGACTTCGACCGCGCGCCGCGACGGCCCGGTAGCGGGAAGCGACGG
>Ga0068859_100002775_pt1 | contig 17744 bp, 30 predicted proteins | sample KBSSwiS22_FD_66585 | JGI IMG/M metagenome (GOLD analysis project Ga0068859, IMG submission 66585) | Switchgrass rhizosphere microbial communities from Kellogg Biological Station, Michigan, USA - KBS Switchgrass S2-2 | ecosystem: Host-associated > Plants > Roots > Rhizosphere > Soil ...
AAAAAAAAAAAAAAAAAAAAAAAAAAAAAAAAAAAAAAAAAAAAAGGGTTAAAAAAAAAAAAAATAATAATTTATTAAAATTAAATAAGCTATATAAGTTTATAAAGCATAATAAGTTAAAAAAAAAAAATATATTAAAAGAGTTAGGGTTAGATTTAAATTTTAAAATTAAAAAATAAATTTTTTTAATATATGAATAGATTAAATATTACTAAAATATGGAATAAAGAAAAAGAAAAAAGGAAGTTGCTTTATGACGAATACAATGATAAAAGTATAAAGCAGCATGAGCCTGAAAAATTTTGTAGTTTTTTAAAAAATTCTTTAGTTCCAAAAGGTACTAGTTATAAATTTCCATTTGTATTGCATAATAGTAAATGATGTTATCTAAAAGAAATACGAACTAAAAACCCAACAAAAAGATTAACTCATAATGAAGAGGTAACTATAATACTTTATACAATGTTTTATGCTTTATATTTTTGTTTTTTATTTTTTTATGAAGACGCTTTATTAGAGTTGGAATATGACCTGGAGCATGGCGATAATACTAATTTATTATTTTTATTTAATAACTCTATATTTTATTATTTTTTAAATAGCTCATTATATGAATTATATATTTTTAATATAGATTTAAAATATTTTATATATGCATATTTTTTAGATTTAAAATATAATTATAATTATTTGGTTTTATTTAATTATTATATATTTCCTTTTTCTTTAATTTTTTTTGTATTATTAAATTTAGGTTTAATCAAATATGAGCATGATAAAGCATTAACGCCTGAAGAAAAATGGGATAAAATATTAAAAATGGATATAGATTTTTTTGATTATTCTGAATTTATTAATTATAATATAAATGATGATTCTTTATTAGTTTATCAAGATAGCATTTACTACTCTTTATGTATTTATGAGTTTCATTTAGATTTTATTTTTTATTTTTGTAATATATTTAATTTATATTTTTTTCATAAAGTAGGTTTAAAAAAAAAAAGAGTAAAAAAAAAATTTATTAGCAGGAGTTATTTAACAAAAGTTGGTTATAACCCATTGAATAGTAAAAAAGAGCATTCTGAAGATGAATTTTCAGAATGTTATGATGAATTTTTATTAATGTTATTATCTAATAATAAAGTAAAAAGTTTAAATTACTATAATAATATTATGGATATTAGAAGTTTTATGATGAGGATTCCACATTTATTTTTTGTATTATATACTTTTTATACTATATATTATAGGATCTTTCGTTATAATTTATATATTAGAAGTTATTATTTTTTTGAAGAGTATACTTGTAAAAAAAAATATTTTATTTTGCATAATAACCCATATGGTAAAAATAAAACAAAAGTTACATTTTGAAAATATCAAAAGTTATGAACAGTAAATTTTTTTAGGCTATATTTGGAGCAGCGAATTTTTAATAAATGGTTTTTATTTTATTCATCGCATACTTATAATTTAAAAAGAATTATAACAAATGATAATTTAATTAATTTATATTCATTAAATAATTTATTAAATGATTTAAATTTAAACTTATTATTAAATATTAATAATATTGAAGAATATGTGCAAGATTTTTATTTTGATAATATATTAGGGATTTTAAAATTTCATAATATTGTTGAAGGCTATAAGTTAGCTATGAGGGTAAAATCTAATAAGTTTTCTCGTTGTTTTAAATTAGGGCGGGCAGGGTTTTTAGATTTAGATGAATATTTTAATATGATGTATACGCTGCCTTTTGATGTTTATTTATATTATAAAAATGAAAATAAGTTAATGTATTTTAATTTTATTTTAGAGTTATATAATTTTAAATTTATGGATTTTTATTTTTTAAAAGATTTATTTAATTTAAATGATAAAATTAATCATATGAAAAATTATAAAATGGTTAATTTATATAATAAGTTAACTTATTTATCACTTTATATTGTAGATCCTTTTTGTTTAAAATATTTTTGAAGAAAATATTTTCCTCGCCAATTAAGGCAATTAAGGCGTATATATGAGTATACTAGTTTAAATTTAGTTCAGTTAGGTGTTAGAAAAAATACAAGGTTAAATGTTTTAAATTATGATTTTTTTCATTATTATTTTAATTGAAGGACAGATACAAGTACATCGGTTCAATCTAACATGTTTTATGAAGATAAATTTTCGGCTTCTTTAAGTATTACTAATATTATAGTAAGGTCACGTTTTGTTGATTTATTAGATAAGTTAAAGTTTATATTAAATTTTAATAATATTTTTAGTATGCAAAAATTGCAAAATTTAGTTTTATTTTTAAAGAATTATTATGCAATATTGCTTGGGCAAAATATTGATTTTATTTTTTATATATTTTTTTTTAATACTACTATGTTTTTAAATATACAAAATAATACTAATATATGGTTTAATGCTAATTATATAATAGATAATACTTTAATGTATAGGTATTATGTTTATTTTTTATTATTTGAATTTAATTATTATAGTGATTGATTTAGCAATAAAGATAAAAGGGTTTTATGAATTTTTCATAAAAAACATTATAAAAGCCATGAAGGGCTTCTTTTTTATAAGAGTAAGTATAATGAAATGTTTTAATATATAAAATGGCATATAATTTTTTGTGCAATGTTTATAAAATATTAAAATTTTTATTGGGTTTGATTATTTTAAATTTTTATAAGTTTTTTTTTATTTTTAATTTATATACAGGGTTATTGTATAATATAATTTTATTATTTTTAAAGTTTAACAATAAGGCAAATTTAAAGTTTTTTTATGCTTTTAGTTTATCAAAATTTTTTTTTTGTAGTTTTTTTAGTAAATATATTTTTAATATTGAAAAAAATTTAATTTATAAACCACTTTTATATAAGTTGTATAATAATAAATTAAAATTTTTAAAAGTAAATAAGTTATTTAATAATATAAATTTTAATATATTAAACCAGTTTTTAAATTTAAATATAAATAAAGGCATAAGTTTTAGCAACAAATATTATTTTAAATTTTTTATTTTAAATAATTATAAAAAATTTAAAGTTGTTAAAAAATTTAAAATAAATAAAAATTTGTTTAGTTTATTTGCTTTAAGCTTATTTATTTATTTGTTTTTTGTTTATTTGTTTATTTATTGATTAAATAATTTATTTAATTCTTTATTAAGCTTTAATAATGTATTGGCATTTAATAAGTTTTATTATAATAAAAAATTATTTTTTTATAAAATAAACTTTAGTTATGGTCTTATTAGTAAAAAAATTATATATAAAGAAGGTTATAATTTAAGTAATATAAATAAAAAAATTAGCAATTATTATTTAATTTATAATAAGTTAAATTTATTTAAGGTTTATAATATTTAATATTTAATTTTATAATATTTAATATTTAATGAAGAACTATCCTCATAATGTTATACGCATTAAAAAAGGTAGGCCAAATAAATCTAAAGTTTATCGTTTTATATTAATTTTAAATAAAAAAAAGCAAAGCAGCCAAAAATTAATTGAAAAAGTTGGGTTTTATCAATATGGTAAAAATCAATCATTAATTATAAAAGGCAGTCAATTAGGTAAGGTATTAAATAAAGGTTACATATTAAATAAAAGTGTTAAGAAGTATTTTAGGTTAAGCGCCGCAGGTCAAAATTAAATAATGAGCGATCAAAATCAAAATTATTTTTATTTAGACAAAAAAAAAGAATTTAAAGCAAAGCCTGAGTTTTATATACAAAAGCGTAAAAATAGGTCTTTAGTTAAAAATTCATTAAAATTAAAAAAATTTAAAGTAGGCGATATTGTAGAATTTATATTTTTTTTAAAAAGCATGGCTTTAATATTTAGTGGTATTTGTATATCTATAAGAAAAAAAAATTTTATACTACCTGATGTTACTTTAATATTAAGAAATATGTTAATAAAAACAAGTATTGAAATTACTGTATCTTATTTTTATAATCGCATATATAAATTAAAATTTTTAGATTATAGAAGGAAATTTTATACATTTAATAAAAATAAATTATATTTTATACGCAAAAGGGTAAATCAAGAAAGTCGCGTAGGTGTTACTTAAATTAAGCATTGACGATATTGAATATAGTATAAATGATTTTGATAGTAGTTTAAGTAATTTAACAATTTTTCAATTTTGTTTTAATAAAGGTATATCCATACCTTGTTTTTGTTATCATGAAAAGTTATCAATTGCTGGTAATTGTAGGATATGTTTAGTTCAAATAAATAATAATTTAGGTGTATCGTGTTCTATTAATATTGCAGAAAATATGGTTATATATACAAATAATAAAAGGGTAAATGAAGCAAGAGAGGCTGTTTTAGAATTTTTATTAGTAAATCACCCTTTAGATTGTCCAATTTGCGATCAAGGGGGTGAATGTGATTTACAAGATATATCTTTAATTTTTGGGTCAGATAGAGGCAGGTTTTATGAAGAAAAAAAAAGAGCAGTTGATAATTTTAGCCAAAATGGCCCTTTAGTAAAAACTATAATGACTAGGTGTATTCATTGTACTAGGTGTGTTAGGTTTGCTAGTGAAATTAGTGATTTTTCATTAGGTATTTTTAGTAGAGGCCAATCAATGGAAATAGGCACTTATTTGAATTTAAATTTATTAGATGAGTTGTCAGGTAATATTATAGATTTGTGCCCTGTAGGTGCTCTTACATCAATGCCTTATGCGTTTAAGGCAAGGCCTTGAGATACTCAATCTTATAGCAATATTGATTTTTTAGATAGTTTGGCGTCTAGCGTCCGTATATATATTTATTTTAATAAAATAGTAAGGGTATTACCTTTATTAAATGAATCGTTAAATGAAGAATGAATAACAAACAAAGCTAGGTTTTCTTATGATTCTTCATTAGTAAATAGAATATATTATCCGAAATTTAATTTATGTAATAAATTTATTGTATTTTCTTGAGACTTTATTATTGAAGTTTTATTTTTTAATTTAAACTATTATGTTTTTAAATATAATAGTTTAAATTGTATTTTAGGTAATTTCATTGATTTATATAGCACGCTTTCTATTAAAAATTTTTTTAATAAGTTTGGTTGTCAAAATATATTATTTAATATTAAATTTAATTTTATTTATGATTTTAATTATTTTTTTATATTAAATAAAAAATTAGAGCAATTAGAGTTTATTAATTTTTTTTTATTTGTATCTTGCGATATGCGTTTAGAGTCTCCTTTATTAAATATTAGATTAAAGAAAAATTATAATATAAATAAAAATAATGATTTATTTTTTTATTCATATGGTTTAGCTTTAAATTTTAGTTTGTATCCTGTTAAAAATTTAGGTAATTCAATATTAAAATTTTTATTATTTTTAGAAGGCAAGCAACGCTTTTATTGTGATTTTTTTATAAAAAATTTTATTGCTTTTTCTTATGTAAGTTTTAATAATATATTTTTTTATAAAAAGCCTATTTTTTTTTTAGGTAATTCAATTATTCAAAGAGGTGATTTAAAAAATTTTATTTTATCGTTTATAAATTTAAAAAATAAATTTAATTGGTGTTCGTTAAATTTTATAAATAGTTATTTAGGTTTTTTTTCTTTTTCTAATATTTTATATAGTAAGTTTAATAACTTTAAAAATAGTTTGAAAGGCTTTTTATATTTAGTATCAAATGAGTTTAATGATCAAATTAATTTAGAAGATGATAAATTATTTACAGTATACCAAGGTTTTGTTAATAGTTTTAATATTAATGTAAATGTTATATTACCATCATCAGCACCTTATGAAGCTAATTGTTTATTTTTAAATTTAGAAGGGCGCTTTAAATTTTTGAAGCAGCTTTTAAAATTAGATATGAATTTATTTAGTGATTGAGAAATTTTTTCTTTATTGAGTTTATATAATAAAAAAAATAATAGCTTAATATTTTATAATTTTATAAAATTTTATAAAATTATAAAATATTTTATTAATTTTATAAATTATTTTTGTAATTTTTTTTTATCTGTTAGTAAATTTTATGTTGAATTTTTTTATTTTACTGGGTTTTTATTAAAATCTAATAAAAATAATATTATGTTTATTAAATTAAATTTATTTTATAATTTAAAATTTTTAAACAATATATTTAATAAATTTGTTAATAATTATTATTCAATGGATTTCTTTTTAAAAAACTCTAAAGTAATGTCTTTTTGTTCATTATATAAAAATAATTTGTTCAAATTAAGTTAATATAATTATTTAATGTTAATTTTATATAAAATTTTATTTTTTTACATTTTAATAAATATGTTAAGTATTAGTTTATTAAAGAGTTTACCTATTATACTCCCTATTTTATTAGCTGTAGCTTTTTTCACTGTATTTGAAAGAAAAATATTAGCTGCAATGCAGCGCCGCCGTGGCCCTAATGTTGTAGGTATTTATGGTTTATTACAAGCTATAGCTGATGCTATAAAATTATTAAGTAAAGAAACTTTAATACCAGGCCCTTCTAATTTATATATTTTTATTTTTTCCCCTATATTCACGTTTTTAATAAGTATGTTATGTTGATCATTAATTCCTTTTGATTATGGCATTGTGATATCTGATATAAATTTAGGTATTTTATTTTTATTTGCATTTTCTTCGTTAGGTGTATATGGTATAATAATGTCAGGTTGGGCTTCTAATTCTAAGTATGCGTTTTTAGGTTCTTTACGTTCTTCGGCGCAATTTATTAGTTATGAAATATCAATGGGTTTATTAATTGTCCCTATTGTATTAATATCAGAAAGTTTTAATATTTCTAGTATTGTGTTAAGCCAATCAAGCATTTATTATTTTATCCCTTTTTTCCCTTTTTTTATATTATTTTTAATAACAGCGTTAGCAGAAACGAATAGAGTTCCATTTGATTTGCCTGAAGCTGAGTCTGAGTTAGTATCTGGTTATAATGTTGAATATTCTTCAATTGGGTTTACGTTTTTTTTTTTAGCTGAATATAGCAATATAATATTAATGTCTTCAATCATTGTTATATTATTTCTAGGTGGTTGATTACCTTTTTTATTTTATGGTTTAGCAGGTTCTTTTTATTATTCTATAAAATTATTATTTATAATGTTTTTTTTTGTTTGGGTTAGAGCAACTTTACCTCGTTATCGCTATGATCAATTAATGTTTATAGGGTGAAAAATAATTTTACCTTTATCTTTAGCTTTTACTTTATTAAGTATATTTTTAGTTTTATTATTTTTATAATTTATGTTTTTAATTATAAGTAGTTTTTTATTAATTAGTTTTTGGTTATTAGTGAGTTTTTTCATATTTTTACCAAACATCATACGTATAATTTTATATTATTTATTTAGTTTATTTTTTTGTTTTATTATTTTTTTAAATATTTTTTATAATAAATCAATATATTGGTATCAATATATTTTAACTTTTTATAAGGCTTTATTTTTGAATATAGAATTAACTTGAGGGTTTGATATTTTATCTTTAAATTTAATTTTATTAAGTTCTTTTTTATTATTATTTTGTTTTTTAAGTTATTGGAATTTAAAATATAAATCTATTTATTATTATTTTATATTAAATTTTTCGTTATGAATATTAATAAATGTATTTAGTTCATTAGATTTTTTTTATTTTTTTTTATTTTTTGAGTTAATAGTTATCCCAATGTTTTTTTTAATTGGTATATGAGGGAGTAGGAATAGAAAAATAAATGCGTCATATCAGTTATTTATTTATACATTATTTGGTTCAATTTTTGTATTTGTAAGTATTTTTGATATATTATTAAGTAAAGGAAACTTATCTTTTGATTTTTTTTTATATTCTTATTTTTTAGAAAAGCGTCAATTTATTATTTGGTTATTATTATTTTTAGGTTTTTCTGTTAAAGTTCCTATAGTACCTTTTCATTTATGATTACCAGAAGCGCATGTTGAAGCTCCTACAACAGGGTCAATAATATTAGCTGGTATATTATTAAAGTTAGGTAGTTATGCTATTTTACGATTTTTATTAGGCACTTTTTCAATTATTTGTTATGATTTAATTTTTTTTATATTAGTTATAGCATTATTTAGTTTAACACAAAGCTCTATAGTGGCTTTATGCCAAATTGATATTAAAAAAATAATAGCTTACTCTTCAGTTGCTCATATGAATTATAGTTTAATAGGGCTATTTTCCCAAAATTTATTAGGGTTGGCTGGTAGTTATATTATGATATTTAGCCATGCAATCACATCATCTGCTTTATTTTTAGGTATTGGTGTATTATATGATAGATATAAAACGCGTTTAATATTTTATTATGGAGGGTTGGCTGCTTTTATGCCTATTTTTTCTATTATTTATTTTATATTTGTATTATCTAATTTTGGGTTTCCAGGTACTTTTAATTTTATAGGTGAGTTTTTATTAACTTATGGGGCTTTATCATTTTCTTTTGTGATAGTATTTTTAGCTTCTTTTAGTTTAATTTTTAGCCTTATTTATTCTTTATTTTTATATAATAAATTATTTTATGGGTATATAAAATTTTTTTTTGTAAGATTTTATAACGATGTTACTCGTTTAGAGTTTTTTTTATTAATTTTATTTTTTTTATTAATTTTATTTTATGGAATTTTGCCTTTTAATGTGTTTGATAATGTTTATTTTTATGTTTATAAACTAAAATATTTTTTAATTTAAATGTTTTTTGAATATTTATATATATTAAAATTTTTATTAATATTTTTATTAATTGGTTTTATTTTATTTTTTCTTTCTTTTTTATTAGTATATCAAAAGCCCAATAACGAAAAAGTATCATCGTATGAATGTGGTTTTAACCCTTTTGGTGATGCTAGAAATAAATTTGAAGTTAGATATTATTTAATTTCAATTTTATTTATTATATTTGATTTAGAATTATTATTTTTATTTCCATGAGTTATATGTTTTAATAGCTTAGAATTGCAAGGAGTTGTATCAATGATTTTTTTTTTATTTTTATTAACTATAGGGTTTATTTATGAATGATATGAAGGAGCGTTAAACTGAAGCTAATAAAATGAATAATTTTATTTTAAATTTAACAAATATTTTTTATCTGAAATATATAACTTCAAGCGTTATTAAATATTCTTGTTTAGTTTTATTGTTAAATATATTTTATTATTATAATTTTTTTATAGATTTTAAAAGCTCAATGATATTAAATTTTGAAAGTTTAACTGATTTTACAGGCGTGCATTACCCAGATATTTCTAATGAAATAGAGTTAATTTATTTTATAATATCTTATAAATTAAATTTACGTGTTATATCGAAATTATTTATAAATAAAGAAGATTTAGTTATATCTTTAGATAAAATTTTTAAAAATATATCTTGGTTAGAAAGGGAGATATGAGATATGTTTGGTGTAAAATTTATATTTCATAGTGATTTAAGAAGAATTTTAACTGATTATGGGTTTTTAGGCCATCCTTTATTAAAATATTTCCCTTTAAGTGGTTTTTATGAGTTAAGATTTGATGAGGTTTATAATAAATTAATTAAAGAGCTAATAGAATTAGCTCAAGCGTTTAGATCTTTTGCTTATATAAATCCGTGGTTAAGATGATACACATAAAGCAATGTATAGCATTTTTTATATAAAACTTGAAATATTTTTATTATTTTTTATATGTTATATAATTTTTTTACATTTATGTGTAAAATTTTCTAAATTACAATTAAATTTTCTTGATTATATTTATGTTAGCATGCTTTTCCTTTATTTATTATTAAGGTGTTCGTTAGAAGACTTAGATTGTAGTTCTACTGTTTATTTATTTAATAACCATATAATTTTTAATAATACTATTCAATTATTAAAAACTTGTATGGTTTTATTTTTTTTTGCTTATTTAATTATAGTATGTAATTTTAATAACATAATTAAATTGCCTATAGTTGAGTATTTAGTTTTAATTTTTTTATGTTTTTTTTCTTTAATAATGATAATTATTAGTAATCATTTATTTGTAATATTTTTATTTTTAGAAATAGTAAATATATGTTTATATTGTTTAATTGGTTTAAACAAAGAATCTAATAAAGGTATTGAAGCTGCGTTTAAATATTTTATGCAAAGTTCTTTTATTACAATAATGGGTTTTTTTTCTGTTTCTTTAATTTATTTATATACTGGCACACTATTTTTAAATGAGTTAGCTATATTATTAAATAATGAGTCTAACTTTAGTTTTTTATTAGATTTTAGTTTATATATTTTATTTTTTGTAATATTTTTTAAATTAGGGCTATTTCCTTTACATAGTTGAATTCCTGATGTTTATCAAGGTAGTTATTTAATTGTTACTTTATTTATATCAACATTACCAAAAATTGCGTATTTATATTTATTTTTAAAAATATTTATTATATTGCCTGATACATTAGCAAGTTATAGCTTATATGTAGCATTATTATCAATATTATATGGTGCTATACTAGCGTTATATCAAACAAATTTTTTTCGTTTATTAGCATATGGGTCTATGGTGCATATGGGGTTTATATTATACTCATTATCTTTAAATACTGTAGTAGGTACTGCTTCGTCAATTTTTTATTTATTAGTTTATATAGTTTTAATGGTTTTTGTATTTAGTTTTATGTTTTTTTTTTATGAAAAAAATGAAAGTAATGATAATGTATGTTTTTTAGATGATATAAGTAAATTATATGCTGTTTTAAATAAAAATTATTTATTATCTTTATATTTTGCTTTTATAATTGTTTCATTAGCTGGTTTACCTTTTTTTGTTGGTTTTGTAAGTAAATGGCATATATTTGCTGGTGTTTCGTTTAAGGGCCAATTTGTTGAGTTAATATTATTAATAGGGGCTAGCGTCTTAAGTTCAGCTTATTATATTAGGTTAATAAGGTTTTTATTTTTTATAGAAAAAAAAGATATGAAAATAAAATTTTATACAACGATAAAATTAAATAAGTCGTTTTATATTTTAATTGTATTTTTATTTATATTAAATATTTTAATAATTTTTTATCATAATTGGTTATATTTATATATATTAAAATGTTTATTAAATTTATTTAAATAAAAAAATGATATTAAATAAGTTTTTTAATAAAATAAAAAATATAACATTAAATTTTGGCCCGCAGCATCCTGCAGCTCATGGGGTTTTACGCTTAGTTTTATTTTTAGATGGTGAGTTAATAAAAAAAGTAGATGCTCATATAGGGTTGCTACATAGAGGGACTGAAAAATTAATAGAATATAAAACATATATGCAGGCATTGCCTTATTTTGATAGGTTAGATTATGTTAGTATGATGGTACAGGAGCAAGCTTATTCTATTTCAATTGAAAATTTATTAAATTTAGAAATACCTTTTAGAGCTAAAGTTATAAGAGTGCTTTATAGTGAAATTACAAGAATTTTAAACCATTTATTAGCAATTACTACGCATGCGTTGGATATAGGCGCATTAACGCCTTTTTTATGAGGTTTTGAAGAAAGGGAGAAATTAATGGAATTTTATGAAAGAGTATCAGGAGCTCGCTTTCATACTAGTTATATAAGGCCTGGTGGCGTATCTCATGATTTACCAAAAGGTTTATTAAGCGATATATTTAATTTTATAAATCAATTTTTTTTAAGAATTGATGAGATAAAAGATATGTTATCTCAAAATAGAATTTGGAAGCAGCGCTTAATAAATATAGGTACTATTGATTTAAAAAATGCGTTAAATTATGGGTTTTCTGGGGTAATGCTAAGGGGTTCAGGCAAGCTTTGGGATTTACGTTTATTTGAGCCTTATGATTCTTATAATTTTTTTAAGTTTTCAATACCTATAGGATTAAACGGTGATTGTTATGATAGGTATTTAATACGAGTTGAAGAAATGAGAGAATCTTGCTTTATTATTTTACAAGCTTTAAATATATTACATATTTTAAACATTAATAATGATAGCACTTTTATTATTAATGATTATAAAATAGCACCACCCCCAAGGGCTATAATGAAGTATAGTATGGAAGCTTTAATACATCATTTTAAGTTGTATACAGAAGGATTTAATATACCAAAAGAATTTACTTATAGTGCTGTAGAAGCACCTAAAGGTGAGTTTGGAGTGTTTTTAGTATCTAATGATATAAGTAAACCTTATAGGTGTAGAATAAAATCACCAGGCTTTTTACATTTACAAGGTTTAGATTATATGGTAAAAAATTTATATTTAGCGGATCTTGTTGCTATAATAGGTACGCAAGATTTAGTATTTGGTGAAATTGATAGGTAATTAAAGTAATATATACAATAAATAATAAAAGCTATAAATAATAAATAATATATATATTTATTTTATATATTATAATTACATATTTAATTATAATAATATAACATAAATATAAAATATTATATTATTATATTATTATTTAAACCATTAAGTTTATTTTTGCATAAAATAAATTTTAATTAATTTTTTTATAAAAAAATGAGATATTGATATAAATCATTTGAATTATTTAAAGCAAAAAATACTTTAATATTTTATAAAACGCCAACTAATTTAACATACTGGTGAAATTTTGGCGTTTTATCATTATATTTTTTAGTAATGCAAGTGGTTACAGGTTTATTTTTAGCAATGTATTATGACCCTTCTATATTATATGCGTTTTCATCTATAATGTATATAAATAGTGAAATATATTATGGTTGATGAATTAGAGGCTTACATGCTAATGGTGCTTCTTTTTTTTTTTTATGTGTATATATACATATGTTTAGAGGATTGTATTATGGGTCTTTTTTATATCCTCGCCAATTATTGTGAAAATCTGGTGTATTATTATTTTTATTAATGGTAGTAACAGCATTTTTAGGTTATGTTTTACCTTGAGGCCAAATGAGTTTTTGGGGTGCTATGGTAATAACAAGTTTATTATCGTCGATACCTTTAGTAGGTAGTGATATTGTATTTTTATTATGGGGTGGGTTTACAATAGAAGATGCTACTTTACATCGCTTTTATGCATTACATTTTTTTTTACCTTTTATAATATTATTATTATCTATTATTCATATTTCATTATTACATGAATCAGGGTCATCTAACCCTTTAGGTTTACCTTCCGTTTATGATATAATACCATTTACACCATATTATATATTAAAAGATGCTTTAAGTGTATTTTTAGTATTAATTTTAATTTTATTTATAAATTACGCTAAGCCCGATGCTTTAGGGCACACATTAAATTATCAAATAGCAAACTTTTTAGTTACTCCACCTCATATAGTACCTGAGTGGTATTTATTATTTTTTTATGCTATTTTACGTTCAATACCTAATAAATTATTAGGCTTTGCTGTGATGGTTTTATCTATTGTTGTATTATTTTTAATGCCTTATATAACAAAAAATAATATAATAAGAAGTGGCTTGTATAAACCGTGTTATAAGTTATTTTTTTGGTTATTTTTATTTATATGTATTTTATTAACTTGAATAGGTGGTATACCTGTTATAGAGCCTTATTTAACTATAGGTAGAGTTTTATCTGTTTTATATTTTATAAATGTTTTAGTTTTATTTCCTTTAGCAGCTTTTATTGATAAATTAATTTATAATATATATTTTTTTCATTATTATTTAAGCAAAGATAATTAAGTATAGATAAATGTTATTAATTTTATATTTTTCAATATTATTGTTATTAGTTGGCATTGTAGGCTTATATTTAACGCGAAAGCATGCAATATTAATGTTGATAGCGTTAGAGCTATTAATATTATCAGTAAATATAAATTTTATAATAAGCTCAATTTATTTGGATGATTTGTTAGGTATTATATATTCTTTAATAAATTTAACGAGCGCAGCATCTGAAAGTGCTATAGGTTTAGCACTGTTAATAATATATTATAGAGTAAAAGGCTCTATATCATTGGATTTAATTTCTTATTTAAAATCGTAAAATGTGTTTACAGCAATTTATTAATAAACCTCGAATAAACTTTCCTAAAAAAAAAAAAGCACCAGCGTTTTTAAATGGGCCACATAGGAAAGGTGTAATTTATAAAATAACTACAATGTCACCTAGAAAGCCTAATTCTGCAAGACGAACTTTTGCGAAAGTTCGTCTTTTAGTAAATGATAAAAGGATTTTTGCAAAAATACCTGGCATTGGTGAGCATTTCTTGCAAGCACATTCAGTCGTATTTGTAAGAGGCCACGGGCCTAAAGATTCACCCGGTATAAATTATCATTTAATAAGGGGATTATGTGATTTTGTTAAAGTTGAACCTTATGGGAGGAAAAATAGAAGATCAAAGTTTGGGTTAAAAAAATTAATAAAATAATATGTGCATGGTTAATAATATATTGTTAGTAAAAAATTTAAAAAAAGAAAAGCATTATAATCAAGTAAATTTTTTATTTAAAAAAAATTTTATAGGAAAATTAATAAAAAAAGGCAATAAGCATTATGCTGTATCGTGTTTTAAAAATTTAAAATATTTAATAAAAAAAAAAATAAAAAAAGATTTTAATTTATTATTATTTTTAGTTATGTTTTATTCTTCTTTAAAGTTTCATTTTATAAAAAAGCGCTTTGGAGGGTCAAAAAAAGAGATACCTATTTATTTAAATAAAGTTAGGCAAGTAAAATTTATTATAAAAAAAATGTTTAGTTATTCAAAATCATCAGAAAAAAGAAAATCTTTGGATTTTAATAAGTTAGTTAATTTATGCTTATTAACGATAAAAAAAAAAGGTTTTTTAATTTCAGAAAGAAATAAAGCTTTTATAAAAGCTAAAGAAAATAGAATTTTAGTAAGATCGTTAAAAAAATAAAAAATGAATTCTAAAAAAATAATTAGTAAATTTATTAAAACTAAGCCACATTGTAATATAGGCACAATAGGTCATGTAGATCATGGAAAAACTACATTAACTGCAGCAATTACAAAATGCTTACAAGGAATTGGTGGAACAGCTTTTCATGCGTATCATGATATAGATAATCATGTAGAAGAGCGCGTTAGGGGTATTACTATAAATGCAGCTCATATTGAATATGAGACTGAAAAAAGGCATTATTCACATATAGATTGTCCGGGTCATCAGCAATATGTAAAAAATATGTTAACAGGTGCTGTTCAAATGGAGGGTGCAATTTTAGTTGTTGCAGTAAATGATGGTCCTCAAGTACAAACAAGAGAGCATATTATATTATCTAAAGAAGTTGGTATTCCTTATTTAGTTATTTATATTAATAAAATAGATTTAATGTTAGAGGGTGATATGAAAGATTTAGTTGAATTAGAAGTGCGTGAATTATTAGAATCTTATGGTTTTCCTGGTGATGTGCCGTGTGTTAAAGGGTCTGCTAGGTGAGCATTAGAAGAAGATAGTGAGAGTAATGTAGGTTCTGGGTCAGTAAAATCTTTAATGAATATAGTAGATACTTATATTAAAGAACCGGAAAGGAAAAAGGATGTGCCTTTTTTAATGGCTATAGAAGGTGTATTTATGGCTATAGGTAGGGGCACTGTTTTAACAGGTAAAATTGAAACAGGTGTTTTAAAAATAGGCGATGCGTTAGAGGTTATAGGTCCGCGTGAAGCTATTTCTACTATTTGTTTAGGCTTAGAAATGTTTAAAAAAAGCTTAGATGTAGCTGAAGTTGGTGATAATGTGGGTATTTTAGTTAAAGCTGTAAAAAGAGATGAAGTTCAAAGGGGCTTTGTGTTAGCTGCAGTTAATACAATTAAGGCTCATGAAAATTTTAAAGCTAAAATATATGCTTTAACAAAAAAAGAAGGCGGTAGGCATAAGCCTTTTGTATCACATTATACGCCACAATGCTTTTTTAGGACAGCTAATGTAACAGGTTCTATTATTTTACCTGATGATGTTAGTGTAGTGATGCCAGGGGATTCATTAGTTGTAAATATAAAATTAGTGAATAAAATACCTTTAAATATTGGCTTAAGGTTTGTAATGAGAGAGGGTAATATAACAATAGGGGCAGGTATTATATTAGAGCTTATCTAATATTATAATATGGAAAATATTATTATAAAATTAACTATATATATAAGAGCAAATAGTGCAGAATCTGGCCCGCCTTTAGGTACTACGCTTGGTAATATTGGTGTTAATACAATAAAATTTTGCAAAGAGTTTAATGAAGAAACTAAAGAGTTACCTAATTATTTTTTATTGCGCGTAAGTATAACAGTATCAGAAAATAAATCTTTTTCGTTTACTACTAGTTTACCTTCTATTGGGTTTTTAATATCTACTTTAAAAAAAGAAGAAACTTATAAAACTAAGGATGGGGTTATTATAAGTAATTTATATATATATTTAGAAGATTTATTAAAGTTGGCAAAGTTTAAATTTCCAAATTATGATATAAAAAAATCTAGTAAAATAATAAAAGGGTCGTTACTTTCTGGTAATATAAATGTTAAATTATAAAGTTAATAAAATTAATAATAATTATGTAAGTATAAAAAATAATTTTAATTTATTATATTTTAAAGAGTTAACTAATAATAGCGCTTTTATTATTTATTTTAATTATAATAAAATTTTAAGCAATAATTTATATAATTTAAAAAATGAAATATTAAAAAAAAATTTAAAAAGTTTTGTAATAAATTCAAAACATATAAAAAGCATATTTGATAAAAAATTTAAATATTTTTCTTCAAATATGCTTTTTATATATTGTAACAATATATTAGATTTTATTTTTATAACTAAATTATTAAATAATATAAAATTTTTTTATTCATTTAATAAATGTTTTAGTAATAATAGTATTGTAATAAATAATAATTTATATTGTTTACATTTTATTGTATTTAAGCTATTATTAAATTTGTTAATAGTGTTATTATATTATATTATTAATTTTATAAAAAATATTTATAACTATATTATTTAATTAAATGTTAATATTTTTACTTAGTTTAATTATTTTATCTTCTATATGCGTTATATTATCTAAAAATATTATCCAATCTATACTTTATTTAATTTTAGTTTTTTTATTATGTAGTATATTATTTATTTATATAGGGGCTGATTTTATTGGGTTAATTATACTTATAGTTTATATAGGTGCAATTTCTGTATTATTTTTATTTATTGTAATGATGCTAAATATTCGAATATTAGAAATATATTCTACTTTTTCAATATATTTACCTTTAGCATTTTTTTTAAGTTTAATTTTTTTTATGCAATTATTTTTTATTTATTTTAAATCATTTAGTTTAATAGAATTAAATAGCGCATTAAAATATTTAGATTGAACGTTATTTATGAATATTAAAATTAATCTAATTGGGCAATTATTATTTAATGAATATTTTATATTATTTATAGCGGCTACTTTATTATTATTTATAGCAATGATTGGGGTTATCGTTTTAGTTTTAGATAAAAATGAAGAAGCTTTAAAAAGCTCTTTTGATTATAAAATTAAATTTAATAATATAAATTGAAAATATATTAAATAAATGCTAATAACTATGCTTATATTTGTTTTTTTATTGCTGCCGTTAATTTTTTTTATTTTAAGATTAATAAAAATAAAAAATTATTTATATTTAATAAAGTTTTTATTTTTTTATATATTAGCAAGTGTTTATAGTTTATTTTATTTATTATTTTTCTTTTTTTTTTTTTT
>Ga0068859_100002782_pt1 | contig 17715 bp, 7 predicted proteins | sample KBSSwiS22_FD_66585 | JGI IMG/M metagenome (GOLD analysis project Ga0068859, IMG submission 66585) | Switchgrass rhizosphere microbial communities from Kellogg Biological Station, Michigan, USA - KBS Switchgrass S2-2 | ecosystem: Host-associated > Plants > Roots > Rhizosphere > Soil ...
GGCTTACACGCTCGGATACTGTGGCTTGAGCAGTTACTACGGGTTCGGCGCCGCCTGGGGTCTGGTGCCGCCGGACCTCGGCTGGCCGCAGGCAATTGAAGCGAATCGAAAAGCGATGGAACTCGACGAGAGCCTCGCTGAAGTTCACAACGACCTGGCGGGTATCTCGATGGTTTGTTATCGCGATTCGGCGGCCACTGAGCGTGAGGCCCGCCGGGCCCTTGAACTAAACCCGAAGTTTCAGGAGATACACTATCTCTTTTCCTTTTACCTGCTCACCAAAGGACAGTTTGAGGGCGCGATCGGCGCGGCGCGGGAGGCGGTGGCGATCGATCCTCTTTCGGTCCGCGTAAATTATCAATTCGCTTATTCCTACTATCTGGCTCGTCGTTATGATGAATCAATCGCTCAGTTCAGACAGGCTCTGGAACTGGATGAAAGAAACCCGCAGGTTCACGAGGGCCTCGCGGATGCGCTTGAACAGAAAGGCGAGTTTGACGAGGCAGTGGCCCACCGGCAGAAGGCCATGGAGCTTACCGGCGAGGCCGCGGGCGCCGGGTTATTGGGGAGTTCGTTTGCGCAAACTGGTTTTGAGACCGGCATGCGAACCTTAGCAGAAAAGAGCCTCGAGCAACTCAAGACCGCGGCCGAAGCAGGTGAGTACATCCCGGCGATAAAATTTGTTCGCCTTTACGTCCGGCTCGGTGAAACGGACCAGTCGTTTAACTGGATCGAGAAGGCCTGCGAGGAGCGCAACGTCTTTCCTCTGGTGATTCATGCTGATCCTTTCTACGACCGTTTGAGGACAGATGCTCGTTTTCCGAATCTCCTCCGACGCTTCAGTCTGGCTGGGGTTGAAGCTGCGACGCTGGTCGCCGGGGTTCCGGCCGCGACCGCCGCCCAGGCGGCAGACACCGGGGCAGATTCCAGAGCAAACGCGACCCGGTCACTTTCAGATCCAACGCCTCTGGCCAAACCAAAGGCGAAACGTTATTTGCTTTGGACGGCGTTGGGAATCCTCTTGCTGTTGGCCGCAGGTCTGGCCTACTGGTTCTACTCCAATCGGCGTCCGCCAATTGAATCGATCGCGGTAATGCCGATCATTAATGCGAGCGGCAATTCTGAAGTCGAATATCTTTCGGACGGCATGACCGACATGCTCATCACCAGTCTTTCGCAAGTGCCGAATCTCGCCGTCAAAGCTCATAGTTCGGTATTTCGCTACAAGAACAGGGATGTTCAGCCGCAACAGGTAGGCAAAGACCTTAACGTGCAAGCCGTCCTGAATGGCCGCGTGGTCCAACGGGGAAGTGACCTGGCGTTACATATCGAGCTGGTTGATGTTCGCACTGAAACGACTCTATGGGTTGCCGATTACAGTCGGTCGATATCAGATCTGGCAGCGGTACAGAACGAGATTGCCCGGGATGTCTCCCAGAAGTTGCGGACCCGTCTGTCGGGACCCGAGCAACAGAAAGTCACCAAGGATTACACCGCTAACTCAGAAGCGCGGGACCTCTATTTAAGGGGGCGCTTCCACAACTTGAAGCTGACCCCGCCAGAAGTGCAAAAAGGCATAGTTTATTTTCAACAGGCAATTCAGCACGATCCAAACTATGCGTTGGCCTACGTTGGGCTTTCAGAGGCTTATCGAGGGCTGACCCTGAGCGGTGAGCTGAAGCCTACTGAATACATGCCGAGGGCCAAAGAAGCGGCGCAAAAAGCCCTGGAACTCGACGATGCCCTGGCCGAAGCACACACCGCCGCCGGAGTAACAAACTTTTGGTATGACTGGAATTGGAGTGCGGCTGAGAGTCAATTCAAACGAGCACTTGAACTTAATGCGAACAGCGCCGATACGCATTTGTTCTACGCCCACCTGTTGTCAAACACTGGTCGACATCAGGAGGCTCTCAGCGAAATCAAACGGGCCCGGGAGCTTGATCCATACTCTCCATTTATCAACGCACTCGAGGGCCAGTTTTTGATTCATGCTGGAAAACCCGACGAGGCCTTGATCAGACTGCGCGAGACCTTCGAGCTCGCGCCCGGTTTTTGGTTTCCTCACGTATTCGCGTCGAGCGCCTACATCGAAAAGGGAATGTTTGCTGAGGCGGTGATCGAGGCGAAGAAAGCCGGCGAGCTCTCGAGCGCCCAAACGGCTTCGATTGTTTTTGAGGGAATCGCTCTGGCCCGGATGGGACGAAAGGATGAAACGCGCCGACTGCTCGAGAAACTACTGACGGCTTCGAAAGAGACTTCCGTTCCGGCTACTCACATTGCGTTGCTCTATAACGCGCTGGGCGAGAATGACGAAAGCTTTAAGTGGCTGGAACGCGGGATTGAACAGCGCGATCCGAAAATGGCTTTTCTGAAAGTCCAACCAAGATGGGATAACCTGCGCGCCGATCCCCGGTTCCAGGAGATCCTGAAGCGCGTGGGTTTCTGAGGCAAAGCTCGTTGTCTCACGGCCCGAATCGCTGCCGGTATTCAATCGAAGTAATAAAGGCCTTGACCATCTCGGCATTGATGTAGTTGCCGTTGAATTGATTCAGCTTCGTCAACCAAAAGTCGTAGCCGGTGTGATCCGTGTCTTGTGGGTCGTTCGGATTGCGGCGCAGGTAGCCGAAGTATTGCATCAAAACGAAGGCGCGATTGAATTCCGCATTCTTCAGATGTTCATCTTCCGCCACGGCGCGCAGCACCTGCGCTCGGGTCTTAGCGGTAGTTGAGAAATCATTTATCAACTGAGCGCGTTCAGATGGTGAGAGCGGATTGCCGGCATTCGCATTCAGCGTGTCCACAAACTGCGCCGCCGTCATCGACGTTGGAAAAGCAGTAAGAAAGCGCGAGCGCTGAACAAATGCTGCGGTGAAGGCCTGCTTGTTGTTTTCAATCTGTTGTTGCCAGTTGCCCTGGCCGACGATCACTCCCTGCCCGATCTCCTGTGTATCAGAGAGAAATTCACTCAAGCGAACCACCGGCACTGATAACTGATGTGCTGAGGGAAAAGTTGAGTTGCTGTTGGCGTCGCCAAACGCGGTCTTGTAAATCCGTTCAACCAGGTAGCCGGTATCCTGAAATTCGATCGAGAGGAAGAAAGAGGCTGAGACATTGATGCGCCTTACTTCATTGCAACCCACGTCCGCACTGCAGGAGGTTATTTGATTGGTCCAGAAAGCCAGGCCCGAAGCATCCGGCTGGCGATTGAGAAAGTCGTGATAGTGCTGGCAGACATAATTCTCCGGATCGTCGATGGGGTTTGCCGCCGTCTCGTTTTCATCATCAATGATGGTTACTGTAGCGACAGCCGGTCCACCCAAAGTTACGCCGACAGGATTGCTTAAGTTGATATTGAGAGTTTCGTTGCCTTCGACGAATGAGTCTTCGTTGATCAGCACAGCGAAGCTCTTGGAAGTCTCGCCGGCGGCGAAGCGCAGAGTGCCGAGGGCTTTGATGTAGTCCTTGCGCTCAGAGGCAGTGACGTCCGTAGTGTTGTAATCAACGCTGGCAGCGCCGGAAGTATCTCCGATTCGATTCACGGTTATCGTCACAAAAGTACAGTCCTCCTGCACGTCGGAGTCAGATGCGCTGAACTGAACGACATTCGGTGTTGGAGTCGGAGTCGGAGTCGGAGTCGGCGTCGGCGTCGGAGTCGGCGTCGGCGTCGGCGTCGGAGTCGGGGTTGGAGTTGGTGTCGGAGTCGGTGTCGGGGCCGGCGTCGGCGTCGGCGTGGGTGTCGGGGTCGGCGTCGGTGTCGGCGTCGCCTCAGGCTCCCAGAAGCCACCGTTAATCGAGTATTGGCCGTTGCTTGAGGTGGAGGTTGTACCGGCTGTTTGTTGTCCGATGGTGCCGTCGATTATGAGGCTTCCGTTGCTGTTTGCGCTGGTGCCACCGCCGCCGGCGACCACACTGCGCGAAACGTCGAGCTGGGCGTCTGGTTGTTGTGAGGGTGGTTGCTGCGAAGTTGTTGATGACGCGGCCGGTGAAACGGCCTTCGGCTGCCCACCTTCGCTTGAGTGCTCATCTTGAATCACTGCATCTTTAACGTTGGCAAGACGTCGAGACACGTGATCCGCGAAAGCAATCACCATGACTGATGTCAGACAAAGCGCTGCGGCTATAAGTCCGACTACGCTTTGGGACCAGTGAATCTGGATCTTGCTCAGCATTGCTTTTACCTCTGAAATCTCTCCTACGCTGTCAGTTGTTCCAACCTGTGTGTTTCAACGTTTCGCATTTGGGAAACCTGCCCGGAACACTCACGCCTTGACCGCCGCTAATCCCGAACGAGGCCGGAAATAAATTGCCGTCCAGATCAGGCTACAGGCGGCGAAGGTTGTGACCAGGAAAATGGCCAATTGATTTGGGGAGAAGATCCAGAGCAGGTAACAAAGGGTCAGAATTAATCTAACAATCTCCGAGATCCACGCCCATCGCCTGCTCTCCAGGATTCCGCTCCAGTTGATGATCTGCATCCAGAGCAAAGCGCCGCCGATCCATCGCGCCGCAGTTGATAGCGCGGATTCCTGGCTGATGATCATTACAGTGAAGGGAATTGCCGTGACTGCCTGCAGGATCAAATACGGGCGCGCGCCCGCAAACATCGACGAACGATAACGGACCTGATTCTGCTCGGTGATTTCCTGGTGATCGAACGGCGGCAGATCGCGCGGCCGCCATCCCGAAGGCATAAACCAGACGCGAACTTTGTCGAGATAGGATCTGGTCGCCACGCAGTCACGCCAGATAACGCCGAAGTAATGAAAATTTATCTTAAAGGGATTCCATGAACGCGGCGGGTTGTACATTCCATAGACGACCTGCTCGCGTTCCGGCTCGAAAGTGCCGAACAGCTTGTCCCAGATGATCAGAAAGTCACTGAAGTTCTTGTCGAGATATTGCTGGTTGACTGCGTGGTGCACGCGATGATGTGAAGGCGTGTTGAAAATCCTCCCCAGCCGCTCGGTTTTTCCCGTCCAGGTGACATGCTGAAACAGCGCGATGAATAAATGAATGCCGTTGACAAGGTAGATATCGAACGGCGTGAAACCGATCAGCGTCAGCGGCCAGAGCACCGAGAAAGTGAAAACTCTTTGCGTGACGCTGGCCCGCAGGCCGACGAAGATGTTCATCTCTTCGGCCGAATGATGCGGCGAATGCACGGCCCACAGGATGTTGATGGCGTGACCCCAGCGATGCACCCAGTAGGAGAAAAAGTCCATCAGGAGCAGCAGCACGACGAAGGTGTAGACATTCAGACTGATTGTGTAGACACGAAAGTGTTCCCAGAGATAGCCGTAGATTACGTATACACTGGCCGCTACCAGCACATTCATCGTCTGATTGCCGAGCGCCGTGCCGAGATTGGCGATTGCTTCCTGAAATGAGAGCAGCTTCTTTCTGGTAACGCCGAGATAGACCAGTTCCGAGGCGATCAATAGCAATGTCAGCGGAGCGAGCCAGGTGTAGACGTTGGTTTGATGTGGCGCCGGCACCACCTCATCAGCACCGAGCACACTTGCCGGTGCATAGATGAGCATGAATGCAAAGCTGAATGTCGTGATCTTTCTCATTATCTCTTCTTACAAATGTCCGCACTGGCATTCATCGAGCAAACTAGTGTTTGCAACGCGTCAATCTGACGCTGCTGGTTCTCGATCAGCTTCTGCTGGCTGTCGATCTGGACCTGCTGTTCTTTGAAGGCGTTGACGAAGACCGCGCTGAGACGGTCGTACTTGACGCCCTCAACCTCGCCCGCGGTGTTGTAGTTGACGAAGAGCGGATTGATCCGGGCGACGTCTTCGGCGCCGAAACCAACATCCTTCCTCCCGCCCTGTTTCCAATCGAACGAGATCGGGCGTAGTTGCTTGATCAGGTTGAGGCCTGAACTGAACGGCGCGATGTTGGTTTTGTAACGTAATGAAGATGAGCAGGTTGAGATTTCTTTGGAGGCATTGCGGCAGAGCTGCTCGCTGCCTGCCGCACCGAGCGTGTTGATCTGGATCGCGCCGCCGGGGAGGACGAGCATTTGATCCTGGTTGTTCTCTCTGAAAGCGATCGCCCCGCCAGTGGACCGGTTGATGATGGTATTGGTTCCGTCGCCCAGCAGTGAATAGTTTTTACAGGTTAGCGACTCGGCAAAGCCGAGTCCGGCAAATCCAGCAGTGCAACCGCCGGTGCCGAAGAGGATGTTGCCAGTGCCGAGGGCGACATGAAACGGAGCGTACGGAATGTCGGTGCCGATGCCGACGTAGTTATTGCTACCATCGATCGAAAAAGCGTGTGCAAGGAGCGCATGATTGAAAATATGAAAGTATCTCGGTTGATTCAGTGCTATCGACCACTTGTCTTGTCCGTCAAGGGCGAGGGAAATCCCGGGGTCAAAGCTGCCAAGGGCATTTATTCGAACAGTGGCAGGTCTAGGGTAGCCGTTTGTAACTTCCAAGAGCCCTCCGCCAACACGCCCGGTGCCGCTAATATTGAAATTTGCCGGCTGCTCGCTGCTGGTGTTTTGAATGTAATTGTCACTCCCTGCCGTCGGCGAACGCGCGTCGCTCATACGCGGATCGGTCGTCTGCACGTACTGACTCGCAGCCACTCCGCCGAGACTTGCAGCGTTGCTGGCGTTGGCTACTGTTCCATTGATCGTTCCACCGACCGTCAGATCGCCGCTGATCGTCTGAGTGTTTGTGGAAATCCCGTTGTTGGCGGTGAACAGTCCGGAAACAGTGGTCGGCTTATGGATTCGCACGCTGTCGGCTTGGAATTGACCAATGTTCAGCGGCTGCATGAAAGAATAACTATCCAGTGAATTCGTTCGTACTGTCGGTGCGTAAAGGATACTGCCCTGGAAACTGGTGCCGTTGATACGTACTTGGTCAATGGGATTGGGGCCACTGTTGATGTCTATTGACTTGGCGGCGATGTTGACCTTTGGGCCTGCAGACTCGGAGAACAGGGGTGTGAAACCTCCACCGATCTTAACGTTGGTTGCAAAATTTCCGAGGATGAGGTCGCCGCCGGGTGACGCGCTATCGACACTGTTAGTCAACACGCCCTGGTTTGCTCGGAACTCCTGCATAGCGTTGACTCTTCGGTTGATGGTAAAGAAATCGAGGGTGCCTCCTCCCTCGAGCGTGAGGACAGATGTTGGGCTCCTTAGAACTTGTGTCGAAACGACTGCCGCCGAAAGCGTGCTGCCCACTGCGCCATTGCCGCTGATATTGAAGCTCGAGTTCTGGGGTTGAGCCGAAGAGTTGTTCTGGATGTAATCCGCGCTGTTGGCGGTTGGTGTGCGGGCGTCATTCATCCGCGGATCGGTGGTTACCACGTACTGACTCGCCGCTATTCCATTAAGCTGGGTTGAGTTTGTCGCGGTGTCGGCGTTCACTGCGTTCAGGCTCTTGATCGCATAGGGCGTGCTGCTCAAAGGTTGCCGTGGAGTAAGTGGTGAATAAGAAGAATCTGTCGGCTTCTTCACACCTATATCCAGAAAACGATCGGCGCCGGGAAAAGCGCCCGCGCCGAAATCAAGCTGTAACGTGAACATACCGTTGGTCACCGGTACCCCCGATTTGGTTACGGTATTCGGCGAGCCCTGAAGGTTGCCGTCTGTGACTGCGTCATACAACTTGAACTGCAAGTCGTAAGTGCCGTTGGCTGGTGTGCCGCCATCGGTCAAACGGCCCTGATAGGTGAACGCGGTCGTTTGGGCGAACGCTGCCGGGCAGCAAAGAAGAGAAACGAGCAAACTCAGGAAAGAAATTTTCAATTGTTTGTTACTCATTAACTTTCAAACCTCCAGGTTCCTTCACGAGCTTTTTCAACTCAGTGAATTCACACACACCAACAAAAGTCCTTCCGGTGTCTCGAGGAAATGCACGCGGTTGGCTTCGACGTTCCGGTTAACTGCACGCACTGATAAACCCGCGATGGCCGCCGCCTGCTGCGGTGTGACCATCAGGGCTTCGCTGTCACAGACAGAGCACCAGGCCCTGGCCGCTTGCCGGTGGCTGACCACCCGAATCATCTCTTCAAACTCGATCGCGATTTCAGTCCTTTTCCACTTCATTCGCTGTGTCTTTCACCGCGGCGCAAATTCATTGCCCGCGCCGTGCAACATGACTAGAATGTGGACTGCCTCCCCGACCTTCCCCCGCCGGGTTCGGCGGTGACCCCGAGCGCCGCTGACACTAATCGCCAAGCGGCCATAAAGTCTTTGAAGATTTCTCCTAAAAATCTCCAAATCTTCTCGGGCTGTTTATGAGCAAGCAAATCAACCACATCTACGAATTCGGAGAGTTCCAGCTGCAGACCGGCGAGCGACTCTTGCTGCGAGCAGGGAAGCCGATTTCACTCACGCCTAAGGCGTTCGAGACCTTGCTCGTCCTGGTGCAGAGCAGCGGCCATGTGATTGATAAAGACGAATTGATGCGGCAGGTTTGGCCCGATACTGCGGTCGAGGAAGCAAATCTGGCCAGGAACGTTTACGCGTTGCGTAAGGCCCTGGGCGATGACAGCCACGGCGAACATCACTTTATCGAGACAGTTCCCAAGTGCGGCTACCGATTTATCACCCCGGTGATAGAACTCTCGCAGGAGGACTCAGATCTTTTAGTACAGCGCCGAATCAGGGCCCGCATAATCACCGAAGAAGTGGAGTACCGGGCCGGCGGCGGTGAAGTTCCGTTGTTACCTGTGCCGAACACGGCGGCGTTGACGGTGGCAGAGGGTGTTGGGTCACTCGAATTGGCAGGCGAATCACGGCCCGGATTTGGTCGAAAACTGTGGGCCGCATTGGTGATTCTGGCTCTACTATTGACCGCGGCTATCGGCTTTGGAGCTTACTTGAAGCTTCGGAAACATCCGACTGCGGCCGCCGTTCCGCGCGCCCCGAAGGCGGCGTTTTTAAGACTAACTAACAACACGGCCGCCGACGAGGTCCCGCGAGCGTCGCCCGGCGGATCGCGGATCGCGTTTCAATCCAACCGCGACGGGAAGTATGAGATCTACTTGATGGATGCCGAAGGATCTAACGTTAAGAGGCTCACAAACAACCAGGCCGATGATCAGGATCCGGAATGGTCTCCTGACGGAAACAAAATCGCATTCGTAAGCGACCGCGACGGTAATTCCGAGATTTATGAAATGAATGCCGATGGTTCCAATCAAACCCGTTTGACTGTGAACGCGGCGGTTGACAATGCGCCGAACTGGTCACCGGATTCAAAGCAACTCGTTTTCGCCAGCAATCGCGGTCATAGTTACGCTTTCGATTTTGACATCTGGGTGATGAACCTGGACGGCAGCGGCCTCAAGAGACTGACCACCGACCCTGAGTATGATTCCGAGCCGCGCTGGTCGCCCGACGGCAGCAAAATACTTTTCGTCGCGGGCCGGAATGACAACTTCGAGATCTATATGATGAACCCCGACGGCACTGATCAGCGAAATCTGACCAGGAGTCCGCAGGCCGATGGCGGCGCTATGTGGTCACCGGATGGTAACAGCATTGCGTTTTTCAGCGGCCGAGACGGTAATTCTGAGATCTACATAATGGACCGAGAGGGAGAGAATGTCCGCAGAGTAACCAGCAACCCGGCCAGGGATGGGTGGATGAGTTGGTCGGCTGATGGCGCGAGACTGATTTTCCAGACCAACAGAGATGGCAACTGGGAGATTTACTCTATGGAAATTGACCAGTTGACGCGGCTCACTGATAACCTGAGCGATGATTCGTCGCCGGCGTGGTCACCGGACGGAAAACAGATTGCCTTCTCGAGCAATCGAGCCGGCAAACGGAACATCTTTGTCATGCGTGAGGACGGAAGTCAGGTGGTTCAGCTTACCAATACCTCCGCCGACGACACTGAGCCGTCCTGGTCGCCCGACGGGACCCGGATTGCTTTTACGAGCAGGCGTGACGGCAACCATCAGATCTATGTGATGAACGCGGACGGGAGCGGGCAAACGAGGCTAACTAAAGATCAGTCCGAGTCCCTGCAACCGGCATGGTCGCCGGATGGCAGGCAAATCGCGTTTACCAGAAGCGGGGATAGCATCTGGGTCATGGATGCCGGTGGCGTCAACCTGAAAAGTATGTTGACGAATGGCGGCGCAGAGCCCTCCTGGTCGCCCGACGGAAAGAAGATCGTCTACTCAAATAGCAATCCCGAAAAAGCCAGAACCTGGCACGAAATATTTGTAACCGACTCAGCCGGCGGCAATGTCGTAAAGCTGACTAACGCCAACATCACCTCCGAAGATCCCTGGTGGTCAGGTGACGGCCAAAAAATATATTTTGTCAGGAACACCGATAAACTTTTGCAGAAGGCCAGCATATTTGAAGTGGATCCCGGCGGAAAGGACTTGCGCCGGGTAACCTCGGTGACCGCCCTGGATCGATATCCCCGTCTATCACCTGATGGCTCAAGGCTCGCCTTTCAAAGCGACCGCAACGGGAATAACGAAATATATATTCTGCGATTGAAATAAGAGTGAAGGGGAGATCCAGCAAGCCTCATGTCTATTGCTGTCCGAAGCGCTGGCTATGCTCTGACGTCAAGGCCCAAACCTTTGTCGGTATTCAATCGAAGTAATAAAAGCCTTGACCATCTCGGCATTGATGTAGTTGCCGTTGAATTGATTCAGCTTCGTGAGCCAGAAGTCATAGCCGGTGTGGTCTGAATCCTGCGGGTCATTCGGGTTCCGACGCAGGTAGCCGAAGTACTGCATCAGCACAAACGCTCGATTGGATTCAGCGGTGTTGAGGTCTGTATCTTCGGCCACGGCCCTTAAGACTTGCGCTCTCGTCTTCGCACTCGTCGATAGATCAGTTACCAGTTGATTGCGCTCAGACGATGAGAGCGGATTGCCGGCATTCGCGTTTAGCAGGTCAACGAATTGCGCCGCCGTCAACGAAAGCGGAAAGGCTGACGTGAATCGCGAGCGTTGCACGAATGAAGCAGTGAACGCTTGCTTGTTGTTTTCAATCTGTTGCTGCCAGTTGCCCTGGCCCACGATCACGCCCTGGCCAATCTCCTGGGTATCAGAAAGAAACTCATTCAAACGAACTACGGGAACAGGCAACTGGTGCGCTGACGGAAATGTTGAGGCGCCGGCAGCATCACCGTACGCTGCTTTGTAAATGCGTTCGACCAGATAACCGGTGTCCTGAAATTCTATGGACAGGAAGAACGAAGCTGAGACATTAATGCGGCGAGTTTCAATGCAAGCCTGATCCGTGCCGCAGGCAGTGATCTGATTGGTCCAGAAAGCGAGACCGGGCGAGTCGGGCTGGCGATTGAGAAAGTCGTGATAGTGCTGACAGACATAGTTCTGCGCGTCGTCGATTGGGTTCGCCGCCGTCTCAGCCGGATCGTCAGTGATGGTCACCGTCGTGATCGCCGGCCCGCCGAGGGTGACACCTGAAGGATTGCTCAGACTGATGCTGAAGGTTTCATTTCCTTCGACGAAAGAATCTTCATTGATCAGAACCGCAAAGGATTTCGAAGTCTCGCCGGCCGCAAAGCGCAGAGTGCCCCGGGCAGCAATGTAGTCCTTGCGCTCGGTCGCCGTAGCATCTGAGGTGTTGTAATCAACGCTCGCCGCACCGGAAGTGTCGCCAATCCGATTCACATTGATCGTTACCGTGGTGCAATCCTCCTGAACGCTGTAGTTCGAGGCGCTAAACTGAATGACGTTCGGCGATGGCGTTGGAGTCGGAGTTGGCGTCGGGCCTGGAGCCGCAGCATCCTGTGTCACCGTGAATGTCTTATCGCCAATGGTGACGGTTCCGGTACGTTGGTTCGGGCCGGTATTCGCGGCGACTGTAAATCCGACAGTGCCAGGAGCTGTGCCGGTCGCGCCGGAGGTAATCGTGATAAAAGGCGAGTTGCTGACAGCCGTAAAGTTGCACGCACCGGTGCAGGTCACGCTGATGAGACCGGGGCTGCCTGAGGCCGAGACGTTCTGGTTCGCACTCAGGTTGAAACTGTGAACGCGAAGCGTGGCCGGATTTGAGATATTACCTCCGCATCCGTTGCGAGCAAATACGGTATAGCCGCCCGCGTCGTTCGCGCTCAGGTTGTTGATACTGTAGTAACTTCCAGTCGCGCCCGGAATGTCCGCACCATCCTTGCGCCATTGATAAGTGACGGTTGGATCGCTGTTAGGCGATGACGCGGCGATTTCGATTGAAGCGCTTGGGCAGATGGTGGCGGAAACGAACCCAACCGCGCCACCGCCGATGATTATTGCTGAATCGACCGAAGGTGGCGTGCAAGCGAGCCGAAAGACGTAAGTCACGCCGGCATTCGCGGTGCCGTCTGTCGCCGCCTCATGTGGCGCGCTCACGATTACGGTATTGCCGCTGATGCCCACGCTGGTGCCGAACTCATCCCCCGGTGCGCGGTAAAACCCGCCGGCGGAGAGCTTTGTCTGTTGTGTCCAGGTGGTCCCATTGCGGGTAAAGACATAGGCAGCGCCCGAATTGTCGTTAGGAACGGGAGGACTGCTTAAATCCTGGCGGCGCGCGCCGACGACGATGGTGTTGCCTTCAATGGCCACGGCGAAATAACTGAAGATGTCGTCCGCCCTTCCGTCACTCGCAGTAAGTTTTTGTTGCTGGCTCCACACTCCATCGGGGTCGCAAACGAAGACGTACGCCGCGCCGGCGTCGGTTCCCTTGTCGTCGTCACCTGGAGCCGCGATAACCCCGGTTTTGCCGCTAATCGCCACTCCGGTTCCGAACTGATCACCCACCGCCGCGTCGTCAGCTGTGAGCGTTGCCCGGAGGACGAAAGAATTCTGATCGAGGGTTAATGCTATGACTTTTCCGGTACCGGAGTTTGCGACGGGAGCGCCGGCTAGAACGGTCTCGCCATCCAAAGCGACGGTGGCGCCGAACTGCTGGTTGGCCGTGAATTGCGAATAACTGTACCTGTAATTGTTGTTTTGGAAGTAGTGAATAGCACCGTCATGAGAAGTAACAATGCGATTAATGATAGTGGCGAAGGGCGCGCCGACCACGACGTTATTGAAATCAATGGCAACGCTGGCGCCGAAGAAATCGCCGGCAGTCCGATCGGGTTCAATGAGCTCTGTGGCTACCTGGGAGTTCATATCAAGCAGAAAAGCTTTGCCGGCATTGTTTAGCGCTCCCGGACATCCGAATACTCCTCGGTCGGCGCTTATGGCGACGCTGTAACCACACCTGGCCTGGCTTTGATGTGCAGGCGACGTACCGGCAACGAAGGTCCACTTCGAGCCCACGCGCGAGAAACCGTAGACGGCGCCGGTGTCCACCGCACCGTTGAGATCCTCCAACCATTCACCGACTATCGCGAGAAAACCATCAATCGCTACTGCGTCGCCGAACTGCGAGCCGGTCTGAGGAAGACCCGGTTCGTCAAGTATCTGTTCCAGCGACGCGACAATCGGATCAATGGTGATGGGATATGACGCTTTATGGTCATCAACTATCAAAACGAGCTCACGACCGCCGGCACTTGTTTCCATGTGCGCCGAGAGTTGCTTCCCATCTGCATCTACCGCCATAAGGTGGTCGTAGCTCAGCGCCGGTTTGCCCCGGCCATCAGTTAGTGCAATCGATCGCCCTTCATCCTTTACTTTTGCTCGCAAGTCGCCCGTGAGCGAAACCACTAAGCGCAACGGTTCATCCGGCCGCCCAGCGCTGTTGAACTCGGGCCGGGCACCAATCGTGAAGCCCTGCTCGATGCCTTCCGCGCGGTTCTCGTACCACTCGATAAGTTGCGGATTGCGAATTGCGGATTGCGAAATGAAAAGTGGCACGGGCATCTTGCCCGTGAAACCACGCGAAGACAGGTCGGATTTCATCGATTCGAAATTCGCGTTCCGCAATTCGAAATTCCCTCGCTCATACTCAATCCGATTATCTTTCACGTGCTGTGAGACGATTGGCGCCGCAGCTACCAGATCATTTCCGTAACCATAAGCCTTGAGCCGCATCTGCATGTGCCAAGCATGCGCTCGTTCCTTTGGCCCAACGGTTGGGTGCACGGTCACACCATCTTCAGCAAACCAGGCGTTCAGGTTCTGATCATGACTCATGCCCAGATAACCGCTGCCGGCTTCTCCGAATGGTCCGCGGTCCTGACGCTTCAGACCGAAGCGGGCTGCGTTGATAGCTTGCATCAGAGACTGACCCTCCCCCGGCTCCTGCAGGTACTTGCGCGCGGCTGCTCCTTGAAGCGCGGGTCCGCTGGTCCGGATCATCTCCGCCTGTCGCACAACTTTTTGATTTTCAACGGCGGGCAGCCCTAGCGGTGCGGGCCGGCGAAAAGACGAGATTCCCAGCAAGACCAAACCACCTCCAAGGCAGATCGTGAAGAAGAGCCGCATGGTAGAAGTGCGCGTGTTCGTCAAAAAATGCTTAGACATCTGAGTCCCTTTCAAAATCAACAAGTGAAGGTGAATGCTCTGGTTCAATCACCGCGGGTCTGTGGGAAAGTGGTCCAGAGACCTCACGGTGTTCGCTTCCTTCACTTACTAGCGCGAGAGTTGCGCGCAAAAAGCCACACGTCGGGTGAATGATTTGCGAAGAAATTGGTCAGCAGCGGGCTGGGCGGCTACAATCTTTAAACCGTGTTTGTCTGAAAGTGCCCGTTGCGAGCGAATGAACCGAGTTATGCCGGAACCGCAGTCCCAGGAAGTCACCCAATTGCTTGCTGCCTGGAGCGACGGTGATCGGTCGGCGCTCAATAAACTGTTGCCCTTGGTAGAGGGTGAACTGCACCGGCTGGCTCATCGCTATATGGGTCACGAGCGGCAGGACCACACGCTGCAAACGACTGCGCTGGTTAACGAGGCTTACCTCAAGCTCATCGATCAGAAAGTAGATTGGCAAAGTCGCGCTCATTTCTTCGGCATCGCGGCACAGATCATGAGGCGCATCCTGATCGACCATGCCCGCAAACATCTGGGTCCCCAACACGGCGGCGGAAAGACGATCTCGCTGGAAGAGGTGGCGGTAATCAGCGACGAACGTGCGTCGGAGTTAATGGCGCTGGACGAAGCGCTGATCACGCTCGCGAAAGTCGACGAGCGAAAGAGTAGACTGGTGGAACTGCGTTACTTTGGGGGTTTGACTATTGAAGAGACTGCCGCAGTGCTGGGCGTTTCCGACGAGACGATTAGGCGAGAATGGATCCGGGCCAAGGCTTTTCTGCACCGTGAGTTGAGTCGGGATTGACTGATATGGAACCGCAGCGCTGGAAAGAAATTGACGGAATCTTCGCGGCCGCCCTCGAGCGCGACGCGGGTGAACGGCCGGCGTTTCTTGCCGAAGCGTGCGGCGGCGATGCCGAGTTGCGGAAAGACTTTGAATCGCTGATCGCGCATATCGTGCCGGATGATCTGGCCGGCGGGCCTGCCGCGGAAGAAGCCACGCGCCTGTTGGCCAGCGATCGGCACGAGCCCGAGATAACCAGCATCGGACCATACCAGGTTGTGAAACTGCTGGGGGCCGGCGGAATGGGCAGGGTTTACCTGACTCATGATCCGAGGCTGAATCGGCAGGTCGCGGTGAAATTACTTTCCCGTTATGGGGTTGCTGAGGAGGAACGAATCAAGCGTTTCCGTCAGGAAGCACTGGCGGCCTCGGCGCTCAACCATCCGAACATTCTCACGATTCATGAGATAGGTGATTTCGAAGGCCAAAACTACATCGCCACAGAGTTTATCGACGGGGTCACTTTGCGGGCCCGTCTGAGCGACGGTGGAATGCAGTTGGCGGAAGCGCTGGAGATCGCCATTCAGGTAGCGGGCGCCCTTTCTGCAGCCCACGAGGCTGGAATAGTTCATCGCGACATCAAACCGGAGAATGTAATGATTCGGGACGACGGGCTGGTCAAAGCGTTGGACTTCGGCATCGCCAAACATACGCCTGAAGATGGCCGGCCGGCACAGGATCAACTCGAAACAAAGCCTGGAGCGGTGGTTGGTACTGCGCCCTACATGTCACCCGAGCAGGCTAACGGCTTGCTGGTGGACGCACGCTCTGCCATCTGGAGTCTGGGCGTGGTGCTTTACGAAATGGTCACTGACCGCGTGCCATTCCGGGGCAAGACTGCAACAGAAACGATCTCCTTAATTCTGCAAAAAGACCCTGCGCCATTGGCCAGCCATATGTCCGAAGTACCTGCGGAACTTCAACACATTGTCAACCGGGCGTTAACCAAAGATCGTGAGGAGCGCTATCAAACGACTAAGGACATGTTGATCGATCTGCGCTCCTTGAAGCGGAAACAGGAAGTAGGCGCCGCGACTGAGGGGACGGTCTCGGCTGAACAGGCAACTGCTTTAGTTGCGGCGGGCGAAACCAGGCCAGGTGATGAGCATGCTGAGTTATCGCGTACGGTTTCCGCCTCAGGCGCGCGCCCGCGACCGCGCCGGATCATCGTGGCGACGCTGTTCGTAGTTTCCGTGGCGATTGTCGTGGGTATTTACTGGCTCGTGGTTCATCGATCGAGAGAAAAGACGCGCGTGCCCGTGCCGTTCCACGAAATGAATATCTCGCGCCTTACCACTTCGGGCAAGATCACGCACGCGGCCATCTCGCCGGACGGGAAGTATGTCGCTGACGTGACGGAAGATGCCGAAGGTGACAGTCTCTGGATCAGAAATCTCGCTGCGCCAACAAATGTGCGGATCGCCGGGCCCGTCGCCTCCGAATACGTCTGGGTGGCATTTGCGCCGGATGGCGATTCCATTTATTACCTCGCTTTGGATCGAGACAAGGGCGACACGGAACTTTACCGCGTGCCCGTTCTCGGCGGCCCGGCGACCAAAGCGGCTCACGATGTAGGCCCGATTGGCTTTTCGTCAGACCGGAAGCGAATAACGTTTATCAGGATGCATAAGGATGCGAGCCATCTGATTGTTGCTGACGCTGACAGTACGAATGAGCGGACCCTGACTACCCGCCGGCAGCCCGACTTGTTTCGCATGACCTGGAACGCTCCGGCGTGGTCGCCGGACGGCAGCACGATCGCCTGTCCGGTCAGGCTCAATGACGAGCGCGGCGGTTACGACGCTATCGTCAGCGTCAGTCTCACCAACGGAGCGCAGAAGCCGCTTACTTCCAGACACTGGCATCACGTTGGGCAACCGGTGTGGCTCGGAAACGGAAGCGGACTGCTGGTGACGGCAAGCGAGAGCTCAACTACACCAGAACAGGTTTGGCACATCGCGCTTAATAGTGGCGACCCCACCCGCGTCACACATGATCTTAACAACTATCACGACCTGAGCCTGACGGAAAATTCCAGCCGGCTGGCGGCTGTGCAGGACCAGTCCGCTTCAAGCTTGTGGGTCGCACCGGACGCTGACGCGGGCCGCGCGAAGCAAATCGCCTCGGACACCACCTCGAGCGAAGATGTCGCATGGGCTCCCGAGGGGCGGATCGTCTATCGGTCGAACGTCGGCGACAGTGCGGAAATTTGGGTGATGAACTCTGATGGCTCGAACGCAAAGCAAGTCACGAGTGGCGCGCGCGTAAGCGGCGGCCTGACCGTTTCGCCTGACGGTCGTAATATCTTCTTTACTTCTGATCGCATGGGGCATTCCAACATCTGGCGAGTCGACGCGGATGGCAGCAACCTCAGGCAATTGACCTCAGGCGAAGGCGAGTTCTATCCGCAAACCACGCCTGACGGCCAATGGATAGTCTAT
>Ga0068859_100002783_pt1 | contig 17713 bp, 8 predicted proteins | sample KBSSwiS22_FD_66585 | JGI IMG/M metagenome (GOLD analysis project Ga0068859, IMG submission 66585) | Switchgrass rhizosphere microbial communities from Kellogg Biological Station, Michigan, USA - KBS Switchgrass S2-2 | ecosystem: Host-associated > Plants > Roots > Rhizosphere > Soil ...
GCGATCCCTTGTAGAAATCACCAGCAGCCCACATCTATACTGCGCGCGCTAACCCACCTCTCTCGAATCCAGGGGACCGCCCCATGCCCGATCCAAAAGGCGGCAGGCCCAAGACAGGCGCCGCGCATCCCGGAGCTGCGCCCGGGGACAACCCCGGCGGCCGCGCCAAGCCGGCCGCGCCCGGAGCCGCCACGCCGTCCGATCAAGCCATCGAAGCGCTCCTCCTCGAGCAGCGCGAGTATCCGCCGCCCCCCGAGTTCACCAAGCAAGCCCAAGTCCGCGATCAGACACTCTACGACCAGGCAGCCAAGGATCCCGAGTCCTTCTGGGCCGGCATCGCGTCCGAGCTCGACTGGTTCGTCCGGTGGGAGAAGACGCTCGAGTGGAACGCGCCCGACGCGAAGTGGTTCGTCGGCGGGAAGCTCAACGTCAGCTACAACTGCATCGACCGCCATCTCAAGGGGCCGCGGCGCAACAAGGCCGCGATCATCTGGATCGGCGAGCCCGGCGATCGCCGCACGCTCACCTACTGGGACCTCCATCGCGAGGTGTGCAAATTCGCGAACGGGCTCAAGCAGCTGGGCGTGAAGAAGGGGGACCGGGTCGCGATCTACATGCCCATGATCCCCGAGCTCCCGATCGCGATGCTCGCCTGCGCGCGGATCGGCGCGGTGCACTCGGTGGTGTTCGGCGGCTTCAGCGCCGAGGCGCTGCGCGACCGGATCCAGGACGCCGAAGCCAAGGTCCTCGTGACCGCGGACGGCGGCTACCGCCGCGGGCAGATCGTGCCGCTCAAAAGGGACGCCGACGAGGCCGTGGCCGGATGCCCCTCGATCGAGCACGTCGTGGTCTTCAAACGCGGTGAATTCCAGGTGCACATGAAGGAAGGGCGCGACCACTGGTGGCACCGGCTGGTCGACGGGATCTCCGACCAGTGCTGGCCCGAGCCCATCGACTCCGAGGATCTCCTCTTCACGCTCTACACGAGCGGCACGACCGGCAAGCCCAAGGGCATCGTGCACACGACCGGCGGCTACCTGACCGGCGTGTACGCGACCACCAAGTGGGTGTTCGATCTCAAGGAAGACGATGTCTACTGGTGCACGGCCGACTGTGGCTGGGTCACGGGACACTCCTACATAACGTATGGGCCCCTGGCGAACGGCGCGTCGGTCGTGATTTACGAGGGCTCCCCCGACTGGCCCGAGAAGGACCGGTTCTGGGAGATCATCGAGCAGCTCGGGGTCACGATCCTCTACACCGCCCCCACCGCGATCCGCGCGTTCATGAAGTGGGGGACGGAGTGGCCCAAGAAGCACCGCCTCACGTCGCTCCGATTGCTCGGCTCCGTCGGCGAGCCCATCAATCCCGAGGCGTGGATCTGGTACCAGCAGCATATCGGCGGCGGGAACTGTCCCGTCGTCGATACCTGGTGGCAGACCGAGACCGGCGCGATCCTCATCTCACCGCTCCCCGGCGTGACCGTGGCGCGCCCCGGCAGCGCCGCCAAGCCCCTGCCCGGCATCGTCGCCGATGTTGTGAACGAGAAAGGGGAGAGCGTCGGAGTTGGAGGCGGCTACCTGGTGCTGAAGAAGCCCTGGCCCTCGATGCTGCGCGGCATCTGGGGCGATCACGACCGGTATGTGCAGCAGTACTGGTCGCGGTTTCCGGGGGTTTATTTCACCGGCGATGGCGCCAAGCGCGACGCCGATGGATATCTGTGGTTGTTGGGCCGCGTGGACGATGTGATGAACGTCGCCGGCCATCGCCTCTCGACCATGGAGATCGAGAGCGCACTCGTGGATCACCCCGCCGTGGCGGAGGCTGCCGTCGTTGGACGGCCGCATGATCTCAAGGGGACAGCGATCGCTGCGTTCGTGACGATCAAGGACGGGCACCCTGGCTCTTTGGGTGTTGGGACGCGAGGCGGGTCGGCGATGGGGTATGGGGCGGAGCTGATGGATGAGCTGAAGGAGCACGTGGTCACGAAGATCGGGAAGATAGCGCGGCCGGATGAGATATTGTTTACCGCGGATTTGCCGAAGACCCGGAGTGGGAAGATCATGCGGCGGTTATTGAGGGACATCGCTGAGGGCAAGGCGGTGGGGGATACGACGACGTTGGCGGATCCCGCTGTGATCGAGAGGTTGAAGGCCAAGTATGAGGAGCAGGAGGGGTGACCGGCCGCAACAGGTTAACGGTGCGTCGACATCCGACACAAAGGTGACGAAGCGCCTAGCAACGACACCTGAGCGCTCGTTTTTGCTGAGCCGTGTGCGACAGAGAGGTACGGCTCCCGAAGTTGTTGTCCGGCAGATGCTCAATTCGCTTGGACACGCTTACAGGGTCAACGCACGGGGAATCCCCGGCTCGCCAGACGTAGTAGCTGTAGATAACTCCCGTGTCGTCTTCGTGCATGGATGCTACTGGCATCGACACAACAACTGTCCCGGGAGCAGTACACCCAAACACAACTCTGCATTCTGGCTGGCCAAGTTCGCAGCCAATGTACGACGGGATCGTCGCAATACGAGGGAGCTCAGAAAGCTAGGCTACCGAATCATGACAGTCTGGGAGTGTGAGACAAAATCCGCGGTCAAGCGGCCGCGTTTGGTCGGTCGTCTCAACAGGTTCTTTCGAAATGCGCGATAGTGTGGCACAGGGTGCGCAGAAATATGGCGCCCGTTGTGGAGAGATGACCTCTCAGATTGATTGCGCCGGAACATGGAGGTTAGAGACTTACCGACTAAACGTAGCCACCCCGTCCATAGAACGAGGGGTTGCCCTGCGGGACGGTACCGTCGCCCGCACTGCAATCAGAGTCGACACTAAGGATGCAGTCGATGCGTCGCAGGACGTGCTTGCAGAGCACTTCGATCGTCAATATCTGCGAGCCATAAAGTGGCCTCGCGTTGGCTCAGGTGGCCGCAGGGTCCGGGTTGTGGATCTTTTCGCTGGATGTGGGGCTATGTCGCTTGGAATCTGGGAAGCTTGCCGAGCCGTGGGCGCGCACATGGTGCCGGTAATGGCGCTCGACTTCAACCAGGCAGCACTGGACGTTTATAAGGCTAACTTCCCGAGTGTTTGGGCAGTCTCAAACCCGATAGAGATGATTTTGGATGGCAAGTTGGGATCGCGGGCCTCTGGCTCAGAATGCGACCTAGTTGCCCGGCTTGGTCGCATAGACGTGCTTATTGGTGGGCCTCCCTGTCAGGGGCACAGCAATCTCAACAACCATACTCGTCGAAGAGATCCCAAGAACAGACTTTACGATCGCATGGCACGGCTCGCAGAGCTGGTCGGGCCGGCACACATAATTATCGAGAACGTCTCGGCAGTGCTTCACGACAAGGGCATGGTTGTGGACCGCACAATCTCACACCTCAGGTCCCTGGGGTATTCCACCGACGACAGTGTTGTCGATGCGATCACACTTGGCGTGCCACAGCGCCGCCGTCGGCATTTTGTCGTGGCCTCAAGGGAGCGCCATCCTGGCATCAGGACCGCCGTATCAGCATTTGCCCGCCCCGAGCGAACTGTTAGTTGGGCCATTGGGGATCTGTCTAGTGTTCCTCTGGACGGAATCTTCAACAAGCCTGGCACGCCATCACCCATCAACCGCGAGCGTATTGCCTACCTGTTCTTGAACAGACTATTTGAGTTGCCCGATGAGATGCGCCCGGACTGCCACCGCTCTGGGGAGCACAGCTACAAATCAGTGTACGGCAGGCTCCGGCCTGACTCGCCTGCACAGACGATCACGAGCGGTCTGCTCAGCATGGGGCAAGGACGCTATGTGCATCCCACGCAAAGACGGACCATTAGCCCGCACGAGGCTGCCCGTCTGCAGTTCATCCCCGATTTCTTCGATTTCACGAGCGTCTCAAAGCGCACGGCCCTCGCGGAGATGATCGGAAACGCCGTCCCCCCGAGACTGGCATATGCGCTAGGCGTAGAGCTCTTAAGGTGAATGCTAACCATCTAGATATCTGGGAAACGATGGACGCCGGGAGTAATGGTCCTTAGCGGAGGGAGTCACCACTGACTCACCCCACACCGCCATCTGCTAACTGGAGGCATTGGGACTCGGCCGAATGGGGCAGGGCACTCTTCACACACTATTTTACTGGCCACGACGCGAGGCCGGTGTCACGGCTCGCAATCCGCCCGGAGGAACTCGCTAGGGCGGCCGGTGCCCCCGAAGGGGACGCTGCCTTGGCTCGCGATACGTTTCTGCGAGCGCTTCGATGCTCTCCCAGAGCCTTTCGAGCTCATCTCTCCAGTGTCAGCCTTGTCGTCTGGGATCTCCGCGATCCCCCCGCATTCATAGCGTATCTATTCTTCACATGTTTCGCGGCAGCATCACTCGATGCAGACCTCGCGAATGAGGGGGTCTTCCGTGAAAGAGTTCGCCAGCTTCTCGGGCACGATGTCGGGACGACCTACGCACTCACTGACCTTCCTTTACTCTGGGAACAATTCGCTAGCTGGTTGGATGAGCAACGTAGTGCTGGCAAACCTTATCGGGCGCTGATTCTACCCGACCCAGGCGGGATGACCCTGATCGGCTATTCGGTGCGCCTGGCCTTCCCCCGCCGCGGAGATCGCCTCCGTCTAAGCAACCTTCTGGCTACCTCCGGTTTTCCATCGAGCCCAACAGTTCCAGAGGTATTTCAGCTCCTCGGCAGCACCCGTGGCTTTTCTCACGATTTTCGGCAGGTCTTCGACCGAGCACGAGAGGCTCTTGTGAAAGGGCTTGACCTCCCCGAACTGGAGGCGATCTGGTCTGCGGTCCTTGAGGCAGGGGCACTCAACCGTTCTTCCGAACGTCCCGCGCGAGTCCGATATTGGCTTCTCGCTCAGGAGGATGATCTCGGACGTATCAATCCATTTGTTGTGGCAACGGGGACTCCTCCAGGTCGGGACGGTGGCCTGCGTTTTTTGCGCCTCGACGAGTCGTATGACGATTTTGACCACCTTGTCTGCGCCAGCGACGGTAGCCCTGAGTCTGTCACGAAGATCCTCCTCGCGGAGGCACGAGAGGATAGCGTGACGATCCTCGGCGAATCGCCTGTCCCTGGCGCGCTGCGAGATGGCGTGGTGCTCTTCCAACCGCTTGACAGTGCTACATGGGAACTCGCTGTGACGCGACCCAACGATGGAAGAGTGCGGGCGTTGGTCCGAAGCCATTTGGCGACGAGCTTCATGCGCCTGTTCGGCACGTCCCGACCTGGGGCTCGCGAGACTCAATTCGAGGGCTGGCGCGAGATTGCGGAATTTGACGTCACCGAGCTCGCCTATCCCGACGGCATCTTGGAGCTCGCGTCCATTCGTTGCCTGCAGCGCGTCGAGGTCAGCCCGCAGTTGCGCCTTGTCAGCGGCATCCGCGTCGATGGGGGGTTCCTTGGCATTCATGGTCTCCTGCCCGAGCTACATTGCGCTGAGGCAACAGAAATCGCAGTGTTGAAATATTCAGATACGCCTGTCGAAGCGCCCTCCGCGACATTCATGGACCTGAAGCCCGGCAAGGAACATCCAGGAGTCTTCGGCTGGCCTCCAGAGGGCCCGGATTTGGAGGGCAGTTACCTGCTCGCCGCGACTCGAGAAGGTCGGGTCGTCGCCTCGCGCAGAGTCAGCTTCCACTCGCGGGCTTTGGGCCACGATTACGCAGGACCGACGTACCCCGCGCGTTGGCTGGTCGAAGCTGGCACCACCGACATGGTAACCGCTGAGGGGACTGACCTCTTCCTCGCACAGGGGTCGGTGGGTCACACACAACGGCCGCCGATTGAGATAGCCCTGGCGGAAAGGGTCCAGGTGCTAACTGAGCATTCCGTAGATGATGACGCACGACATGATCGATTGGTCGAGATCCTTGCAGCGATTTCCCTTCCTCGAAAGGGAATCCCTGAGGTCGAACTGGTCAGATACCTCGCAATGACCATCCCCGAAGCGAGCGGCTCCGCGGTATGGGGAGTGACCCGAGCCTGGGCAGAGGCAGGGTACCTCGACTGCTTGACGAGGAGACATTGGCGCGGGCGAATGTACTTCGCACGCAAGCCACGCATCGTGCTCATCCCCGATGACGACGGTGTGCGCGCCGTGCTCCATGGCTTGCCGCCGTACCGCCTCCGTGTAGCTGCGCGAAACACGTTTTCGCGCGGTGGTGCGAGATTGCTGCATGCGGCGAGCTTGTCGCGCCTAGTACCAGCGCCCCTCTCGTGGCGTCTTGAGTCGGTTGACCACGCGGTTGCAGTCACCGAGGAACTCGGTGAAGTCGATAGCGCCTGGGTCCGTGATCCAGAGACTGTTGCAGGCGATTTCGACCTTGCCGCCTCAGGTGAGTCGAAACTGCCGCCCGGCTACCAGCTGCAGCGCGTCTGGAACTGGGGAGAGGGGGGATTCCGCCGTCCGAAGGGAAGGGCCGGTACGGACGAAGTGCAGGTCGAGTATCACTCTCGTATCAACGGGCCGGACCGGTACATCGTTGTCGAAGGGGACCGGCGACTTACTACGCTCTCCCGCACGTGGGCACTCCTGGATGGGTTTCGCAGGGCGGGAAGGAGGGCGTTTTCTCCAGCCGGATCCGTTGTGATCCTGCGCACAGGCGAGGATGGCCCCCAGGTGCCGTTGCCTATCGCACGCAGCATTGCGTTGCGGGCGGGTATCATCAGCGGTCCAGCCCAGAATGAGGAGATTGGACGCCATTACGCTTACGCGGTCGCAAATGCGAGCGAGCAGCGCTGGCTCCTGGCATGGCTCAGTGGAGTGGCTGCGGGCGGCGAAACAGTCCGACGGCGCTTTGCCTGGCTGCTCTCGCTTGCCCTCGCACCGCGCACAGACAGCGTGCCGCTCCCGACTAATCTCCGGCGGCGCCTGCGTGGTCTCCAGTCCACACCAGCCGCCCTTTCGTTGGCAGATAAGCGGCTTCCACGATACCTGCACCCCCACGTGCTTCAGGCGGCCAACCTGGCCGAGTTCCGATAAGTGTCGCAACTCCGCCCCAAATACCTCGGCCGCGTCAAGCGTTCGCCGCCCCGTGGCGAGAGCTACCGCTTTGCAACGGTCGAGCCTCTGGTCGAGTCCAATTCGGCAGGTACAGAATGGCTTTGCCCGGTCCGGGACGCCATGTCCCTATTTCCGAGGCGGGGTTTCGTGCACTGGCATGAAGCACCTGCCGGTCTCAAGGAAGGCGGCCTCTGGCAATTTGCCATCGATGAGCATCCCTCCACGGAGCGTGCTGATCGCCCAGAGCGAATCCAACTGGAGGATCCGCACGAAGCTATCGAGGTGATCGACCTCCGTGGATGGGGCAACGAGGGAAATCTCCGCAGCTCTCTAACTGGAGAGGGAATTCATCTGACCCCAGCACCGCTGGCAAGGCGAATTATGATTTGGCTCGAAAGTGGTGTCTGCGTCGGGCCACTTCTTCTCAAGCCAGGCAACGCTCCCGGTCTGTTTGCATTGGACGGTCCGGAGGCGCACCGAGATGCAAACCGCATGCCCGTTTACCAATTGGCCAAGACTGACATTAACCACGTTGGGATAGACGGCGGCCGCTATTTCGTATCACCAAAACTTGATCTTGGCCAAAGCATAGGTATCCAGAACTGGACATCGGACCAGCAAGTCGCACGCAGCATCCTGGACCGGCTCCGCAAGATGGATGCTGGCCTCGTGAAGGCGCTCGGCATGACCGATAGCGTCTTTCGCGAGTACCTTAAGCGTGTTGAAGGCGGGCTGATGGGCACTACCGACCCCGCGGTAGAACGGGCGCGTGCCGATAGGTTGCGCGGGGTGCTAGATGCGATTCATCGGGATGTCGAGCTGATGGCCGCGGCGGCTCAGGCGTTGTTTGCCAACGAAACGGTTCAATCGGAGATCGAGAAGCGTGTTGAGGGCGAAGTTCAGGCGAGGATACTCACACGGCAAAGCGAAATCGATGCAGTTATGACAACTGCCACCGAACAAGTGGCGCAAGCGCAGAAGGACCTGGAGACGACACTGGCCAAGAATGCGGAGCTGGAGACCCTTGTTCTCGCCAAACAGCGCGAGCTCGACGAGAAGGCAACGCCATTCAGTGATGAGCTAACGTCACGATTGGCTGAGATTGCCCGACGGCCCGAAGCGTTTTTCGCGGAGATGGCAACGATCCGCGCGGCGCTGGCACCCTTTCTCGCAGGCGGTGGGCATGTGCGCCAGCGTCCCCATGATCCTCCGCCCGCAACACCTGCCGGCCCTCAGAGCGCGGGACTGAGTGACGAAACACAAGTGAGGGCGGCGCTCGCGGCCCACGCGGGCAAAAGGTCCCTTAGCATTCATGCAATGCTGGGGTTGCATGCTCTATTTATCGCGGGGCTTGTACCCATTGTCGCGGGCAGACGTGGGTATGATCTCTTGCGCGCATACGCGATGGCCCTTGCAGGCGGACGGCTGACATGGGTCTCTGTCGGAAGCTCCGTGATTGAGCCTGGTGACCTTCTGGGCCGTTGGGACTCAGCATCGTACCGTATTTTGCCGAGTTCGTCGGGAGTGCTGGACGTAGTGAGCGGCGCAATGAAGTCCGGTCGCCTGCATATTCTTGTGCTAGAGGGGTTCAACAGGGCGCCGGTGGATGCCTACCTGTCCCCTATCCTCGAGTCGGCACGGGCAGCACGGGAAGGTGACGCGGTGCGCACGGTTCGAATCGCAAACCCCAGTCTTCTCTCGGAGGATGATCCTTATATGAACTTGGCCCACCTCGCGTGGCCGCCCAATGTTCTGATCGCCTGCCAACCGAGCGACGGCAGCCTCACGCTGCCGGTCTCGCACTCTATGTGGCGATTCTTCGGCTGGTTGGACGCTGACGACCGAGACCGCGCACCGATGCCCTTTCTTTCCCCGGGTGCTGACAGCCAAAGCCCCACTGAAATAGCACAGAGCCTCTGGAACGGGCTCACAACGAACAGCCGGGGCAACCCCAACCAGGATTCGGAGGTCATGGCTCGGCTTGCAGGCAGACTTTCCCTAAGCGGCGCCGACTCAGTCGATGCACTACGTGTTCGAGACATCCTGTGCAACAACGGCCTCCCGATGTCTGATGCAATAGCTTTCGCCGCTGGCGCCACCCTAATTGCTCGATCCCTAGCAGTACCGAAGACTGTTGAGGAGACTATGCGCGCGGCTGGCATTGCCATCATCGGCTGGCCAACTATTCTGGCCGAGGCGCAGCGTCTCCGGGGATAGTCTGGCCGATCGTCAGGAGGAGCTAGTGCAAGACCCAATCGGCGGTTTCCAGCGCATCCGGGATCTATACATAACCTATCTCGAAACAGCGTTCCGTATCCGTGATGAGGGTGTGTCACAGGAGCGGCGAGCACTCCTCGAGAAGCCAAACACATTTTGCACGGAACCCTTGATCGAGCCACTACCCATGTATGCACCCGTCGATTGGCTGTTGCACGACCTCAAGGGGAGCCAAAGGCACGACGGCCCACTCCCGAACTTCGACCAGCGGGCCCGAACCGCGTTCGTTGATCTCGCCTTGTCTGGCCTCATTGATTCCAGACCCGTTGGGCAAGCCCCTGAAGAGCGCCATGCTGCGTTCCCCCTCCACAGACACCAAGCAATGATGCTGGAGCGCGGAGTACAGCCCGGGCATCCCGGCATTGTCACGTCAGGCACCGGCTCGGGCAAGACAGAGTCATTCCTCCTGCCGGTGCTCGCGATGATTGCGAGGGAGGCCGTCCGTTGGCCATCTCCCGAGGCTGGTTACCTCGGACGACGGTGGTGGCAACAAGACTCAGGGGATCCCTATGGCAAGTACGATGGTGTTGCCGGCGTACCGAATCGGCCGACCGCAGGTTCGAAGAGCTCTTCGCCTTTCCGAACCCAACGGGTTGGAGAAGCGCGGGGCCGATCGGCAGCCGTCCGCGCGTTGATCATCTACCCCATGAACGCGCTGGTGGAGGATCAACTTGCACGCATTCGTCGTGCGTTGGATTCGGAGCCGGCACGGCGCACTATGGACCGCCACTTCGCAGGCAATCGCATCTTCTTCGGCCGCTATACCAGCGATACACCGGTCACTGGCTACCACAAGCACCCACGTCCGGGCGAGAAGGAACACGAACGTCGCAACCGCAAGCTCGCCGAGTTGTTCCGAGCATCGGTCGCGATGCAGCATGCCCAGGAGCGTGCGCGGCTGATGGACTTGGAACGGGCCGCCACCGAGGAAGTGCGGTTTCTCTTCCCTTCGGTGGATGGTGGCGAACTGACGTCACGATGGGATATTCAGGAAACACCACCGGACTTGCTCATCACGAATGCAAGCATGCTGAACGCAATGCTGGCGCGGGAGGTTGATGCGTCAATCATTGATCGTACGCGCGATTGGCTTACGAGTAACGAGGATGCCTATTTCTTCCTCATTCTCGATGAGCTGCATCTTCAACGAGGATCAGCGGGTACCGAGATGTCCTACCTGCTACGCCTCCTGTTCGACCGCCTAGGACTGAGCGGACCCGAGCATCGTCACAAGCTGCGCATCTTGGCTTCGAGCGCCTCGCTACCAATGGAGGGTGCCGCAAAGGAAAGCAGCTTGGCATACCTCTGGGACATGTTCGGTCGTTACGGTTTACAACGCGCTCCAAATTGTGAAGTCGCGAAGCCTCAGGAGCAATGGAGCAATGCAGTCGTCCCGGGTGTCACAGTTGACGTAAAGCCGTCCGCGGTAGAGCTCCTAGACCCTGGATCGCTGGTGGCCTTTTTGCACAGAGCAGGCGGTGACATCCAGAACGAGCTGAGTGCGCCGGCTCCGGCCGATGCGGAGCGCGAGTGGCGCGCCGTAGGCGAGACGCTCGGAGGCAAAGCCGTCGCGACCGGATCCTTGGAGCACGTGGTCTCAACCAGTGTGCGAGAGGCTGGCGCACGCATAGCACACGCCTGCTGGGATGACGTGGAGTTGCGCGCGCGCGCAACTCCCCTGTCTCAAATTGCGCAACGCACCTTCGGCCGCTCGGATGAGGAGACTTTGCGGGCAGCACGGGCGCTTCTCCTTGTTCGGGGAGCTGCGGGTGAATGGGACAAATGGTGGTCCTCAGAGGCTCCATCAGCGCCCTCATTTCGAGTCCACACTTTCTTTCGCAGCATCGAGGGATTGTTTGCTCCGGTTGGCACCCTGGCCGACGTTCCTGCGAAATGGCAGTCCGCAGGACGGCAGATTGGGAAACTGTCGGTCGAACGTGGTCAACGATTTGCACGCATGGAGAGTGGCTCTTTCGCAAGCCGACTTGTAGAGCTAGTTTACTGCGAGTCTTGCGGTGAACTATTCCTGGGCGGTCGCCGTGGTGGGCGTGAGGCCGTAATCGAACTCCTTCCGTCCGAGCCTAACATCGACGCTCTCCCTGAGTCCGCAGGACAGGATCTCTTTGAGACTCTGTCGGCAAGAGAATACGCAGTCTTCTGGCCCGTGAAGTCGTGGACGAGCCAGCCCGCAAATCCGGTTCACGTTGGAGAATGGAAGCGCGCCTATCTCGATACCGTATCCGCGACGATCGAGTTTCCCCGTATCGGTGTTGCTGCGCCGGAAGGACGAATCACCGGGTACTTGTGGGAACGGGGTGACGCGATGGACCGACACAAACGTCTGAAAACATCCGCCGGGACGGCGGTTCCCTACGAGTGTCCCGCATGCAGCTCAGACTACCATTGGCGCAACCCGCCCTTGCGGCTGTCACCAATTCGAAACTTCCGTGCTGGCTTTGCGAAAACGACCCAGCTACTGGCCACCGAATTGTTTGATCTACTTCGACTCCGGCAGCCCCAGCCGAAACTGGTTGCGTTTTCTGACAGCCGTCAGGATGCCGCTAAGGCGGCGCTCGACATCGAGCGCCGGCACCACGAAGACCTACGCCGAGAGGTAGTGGTTGAGAGCTTGCGAAGGGTCGCACGGGCTCGTTCCGACCGTAAGGGGTTACAAGCGGAGAAGGACCGTCTTACCAAGGAGATCCAGGAACGAATTGCACGAGGTGACTTCTCCGTGTTGGCATACAAGCCCCGACTCGATGAACTCGAAATCGCCCTCGCGGATACTTCAGAGGGTACTGATCTGCCGCTCGCGCTCATCCTTGAGAGCAACCGAGAGAATCCAAAATTCCTCGGAACGGGCGGTGTTCGCGAACCCCTTCGGCCGCTGCTCGCTGAATTCGTAAGACTCGGTGTTCATCCCACCGATCCCACTGGCATGAAACGCATCAGGCTGCCTGGTGGTGAATCCCTCGCCTGGGAGTCCCTATTCGTTGTTGGACCTGACGGAATCCCAGACTGGAGGGACAGCGCTCTCGAGCAGGACAAGCTCAACGCGGCGCGCCAGGTGCTGGTGGGCGATATGCAGCGCCTTGTAACCGGAGTGATCTTCAGCAGAACCTACTTTTCCTTGGAGGAGACGGGGATTGGGTACCCCTCGGTTGGGGCATCTACACCACCAGCGGAGAGGGAATGCATCAACGCCTTCCTACGCGTGCTCGCTGACTCCTATCGTCTTGTCGACAGTCAGTACGAAGATACAGGGCAAAAAGATCCATGGCGCAGTGCGCCGGACATTCCAGTGACTCAGAGGGTCAGACGCCTCGCCAAGACAATCTGGGCACAGGACCAAGTGAATGAGCGCCTTGACCAGGTCTTGAATGTTCTTACCAAGGCGGGGCATCCGGACGGCCTAATTCTTACCTCATCCTTGAGGTTGCGCCTCGTTGGCAAGGCGGACCCTTACTGGCGCTGCCATCGCTGCTCACGCGTACATCTTTACCGTGGGGTAGGTGTGTGCACGCGGTGCTTTGAAGTAATGCCTGAGAAAGCCAGCGGGAGTTGCGCCGAGTTGTATGCCGGCAGCTACCTCGCCAAACGGATCGAACGCGGCAACGCGACCTTTCGACTACGCTGCGAGGAACTCACGGGACAGACTGAGGATCCAGCGGATCGCCAGCGACGATTCAAAAACATCGTCCTCAATGGAGATGGAGGCGCTGATCGTAAGCTAGCGGAGGCGGCCCGGGTGATCGACATGCTCGCGGTCACCACCACAATGGAGGTGGGCATCGACATCGGGCCTCTGCAGGCTGTCTTTCAGGCCAATATGCCGCCCCAACGTTTCAATTACCAGCAACGTGTCGGCAGGGCAGGCCGACGCCGTCAAGCGTATTCTATGGCAGTCACCGTGTGTCGGTCCAAGAGTCATGATCTGTACTACTTTCGACACCCCGAAGCCATCACAGGCACGCCGCCACCGCCGCCGTTCCTTACGAAGCGTCAGCCTGCGGCTGCAAAGAGATTCCTTCGAAAGGCCTGGCTCTGGGCTGCCTTTCACAGCATCAGAACAACTCATGGAATCGGCTATGCGGGCGATTATCTGTCGGACATCCATGGCGAGTATGTGCCAGCAGGCGAGTACTTCGACCGAGCTAGTGACTGGAAGGGGACCCTGGCTGCTGCCTTGGCGTCCACCCTCGGGTATCGATCGCGCATTTTGGATGTACTTGTCGAGGATTCCGGGCTTCGAGGTAATTCCGAACTGGAGGGGCTCGACGCTGAGCATCTTCTTAGAGAGATCGACAGGGCGGGTGAGAGTGGGATTCGACAGGAGGGGCTCGCCCATACCCTGGCGGAGGCGGGTCTTCTCCCCATGTATGGTATGCCGACCCGGGTGCGCAACCTCTACCTAGGGGACACCGGGCGCGGTGACGGACAATTCTGGCGAACTTGGCGGACGATTGACCGTGACCTTGACTTGGCAGTGTTCGAATTCGCGCCTGGTTCAGTTCTCACCAAGGACAAGCTGGAGCATTTGTGCACAGGATTTACTGGAACGCTGCCGGACTATATTCCAAGACGCGGCCGGGTACAGGATGTCGTGCCTCTCGATACACCGTTCGCTCCACCTTTCTGGCTGGTGCAGTGTGGTCATTGCGGCGCATGGCGACGGTTCGACCACAACCCGACCGAGGGTGCGGAGTGCGAGTCTTGTACACGTGTGCTCGATCTGACTTCCGCCGGTGAGTGCCGCACTCCTACCGGCTTCCGTACCGATTTCTGGCCGCGGGAGATTGAGGAGCGACCGCTCGCTACGGGTCGTCATCGACTGAACACGGCCGAAGGGAGTACGGTCCAACTCCATTCGGATTCAAGGTCCAATATTTCCCTCACGCACCAGTCCACAGCGCGACTCTATCGACTGAACCGGGGCGGGCTCGATACGATCAATGGGAACCGCTGGCTAGGTTTCCACGTAAGGTCCGGCTCGCAGAGTTACGGACACGGCAACCGTGTACGGATAAAGGAGCAGTGGATAGCGACAGATGTAGAGACACCTCGCGGCTTCGAAGTGGACACGAATATCGAGCCACTACAGAGTATTTGGCTGGCGGCTCCGAAGACAACCGATGCGCTGTACTTAGCGCCGGTGGTCGTGTCACGCGGCCTTCGCCCCCACATGGTAGGGGCCGGCCATCAGCGAGTCACGTCGGTGCGTGCGGCAGCGATTTCAGCAGCATATATTCTCGTTAATCGCGCAGCTCTTGAGCTTGACGTTGACCCCGAAGAGTTCGACGTGCTTGAGCCCCGTATTCATCGAGGAGCAAACGGACAGGCGGTGCCGCTGATCCAAATTGCAGACCATCTGGTCAATGGAGCGGGATTTGTCGAGCGTTTGGCTACGGTGGTGGGGGGTGGGCGCCCTCTGATTGCGGAACTCATTTCCTCAATTGTTCGAGATGAACATCTTTATCCTCTAGTGGAGTTCTTACGTCAGGATCAGCAGCAGGATCATCCGAAAGAGTGTGACCAGGCGTGTTACCGCTGCCTACAGCGTTATAGTAACCAGTCATACCATGGGCTACTCGATTGGCGGCTCGGTCTTGGGTTCCTGCAGATTCTCGATGATTCGGGCTGGCAGTGTGGGCTGGACGGCAATTTCGAAGGCCCGGCGCTCTACGATTGGAGGATACTTGTCGACAGGTATGTCGAGGACCTCAGTCGGTTTTCACCCGTAGAGCGTCGCGAGGTCGCCGGCCTCGTAGCGTTTCGTATTGATCGTGTTAAGAGTTGGACAGTGATTGTACACCCGCTCTGGGATACGAACGCCCTCCAGGGTGTGGTCGGGAGGGCCGTAGATGAGATTGAGCGCACTACGGGTACTGTGCCGGTCTTCGTGGACACGTTCGAACTGGCCCGACGCCTGGTCACCGTGCGACAGGATCTAATCAATCCCAGACCCGCGTGAAGGCCTTACCTCAGCCCACAACGCGGTGTCGAGTGCCGTTTACGTTTGCACCATCACAACTTGCCTTCGGGGAACGGTGCCTGTTGCGGGGCGTCTTAAGCTCGACGGGGAACGTCGCGTCTCTTACGGCGAACCCTGCGGCAGCCCTGGGGAGTGTCTTTCACAGACTCCTGGAACTTGCAATCCGGGGAGAGATTCCACGTGCAGGCATGCCTGGCGACGACGCCGAGCGTGCCCTCGATCGACTGCTCGACGAAGAAGATTCTCGCCTTGCAGCCGTGTGGCCGCATAGCCCTCCCCGACTCAGGGATGTGTTCCCCCCCTTAGCCTGGCGACGGAAGCGTCGCGTCATACTCGATTTGGCGGAGAAGTACCTTTCGGGGACCATCCCTCGACCCGGGGTTCCCGGCAGGAGCACGCCGGATGCAAGATTCCTTTCGCGGAACGGCTGTTGGTCCGAGGTTCGGATCGACGCACATTCTCTTCGATTGCGGGGGCGCGTGGATGTAGTCCAACGGACTGGCGGGGACGTCGTGATCCGCGATCTGAAGACCGGACGAGTGGTAACGAGCGACGGGGAGATTGCCCCACACATCGAACGTCAAATGCGCCTGTACGGTGCGATGGCGCACGTTGTGTGGCCCACGGCCCTGGTGTCCCTGATTGTTGACTATGGCATCGAACGCGAAGTGGAATTCACCAGCGAGCAGGAGGCTAGGGTACTGGAGTGGCTCACAGGAATTCTCGATCGGTTGCCTTCGGGGCAAGATGTGGAGACTGAACTCCTTGCCAATGTCGGAGAAGCTTGTGAGGCTTGTGTGTACCGACACGTCTGCCCCGTATACAGACGGCTGGCGCCGCAATATTGGGCGTGTGACGCTCCGGTACGCATGCCGCTGGACACCTGGGGGGACTTGACTACCATCGCACGCCGTGGAGATGGACTGGCCGATATGACAATCCGTGACGCTGCGGGCCGAACCGTGAAGATATTCGGAGTGGCGGCGTCAAGGGTGGCGGAACTGCACCCTGGGGATAAGGTCTGGATCTTTGGCCTACGCTCACGAGACAAACGCGGTGGGCCGGAGTCGTGGCGGCATCCACACAATTTCTTCGAGGTAGCCGACGACGATCCCTTTGCAAGAGCATGGTCCATGCAGGTGTTTGTCTCTTAAAGTCACCATCGATCGCCATCCTGAAGGTCGGGGGCCAAGGTGAGCCGAGGGCAACAGCGGGGGAGTTTTGCCTTTGAGGATCTCAATTCCGCGACCCTCATCGTCGATGCCAACTATGAGGGAGGGCGCATTGGACACGCGGGCGACGACCCTCTCGGGCGGCTACTTCCCGTCGGCAACCAGGGTGGATTCCGTTACAGCGGCGGGCTGCGCAGCAAGACGAAGCTGGTGGTACTCTACACCAGCGGTGCGGACCCTGACTGGCCGGATAGCCTCGATCGAGAGACGGGGAGGTTCACGTATTTTGGCGACAACAAGACGCCGGGTCGTGAGCTACACGACACTCAACGCCGAGGTAACGAGCTACTTCGCCGGACGTTCGAATGGCTCCACGGGGTCCCGGCCCGGCGTGATCTAGTGCCACCCTTCTTCGTCTTCGGAAAGGGCGATACGGGTAGGGACGTGAAGTTCCTCGGCCTTGCGACTCCAGGTGCCCCGGATGTGACCCCTCGCGATGACCTCGTCGCGGTCTGGAAGTCCCTTGGTGATCGCCGATTTCAGAACTATCGAGCGATCTTCACCATCTTAAACGAGCAAACGATCCAGCGATCCTGGATCTCCCAGGTCCTGGAGGGCAATCCGCTCGGGTCCAGCTGCCCGCCGGCTTGGCGCGACTGGGTCGCGACAGGGGTCCGCAGGTCTCTTGTAGCGCAGCGGATTCGCCGATGGCGGACGAAGGCGGAACAATTACCTAGCACTGCGGAGGCCAGAGCCGTTCTCCAGACGTTATACGAGTATTTCCGTACGAATCCCTTTGGCTTTGAAGCCTGCGCCGCCCGGCTCTGGCAAATGCAGGCTCCAAGGGTGAGCCGTTACGATCTGACGCGACCGAGTCGCGACGGTGGACGCGATGCCATAGGTTTTTACACACTCGGACCACCTCAGGATTCCCTCGAGTTGGACTTCGCACTCGAAGCCAAATGTTACGCAACAACCGTCCCTGTAGGTGTTGACGCGCAATCTCGCCTCATCTCCCGGATTCGGCCGAGGCAGTTCGGAGTCCTGGTCACGACCTCCTACGTCGCCGAGCAGGCATACCGCGAGCTGCGCGACGACGGCCATCCCGTTGTAGTCCTTACTGGGCGTGACCTTGTGGGTATACTGGCAGAGCATCAGCTCTCAACAGCATTAACCGTGCACGAATGGTTAGAGCGCGAATTCCCGTCGACTCGCGAGACTATGGCGACGCCGCCTCAAAAATAGCAAGCAGTTGACTGGTTAG
>Ga0068859_100002785_pt1 | contig 17712 bp, 18 predicted proteins | sample KBSSwiS22_FD_66585 | JGI IMG/M metagenome (GOLD analysis project Ga0068859, IMG submission 66585) | Switchgrass rhizosphere microbial communities from Kellogg Biological Station, Michigan, USA - KBS Switchgrass S2-2 | ecosystem: Host-associated > Plants > Roots > Rhizosphere > Soil ...
GCCCGACCAAAATCATCCGCGTGTTCCCGGTCAATTGGATAGTAAATTGATCGAGTCGTTTCGTCAGTTGATGAGCCGCGGATGAACGCAGATTTTTTGGCGGATACATTGTTATTGACAGCATCGCCCAATCCCTAATACTATATCGCGGTTCGATATAGTTGATGGTGAGAAAAACGACTCGCAAACCCGAAGACTTTTTGCCGCTTACGCCGGCGATGTTTCACATCCTGCTCGCGTTGGCGGATAAGGAGCGGCATGGATATCACATCATGCGCGAGGTGGAAGAGCGCACCAGCGGAAACGTGAAGCTCGGGCCAGGCACGCTCTATGGGTCAGTCAAACGCATGATCGCCGATGGTTTGATCGAGGAACTCGACGAAAGACCGGCTCCGGATCTCGACGACGAGCGACGTCGTTATTACCGCCTGACTGATCTCGGCTTTCGGGTTGCTGGCGCCGAAGCACAGCGGTTGGAACAGTTGGTGAGATCGGCGCGCGCGAAGAAGTTGTTGCCGCGTACAAAGACAGGTTAATGAAGAAAAACCCAGCAGAACAGAGAAATATCTTTCTTACTCTTTATTCGATCCTGCTGCTCGCTTATCCAAGACAGTTCCGGCGAGAGTATGGACCGCAAATGACACTGCTGCTGCTCGACTGTCAGCGAAAGACGTGCAACGGGCCGGCGCTAATCCGGCTCTGGCTGCGCACCCTCGTAGACCTAGTTAGCACCGTTCCGGTCGAGCACCTGCAAAATATGCGAGAGGAGAATGGTTTCATGAACAAGCTTCGCACTGACCTGATGGCAATCGGTGGATGTTTATTGTTGATTATCGGCGCTGTCCTGCTACTCAGCTACGGCAGATCGCACCAGGTCTCTGCCATCCTCGTCTTTGGCTTCGCCCTCGACGCGATTGCATTCACCGGCATCGTAGGAAACCTGATCGTGTTTCTACTCGCAAAGTTCACCAGCATCAGACCACTGCGCGTCGCGCTGTGGACGTTTCTGATTGTGAGCGTGCTGGCCCTGTTAGCGAGTACTGTCATTATTGGGCGGCTCGATTCGAATGTCGTAATTGGTTATGCCGCGAGCTTCGTGTTCTGGTATGGCCTTCACTGGTTGTGGTCCCAAATCCGCCTTCATCAGGGTTCATCTGCGGCTTGAAACTTCAAAACCGGAAACCCGCTCGGAACTGATTTCGGGATTTGTCTCTTCAGGTTGGCAGGTTTCGCCTTCCTATCCAGCAATCCATTCCGCACGAAGTCGACGAGCTGCTGAAACTCATCATTCGTTAGCTTGATCGGCGTCGCGAGAATCGGATCGACGCGAGCCAGCACCGGCTCGATCGGACCCATCGGCGCCATCAGGTCTTTATCCACACCAGCGATTTCAGCGTTGTAGTTGTGCGCCGACGCGAATACGTCGAGATGATGGCGAATCGCATCTTCTAACCGCGTGAATGCGCCGTTGTGGAAAAACGCTGGTTGCAGCGCTATGTTGCGAAGCGGCGAGGTGCGGAACTTGTAACGATCCGCTGAGTTTCCGGTAACCTGCTCCAGCCCGAAGTCCTCATTATGTCCTGGACCATCAAATGTCACGTTACCAACGCTCGGCGCGATCTGTGGCACACCGATGACGTGCTGACTGAAGTCACTAAACATTTCGTTCGAGCTGCCTGACACCTGGTGACACTGCACGCAGCGCGCCTCGCCAAAAAACAGCAGTGCGCCACGCTTCTGATCGTCAGTCAGCGCATTCTTCTGACCGCGGGCAAACTCGTCTATCGGCGCATCCGCAAACACTAGTGAAAACTCAAACTCGGCGATCGCGAGGCCAAACATGTCGAAGGTGATCGGTCCACCGTCACGAACCGAGGGAAAGATTTTTCCGAAGCGCTTGCGATATTCGGGTACGGCGTTGATTCGCCTTAACACTTCGTTGCGGATGTCGTTGTTGTCGCCAGGGAAGGTGAAGCCGGCGACTTCCACTCGTTCTGTCGGTGGAATGAACGCCTGGGCCACCAACAAGTGGGGTTGGTACGACAGAGTCGATCCTTCCGGCAACGGAAACTGAAAGCCGGCGCTGTTATCAAACGGATTATGTGAGAGGGCGGCGAAGCGCGAGTTCCACATCAGGTTTGGAAAGAACGCCGTGTTGATAACCATCGGTGTGCGCCGTTGATTTCGCGGGCCGGCGCGGTCGGGACCGACGATGCCATTGTTGTCGATCCCGATCGCGATTGACTGCGTGTCGCCGAAACCGTGTGTGGGCGAGTGACAGCCGGAGCAGTTGTTGTCGTTATTCAAGCCGCCGGCGGTGTCGAAAAACAGCAGTCTACCGGTGTCCACCAGATCATTATCGAGCTTGCGGCCGAGTCGTTGTTCGAGAGTTGATTCGACTCGGCCGGTGAAGCCGAGCCGAACCAGCACTGCCGTGAGTTGCTGATCTAGCGACAGCCAAAACGAGAGGATAAAAACGGCGATTATCATGTTAGCTCCCATCAGTAATCGTCTTTATGCATCTGTGGCCCACGTTTAGAGTGCCCGCGGGTTGTGTTGCTCGAACATGCCGTTCGGATTGTGCAACCAGATCCATGCGGTCAACTCCCAAAGCCCTACGCCTTCGCTGTCTTCGCGCCAGTGATCTGCATTACCGGAGAACCCTTCAGGCGCGATACCGGGCGAGAGTGACAACGGAATCACGTACTCAACACCGACGAGCCGCCATCCGTCTCCATCGCGAACGTACAAAAGAATTTCCGGTTTTGCCGGATCGAACTGACCATCGAGCAGAGCTGGGTTGAGCCAATGGCAGCCTTCGCCTTCCTCACAGAAGTTGAGATTGACGTAGCCTTCCGCTTCGGCTTGTTCCACGCGGTGATATCTCGCGGTGGCTGCTCGCGCGCGTGCAAGGTCGGCGAGATTTTCAGCTGAGAACTGCTGATCAAGTGTTGGGGCTCCCAGCGCGGTGCCCGTCAGTGTCAGTATCAGAGTCACAAAAAGTATCACTTTCATTTTGAGTTCTCCTTTTGAGTCGGGTCGAGATATTCGTTACCAGTGCCAAACTTGTGTGTAGTCGTCCATTAAGAGCGCGATGTCGCTGCGCCTGATAAATTTCACTCCCGCCAGGCAGTTCGAGAGATTGAGTCCGCGTTCTTCGAGATCCTCGCGGACTGCGAAAACGGTCACGCCTTTCTCTTGTAAGCGGGCGAGATCTTCATTGGGCCGGGCCGGGTGATTGATGCCGATTGTACCTATCTTTACCGCCGGACACTCCTGCGGCACGAGATAGTTGACGGCGTTGGCCCTGAGCATCACGTCGAGTTCGGCGCCTGAGTTCTTCAGTGCGCCACTCAGCCAAAGGATCGTGTCGTCCTGTTCTTCCAGCGTGGCGCGATAGGCGGTTTCAACAACATTCAGAACTTTCATGACGTAGCTCCTTATTCATTTCGTTGGGATCACCAGCGTGTTGGTCGACTCGCTGGACATCTTGAAGAAGTCGGCGGGACTGCCGCGCTTCACGCCATCGACGACGTTGGTTGCGCCACGTTCGTCGACGCAGAGCCCGCAGTTGATCCACGTTAGTTTGTCTTTGCCGATTGCAAGCAGCGAGCTGATGAAAGCTTTGGTGGTCGGGTGATCTTCTTCTTCAAGCGTGGTGCCTTTGACCGGGTTTGCATGCGGCGCCTGGTCCTGCAACGGCAAGCAAACAGCACCTTCATAGGCAAACACGTTGACGCTAATCCCTTGCGCGAGTGCTGCGGAGATGATTCGCAGCGCCGTCGTCGAATTTGCCGACTCGTAGGGCGGATCCATCAGTGCCAGCGTCAGACTTCGCTCGTTCATAGTTCCTCCTAGTGCCAGATGGCTTTGGTGTTTGTCTGCACGATTGCCTCGACTAACGTTTCGATTGCCGATGGCTGAATGCCTGCGGCGAGCTCATCAGGCGTTATGCCGCGTTCGCGCAGCGAGAAGTCGTCTGCCAGCAGCGCCACGCCGGCCGAGGTCAGATGATCCAGGCGAGACGCATTTTTCCGCGCTGCCAGGACGCCGTTTTGGACCAGGAAGACAGTGACCTCATGGCCGCGTTCTTTGACGGCGATGGCCGTTTCTTCGACAAACCTGGTGTCACGTGATTCAAACGTGTCTCGCGACTCAATGAAGATGTAGCGTGTCATGCTTTTCTCCTCGTCAGTGTTGACCGACACTCTCTAAGCGAGAATTGCCGGAAAAGCGGCTCAATAAATTTTTGCCCAATTCCAACCTGCGATAGAATTCGTCAGCCTCGGATGAGGAACAGTTGATGCCAGACGCGCTGACACATGACGTCACCCACCTACTGATCGAGTGGAGCAACGGCGACCAGGCGGCTCTCGACAAGCTGGTCCCTGTCGTCGATCGGGAGTTACGACGACTCGCGCACCACTACATGAGCCGCGAGCGGGCGGACCATACTTTGCAGACGACCGCGCTTGTAAACGAAGCGTTTGTGAGACTGGTCAATCGGAAAAGCGTTCAGTGGCAAAACCGGGCTCACTTCTTTGGCATCGCCGCTCAACTGATGCGCACAATCCTCGTCGATCACGCACGCAGCCACGCTTGTGAAAAGCGAGGCGGCGGGGCCGGCAAACTCGAGCTGGACGAGGCACTCGCCGTCTCGCAACAGAAAGCATCGGAAGTCATTGCCCTGGATGATGCCTTGAAGGAGTTGGCACTTATCGATCCGCAGCAGAGCCGCATCGTGGAACTCCGCTTCTTCGGCGGTCTAACTGTTGAAGAAGCCGCAGAAGTTCTGCACGTCTCTCCCGCGACCATCAAACGAGAATGGAGTAGCGCAAAAGCCTGGCTCTATCGTGAACTTCAGCCGCAAAAAGGCACAAAAAGTAGTTGAACGGCCCAGCTTTCAAAATCGATTTTGGCGCCTTTTTTTGGCTATGCTATGCAAATGACTCCCGAACGGTGGCAGCAGATCAAAGCTCTACTCGAGTCAGCACTGGAGCGCGATCCGCTCGAGCGAGCCGCTTTTCTAGACGAAGCGTGCGCAGGTGATCAACTACTGCGCTCCGAAGTCGAAGCTCTCATCGACGCACACGCGCGCTCGGGAGACTTCATTGAATCGCCGGCGTACGAAATGCTGGCCGGCTCCCTCACGCAAACCGATCTTCCCGGCCAGTCGATTGGTCCATACGCAATCATTCAGAGTCTCGCTTCCGGTGGCATGGGCGACATCTATCTCGCCGAAGATACGCGGCTCGGACGCAAAGTCGCTCTCAAAGCACTCCCATCACACTTCACCAAAGACCTCGAACGCGTTCGCCGCTTTCAACTCGAAGCCAAAGCCGCCTCAGCTCTCAGTCATCCCAACATCATCACGATCTACGAAATCGGCGAGATCGATCAACTGCACTACATCGCCTTCGAATTCATCGACGGCCAGACGCTGCGTCAGCGCATCAAGACCACTCATCTCACGATCATCGAAAGCTTGCAGGTCGCGAGTAGTGTGGCGGCAGCATTGTTTGCCGCACACGAGGCAGGCATCGTGCACCGCGACATCAAGCCGGAGAACGTAATGTTGCGTGCGGATGGCGTCGTGAAAGTGCTCGACTTCGGACTGGCAAAGTTAACCGAGTGGAAACCCGTCGTCTCGGAAGCTTCAACTCTGTTTCAGACGGAGCAGGGAATCGTGATGGGCACCGCTCCTTACATGTCGCCGGAGCAAGCGCGTGGGACCACTGTGGATACGCGCACAGACATCTGGAGTCTCGGCGTCGTTCTGTACGAGATGGTCGCAGGACGTCAGCCTTTCGAAGGACCGACCAACTCTGACGTGCTGGTCTCAATTCTCGGTCGCGAACCTGTGCCGCTACCGAGGTATCGTCCGGAGGTCCCGACAGAGCTGGAATGGATTATCAAGAAGGCACTGCGCAAAGATCGTGACGAACGCTACCAGACGGTTCGAGAGCTGATGGCTGATCTGAAGAATCTGAACCAGCGGCTCGAGTTTGAAGAAACGTTGGAACGGTCGCTCGACACCGCTGAGTCTCGCTCGACAGATCGCCACTTTCAGTCGAGACAATCCGGCAAAGCTATCGATTCGCTCGCGATTCTTCCGCTTCAACACAACGATCCGGATCCCGGCGCGGAATACTTCAGCGACGGCATCAGCGAAAGCATGATCAACGCCCTCTCGCGTTTGCCGGAGCTGCGCGTAATGGCCTGGAGCACGGTGTCGCAATACAAAGGGCGGCAAATGGATCCGCGGCGTGTCGGGCGTGAGCTCGGCGTCCGTGCGGTGCTGACCGGACGAATGATGCAATCAACGGATCGTCTGGTGATCAAGATTGAGTTGGTGGATGTTGCTGACGGCTCGCAGCTCTGGGCCGATAGTTACGTCTGCAGGCCGTCGGACGTGCTCGATATCGAGACTGAAATAGCGGGTGAGATTTCGGAAAAGCTCCTGCTCAGATTAACCAGCGCGGAAAGAGAACAACTTGCTCGCCGGCCCACGGACAATGTGGACGCCTACCACTCATATCTCAAAGGACGTTATTGCTGGAACAAGCGCACCGACGAGAATGTAAGAAAAGCGATTGAGTATTTCCGGATGGCCATCGACGCCGATCCGACGTATGCGTTGGCGTATGTCGGGCTCGCCGACTGTTATCTCATTCTTGGCAGTTTTGGAATTGCCACGCTCGCGCCCAAGGACGCCTTTCCGAAGGTCCGTGAGGCGATTGGTCGAGCGCTTGAGATCGACGATACGTTAGCCGAAGCTCACTCTTCGCTTGCTTACTGTCTGGCAAACTACGATTGGGACTGGGACGCAGCCGAGCGCGAATTCAAACGCGCTATCGAACTCAAACCGGGTTATGCCGTCGCACATCATTGGTATGCTTTCGTCTATCTCACCGCCTTTGCACGTCTTGATGAGGCAATAGCGAAAATGCAATCGGCCCTCGAGCTGGATCCGCTTTCGTTGCCAGTCGGCTCAAATATCGGATTCATCCTTTATCTCACGCGTCGGTACGACGAAGCCCTGACCCACTTTCGGCGCAATCTCGAGATGGATCGAAGTTTTGTTTATACGCACTGGCAGATGGCGCTTGCGTATGAAGCTTGCGGACGATACGACGAAGCAATCTCCGCGTTTCAGACCGCGATCGAGCTTTCAGGGACAAGCACCTTGCCGCGGGCGCTGCTGGCGCGTACGTATGCGCTCGCGGGAAGAAAAAGCGAAGCGCTCGCTCTGCTGGATGAATTGAACAAACTCTCGACGCAATACTACGTCTCGCCATATCGAATCGCAGCTGTTTACGCGGCGCTGCGTGACAACGACCGTGCGTTCACGTGGCTCGAGCGTGCGTATGAAGGCCGTGATGGCTGGCTAATTTGGCTTGCAGTCGATCCGGTCGTCGACGACCTGCGCTCCGATCCACGCTTCAACGATTTACTCTCGAGACTCGGCCTCGAGTCCCACCTTGGAGTGCGGCGGCCTGGCGCCCCTTTAGCCTCGCGCGGAGCGCGCCCTGATGATGCCTCGGCGCTCCACGCGAAACCAAAGCGCCGACAAGTCGGCGCACTGCAAGGAGGCGCTCTAATCATCGTTACGCTGTTAGTGTTAGCCGTTGCCTACTGGTTCTTCTTCGTCCGCACGAGAACTGCGAAAGGCCCGGAGGCTATTAACTATCAACAGGTCACATACCAATCAGGCCCAGAGTTCTTTCCATCACTCTCGCGGGACGGCCAATCGATCGTTTACGCGAGTCGCGCTTCAGGTAACTGGGACATCTACTTCCAACGCATTGGCGACGGCAACCCAACTAACTTAACCAAAGACTCTTCTTCAGACGATTCACAACCAGCCTTCTCGCCGGACGGCGACCGCATCGCGTTTCGTTCCGAACGCGACAGCGGCGGCGTTTACGTCATGAAAGCAAATGGCGAATCGCCGGTTCGCGTATGCGACTTTGGTTACTCTCCATCCTGGTCTCCTGATGGCGCGCAGATTCTCGTCGGCACTGAGAAGATCCCGCAGCCTTCGACGCGTCCGACAAAGAGCCAGCTTTGGTCCATTGATGTAAAGTCAGGTCAACGGCAACGCATCTCAGAAGGGGATGCGCTGCAACCGACGTTCTCTCCAAATCAGAAGCGGATCGCTTTCTGGAGCCGCCCGGATCGATACGGACAACGCGAGCATATCTGGACGGTGCCTGCCGGCGGCGGTGAGCCGGTCGCCGTCACCGATGGGTCTGCGACAGATCTCAATCCGGTTTGGTCGCCGGATGGGAAGTATCTGTACTTCTCGAGTAATCGCGGTGGCAGTTCGAATATCTGGCGTGTCGTTATCGACGAGGCGACAGGCGTGACGTCAGGTGCGCCTGAAGCAGTGACTTCGATTGGTGCGACGACATCTATCTTGTACTTCAGCTTTTCGCGCAACGGGCGATTGGCGTATTCCGCGCAGACTGACAGCAGAAATCTTCGCAGTATTGCGCTTGGTCCAACGCAGTCTGCTTCAGGAAAACCCGTCGCGATTACGCAGGGCTCGTTGCAGTTATGGTTTCCGGATGTCTCGCCGGATGGACAGTGGCTGACGGCGTACTCGATGGGCCAGCAGCGCCACATCTTTGTGATGCGCACAGACGGTACGGACCAGCGCGATCTCACGCCCGATAACTACCGTCACGCCTGGCCGCGCTGGTCTCCTGACGGACAACGCATCGCATTTACTTCGCGCCGCACCGGTGACTACGAGCTCTGGATCATCAATCGCGATGGCTCCGGACTGCGACAGGTAACTGATTCGCATGGCGGTCACTATGCGCCGTGGTCCGTCGATGGCACTATGATCGCTTACTCCATCCACACGCCGAAGAACGACTGCGTCATCATTCATCCTGACAAACCCTGGAGCGATCAGAAGTTTCTCTATCTGGCGCCGCTCAGCGATGCGAGTTTGTCGTTTGAAGGATGGTCGTGGTCTGCGGATGGAAAGAAGTTAGCGGGCATCAAACACCTGCCGAACGGAGTTCATTCCGGCATCGGCATCTATGATCTGGAAACGAAGACTTACGACTGGCTAACAGATTTCGGAGACTGGCCCATCTGGCTCAAAGACAATCGCCAGTTACTCTTCGTCAGCCAGGGCACGATCTATGTTTACGACACGCAGTCCCGAAAACACCGCCAGGTGTACGTAGTGACAGACCAGGACGTCGACATCGGCAGTCCCGCCCTCTCCCGCGACAACCACACCCTCTACTTCACCGACGTCACCGCCGAAGCCGACATCTGGCTCCTCGACCTCGCCACGAAATAGTCAGCCCACAAAAAGGCACAATTGGGTCCACGAAATAATCCGGTTTTAATCCGCGTTCATCTGTGGCTACAATTCTTTCCGAATGAATAAGCTCTCCAACTGGGAACCACCTGAGCACTGGACTCGCATCACCACGATCGACATGCATACCGGTGGTGAGCCGCTCCGTGTAATCGTCGACGGATTGCCACCGATTGAAGGCCGGAACGTACTCGAAAAGCGACGTTTCTTTCGCGAGCATTACGATGATCTGCGCACGGGACTGATGTGGGAGCCGCGTGGTCATGCAGACATGTACGGCGCTGTCATTACATCTTCTACTGATGCTGACTTCGACGTCTTCTTTTTACACAACGAAGGCTACAGCACAATGTGCGGCCACGCGGCCATCGCCCTCACCAAGCTCGTGGTCGAAACTGGTTTAGTCGAGAAGCATGAGATAACTTTCAACGTGCCGGCAGGGAGAATCCAGGCGCGTGCTTCAGTCGCGAATGGCAAAGTTGTCGAGACATCTTTCCTTAACGTCCCCTCGTTTCTTTACCTTAGCGAGCAGCAAGTACAGGTGCCGGATATGGGCCGCGTGTCGTTCGACATTGCTTATGGCGGTGCCTTTTACGCGCTCGTCAACGCCCTGGAAGTCGGCCTAACACTCCAACCTGAACACTCCAATCGCATCATCGACTACGGCCGTCGGATCAAACACGCAGTGATGTCGAAATTTGCGATCAAACACCCCTTTGAAGACGACCTGAGCTTTCTCTACGGCACCATCTTCACCGCACCGCCTCTCGACCCTGCACACCACAGTCGCAACGTCTGCATCTTCGCTGACGGCGAACTTGATCGCTCGGCAACCGGCAGCGGTGTAAGCGCACGCGCCGCACTACATTTCGCTAAAGGTGAGCTGCGATTGAACGAACGCATCACAATCGAAAGCATCCTCGGCAGCGCGATGTCAGTAAAGGTCGTGGACGTGACAAAATTCGGCCCTCACGACGCCGTGATCCCCGAAGTCAGTGGCACCGCCTCAATCATCGGCCGCAATGAGTTCTACTTCGACCCGGAAGATCCATTCCGCACCGGATTCATTTTCCGATAATGCGTGCGGTTTGCCGCAAGAGTCGAATTATTTGAGGACTTGTGAGGCAAACTACATTTCTGCACTGAAAAATCGATTTTGAGTGATTTGGGGCCGCGGCAGGGTCGATTCTTTTTTAACTAACGTCAAATACGGTGACACAAAATTACTCAACAGAACATAGTTCATGAGGAAGGAATGGAGCCAACAACAAAAAGAAGAAAGGAACCCCAAGTATGAGTCTTACCTATACACTCGTTCGTGAATGCCTCAACAACGTGGAAGACGCTGCTATACGTTGGCAGATCGAGGGAGGCAAAGTAATGCAGAAAGATAAGCATGTCGCCAACTACTCAAGTGTCAAGCGAGTGAGTTGTGGCACCGTGGAGCAAAACACGGCTATGCTTTGGATGACACTATTTTTCCTGGGCCAAAAACCACCGCAAAATATAACGCTGCATGGTGCCCACGATTTTAATAGCGGTGGCGAGATTGGAAGTGTGAGTGCAGCCTCCTCAGCATTTGCGGCGCGCATCGGCAAGCAGTTCAAACGCGTTGTCAACACTTTGACCATCGCCTAAAAAGATCACTGGAAATAATCTGTCACGCTGGCGATGAATGTGCGGCGACGCTGTTCGTATCAAGTAAAGCCGCAGATTTCGCAGATAACGCAGATCGGATCCGCGTTTATCCGCGAAAATCTGCGGCTTACTCTTTCTTTCCGTACAAGTGATCCAATAGGGTCTTGAAGCCCTAGCCTGCGACGCGAAATCTTAATGATCAGAGCACTTGTATTTTTACTGTTTTAGCCGACTCTTCGAATGTCAACGACTTCAAGCTTTTCCTGCTTTCGGCTCGGTGACTCTTACTCTTGGAAAAACTTGCGAGTGTCCAGTAGCCGATCCCAACTAACTTCCCCTCCTCGGCAGCGATTTCCAAAACTGAATTGTATTGTTCCAAGGTCCAGAATAGACCAGGCTCGGGTTTCTCACCGCGCGGTCCAACTATTGCGAGATTGGCGGTGATGTCTTGACGGCGCACATCACGAAAGCGGATCGAGTCTGATCGGACGTGGGTTTGAAAATCAGTGGCGGCTACTGTGATTAAATACTCTACGACTGAGTCTGTTGATGCTTTCTGCGATTCAGGAGCAGGGACTTGCGTGGACCTCACCATGCCGCAGGCTGCTAAAACTAATGCACCAAATAGGGCTGTAACCGAATTCAATCGGTTCCGGTGTTTCATAATCGATAATTCCTAGCGGGGCCGCGACTGACGTGTGACGGTCAATGAACTGTTACAACGCAGCCTGACAGAAAAATCGTCCTGGCGGAAGCTACTCCACAGGAGGAATTATCCATGTCACGAAAGAGACTTTTGGTCCTGCTTCCCGCGCTCCTTATGCTCTCTTGCTGTGCTCCGGTGAACGGCTCCTGGCGGGTGGAGTTTCACCAAACTCAAGGGCAAACGCAAGCTGCCGCCAGACTGAAGCAGGGTGAATTCAGCCGAATACGCACCTCCTCCGGGAAGAAGATGAGCGGCCACTTCGTTTCCTTCGACGGGTCGCGCCTGGTTCTTGAGGACAGCCGTAATCACAGCCTGGTAACTGTCGATTTGGCTGATATCGTAGAGATCAAGAGTGGCCGGGGATTCTGGGGCGCATTAGAGCATGGCGTGTCAGAATCGGGGCGAATGCTGGCGAAACCTGTGACTGACACTATCCTCGCCTATGAAATGATCGAGGCTTTGTGTCAATTGATGGGCTGAGTGCAAGGCCGTATATTTCGCGGATAACGCAGCTCGGCTCAAAAATTTCATGCAGTCTGGTGTGATGATGATAGTTTTCCGGCGACCTCAACGCCTTAGTGGTTGTGAATAGCAATAAATTGAAACTCTCAACCCTTAAAGGAGACTGAATACATGAAAACCAAACTCACAGTAACCTCGCTGACACTTGCAGCACTAATAATCTTCGGCGGCTATTTTCTTACTGGCAATTCTGCAGCAGCCGCGTTGTTGGAGGCTCGAGTCAACCCACATTACAAAGGTGCGTCGGCCTTCAATCTGGCAGGGGCTGGCCCAAACGTGGCTCGTTGTGGAGCTTTTCCAGAACACGTCGAGCTGAGCTTCACGGGCCAGGGAATCGATACAGAAGGCGGCCTGAACAATGCCGTTTTCTCCGCTTGCACTAACACCTCGACCGGTGAAGTCTTCGATCTGCACGCAACTGACACTTACGTTCAGAGTGGCGACCAAGTCTTCATTGAAGCCGACTCTTTCGTACAGGCCGTTGACCCGGCCAACTGCACTGCAACTACCGCGCACGCCGTTCCTTTTCGTGTTGCGGGTGGTACGGGAGGTCACGCCGGAGCGACCGGTCAGGGTCGTTTCAATCTCTATAGCAACCTGACGTCGTGCAACGGCCAGACGCCACCAGCATTTGTTTCGTTTGAGGGAATGATCCAGACACTACAGTAAAAGTCGGATCAGCTTCTGAAACAAAGCCCGCCCGAGAATAGTTCTCGGGCGGGTTTTTGCAATTTTATCTATCCCACGAAATGATTTTGCGGTCTTCGCCATTTAAGTTCGGAGAGCCCAGAAACTGCCTTAAATCCCCCGACTCTTATTTGAGCCGGACACACAGAACATCCCCTGAACGGAGGCGACACTTCCATGGCGATCGTGCGACTTAAACTACTGACAATCCTCTTAATTGTGACGGTTTTCGGTGCCGGATGTGAGATTCCGGATCTCACCGAGTTCACCAAACAATCGGCCGAGATGACGAGAGGCATCCGCACCGGTGTTAAAGACACCGAAGGCGTGATTAAAACCGCATCCGAAAGAAACGACCTTTTTTCGGATAAGTCTCGCTCCAAATTCAGGCAGGAATTGAAGAGTTACCACGAAGGCCTGAAACCCACGTTGGAGGCTCTCGATGGTCTCGATGCCTATTTAGACGCACTAAACGCGCTGGCGCAGGCAAAGAAGAAGAGTACAGAAAACTCAAAGGCTGTCGTCAATGCTGTGAGTGGCCTCATTACCGCGGTCTCAGGATTTACCTTCGCCGGTCCGGCGCTCAACGTTGCTACTGGACTGCTCAAACTAGAAACGGATTTCAGAATCACTCACGATTTCAAAAAGCGAGTGAATCTGGCATCAATAATCGTCGAAGGCGGCTACAAAGAAAAGATAGGCGGCGACGGAAAGCCTGTTCTGGACCCGAAAGGGAAAACGATACTCGTTAAAGCGTGCGCCGGGGATGCCGAGATCGAAATCACCACCAAGGCGAAAGAAATAAAAACGCGTATGACCACAGCGATGCAGGGTCTTACTGACGTTGAACTCAAAGAATTAGAACCACTCACGCCAGAAAAGAAGAGAACGAAACTGAGGGAGTGGAACAAGCTGGACGATGCTCAAGTCACAGAACTAACCAAGCTGGAAGAAGCGATCGACTCATACAGTTGCGGCGTGATCGATCTGATCAAATTCAATGTAAAAGATCTAAAGCAAATAAACCTGGAAGTCTCACGCCTGATGCTCACTAATGCAAAGCAGAAAAACATCACTGTTCTTGGCTTCTATCAGGCAATCGAGGCCACCGATCGGAAGGTGCAGCGCGAACTCGAGACAATACTGAATTACAGGACTTTGGCAGCGAGGATCAGAGAACTTGAAGCTACTGACAGTGATAAACAGAGCATCCGTGATGCACGACTCCTGCTGAAGTCACACGCAACTCAGTTATTCACAGATGACGCTCAAATTTGCAATAAAATCTCTCAGGAACTCTCTCAATGCGGGAGTGCCTGCGGCACGATGCAGGAGTTTTTCGATGGTGACATGACGTGCGAAAAATGCGAAGAAAAGTTCGTAGCGACCATCGATAAGATAAAGAAACCCGAATTCGATACCAGTAACGGCAGAATCGATCCAATCCTTGAGGAACGAGCCGCAAAGCTTTATGAGCAGAACACTATGTTTCTCGAGGAGTTAAAGCGGATTACACCGGCCCACTCGTTGGTGATTGCCGATCTCAAATCGATAACTGACAAGCAGAATCAGTTGGATAAGCTGCACGAAACAAGTATGTCGGCGCTTGATGCCTGGGCAAAGTCTCATGCCAATCTACGAGTTGCGGTCAATACGAAAAAGCCACTCGGAGTTGCGCAACTTGCAAGCAAAGTTCGTGAGATTTGGTCCATCATTAACCCAACAGAAACAACAGGAGGAAAATAATGCCCCCCACTCTTGAGCAAGTCGATACCGCAGTTGACGCACTGGACGATGTAACCGGCAATATCTTCAGATTTCGAGACGTGTTAGCTCAGCTTGAAGAACTAAGTCGAACTAACGTGGATACGAATGCCTTGACGGAGATTTTGAGTCGTTTCCGCGATAAGATTCCCAATCTCATCGATTTCAACAGGGTAAGAGCAGACGCGCAGGATCTTCATGAGGTGCTGGTGTTCGCGGACGTAGACACCCGCATCGACAAGATTAAGTCTCGAAACGATCTCTTGTCTGACTTGAACGATGAACTTCAAATCCAGGTCGATAAAGCCAACAGTGATGCGAGTCTCCTGACGCGAATAAAAGAAGGCGTGGAGAAAGCCACGAAAACTGTGGACGAAGTTAAGGCCCTCGTCGCTGAGCTCACCGATACAGACCAACCGGCAAAGGTCAGAATTATGGCCCTGCTCGAAAGATTGGGAAATATCAGCGCTATTCTCCATCCTGAAAACGCATAACTTCGAATGGAGCGCCTTTGGAGTGCGGTGCCTTGGCACCGCTTTGGCCAAAGCGTCGCCAGGCCGGCGCACTCCAGGGAGGCGCTCAATTCAAACTGCACCACATAATCCGCTGCAATTGCTATTATGGACCGTATGCAGTGTCCACGGTGCAAGAGCGAGCGGATTCAGAGGGATTACGACGATGCGGTTTTCTTTATCAGGATGTTTGGACTGCATAAGCTGCTCTGCAACAACTGCGGACTCGTCTTCAAAGGCTTCGATCCCCTGCAAGCTCACCAGCGCGCGCCGTCGGAAAAGGCAAAACAGCAGCGCAATCGCCGGCGTGGACCGCGGTATAACGCGCACCTGCCCGCCGGCATTTCGCTGATCGACCCAGGCGCCCAGCCGGGTAAAGTCGCCTATTCAGAACCCTCACGGGGCCACTGCGAAACACTCAGCAAGGTTGGCATGAGTCTCTCGCTGGTCGGAACTCGCTTTTCAGAAGCAGCTCTGTCGCGCAAACGCTTGCTCTTCGTACGCCTGGACTTACCAGAAGGTCCAGTTGAAGCTGTCGTTACCATCGTGACTTCCGAACGCACCGGCGAGGAGGGGAAGAAGAAGTGGCTGCTGGGCGCCAACATCCACCAGATGTCTGACGACGATCGAGAGCGTTTGAAATCCTACCTGGAAAAACGCGCGAAGGGAGAGCCCGTTATTATCTCCGAGTGATGCCCGTCGACGAATCTTCCAAATCACGCCACGATTGGCGACTGAAGACGGTCGTCTTTGTCGCGGGCGCGGTTTTGATGGGACTCGAAATGACGGGCAGCCGCGTCCTCGCCATTTATTTCGGATCGTCAATCTACGTCTGGGGCGCAATCATCGGCATCTTCCTCGCCGCGCTCTCAATCGGTTATTACACCGGCGGCAAGCTCGCGGATCTCCGACCATCATTTTCATCACTGAATGCTGTGCTAATGATCTCGGGTGTCTGGTTGATGCTGATCCCGTTTTATGCAAACGCCGTCTGCCGCGTGCTGTTGCGTTTCAATCCGGGAGAACGTCTTGGCCCACTATTAGCGACGTTGATTCTTTTTGGCGGTCCAAGTGTGCTGCTGGGAATGGTTTCACCATATGCGGTGCGGCTGGCTGCGCAAACAGTCGAAAAGATCGGCAACGTTTCGGGAAGTCTGTACGCGCTGTCGACGTTCGGAAGTATCGCGGGAACGTTGCTAACAGCGTTCTGGCTCGTGCCCGCAGTCGGCGTGCGAATGTTGTTGCAGATACTCGGACTGCTCTTACTGGTGTTGCCGTTTGTTCTCGTTCCCGCGTCGAAAACCAAGGTCGTCGGTGTCGTCTTGATTGCCGCAGTGTTGCTAATCGCAAGCTACAGCCGGAGCGGCTTAGCTCAAAACGTTATCTATGAAGGCGACTCTGCGTACCATTACATCAAGGTCGTCGACGACAAACAGCGCAACACTCGTTACCTTCAATTCAACAACTACATTGAGGGCGCAATCGATCTGAATCCGCCGTACAACACGCGCGTGAGTTACACGGATGCGTTTCAACTGGGGCGCATTTTCAAGCCCGCGCTCAGGAACGTTCTGATCATCGGTGGTGGCGGTGGCATCGCCGCGCGCAAGTTTGTCGCGGACGACTCACAGGTCGTGGTCGATCTGGTTGAGATAGATCAGCAGGTCGTCGATCTCGGCCGTAAGTATTTTCAGCTCGAGCCGAGCGACCGATTGCGAATTCATGTAGACGATGGCCGAAACTTTATTCGCCGCTCGACGATCAAATACGACCTCGTCATACTCGATGCATTCACGATCGGCGGGCAAATTCCATTTCACCTCACTACAAAAGAATTCTTCGAAGAGATCAAACAGACGCTGTCACCGGATGGCGTCGTGCTGGCAAACGTCAACGGCTCAATTGCCGGGCAGCGCAGCCTGCTCCCCAGTGCTGAGTACAAGACGATGGCGACGGTTTTCACGAACGTGCACGCGTTTCCGCATATGGTCGATAATGAGCGCAGCAATGCAGTCGCGTTCGATTTGTACCGTTCGCGCAGCATCATACTCGTGGCTTTCGACGGCTCCACCCGCTGGACCAGAGACAGGGTGATGGACACGGCCGTACAACTGCAACGATCCAAGCTCGTTAACACGCCGACTTTTCTCGAAGATGCAGACACGTTTTTCCCTGCGTTGAATACCGGCGACGTGCCTTTGCTGACCGACGATTATGCTCCTGTCGACACGATGGTCTTTTAGCTTCATTGCCATGCTTGCGGCGTTAACGCTGGCGGCATGTGCGAAGCCGGCGCCGCCGCCCGTGAAACCGCCACGCTTCGATCAGGAACGAGCCTTTCAGCGTTTGCGTGATCTTTGTGCGTTTGGTCCACGAAATCACGGCAGTGAAGGGAAAACTAAAGCTGAGAATTGGATTCAGCAGTCACTCCGCGACGCCCGTGCCGAGGTTAGTCTTCACACCTTCACCTACACACCGAAAGGCGCGACTGAGCCGGCGAGCTTTCGAAATATCGTCGCGCGGATCAATCCGAAACAGAC
>Ga0068859_100002788_pt1 | contig 17702 bp, 15 predicted proteins | sample KBSSwiS22_FD_66585 | JGI IMG/M metagenome (GOLD analysis project Ga0068859, IMG submission 66585) | Switchgrass rhizosphere microbial communities from Kellogg Biological Station, Michigan, USA - KBS Switchgrass S2-2 | ecosystem: Host-associated > Plants > Roots > Rhizosphere > Soil ...
ATGGTGGCGAAATGGCGCTTGCGCGCTTACGTGCGCACGGCGCTGCGTGCCGCGGCACGTACCTCACCCTCGGTCGCCGAACACAAGCGGCGCCTGCGCAAGCTCGCCGGAGCGTACATCGATCAACGGCTGGCCGCGACGCGGCGGGTTGCGGAATTTCAGGCCTACGAGCGCCTCTTCTCCTTGTGGCATGCGCTGCATCTGCCTCTCATTTTCATGTTGATCGTCGCAGCGGTCGTTCACATCGTCGCCGTGCACGTCTACTGAGGCGTCGCAGGCGCACATGCGGGAGGTCACAGGTCGGGTTGCATGGGTACTCGCGCTACTGCTCTGCCTGTTCGCAGTACCTCGGGCTGACGCGCAATCTCCTGAGACATTGCTCATGCCTGGCAAGCTCACCAAAGCACACGCCAAGTACGAAGAAAGCTGTGCAAACTGTCACGACCGCACGAATCGCGGCCGGCAGCCGCAGCTTTGCCTGGCGTGCCACAAAGAGATCGCCGCCGACGTTGGCGCGCAACGCGGATTCCATGGCCGCCTCGCTGGCGCGTCCACCTCGCTGCAGTGTCACGCGTGTCATTCCGAGCATCTCGGGCGGGACGCGGACATCGTCAAGTTCAGTCGCGATCAGTTCGATCACAGCCGCACTGATTTCTCACTGCACGGCGCGCACGCCACTGTCGCGTGCGACAGCTGCCACGCGAAAGCCAAGCGCTTCAGCGAAGCGCCGTCCGATTGCTACTCGTGTCATCGAGGACAGGAACCGCACGAGGGCAAGCTGGGACGCGACTGTGCGAGCTGCCACGACAGCGCAACCTGGCGGCACATCAGCTTCGACCACGACAAGACGGCGTTCCCGCTGCGCGACCGGCACAAGGAGGTTGCGTGCTTCGCCTGTCATTTCGGCAATCGCTACAAGAGCACGCCGCAGCAATGCGTTTCCTGTCATGCGCCCGACGACGTGCATCGCGGCGAGCGCGGCGCGAAATGCGCCGACTGCCACACGACCACGGGCTGGAAGACTGCGAAGTTCGATCATGCGAAGCAAACCGGCTTCGCCTTGCTGGGCATCCACGCACGCATCGACTGCGCGGATTGCCATCGCGGCGGCCGCTTGCAGGATTCGGTGCCTAGAGATTGCGAGGGTTGCCACCGCGGCGAGGACGCGCACGCGGGCCGCTTCGGCGGCAAGTGCCAGAACTGCCATGGCGAACAGAAGTGGTTGCCTGCTACCTTCGATCACGCGCGCGATGGCAAATGGCCGCTCGAAGGGCGGCACGAGAAAGTCGACTGTCACGCGTGTCACACGGCGGTCGTCGCCACCCAGAAGCTCGAAACGAGCTGCGCCAGCTGCCACCGTGCAACGGACGTGCATTCCGGCAAACTCGGAGCCGACTGCGCGCAGTGCCACACCCCAGCGGGATGGCGCTCGGAAACCAACTTCGATCACGACCTCACGAGCTTCCCTCTCGTCGGCCTGCATGTAGCTGTGCCATGCGAGCAGTGTCACGTCACTCGCGCTTACAAGGACGCCGACAAAGTCTGCGTCGATTGCCATCGTGCAGATGACTTTCACAAGGGCGGCCTCGGCAACGACTGCGCGCGCTGTCATTCCGCGAATGGCTGGCGTATCTGGGAGTTCGACCATGGCAAGGAAACGGACTTCGCCTTAACGGGCGCGCACGCGAAACTCAACTGCGCTGACTGTCACAAGCAACCTGCGGAGCAAGTGAAGCTCGAAACCTCGTGTGCGTATTGCCACACGCAGGATGACGTGCATCTGGGCCAATACGGTCGGCAGTGCCAGCGCTGTCATTCAACTGTGACGTTCAAGGGCGCGCGCCCGCGCTAGAGAGCCAGCCCATGACCACAGCCAGTCTGCCGCACCTTCGACCGCCCCGCATGGCTATCGCGGCGCTCGCACTGCTGCTGGCATTGCTGTGGACTGGCGCGGTTACAGCTGCCGGCGCAGCACCTTCCAGCTCGTTCGACCATCGCACGACTGGTTTCGAGCTGACCGGCCGGCATCGCGACGCCCGGTGCGAATCGTGCCACGTCAACGCCATATTCAAAGGCACAGCGCGCGAATGCGTGACTTGCCACAGCCGCGGCTCGCTCGTCGGCGCAACCGCGAAGCCCGCCGATCACGTGCTGAGCAGCGAACGTTGCAGCGAGTGCCACACGACAGCAGCGTTCATACCGGCAACGCGCTTCCAGCACGATGAAGTGCGTGGCAGTTGTCAGAGCTGCCACAACAACACTCGCGCAATAGGCAAGCCAGCCAACCATATCGTCACGGCGCTCGACTGCAATGCGTGCCACAACACCACCGCGTGGCGCCCTGCCCGCTTCGAGCACACTGGTATCACCGGCAATTGCGTGAGCTGTCACGACGGCGGTCGCGCGGCCGGCAAGACGGCGAATCACATGCAGACCAGCAATGCCTGCGAAACGTGCCACACGTTTGACAGCTGGTCACCCGTGCTGCGGGTCGATCATATGCAGGTCTTGGGGACGTGCACGTCCTGCCACAACGGCACGATTGCCGACGGCAAAGACACCGGCCACATCACTACGACGGCTGACTGCAGCACGTGTCACTCGACGCTCGCGTGGCGCCCGGCCACGTTCGACCACGCGGGCATCACGACCAATTGCGCGAGCTGCCACAACGGCACGCAGGCCACAGGCAAGAACCCACAGCACATTCAGTCGAGCGCAGCGTGCGAGACCTGCCATTCGACATCGACCTGGAAACCCACCGTGCGGGTCGATCACGCGCAAGTGCTGGGCAGCTGCTCTTCCTGCCACAACGGCACGACCGCGACAGGCAAGACGGCGAACCACATCATTACGTCAGCCGAGTGCGACAACTGCCATAGCACGACGGCCTGGCAGCCCGCGCGGTTCGATCACAGCGGCATTGCAAGCAACTGCGTGAGTTGCCATGACGGCTCCCGCGCCACGGGCAAGAACACTACTCACATTGCGACGACCACGAGCTGCGAGTCCTGCCACGTCGTCGCGATGTGGAAGCCGGCTGCACGCGTCGATCACACGCAGGTCTCGGGCACCTGCCTCTCCTGCCACAACGGCACGACGGCGACCGGCAAGACGGCCAACCACATCGTGACATCGGCGGACTGCGCGACTTGTCACACGACCGTGGCCTGGACGCCGGCGAGCTTCAACCATACCGGCGTCACGAGCGGATGCGTGAGCTGTCATGACGGAACGCGCGCGACCGGCAAGAGCGCGAGTCACATCCTGTCGACGACCAGTTGCGAATCCTGCCATCGCACATCGACGTGGAAGCCGGCGCTGCGCGTCGACCACGCGCAGGTGTCCGGCAGTTGCGCCTCCTGCCACAACGGCACCACGGCGACCGGCAAGAGCGCGACTCATATTCAATCGAGCAGCAGTTGCCAGTCCTGCCATTCGACCACGACCTGGTCGCCGGCGACCAAGGTCGATCACACGCAGGTCGTCGGCAGTTGCTTCTCGTGCCACAACGGCACGACCGCCACCGGCAAGAACGCCGGACACATTGCCAGCGACAACACCTGCGAGAATTGCCACAACCCCAGCGCCTGGAAGCCGGCCAAGTTCGATCACACGGGCATCACGACGAATTGCGCGAGCTGTCACAACGGCACGCAGGCCACGGGCAAGAACGCCACGCACATTACGAGCAGCAGCCGTTGCGAGTCGTGCCACGCTGTCGCCGCATGGAAGCCGGCAACCAGAGTGGATCACACGCAGGTGAGCGGCACCTGCGCCTCCTGCCACAACGGCACTATCGCCACCGGCAAAGGCACGAACCATATTCCGACGACCCAGTCGTGCGATACGTGCCATACGACGAGCGCGTGGACCCCGGCGACGTTCAGCCACACCGGAATCACGACCGGCTGCGCGAGCTGTCACGATGGCATTCGCGCGAACGGCAAGAACGCCACGCACGTATCGACGACGACGAGGTGCGAGTCGTGCCATGCCACGAGCGCATGGAAGCCTGCCACACGCGTCGACCACACACAGGTCCTCGGCTCGTGCGCGTCGTGTCACAACGGCACCACCGCGACGGGCAAGCCGCCGAATCACGTCGCAACGACCGCGGACTGCAGCAGCTGCCACAGCACGACCGCGTGGACGCCCGCGACCGGCTTCGACCATGCAGGCATCACGAACAACTGCGCGAGCTGTCACAACGGCACGACGGCCACCGGCAAGAATGCCGCGCACATTTCCAGCACGAGCAGCTGCGAGAAGTGCCATGGCACCAGCGCCTGGAAACCTGCGGCACGAGTGGATCACACGCAGGTCGTCGGCGCGTGCTTCTCTTGCCATAACGGCACGATCGCAACCGGCAAGAACAGCGGTCACATCGCCAGCGACACCAGTTGCGACAACTGCCACACGACGACGGCGTGGAAGCCCGTCGTGCGAGTGGATCACGCTCACGTGACGGGAAGCTGCTCGAGCTGCCACAACGGAGTCGCCGCCACCGGCAAGCCGACGACGCACATCCCCACGACGCAGGAATGCAACGCGTGCCACTCGACGCTTGCGTGGACACCGGCTGCGTTCAGCCACACGGGCATCACGGGCAATTGCGCCTCGTGCCACGACGGCACGACCGCAACCGGAATGACGAGCGGGCACATGACGTTCCCGGTGAACCATTTCGACTGCAGCCACTGCCACACGACGACGGCGTGGACGCCGAACACGTTCCAGCACCTCGCGGGAGGCGGTTACCCCGGCAATCACAGAGTCACGCTCACCTGCCTGAGCTGCCACACGGCCAACACGGATGCCGCGAGCTGGCGTTCGCCCGCATACAAGCCGGCTTGCGCGGGCTGTCATTCGAACCGCTATAAGTCGGACCCGCACACCAAGTACGGCAATGTGAAATATACCGTGAGCGAGCTGCGCAACTGCTCCGGCGCATGTCACATCTACACGGACTCGACGTTGACGACGATCAGTCGCTCGCGTCCGGGACCCCAGCACCGGATCACCTCCAGCAGCTTCAACTGATGAGAGTGCTTGCTGCAGCCCTGACGATCGGACTGTCGCTGATCTGTCTCATCGGCACGGCCCGCGCGCAAGTCGCGGGACGCCTGATCGATGCCGTTGACGCGAACGAGCGTGGCAATCACATCGACATCAGCATCATCTTCGGCTGCGGCCTGCAGTACATCAGTCACACGCCCGCCAGCGAAGGCGACACGCTGCGACTGCGGTTCGCGCCACTGCCGGACTGCGGCAGCCTCGTCGGCACACTGAGCTCGCCGCCGCTCGATGGCATCACCGCAATCCGCTCGATCGAGGCCGAGCAACTGGTCCTGAACCAGGTGGATGTGACCGTGCATTTCGCCGCAGCGGAACGCTACGTCCTCGCGCCCACAGCGGACAGCCACGGGGTGCGTATCAGGCTGCTGCGTCCGGAATCCAGTGGCACACGCGTAATGATCTTCGAGCACGGCGCGCCGCCGGCAGGTTACGCGATCAATCTCGCAGCTTCGCAGCAGCCGTTCGACGACGCAGCGATCCAGGAAGCTACGCGGGTCACGGGAAACCCGGCCTACCTCTCCGAATCCCGCCTCGGCGACCAGACGTGGTATCGCCTGCGCATCGGACCGTTCGAGACGGAGTCGAGCGCGCGCAAGGTGCTGCTGGCGGTGCGCGATGCATACCCGAAGGCGTGGCTCGCAATCGGCGACGATGAGAAGCTCAACACCAGCGACACTGTCGGCGTCACGCCCGTAGCACCCACCAGGCCGGGCCCAGTCACCACCCTGACGCCGCAGGACATCGAGGCGACCTTCCGCAAGGCCAAGACTGCGTTCAACCACAAGGACTATGCAACCGCGATGCCGCTGCTGACGCGCCTTCTCGAGCAGCCGGAACATCCGCGGCGCGCCGAGGCGCAAGAGCTGCTGGGGCTGGCTCGCGAGCGTAGCCGGCAGATCGCGCACGCCAAGGCCGAGTACGACGAGTATCTGCGTCGCTATCCCGACGGTCCCGCCGCCGATCGCGTACGCGAGCGACTGCGTGCTCTGCGACTGGCCGCGCGCAGATCGATCGGTGCCGGCGCCGCGGATGAAGATGAGCATGCCTGGAAGATCTACGGCGGCGCGGCGCAGACCTATCGCCGCGACACCTTCCAGGTCGACAACAGTGTCCAGTCGCTGGACATCACGAGCCAGAACGCACTGATCTCCGACGTCGACCTGGTCGCGCGACACCGCGGCGAGCGCTTCAATTTCTCCTCGCGGCTGAGCGCCGGCTACATCAAGGACATGCTGGCCGACGGCCCCGGCGACCAGACACGCGTCAACTATGCGTTCGCCGAGCTCGGCGATCGCGAGCGCGACTGGTCGGTGCGGCTCGGCCGCCAGGCGCGTAATACCGGCGGCCTGTTCGGGACCTTCGACGGACTCTCCGCGGGCACGCAGCTGCTACCTCGCATGCGCCTCGATGTCGCGTACGGCTATCCCGTCGACACCTCGCGCCAGGGCTTCGATACGCAACGCCAGTTCGCGGGCCTGTCGCTCGACTTCGGCACGTTCCGCGAAGCATGGGACATCGCGGTGTACGGACTCACGCAGCAGATCGACGGCGAGAGCGACCGCCTGGCGTTCGGTACCGAGGTGCACTACTTCCAGCCGGGCCGCACCGTCGTCGCGCTCGCCGACTACGACGTCAATTTCAAGGAGCTGAACAACGCGTTGTTGCTGGCGACCTTCGCCCTGCCGGCGCGCTTCACGATCACCGCCAACATCAATCAGCTGAAGAGTCCCAGCCTCAGCCTGCGCAACGCGCTCATCGGCCAGTCCGTCACTTTCGACGAGCTGTTGCTGCTGATGTCGCGCAGAGAGATCGAGCAGCTCGCGCTCGATCGCACGGCCGACGCGAAGCTCTACAGCGTGTCGCTGTCGCGACCGTTCGGCGAGCGCTGGCAGTGGTCGCTCGACTATTCGAGCTTCAGCATCGGCGGCACGCCCGCCTCGGGCGGCGTGGATGAGCTGCCGGACGGCGGCACGGACAATGGCATTTCGCTCGAAGGCATAGCCTCGAGTCTGTTCGGCGGCAACGACCTCACGGCAATCCTCCTGCGTCACCAGACCGGCGCCACGGTGGACATCGATTCGGTCGGAGTCACCAGCCGGTTCCCGCTGTGGGGAATGTGGCGCATCGGCCCGGGCGTGCGCGTCGATGAGCGCCGCACTCATAGCGATGGCTCGACCGAGATGCTCTACGTGCCGACCCTGCGGGTCGACCTGCTGCGGGGCCGTTTCCTGGTCGAATGCGAGCTCGGCGCCGAGCTCGGCCGGCGCGCGCTGGAGCAGTCACGCGAGGACACGACGCGGTACTATTTCAGCCTCGGATACCGCCTGAATTTCTGAGGCCGTAGTGCTGTCAATGACACTCACCGGGCGACGCGCTGGCGCCGTGCTGGCTGTCCTTTCCGCAGCGCTGCTCGCGTGGACTGCCGGCGTGCGCGCGGCCGACCCGGTGCGTCAATATGTTGACGAGATCACCGCCGCCACGATCACCGTGGCCGTCGAGCCGCTGATCTTCGCGCGCGAGCGTACCGATCTCGCGGCCAACTCACGCGACTACGTGACCCTTACGGCAATCGAAATCAACGTGCAGGGTAAGCGCAGCTATTTCTGGTCGGCCTATATCTGGTCGACCATCGATCGACGCGCCCGGCAGCCGCTGGTTGCACCAGGCGACGAGCTCGTACTCGTCGCGGATGGCCGCCCCATCCCCCTGCGCAGCGACGCCCAGACCCTGCGGGATCTCGGCCTGGGAGAATCCCCGACGCGAGCGCCGACGCGCACCGCTGTGCCGGCGCTGTTCGCTGCCAATCTCGAATCGATCGGCTATGTGGCCCGCGCCGGCGAACTGCGAATCGAACTGATTCACGCCGGCAATAACGACGCGTTCGTGCTCTGGAAAGATGGACGCGCGGCGCTACGCGCGTTCAGCGAAGCAGCCGGCGGCGGCTAGATCGCCGCCCTGGCCCGGCGCCCGTCGCCACCGGCCCCTGATGAATCGTGCGATTGAAATTTCTTCAGTCGTACGTCGAACGGGGGATGCTCTTCGCGACCTCGGACATCCTCATCGATCAGGCGTCGGCCAGGACCTCGTGGCACCAGGATTCGCGCTCGCCCGGCGCGCGCGGCGAGCCCGCGCCTGCGCGGCACAGCGGAAGCATTCGCGTCCTGGTCGTCGACGAGAAAGGCATCATGCGCGACGGACTGTGTGCGCTGCTGGCCGTGATGCCCGGTATCGAAATAGTCGGCAGCGTCGCGGCCGGCGCCGACGCGTCGCGCGCCGTCGCGAGCCTGCATCCGACGCTCATCGTGGTCGACATTCCGCCGCTGCCGCTCAAGGGGCCAAAACTGATTGCAGCGCTCAAAACGCAGGCGCCCGAGGCGCACGTCGTAGTGCTGAGCTTTCATCGGGAAACGCGTCTCATAGAGTCAGCACTGCAGGCCGGTGCCGCGGGCTATGTGCTGAAGAGCGACCGTCGCGACGACCTGTTCGAAGCTGTACTGAGCGTCGCAGCCGGCAGGCGGTTCCTGAGTCCTTCCATCCGCGGGCGCGTACTTCGCAGCGACGGGCGAGCGCCCGCCGCCGAGCGCACGCCGATACCATCAACCGTCGACCTCACCGATCGCGAACGTCAGGTGATTCGCCTGATTGCTGCCGGGCGCCGCACGCGCGAGATCGCGCAAGCCCTGTCGCTCAGCCACAAGACCATCGAGAAGCATCGCGCCAGCCTCATGCGCAAGCTCGGACTGCGCAATGCATCCGCCGTCGCGGCATACGCGATCGCGCATGGACTCGCGGAGGAATGAGTACGCGCTAGACGTAGTCACGCTTTTGGCCGCAACGGCGGTCGCTTACTGCGCGACCTTCACGGAGGACTGCCAAGGCCTCCTGAGCAGTCGCACCTAAGTCCGTCGCCAATGTGTCGCGAAACGCAGTGCGGGCGCGCGCGAGCATCGATTGCGCGGCGATTTGGCCGACGCCCTGCAACTCGCCGATCTCCTCGACACTGCGCCCTTCGATGTACTTCCATTCCAGTACATCGCCGTAGCGGCCGGGCAGGCGGTCGAGGACCGACCACACCTTCTGCCGTGTCTCCTCACTGTCATGGCTCTGCGCTGGGTCGTCTGTTGCGGGCGCTTCCACGGTTTCGAGCGCCGCACGCAGCTCACGGCTATCGTCGAATAACATGATGTTCTCGGCGTGACGCCGGTTCGCGCGCACGTAATCGACGATCTGCCGCCGGCAGATCTGGCACAGCCAGCTGAACAGTGCAGCCTCTGCGCGATAGCCCGCTAGATTCCGCACTGCTTTGGTCAGCGTCGACTGCACGACTTCTTTCGCCGCTTCCACTTCGCCACTCAGGCGCGGCATGGCAAAGCGATAAAGACGCGGGAAGTAGGCTGCGAAGAAGCTGCGAAACGCAGCCTCCTTGCCCGCCAGCATGGCGACAACCAGTTCACTGTCGCTCGCGTCCATTACCTGGCACCCCAACTTCGATTCAAGTGACTCTGCGGAGAACTTTTCTCGGCTGCATCAGGGGAAGCCCGGCTTCGACCGTGACTGATACTCAAATGCGCGGCCCAGCGCGTGGAACTCCTGGCTAGCTCAGGGAAGCTGCGCAGCGCGCCACCGCACTCGCGCGCCTATAACGACGGCATCACTCACGGCGGCAGGAACGGAGCGCGAAATGAACATTCGACTGGCCACGGCGACAATCGTGATAGCGATGGGCACAACGCAGACGGTCTTGGCACAGGATGCTGATGAATGGATCGTGCGTGGCGGCTTTCATTCCATGGAGCCGAAATCAAGCGCTCAGCAGCTCACCGTCGACGGCACGATCGGTCTGACTTTCACAGTGACCCACATGCTCGCGCCGAAATGGGGTGTGGAACTTTTCGCGGCACTGCCCTTCCTGCACGAGATCACATTGCAGGGTGCCGGTCCCGTCGGGGAGATCGGTCTTCTGCCGCCCACGCTCAGCGCGCAGTACCACTTCAATCCCAATCGCCACGTGCGGCCTTACATTGGCGCGGGACTCAACTACACAGTCTTCTCCAAGGAACGCACATACGGCGCGTGGCAGGGAATGAAACTCGAGCTGGATTCCTCGTTTGGCCCCGCCGCCCAACTCGGCATCGACATCGACGTCATTCCAGGCTGGTTCATCAATCTGGACGCGCGCTGGTTCGACATTGACACCAACGCCAAGCTCGGGGGCACTGATGTCGGCGCAATCGAGATCGATCCGTACGCGTTCGGTGTGACAGTCGGTCACCGCTTCCAGTGATCGGTCCGCGCGGAGCCCTGAGTTTGCGAGACCCGGGAAGCGCATTCGCGAGACTCTCAGTGGCTTGATGGCGCCACTCGCCTGCGGATTCAGAAAGGCAACAACTCTGCAAAGTTGGGCGTCTTGATGACGAGAGCGTCGCACGGCAGCTTCTCGAGCACGTCCTCTGCCGTACTCCCAATGAACGCGCGCTTCAGGCCACTGCGCGAAATCGCACCGAGCACCATGATATCCGCCTTGATTGCCTCCGCTTCGCGGGGCAGCACCTCGGCCGTTCCACCGGTCGACATATGGATGTTCTGGATGCGCACGTTGTAGTCGGATACGAGCGCCGCGATGACCCGCCGCTTGGACTCTTCCTCGCGAGCCAATTCCTCGGCCGAGACTGCCATCCCCATCGGCGGCATGGATGCCGCCGCAGCGAGGATCGCTGCCGGGATATATGCATGCAGCGCATGCAGCTCGCCATGGAGCTTCCTCGCAAACGCGGCAGCGTGCTCCAGGATGCAATGATCCAGCATTGCCGGCTTGTCGTTGGCGTGTCCCGGGTCGATCGCGGCGACGACTCTCGGTGAGCTCGCCCACGATCCCGGCTTCACCAGCAACAATGGCACCGGACAACCGCGAATCAGTTCCCAGTCCGTATTGGTGAGGAACGTGCGATGGGCGAGCGTGTGATGATGCGTATCCTTGACTACCAGCTCAGCGCTGGTCCGTTTCACCCGGTCGAGCAACGCCACATCAAGTGGATCTGCACTATCTGTTTCAGTCGCAACATCGACCCCCCGCTGGCGCAACGGAGCCGCCAGGACCTCGAGCATCCCCTTGAGATCCACTGCGAACGGCTCGTTCGGGTGCTTGCGGGCGTGCGCCGTAAGCCGCGCTTCGCGCGAAGCCTTGGTTTCGCAAGCAAACAACTCGAGCCTGGCGTTGAAGCTCTCGGCCAACAGTGCGCCCTTCGCCACCGCAGGATGTTCCTTCGCAGTCGGGTCGACGATCACGAGGATGTTGCATATGCGGTTCATGTCGGCTTCACCTTCTTCAGTTGCGTAGCGTACCGTCGCTATTCAGCTTCGCTCGATCGCGCGTCGGTCCACGCAGCCGCGACAGATAGTCGGCGACCGCGGTCATCTCGTCGGTATCCAGGCTGTCGAGAAAGCGCGCCAGATCGGTGTCTACGTTCAGGCGATGCGACGCGCCGATGCCGCGCATGGCGCGCACCAGATAGGAGTAGTGCTGATCACGCAGGGACGGTATGAATCCGTCGTCGTCACCGCGCGCATCGTCTTCGTGGCAGGACGCGCATTGCTCCTGGAAGATGCCTTCGCCCAGTTCGACTCCGCCGCCGTCTCCGGTCTGTGGTACGCGCACTGCAGGCAGAGCGCTGAGATAGCCTGCGAGATCAGCCCAAGCCTGGGAATCACCGACTGCGTTACGCGACACGGTCTTGTGCATGTCGCCGCTGTCGCGCTCCAGCTCACTGAAATCCGCGAGTTGCTTGATGAGATAGGCTTGGCGCTGTCCGGCAAGTGCGGGCACGACATTGGTTGGATCGCCGAGCGCCTCGCGCCGGTGGCACCCGACGCAATGAACTGAGTAGAGGCCCGCACCTCGCTTGATGTTGGCTTCCAGCTGAAGCGCCGCCCGCACCTGCTCGTCTACACGTGTCGGAGATGCCGCCGCGCTGCCTATCGGCAGCAGGAGCAGAACGAACAGGATCAATCGTAAGAAAGAGGACACGGCCGCAGTCTTGGTCCCAGCGGGGTTTTGAGCCATCTGGGGATCCGCGTAACATCCTCGCGGAACCACCGAACCACGGATAGGGCGCGGCAGATTGCGGCCGAGTTGCTGCCAGGGTTTCCCTGAACGGCTGCGTAGCGCAGCGATTGATTTCTGCGGCGCGCGCGTCCTACTAACCGCGCAATTCTGAGCCCGCCATGCAAAAACCTGCGATACCTGTCGTTACCGTCCGCCGACTGCTGCTTGCGATCGTCCTCGCCTGCTTTGCCCTGACCGCCATCGCCGCCGATTCCGGCGACGCACTCGACCTGGAACGACTGCGCGGCAAGGTGGTTCTGCTCGACTTCTGGGCCTCCTGGTGCGAGCCCTGCCGCCATTCGTTTCCGTGGCTGAACGAAATGCAGACCAAATATGCCGATCGCGGTCTGGTGATCATCGGAGTGAATGTCGACCGCGAGCACGCGGACGCCGAGCGTTTCTTGCGAGAGATTCCCGCTACGTTCCGCATCGTCTACGACCCCGCCGGCGCGCTCGCGTCCCGTTACGACGTGCCCGGTATGCCATCCTCGTACGTCCTCGACGCGAAGGGCGATGTCGTCGGACGCCACATCGGTTTTCGAAACGCCTTGCGCGCGGAACGCGAGGCAGAGCTGCAAAAACTCCTGGAGAAGACTCAGTGAAGAAGATCCCGCTTTGCCTGGTGCTGCTCGGGCTGGCCGGTTGCGCCCAGGTTCAACCCTGGGAGCGCGACGTCCTCGCGCGCCCCGAGATGTCGCTCGACAACGCGCCGCTCGACGCGGCCATCGACGATCACATCTATTTCAGCAAGGAAGCTTCGAGCGGCGGCCGCGGCTTCGGCGGAGGCGGCTGCGGCTGCAACTGACATACATATGAAGGACAACGACAGCTTCAATGCAACGCTGGCTGCAGCTACCTGCGCGCTGCTCGGCTCGGCAGTCGCCGCGCCGGTCGCTGCGCAAGACGCAGGCAGCGATTGGTCTTTCGACTCGGCGCTCCTGTACTACGGCGAGAGCGATGGTCGCGTCAGCGACTTCAGCGCCGCAGTCTCCGCACTGCGCGACCTCGGCGACGAGCGCAAGTTCTCGGCCACCGTCACTGCCGACACATTGACCGGTGCATCGGCCAGCGGCGCAATCGCTCTCGATCGTCCGCAAACGTTCACGAGTCCTTCGGGACGCGCCGTGTACACGACACCCGCCGGCGCTGTGCCGCTCGACGACACGTTCCACGACGCGCGCTTTGCGCTCAACGCGAGCTGGACGCAGCCGCTGGCGCGTCTGTACACCGTGTCAGCGGGCGTTGGCTTCTCCACCGAGTACGACTACACGCACATCGGCGCGAATCTCTCGCTCGCGCGCGACTTCAACAAGCGCAACACGACCGTGAACGCCGGAGTTGCCTGGTCGCAGGACGATGTCAAACCCGTTGGCGGCCTGCCGATTCCGCTGTCGCAGATGCTCGACGTCGACAACAACAGCAACAAGCTCGGCGGCAGCGAAAGCAAAGACGTGCTGGACCTGCTGCTCGGCTTCACGCAGGTGCTGAATCGAACCACCGTCCTGCGAGTCAATTATTCGTACAGCGACTCGAGCGGCTACCTCAACGATCCGTACAAGCTGCTGAGCGTCGTCGATCCGCTGACCGGTGACACTCTCGCGCGCGTGCCGATCGGTCAGGGCCCCAACGGCGTGTACCTTTTCGAGAGCCGTCCCGATGCGCGCACGAAACAGAGCCTCTACGCAGAAGTGAAGCACTCGTTCGGCGACCCGGTCATGTACTTCTCCTATCGCTACATGACCGACGATTGGGGCATCGACTCGCACACCGGCGAGGTGCGCTTGCGCTGGCCGCTGGGCGAGGGCTACATCGAACCGCAGCTGCGTTACTACAAGCAGAGCGCTGCTGATTTCTATCGAGCGAGCCTCGTCAGCGGCAGCGCGCTGCCCCGCTACGCATCCGCCGACTTCCGCCTCGGCGACTTCGACGCGACCACCGTTGGCATCAAGTACGGCCACGGGACTCCGAACGGCAACGAGTGGAGCATCCGCGCGGAGTACTACCAGCAGACCGGCTCGGTACCGAGCGAGCAGATCATCGGCAACCAGGCCAATCGCGCGCTGTACCCGGACCTCAGCGCCGTCATCGTGCAGTTCGGGTATCGCTTCCGCCCATGAACGCTTCCTGTGCCGCCACGTTGACGCGCGACGCCGACCATTGGGTCGGTCGCTTCGTCGCCATGGCGAGCCCGTGCGAGGTTCTGATCGATCACGCTCCAGCATCCGTTGCGCAGCAGGTTCTGGATGCGGTTGCCGCCGAAGCCTGGCGTATCGAGCGCAAGTTCAGCCGCTACCGCGCTGACAGCGTCGTGCACCAGATCAACATCAGCACCGGCGCCCCAATTACTGTCGACGAAGAGTGCGCCAACCTGCTCGACTTCGCCGCGACACTCACGCGTCTTTCCGACGGCGCATTCGACATCACTTCTGGCGTGCTGCGCAAAGCATGGACGTTCGACGGCGGTGACGGGGTGCCCTCGCAAGAGCAGATTGACGCGCTGCTGGGCGCGGTTGGCTGGCATAAGGTCGACTGGCGCCGACCGGTGCTGAAGCTGCAGGCAGGAATGCAGATCGATCTTGGCGGGATCGGCAAAGAGTACGCCGTGGATGCTGCAGCCAGTCGCGTCGAAGCGATCGCGCCCGGCTTGAGCTGCTTGATCAACTTCGGCGGCGACGTGGCCGTGCGCAACACGCGGCAAGACGGCCAGTCCTGGCGTGTCGGAATTGAAAGCTGCGACCGCGCCGGCACGCCCATGCGTATCGTGCAACTGGCGCGGGGCGCGCTCGCGACGAGCGGAGACTCGCGCCGCTTCGTGTTCCGCGGTGGCCACCGCTATTCACACATCCTCGATGCGCGCACGGGTTGGCCAGTGCGCAAGGCTCCGCACTCCATCACAGTCGCAGCCGACACCTGCACGCAGGCAGGCACGCTCACGACGCTGGCGATGCTTCAAGGCGAGAATGCTGAGCCCCTGCTGCAGGCGAGCGGCATGCAGTACTGGCTGCAGTAACACCAACCTGGACGTATTGCGAAGAGGCTGCTATGCGGCGCGTGGGCCCGCACTGAGCTCAGAGATTGCCTCGACCAATGCGGCGGTGTCGACCGGCTTACTCAGGAAGCGACAGGAAGCTACCGGCACCCGAATCGACCGCAGCACGGACGGCAAGTCGCCGCTCAACACCACACCCGGAACGTCATAGCCGACGCGCGCTCGCAGTCGCAGCAGCATGTCGAGGCCCGTATTCTTTTCATCGAGATGGTAATCGGCGATGACAATGTCCCCGGGGCTCAGGCTCTGCAGCAAGTCTTCGGCCTCGGCAAGCGTAGCCGCGCTGCGTGTCTCGTGGCCTTCGAGCTTCAGGTACAACTCGGTCGCAAGTCGCACGCCATCGTTATCCTCGACCAGGATCAAGCGGGCCTTGCGCGCGTGTGGGTCGAGAACGTGCACTGGAGCAGGCTCGGCCTTGGTTGCGGCTCGTGTCACCGCGTAGCGGCCGGGGATGTGCAGGACCACCTGCGTTCCGTCGCCGACCTTCGAGAAGATCTTCACTGAAAATCCGAGCAGGCGCGCGACCTCCTTGACGATCGCCAGACCCAGACCCACGCCCATGCGTTTGCTGCCATGGGTGTCGACCTGGTAATACTCATCGAAGATTCGCTCCAGCTTGTCTGCAGGGATGCCGATGCCCGAGTCCTCGACAGCAATGGTGATGCCGTTCGCATCGTGCGAGCACTTCACTCGCACCCAGCCGCGATCCGTGTACTTGAACGCATTGCCCAGGAGGTTCTGCAGCAGCTGCTGCAAGAGAGTTCGATCTGTCGACACCACGAAGGGCGGCAGCTCGACGCGCAGCTCGACATTGCGCGAAGCGGCCACCGACGAAAATTCGGAGCGCAGCTCCTCGAAGACCTCTGACAGGGGCACGTCGACATTGACGGGTTGAATTGCGCCGGATTCCAGGCGACTGATGTCCAGCAGCGCGTTGAGCAGGCGCGACATGTTCTCGATCGCCAGACTCTCCTGATACAGCAACTCCCGAGCCTCCACTTGCGGGACGATCTTCATCAGCGCTGCATTGAGCAGCCTGACCGTCTGCATCGGTTGGCGCAGATCGTGACTCGCCGTGGCAAGGAAGCGGCTCTTGGCACGATTGGCGCGCTCGGCCTCCTGCTGGGCGGCAACGAGCTCGTCATTGATGATCCTGCGCTCGGTCGTGTCGCGAATCGCTGCCGCGACGAACAGCTTGCCGCCGATGCGAAATGGCGCCAGACGGATACCTGCGGGAAATTCGCTGCCGTCCGCGCGCACGGCAAAGAGGTCGGCGATACGGGCGCCCATTTCACGATTGTTGGGATTGCGGGCGTAGCTCGCAGTGTGCTTGCCGTGATGAGTCCGCAAACGCTCGGGGATCAACGTGTCGAGCGGCTTGCCGATGAGATCCTCTGGCCGGTGGCCGAAGAGTTCCGTCACCGTCTCATTGGCGAAACGGATGCGATCGCCGTCGTCGACGACGATCAGCGCGTCGGGTGAGAAGTGGAGCAAATGCTCCGTGATCTGACGAAGCTCTTCCATCGTGAAGTCGACCTGCCGCGGGGGAGCTGCCCTCTGCTCATCGAGGCTGCGTGTCATCTGAAGCGCAGGGGGGGCCGGAAGTATGCGCCAGGGCGGCCGTTACCGATAGCTGTGATCTCGGTCCTTTGCACGTGGGCAATAGGTGAACGGCATTGCTTCTAGTCAGTTGCGCAACGCGCACACGTCACCGCATGCAACGTGCGCAAGCGCACAGACTCGATGTCTGCCCCACATGTCTTGCAGATTCCATAGAGCCCCTGGTCGAGTCGTTGCAGAGCCTCGTCGATCGCCGCCAACTCATCCTGGGTGGCAGTGTCGATCACCTGCAACGTCTCGTCGTTCTGCAGCTGAATGGCACGATCACTCCAATCGCCTACCAATGGATCATTGCTGCGCTGGAGGTCTCTGGCCACCCGGCCGTGGCGGTCTTCCAGAGCATTGCGCCTGGCAGTGAGCAGCTGCTTGATCTGGCTGACATCCTGTTGTGGGGCTGACATGGTGCCTCTGTTCTGGTGGGGAAAGCCCAGGCTGTAAGATCGCCGAGACCGAGCCGGGCTGTCTCTAAGGGACGGGCACGGGTCGCTCAGTGGAATTCGCGGGTGTCAAAGGTCACCCACTTAGCGCACGCTGTCCCATGAGGATGAGGAACCTTCGAGTGCCAGCTTCCACAGAGTCGTCCGGTCAGACAAAAGAACACACAGCGTTGTTGCTGGAGCGACTGCTTCAGATCGCACGAATGTCCGCCTTGGAGGAAATGGCCAGTGGCATCGCCCATGAGCTCAATCAACCCATCGGAGCCATAGCTACCTTTGCGCAAGCGGCTCAGCGGATGCTGAATCGGCCGGATCCGATGGTTCAGCCAACCGCCGAAGTCCTGCACCACATCAGTCAAGAAGCCCTCAATGCCGGTGAAGGCATTCGTCGCATTCGCCGGCTGTTCAATGGTCA
>Ga0068859_100002790_pt1 | contig 17700 bp, 14 predicted proteins | sample KBSSwiS22_FD_66585 | JGI IMG/M metagenome (GOLD analysis project Ga0068859, IMG submission 66585) | Switchgrass rhizosphere microbial communities from Kellogg Biological Station, Michigan, USA - KBS Switchgrass S2-2 | ecosystem: Host-associated > Plants > Roots > Rhizosphere > Soil ...
CCGAGATAATGGCGGTCTCGCCCGGTGCGTAGTCCAACTGGTCAGTCGTCACCACTGCAGCAGGCAGGGCATCCGCCGACAACAACATCCGGGGCTCCAAAATATCGAGGGAGAATCCCTTCCTTTTCTGGAATGCGCTGACCAATCGCTTCCGACGCGCTTCTGCGCGTTGACGGTTCTTGCCCGTCAGGATTCTCTGAAAGACAGAAAGACTCATGGTTCCTCCATGTGGAAGGGAAGCTGTATCTTGTGCCTGGCAAGAGCCCTCAATCCGAGGCAGTTGTCACCACGGGCGGAAACAGCTCAAGCGGTTATTTGGCACATGGATTACATAGAACGTGGGTCCCGGTGCCTATGGCCCGAAGGTCTTAGCACCGGGCACCATCCGGGTAACACCGGGGCTGGGCAGACATTCCTTTGATGCTTGGAGATTCCCTTAGCCAGTGATATGAAGCGATAAACCTAGCTCCGGTCGAGCGTTGATTTGGGAACCATGTCCTCCGAGGAAACAGCACTGTTTGTGGGATACGAGATCTGCTGGAATCCCCGGCCCTGCCCGCTCTGCAAGACTCGGATCGCGACCGCCTTAGGAGTTTTCTACACAGATCCTGTTGCCGAAACTTCCGACCCCGGCAATAAGCGTGCGGCCGTCGGCGAGATCTACCATCACGCGCAAGGCGACGACTGCCGGAGAATGTTTTGATCTCAGGACGCTGAAAATTCTGGCGACAAGTTTTCGCCGAGAGTGCCGGATTTGAACCGGCGTGACCATGTACTCCCGGCAGCATTCGCCATTCTCAATGGAGCCGACAAGAACAACTGTTGAGACGTTCACATGGTTGAATGTAGTCCCAACTGCATTCGGCTCCATAGCCCCTAGATTGCAATCTCTTCGATCAAGCCCACCCAGTGATCAGGCCCAAGAGAGCCCGAAGCGAACCTCGAGATGAGTTCGAACACGTGATCGGAAAAGCCCCCGACGTTCAGGATGTCGGAGCGCTCCGCCGCCTGCGTCGTGCCGTGAGGCTGAATATCGACGCAAACGAGCTTCGCATTCCGGTTCCTTTGCCGGAACCTCTCCCACTCGCGAAGGACCGCGGTTCCACGGTTCTGCCGGGCGTCCACCCACGATTCGTTGTCCGAAACGAGGATGACCAGATCGGCCACTTCGCCAAGCCTGTTCCACTCGGTAAGCGGGGCACTGCAGTTGGTTCCCCCGCCGCCAATCGCGGCAAGCTTGCCCGCGTTGGTCATCACGGTATCGCGAGGATTCAGGTTGATCTTCACGACTGCCTGCTCGAACGGCATCACCGACGCATTGTGATTCTTTCGAACAAACGCTGCGGCGATCAGCGCTGCGACGTCGATGCAGCGCACCTTCGTCGTCGCACCTTTTCGCCGGCCGGTGACCGGGCTCTGCATCGAACCCGAGACGTCAGGCGCAATCAACACGCGCCCCTCAATCGAGGGCACCGAGGAAATTGCCGTTTCCATGGCATCCTGAAGTGCCCAGCGAACAATCTCCGGGACTTCCGCAGAGCAATTCACAAACGCCGTCATCAACTGATACGGCAGGACGCGCGCCCGGCGGATTTCCTGCGGATCGCTCAACCGTGACGCAATCCGCTTTGCCATGCCCGATTTCTTGAAGACTCCATGCCGGGCAAAGGTGTTGAGATTCATCCGCGTTGTCTGCCAGGAGGCGTTTTCTGCAATGGATGCCCAGTGAGCAGCAGTCAGCGGCAGCGAAGACAACATCGTGAACGGCAGGTCTGGAAGCTTCGCCTCCTGCCCCGCCTTGAATTGTTCGTAAGCCTTCACGGTTGCCGGCAACACGTCCGCATTGTTATCGCGTCCCAGCAGGTATCCGTAAAACGCTTCGCGGACCGGAGTGTTCGGCTTCGGGTGCGTCATCTTCAGAACATCGGCCAGAGACGGGTCCGCTCCCACGCTGGAGCGAAAGAGCGCATCTTCTTCCCGAGCTTCCAGCCACCGCTGGACGAGCCGTTTCGGTCCTGATCCCAGGGACTTCCTCCCAACAGCACCAGAGCGCAGCATCTGAACATAAGTCCGCAACATCTTCGTGTCGTCGATGACCTTGTCGAAAACCGCTTCGTGCAGCCGCCCGTCGCGCGTCGATAAAGCTGCGCAGAGCAGCGCCGGCATGTCCTTCATGAAGGAATGCTTCCGGGCGTAGATGGCCGTGCGAGCAACGAACTCCGGCTCAACCGTTGTGCAGAGTTCCAGCACCGCGTTGAGCTGAAGATCGGCGTCTGCGTAGAACGTGTTGTTGAAGCACGATGTCGCGGCATACTGCGCCAGCTTGTGCTTCGGAGAGAGCGCATAGGCCGGCGCACCTTCCGCATTGACCGTATCGGTCTGTGGAACCATCCAACCCGGAAATCCAAAAAGTGACTTGTTCGCCATTGGCTTGCCCTCCTGGGCGTGCATTGGCAAGCAGGAAGCCAAAGACCTCGTGATGCTAATTTATTGAAAACGAAGGGGTGCCTTTCTTGGCGGCCGTCGGTGTTCCGCAGAAAACTATCTCAATCGCTAGAGATTTAGAGTTTTAGATAAGTCAAACGTCTAGGGCCCTCTCCCTCCGGGAGAGGGCGCGAAATGGCGGGTGAGGGATTTGAAGGCCCTGAAGATCCCTCATCCGGCCCTTCGGGCCCCCTTCTCCCGGAGGGAGAAGGGCTTTCAGCTGAAGACCCCTCATCCCGTCAGGCGTATACTGCGCCGATGAAATCAAAAATCACCTTCGCTTCCTTCCTTGCAGGACTCGTTTTGCCACTCCTGCTCTTCGCACAAGCACCGACGGCTCCCGCAACTCCTGTCATCCAGTTACAGAACCTGGCGCATGCTGTGGACAGTCTCGATAAGACCGTCCCGTTCTATCGGGATGTCATCGGGCTTCCTGTTAACGGACAGCGTGATCCGCTGGCGGCACAACCGCAGGCTCTTGACGAAGACATGTCGAAGTTCACCGCAACGACTGGCGCAAAGTTTCGCGCGGCGACCTTCCGCATTCCCAACGCCGATTTTGGTTTCGAGCTAACGGAATTCACGGGCACCACGCGCAAGAGCGCGCGGTCGAACCTTCAGGATCCGGGATCCGCAACACTGACGATCCAAATCCGAGATATGGATCAGATGCTCGCCAAGCTCAAAGCGGCGAATGTGACGATCGTCACTGCCGGCGGAGCGCCTGTGAATCCTTCCGGTAATGCGACCAGCAAGATGCGCGAACTTCTCATTCGCGATCCCGACGGCTTCTTTGTTCAATTCGTGCAGCCCGATCCCGTACGGCCCACAGCAACTCCCGGCGATATCCTTGGCGCTTCGGTGAACTTGTCCATCGAAGATTCTGCCCGTACCGTCGCCTTTCTTCGCGACGCGATTGGTTTCACAGCGCGGCCGACAGGACAACTGGCAACCAACGCCGTCGTCGCAAACCTCATCAATCTTCCCGGGGCTCAGTGGCGTATCACACACGGCAGTATTCCAGGCACGATGCTGGATTTCGGTTTGATCGAATACGCCGGTGTTCCGCGCGCGAAGTTTGCTCCAGGCGCTCAGGATCCCGGCTCGCCCGCGTTCACGATGGTAGTGCGGGATATCGATGCCGCAGTGGATCAGTGGACGAAGGCCGGCGGCACCGTGGCGACCACTGGGGGGAAAGCGATCAAACGCGCCAACGGAGCAGGGAATGTCTTCGTTCGAGACGTCAACGGCTTCATGTGGGAATTGATCCAGCGCGCGCCGCCGGCGCGGTAGGAGAGCGAAGTCATGGCAATCAAAGGACTGGCCTATGTTCACGCCGAGGTCACGGACATGGCTCGCAGCAAGCGCTTCTATGGAGAGACGCTCGGCTGGGAGTTGCACACTGATGAAAAGGATGTTGCAGGCTTCGCTTTTGGAAACGCTTACCTCGTCCTTGTCACCGGGAAAGGTTCTGCTTCACCTCGCTCCGACGCGATGTATGTCGGGGTTGAGGTCAGCGGTGTTGACGCGGAATACAACCGCTTGAAAGGGCTCGGCGTCGATGTCGGCGAGCTTCGCGATTTTTCATGGGGCGAGCGAAAATTCTTTTTCCGCGATTCCGATGGCCACCTCTGGTCGTACGGGGAAATCAAAAGCCACGCCTAGAACATCGGGGAGTTTCGGTCAACGTCACCGGAACCCGACTTTTTCCAGCTTCATCTGAATTCCGTTCTTCGGGCGGAGTGTGAACAGGGCGTTGAGTTCAACCGGGTTTGATTGATCCAGCCGGACGCGCCAGCCTTTGCACAACGTCGCGAGAAGGAGGATTGCTTCCGCCCAGGCGAATCCTTCTCCAATGCAGCGGCGCGCACCGCCACCGAATGGGAAATAAGCAAACGGGGGAAGGGATGCTTTCGCCTCCGCGGTCCATCGTTCCGGCTTGAACTTTTCCGGCTCAGGAAAGAACCGCGGGTCACGCTGCGTCACAAACGGACTCAGGAGGATGATCGAATCCTTCGGAACACTGTAGGGGCCGATCGATTGGTCCACGAGCGAGCGGCGACCGATTCCCCAGGCAGGAGGGAAGAGACGCATCGATTCGGAGATGACCATCTCTGTGTACTGCAGCTTCGGCAGATCCTCGAATGTGGGCGCACGCGATTTGAGAACCTCGTCGATTTCCGCGTGCAGCTTCGCTTCAGCGGCGGGATTCTGCGAAAGAAGATAGAACGTCCACGACAATGTATTGGCCGTCGTTTCGTGTCCGGCGAGAAACAACGTCATCGCTTCGTCGCGCACCTGCAGATCGGTCATCTTGCCGCCGGTATCCTCGTCTCGTGCGAGCAGAAGCATTGAAAGCAAGTCCTGACGGTCAACGCCGGCCTTCCTGCGTTCATCGATGATTCGGTAGATCGTGGAGTCGAGGCGGTAGCGCATCTTTTCGTAGCGCCGGACCATCGGAAGCGGCAGTTTCTCCAGCAGCTCGGCGAACGGATACATCAGCACGTGAAACATCTCGAGCATGACAGTCATGGCCTCGCCGATTTCGTCGGCTTCTTTTCCGACATCAGCATCGAACAGAGTTTTCGCCACAATTCCGAGCGTCAACCGTGTCATTTCCTGGCAAATGTCCACGCTCATGCCGTCCTGCCAGTGGTCTGAAGTCCGTGTGGCGTGTTCGACCATCACGGATCCATAAGACGCGATGCGCTGGCGATGAAATGCCGGCAGGACCAGCCGGCGCTGCCGATGATGTGTTTCACCTTCGCTGGTGAGCAGTCCATCGCCGAGGATGCGCTTCGCCTTCTGCAGCGCGCGTCCCTTGACGAAATTCGAATTCTGGGTCACGAGCACATCGCGGATGTAGTCCGGATGCTCCGCAAAGAACATCTGCCGGTTCAGAACCTTGAAAGCGGCGAAGTCTCCGTAGCGGGCTGTCAGGTTCTGCAGGAATCGAAGGGGATTCTGGCGAAATCGAAGGAACGCAATATTGATTGGGCTGCTCGGCCCCGGCGCGCGAAGTGATTGCAAGGCAGATAGATTACCCCGTCAATTGCGCCGCGTCATTATTTGACACGTTCCCGGGCAGTGGACAATCCTACGCCCGCAACTCCAGGGGGCTACGAATGAAACTCCGAACCATGGCGGGTCTTGTTCTGATTGTTGCCGGCGCGTTGGGCCAAACCAGTCAACGCATTCAGGCACCGCGATTCTGGAATGACCGGGAGCTTCAGGACTGGGCTCTTCCCGTCGCCGGACTCAATGTTCGCCCTTCGCATTTTTCCGAAAAGGACTATTACGCCGCTCCGGACGCGGAATGGGTTCGCACCTATCCGGTCTATTTTCCAGGCCGCGAACCCGCAGGGTACTGGGACATGATTCGACAGAAGAAACCGGAGCCTCTGATTGCGCCGGGCGCTCGATCCACGTCGGAATGGATCGCCGCAGGCAAGCAGGTCTTTCGAGAAACGGATGTGCCGGGCTTCCGCAGCACAGATCCACAGTTGATCGAGATTGTACGTTCGGCGGAAGAGTATACAAAGCGGGGCGGGCATCCTCAGAAGGACGGGACCGTGATGAGTCTCCGATGGGTTCCCACTTCGAAAGGTCTGGCGCTGAGCATCCAGGATTGTGCGACATGCCACACGCGGATCCTTCCGGATGGAACGAAACTCGACGGCGCACAATTCAACGACCCGTTCGATGGCGTGGTTGGAGAACTCGTGGGACGCGGTACCGCCGGGTTCTTCCCCGGGGACTCTCCAGGGATGGCGATCTGGAGACAGTATGCCGTGCCCTGGGTTTCCGGTGATATCCACGAGAGTATGAAGACGATGACGGAGGCAGACCTGAACGCCCTGGGTCAAAGTAATCCGCCGGGAACCTTCGCTCGCACCAACGGCAGCCCCTATTATCCGACTCAGGTGCCGGATCTGATCGGTATCAAAGACCGCAAGTACATCGACCACACCGCAACACACCAGCTTCGCGGACCTGCCGACGTGATGCGTTACGCGGCGCTCGTGGGTTGTTGTGATTCGCTGGATTTCGGCCAGCATCGCTTCCTCACGGACGATCAGAGAAAGATCCTCTACAAACTTCCGGACGATCAGGCGTTCGCACTGGCTCAGTACATCTTTGCGCTGGGGCCGCCGAAGAATCCAAATCTCGCTGATGCCAGGGCTGTTGGGGGGAAGCAGGTCTTCGACCGGGAGGGATGCGCCAACTGCCATACACCTCCGCTGTACACGAACAACAAGCTCACGCTGGCGAAGGGATTTTCGCCGCCGGCGGACCATCCCCGAAAGGCGGATATCCTGCCGATTTCCGTGGGTACCGATCCAGGCCTTGCAATGAAGACCCGGAAGGGAACGGGATTCTACAAAGTGCCTTCACTGAAGGGCGTCTGGTATCGCGGGTTGCTCAGTCACGACGGCTCCGTTGCAACTCTTGAAGACTGGTTTGACCCTGCGAGACTTCGGGATGATTACGTGCCGACTGGGTTCAAGGGAAATAAGGTGACACGTCGCGCGGTGCCGGGACATGAATTCGGACTGAAGCTTTCCGCGGCGGATAGGGCCGCGTTGATCGCGTTCCTGCGGACGTTGTGAAGTTTTGCAAGGTTGAAGGAGTGCGAGGAATTCCCCGCAGCCCTTCAGGCTGCGCCGCCTAACGAAAACGGACCAGGGTGGCGCTCGTTTCACTCGCTTACCCCTGCTATCCTCTTGCACCGCTTCGCGGTGCCGCAAAGCCCTCCTTGCACCGGTTCGCGGTGCTGCAAAGCCTTAATTCACCCGCATCAAACGGGCGGTCGCACATTCCTCCGCGACCTTCAGGTATCTCAGCGCGTTCTGATTGCTGGTGACATAGGGATTCGGGCTTCCGGGAGCGCGTTTCGCGAGTATCGGCAGATTGATCTTCCCGCGGTCCCAATCCGTGTGGTTTGAAAGAATGATATCCGCTCCGGACTGCTTCACGATTTCGCTGAATCTCTTCGCGGACGCCACATAGTTCGTCAGCGATTCACGATCCGCGTTGAGGCCCGTTCCACCCCAGAGAGCGGCGAGGTGGGGCCTTCCGTTGTCCTTCAAAGGAATCAATACCGACAGTGTGCCTGGCGTGTGGCCGGGTGTGACGTACAGCGTGATCGTCGTGTCGCCAAGCGTGAGCTTCTGACCATCGGTTGCCACCATGTCGCGCGTCGGTTTCGTGCCGTTAGTGCGATCCAGAGCGTCCCAATCGGCGGCAGACATCAGGACCTTGGTGCCGTATTTCTCCTGGAGGAACCTCGCGCCGCCGTGGTGATCGGGATGGGGATGCGTGACGACCGCGTATTTGATCTTGCTGGGATCGAGGCCCAACTTCTTCATTCCACCATCGACTTCTTCTTCGACGGAGTAGTCGAAGATCGTATCGATCACGATGATGCCTTCGGACGTCGTAATCGCCCACACGGAATACTCGGTCTGGCCGAAGAAGTACATGTTGTCGAAGGCTTTCACCGGTTCGGCGTACCAGGTTGACCGATCCGGCGTTCCCCGCTGCCCACCGCCTCCGCGTGCGGCCGGGGCTCCAGCTCCGGCTGGGGCTCCGTCCTGTCCGCGTGGCGCTGCGGCTCCCGCCCCCGCGCCTCTCCCGCCCTGTCCACGCGCTCCTGCTCCACCGCCTCCCCGCTGTGCGGGAGCGGCGCAGAGAAAGGTGAACAGGTTCTGATATTCCTCACCCGCCGCCGTTTGCGCGATTGCGACGTGTGCTTCGGGAGTGTCCGTGGCGTTCTGAGCTGTCTGAGCAGTGACAACAGTAGCGGCCAGAATCAACCCAGCGCCGATCCGCATCTTCATAAAAGAGCCTCCTTCAGGAACCCGCATTATGTCAGCGATTACAGGCAGTTGAAACAATTCCCTGGACGACATATCCATACGGGCGATACCCGGAATTTCGGTATACTTCCCGACGATGAGATATCGATTAATAGCAGTGTTCGCGATTGCGGGAGCAATCCTGTTGACCATCACTTTGAGCCAGGCTCAAGAGCGTGGAACCGCGCAGCCGGCCGCTGCGGCGGCTCCACAGCGAGGGCAACAACCGGCTGCCGCAGCCCAACGAGGTCAGCCGACTTACCAGTTGGATCGGCCGGCCCGCTTAAACGGACGCCCCAACTTGAACGGCATCTGGCAGGCGATGAATTCCGCTAACTGGAATCTCGAAGCGCATAACGCGGAAGCGCTGAACGACTTCTGGAAACTTGGCGCGATCGCCGCCATTCCCGCAGGACGCAGCGTGGTTCGTGAAGGCACGATCCCGTATCTGCCCGAAGCGCTGAAGAAGCGTAACGAAAACCGCACGAAGTTTCCTAAAGAGGATCCCGAAGCCAAGTGCTATATGCTGGGTGTTCCTCGCGCGACCTACCACAACATGCCGTTCCAGATTTTCCAGGGCGCCGCCAATGACGACATCCTGATGGTCTATCCGTTCGCAGCGATGCACAGGGCTATCGCTATGAAGGACCATCGCGATATTCCTGCCGATTCATGGATGGGTAAGTCCAACGGAAGATGGGATGGGGATGTTCTCGTCGTTCAGACATTCAGCCAGATCGGCGACCGGTGGCTGGATCGGGCAGGCAATTACTTCAGCAACCAACTGAAGGTTACGGAGCGGTTCACTTTGCTCGGACCCAACCATATCCGCTATGAAGCGACGCTGGAGGATTCGGAAACATATTCGCGGCCGTGGACCATAGAAATGCCGCTGTACCGGAATATCGAGCCAAACGCTCAATTGCTCGAGCACAAGTGCGTGCCGTTTGCCGATAACCTTATTTATGAGGATTTACTTAAGCCTAAACCGTGACAGGACGGTAAGGGGCATATAATGAAAGTTCTTAACCGTACAGATAAAGGGAGTAACCCATGGGCAATAAAATGATGATGATCGCGGCGAGTGTGATGGTGCTGTTTGCGGCAGCCATGACGGTATCGGCGCATCATTCGTTTTCGGCGGAGTTCGATGGCAACAAGACGGTCACTCTGGAGGGCAAAGTTTTCAAAATGGATTTTGTAAATCCGCACTCCTGGCTGTATATCGACGCGGTGATGCCCGACGGTAAGGTGGAGCGATGGGGCGTTGAAGGCGGATCGCCGAATGTCATGTTCCGTCTGGGCTGGACCCGGGAAACACTGCCGGTGGGGACACGCGTTAAAGTCAGTGGTTCTCCTGCAAAGGATGGCTCGAAGCGGATGAATTCGCGAGGTATCGAGTTCCCGGACGGCAAAAAGCTGGAACTCGGCGGAACGCAGCGAGACGACAACAAGTAGGAGTCGTTTATGACGAAAACTCTCTGCTCAATCAGCCTGGGCATTGGTCTGATGATCGCGTTCGCGCCGCAGGCGATCTTGTCACAGGCACAGGCGCAACGGGGACAACAGCCGCAGCGCGGACAGGCGCAACCGGCGGCTCAGCCGGCGGCCCCTGCAGCTCCACGCGCGACAACTCCTTACGTCCCGCCGAAAACTCCATGGGGCGAGCCGGACCTTCAGGGGATGTGGCCACTGGACCACCTGATCAGCACGAATCTGGAACGGTCGCCGAACTATGGCGAGCGCCGATTCCTCACGGATGCGGAATATGCGCAGGCCCAGCAGCGTGCGGCCACCCGCATTCAGCAACAGAAGGACGCAACAGTCCCGACGTCGGATGGAGGTCCTGCATCGAAGCTCACGTCGTTGATAAGCGATCCTCCGGATGGTCGCTTTCCGGCTTTAACGCCGAAGGGCACGGAGATGCTCAACAAGCTTTACGGCAGTTACAAACCGCGCAACGTTGAGGTCACTGCCACGGACGGGAGCAAGAGGTCCATTCCCATATTCGACAACTTGAACGACTTCGATACCTGGGATCGCTGCATCACTCGCGGCCTTCCGGTATCGATGCTGACGCGCAATTACAACGTCGGCATTCGTGTCATGCAGTCTCCCGGCTACGTGATCATCCTTCTGGAGATGGCGCACGAAGCCCGCATTATTCCCACGGACGGTCGCCCGAATCTCGATCCGACGATCAGGCAGTATCTGGGCGAGTCCAGAGGTCGTTGGGAGGGAAACACTCTGGTCATCGAAACGCTGAACTTCAACGGAAAGCCCGCGATGACCAACCGGGGAATTCCCGGATCCCCTGCAGAGGGATTGAACCCGGAATCGGAAAGTCTGCGGATTGTCGAACGTCTGACCCGTACGAGCCCCACGACCATCGACTATAAGATGACCATCGATGACCCTGTTGTGCTGACCCGTCCCTGGTCCGTGGAGTTTCCGTGGGAGCTTCATCCCGACTACGGTTTTTACGAATATGCGTGCCATGAAGGCAACACTGCAGTTCGCAACTACATCGAGACTTCGCGCTTCGAACGCGCTAATCCAATTGCGCCTGCTGCGGGTGGCCGCGGTGGCGCAGGTGGTGGCGGAGCACGGGGTGGCGCAGGTGGCGGTGGAGCGCGAGGCGGTGGACAGGGCGGCGGAGCCGGAGCTCGCGGAGGCGGCGGCCAGCCTCCACAACAATAACCAGTCGGGGCCAGATCACCCGGTTCTCATTCTCCCGAACGATCTGGCCCCACTTCCTGAATCGCTTTCCTGCCATGATCATGGCACGAATTGTTGGCTTCCTGCTCACCCTCACGCTGTGCATCGGAACAGCGCAAGCTCAAGGCAACCTTTCGGAGCTCATCTCCCTCATCCGTGCGGAATCTCCACACCAGTCGGACTCTTTGCGAGTCAGGATCGTTGAAATCACGGGCCCCTATATGGAACGTAAGAGAGACCTCGCGGAGGCAGACTGGAAGGCGATCGACTCCGGCTTGAGTGATGCGGATTCCTACGTCCGTGATCAGACAGGCGCAATCCTCGCCATGATCACGTACACGTTTTATGAGATACGACCGATTCGTTTGCCGGATACCACTCGAGATCTGGTGGTGGCACGATTCGGTGAGTCGAATGCTAACGTTCGAGGTAATGCTGTTCGCACGATTGGTGTAATGGCGGGCGGAGTTCCCGCGAATCTGGGGACGCAATTGCGACAAATGGCGCGAACGGATGCCTCGAATCAAATTCGCAGCGTCGCCATGGCGGCGCTGGCAATGATCACTCCTCCCGACTTGGAAACGAACGAATTCTGGGTGCAGAATCTGACTAATGTCTCGGATAAGGATGTTCGCGGAATGGTGTTGTCAGCCTTTCGTCTCAAGGCGCCATCGGATCCCCGAGTTATCTCGCTGGTGATCGACGCGCTGAAAGATTCGGACCGGTTCGTGCGGCAGGAAGCTATCGCTGCGATCAGTAAAATCGGCAAGCCTGCCGAATCCGCGCTTCCGCTGCTCGAACAGATCCGCGATACCGACGCTAGTTTGCGAGGTAATGCAGACGCGGCAATTCGATCTGTGACCAAATAAAAATCGGCGCCGGTTCCAGGGAACAGCCGAGGGGGCCCGAAGCCGCATTCTTCAGAAGATTTGCGTGGGAACCTCCGCTCGCGCGACCCTATCGGGCCGCGCTTCTTGCAGATAGGTAGAAAAATCGGGGCCAGACCACCTGGTTCCTATTTTCTTGCCGCGAGTCACTGACAAACTCGCCGAAATTTGACCGGCAAGAAAATAGGAACCAGGTGGTCTGGCCCCGATTTTCGTTATCGCTGTTCTGGCGCGGGGCCGACGGGAGCCGGAACTGGTGGAATCGCGCCGGGGCCTGCAGGCGCTGGAGTCGCTGCCGGCGGCGGAGGCGGTGGCAATTCCGCGGTGCCATCGAGCGTGAAGACGAACATCATCGGCGCATTGTCCACCTTCGCATTGTTCGGTCCTTGAACATTCGCCGCGCGACCCAGGCCGCCACCGAACGCGACGTATTGTTTGCCATCCACTTCATAGGTGATCGGCGCAGCCATGCCGGTGCGTGCGATCTTCACTTCATATAAGACCTCACCCTTGTCGGCGCTGATCGCTCGGAAGCGTCCGTCGTTGATCACTTGGAACACAAGATTGCCCGCAGTGGTTGACGTGCCGCCGCCGATGCCACCGCCACCTTCCAGGTTCCACTTGAGCTGCTGCTTCACGGGATCCCACGCCTGCAATCCGCCTCGCGCACCGGCGGGAGGCTCAGGCCCCATTGTCGGCTCAATGATCTTCGTCTGGCCTTGAGGACGAACGTAGCCCGTCGAGCCCGGTCTTAATGTTGGTGTCGCTTGATAAGGAAAACTCTGATAAGACGATGGAATGTAAACAAGCCCCGTGTTCGGGTTGTACGACATTGGCGACCAGTTATGCGCGCCACCGCCGGTTGGATAAATCGAGATCGGCTGCTGATCGTAGTACGCGGCGGGATTCACAACAGGCGGCCATCTTTTCCCATGCTCAGTGCCCAGCTCACTTTCACGAAGGGCTCGGCGGAGATGAACTCGCCGGTCGCGCGGTCCAGAACATAAAAGAAGCCGTCTTTCGCCGCCTGGGTGATGACTTTGCGCACGCGCCCGTTGATGTTGAGATCGAGCAGCATCAACTGCTGCACATTGTCGAAATCCCAGTTGTCATTGGGCACGGCTTGATAGTGCCATTTGAGCTGCCCGGTGTTGAGATCCACTGCGAGGATCGAGCAGGTGTAGAGATTGTCCAACCCCTGCGCGCCGCGGAATTTCTGCACCCAGGGCTCCGCGTTTCCGGTGCCGACGTAGACCAGGTTGGTTTCGGGATCGTAAGCGAATCCGTCCCATACCGCGCCACCGCCGCCATCTTTGTAGAAGTCGCCGCCCCAGGTTTTGGCAGCACGGCGCAAGGCTTCGCTTTCATACGGCAGTGACGGATCGCCGGGCACAGTGTAGAAGCGCCACAGGAACTGGCCCGTTTGCGCATCGACGGCGGAGAACTGGCCGCGTGTCGGCTTGTCGCCACCGGACGCTCCGATGATGACCCTGCCGTTCGCGATCCGCGGCGCCATCGTCAGCGTGTATTGATCCTGCGGATAGACGATGCGCGTTTCCCAGACCGGCTTTCCCGTCGTGGCGTTCAACGCGAACAGTCGTCCGTCGATCGATGGCGCGATGATCATGCCGTTATAAAGCGCGATGCCACGATTGACATTGCCGCAGCAGATCACGGAACGGGTCGATGGATTGACCTCGGGATCCCGCCGCCACAGCTCCTTGCCGGTACGTGCGTCCAGCGCGAAGACGACGCTCCACGTCGTGATGCCGTAGAGCGTGTTGTTCCACATCAGCGGCGTGCCTTCCTGATTGCCGCCGCCTGCGCCCATCACGTACGACCACGCAAGACCCAGCCGTTTCGCGTTCGTGGAGTCGATCTGCTTGAGCGTGCTGTAGCGCGTTTCATCCTGATCGCGTCCGTAGCTCAGCCAGGCTCCGGGCAGCGGATCATTTGCGGCGCCTGTCCGTCGTAGCACGTCGTTCGTGACCGTCATCGATACGTTTGGAGTCGTGTTCACTCGGGTCTGTTGCGCATCGATGGTGACGTTGACGACGAGTGCTGTCGTTAGAGTCAGGAATGTGGCGGTCCTCCGAAATGAAGTCATTGGATCCTCCCGGTTGGGTCCAAAAGAAAATATCACGAACCCGTGTTTTATCTGCGATTGGCAGGCGCGGGCGCGGGGTGCTTTGGAATCGGGCGCTCTTGTCCCCCTAAGTTAGGGGGGCAGCGCGATCTTCGATCACGCTGCCCTTTTGACTCAGGAGGGCGGTCCGTCACTACTCCAACGGTCTATTTGAGGGCGGACTCTTCCCAGCGTTTCAGGGCCGAGGGCATCAGTTCGGGGGCGTATCGTACCGCAATGCCCGCCACGATACTGTCCAACGCTGCGCCGTTGAGATTCGACAGAACGATGACGGACAGGTTTTGTTTCGGAAATCGGGTAAAGGCCGCGCGGAATCCCGGGATCGATCCCTCATGCCGGATACTTGGAATATCACCTCCGAAGTTTCCGGGAGGGAAATCATCAAGTTCCCAGCCAAATCCGTAAGGATACTTTTGTCCGTTGTTCAGCGTGACCGGCGTCCACATTTCCGCTTTGGTCGATGCCTTCAAAATCCGATCGGATTGCAGCGCTGCTTCCCACTTCGCCATGTCCGTTGCGGTGGACAGGAACGCGCCGCTGGGACGCACTGTTGTCCAGTGTTCTGCGTTTGTGAATCGGTCCATCTCCCAAACATATCCGTCCGCCCGGTTCGCGACGATATCGAAAAAATTTGTCGCGCGGGTGGCGGTCATTCCGAGCGGCGCGAAGATGCGTTCATTAATAAACTGGTCCCACGGCTTTCCGCTGACCCTGTGAATGATCTCCGCGAGGGTAAAGTAACCGAGGTTGGAGTACTCGTATCTATCCCCAGGCTTGAACAACAGCGCAACGGAATATGCGGACTTGATGACATTGATGTCGGGCTGAACCTTGTAGGGGTCGAAAGCTGGTCCTTCGCGGGCCAGGCCTGACGTATGCGTGAGAAGGCGTCGAACCGTGATGTCCTGCCATGACGCGGGCGTCTCTTCGAGATACTTGCTGACCTTGTCGTCCACGGCGATCTTTCCGTCCTGAACCAGCAGCATGAGTCCGGAAGCGATGAACTGCTTGCTCGTCGAGCCGATCTTGTAGACCGTGTCTGGACGCGCCGGAACATTGTGTTCCATATTCGCAAGCCCGTAGCCTGCCGTTTTCACCACGACACCGTCTTTGACCACCGCGATGGAGATTGCCGGGATATGCCGTTGCTGCATGATTTTCTTCACGAAGTCATCGACGTCGTCACCATGGGCACGTGCAGCGGTGGCCAGGATCAGAACAACGGAGCAGAGAAAGTGTGTCTTGCGCTTCATATGAGTTTGGGTCAGACCCCAAACTCAGAACTTTATCCGTTTTCTTTTCAATTTTCCCGTCGGAGTTTGGGGACGAGTAGTCTGACCCCAAACTCTAGTGGTAGACTCCGCACACGAATCGCGACAACACCGACATGAAGGACCGGACTTACAAATCACGTCTTCTTTCTGCGGCCGCTTGCATTCTCTTGCCCTGTCTGGGCGCGTGGATTGGCCTGGCTCAACAGGGTCGCCAACCTGACGCGAACGCCCTGAAGAATGCTGCGCAGAGCAAAGAGTGGCTGACCTACGGCGGCAGCTACGCCGAGACGCGCTACAGTCTGCTTCGCCAGATTGACGCGTCCAACGTGGAACGTCTCGGCCTCGCGTGGACCTACGTCGTCGGAACCGGCGGCGGCAATCAGGAAGCCACGCCGCTCTTTTCAAACGGCGTTCTGTACGGAATCACGAACTGGAGCATCGCTTTCGCGGTTGACGCGAAGACCGGCCAGGAGAAGTGGCGCTTCGATCCGAAGGTGGATCGCGCTTTTGCCACCGGTCAGACTAACGGCGGAGTTTGTTGCGGCATCCTGAATCGAGGACTCGCGTTGTACGAAGGGAAGGTCATTATTCCTGTCCTCGACAGAAGATTGATCGCGCTGGACGCAGCAACCGGCAAGCCTCAGTGGTCCACTCGCATTCTTCCCGAAGACGCGACAGGCTATTCGCTGACGATGGCTCCCCGCGTCGTAAAGGACAAAGTGATCGTCGGCCTCGCGGGTGCTGAGTTCACGCCGCACCGTGGTTTCTTCGCCGCTTTCGATGTCAACACGGGGCGTGAAGTATGGCGCTTCTACACGGTTCCGGGAGATCCCTCGAAGCCTTTTGAGAACCCCGCGCTTGAAAAAGCTGCGAAGACCTGGTCAGGTGAGTGGTGGAAATACGGAGGGGGCGGTTCGGTGTGGGACAGCCTGTCGTATGACCCGGAAGCAAACCTCATCTATGTCGGTACAGGCAATGGCGCGCCGTGGCCTGAGGTTCTTCGAAGATCCCAGGGGATGGACAACCTTTATATATGTTCCATCCTTGCGGTAAATCCGGATAACGGGAGTCTTGCGTGGCACTACCAGGCCGTCCCCGGCGATTCGTGGGACTTCGACAGCGTCCAGCAACTGCTGCTTGCCGACATCGAAATCAACGGACGCACGCGTAAGGTCGTGATGCAGGCCAACAAGGGCGGCTTCTTCTATGTGCTCGATCGCATTACCGGCCAATTTATTTCCGCAACGCCGTTCAGTTCGGTCAACTGGGCACGCGGTCATGATCCCACGACAGGTCGTCCTCTGATTCCTCCCGAAGCATATTACTCGACGTCATCAGCCGTGACGATTTCGCCGTCGGCGGCCGGCGCGTCGAACTGGGCCGCCAAGGCGTTCAGCCCGCAGACGGGACTCGTCTACATGCCCGTCAGTGGATTCAGCAGTCGAACTTATACGGCAATCGAATTCGCACTCGATACAACGCGCGCGATTCAAGTGAATGGAACGCCGCGCGGGGGCCAGGTTCCCGCAGGAACTCCGACACCCGCGAATCCGCCGTTGATCGGCCCTCCGCAAACCGTTCGCGGAGGGTTTCTTGTCGCGTTCGATCCTGTCAAAGGAATGGAGCGCTGGCGGAATCCCGGCGGTGGTGGCTCCGGCGGCGGTGCGCTCGCAACCGCGAGTAACCTGGTATTTCAGGTAGTGCCTGATGGCCGCTTCCTCGCATACACGGCGCAGGACGGCAAGAAACTCTTCGAGGTCTCGACCGGACAGGGAGGGATGGGACCGCCCATCACATACGAACTCGACGGCAAGCAGTACATCTCTTTCCTCGGCGGGACCGGACAGGGTGGCCGCGGCGGTGGTGCGGCCTCGCCTCCGCGTCTTTACACGTTTGTGCTGGATGGGAAAGAACGAATGCCTTAATTGCTCTCTGTCACCAATTTCCCGCCTGCCGCAACGATGAGCTTTTCCAGGATTTCATAAGGGTGCGCCCCAACGAGTTTTTGGTTTCCTGCAACGAAGCTTGGCACACCGGTGATGCCGTAGCTCCGCGCCTTTGCCCAGTCCGCATCCACTGCATCCTTGAATGTGCGCTCGTTCAACGCACGCCGCGCGGCGTCTCCAGGTATTCCGCAGGACTCGGCAATGGCGACCAGGACTCCAACATCGCCGATATTCTTTCCGTTTTCGAAGTACGCCTTGTAGAGCGCCTCGCGAAGGCGGCCGCTGTCGAAGCCCTTCGCCAGTTCCTGTGCCAGCCGGCTGTTGTACGTGTGGCTGCGCTGGTTGAAGATCAGGCCTTCAGCATCCATCAGCGTCTTTAACCGTAGA